>ENA-UOWK01000057-UOWK01000057.1-bioreactor-metagenome-genome-assembly--contig:-NODE-57-length-158946-cov-92.699832_pt1 | contig 158946 bp, 162 predicted proteins | sample MGYA00238157_ERZ761612 | MGnify/ENA primary metagenome ERZ761612 (study PRJEB28901, sample SAMN06268035) | bioreactor metagenome | isolation source: Joint BioEnergy Institute, California, USA...
GATAATCGGAATTTGGCTTGTATCTGACCAAATTTGATTCGTTCAGCAAGCCCTAGATTAAAAGCTTTCCGGTCCATTAGAAAAAGCCTGGCAAAGGTTATAGATGAAATTGAAGAAGGCAAGTTTGGAAATGATTTTAAAGGTTCCAGTTTAGAAACGGTAGTGACGGCGATATCAGAACAGAAACAAATATTTGAAGGCGCCGCCCATGCATTTTTTTGGAAACCAAAACTGCGTATCCCGGATATTTACGAAAATGAGGCAAACAAAAAAGCGTTCGGGCGGTTTTTGAAAGCGTGCCTGAATGCAACAAATGAAAAACAAGTTTTGGATGAAATACGTGAATTGAATGGATACAACATAAAAGGGCTAGGACCGGCTGTTGCAAATATAATCTATTTTTTGCATCCGACTTTATTTCCTCCGTTTAATACAGCCATTGTGAAAGGCTTTAATTTGCTGTTCAGCCAAAAAATTAAACTCGGCTCCTGGCCTGAGTATTTAAAAATGAGGGAGATTATTCTCTTTAAAAATCAGGAATACCGTAACATGCTGTCCAAAGATTTGGGCGCTTTCGCCGGCCTTCTCTTTGAAATCGGATCGAACCGTTTAGTCATCGATGAAAATGCAAAACTTGTATTACAAAATGAACTGGATAAGCAGGTAAAAGCAATTGCACGCCGACATAAAGAAGTAGAGAAAGATATGGCGGAGGAAAACTCCCATTCAGAAATGCAATATGATCTTGCCAAATTAGGGCGGGCTTTAGGCTACAAAGTGTGGATAGCACGCAATGACCATAAAAGAAAATGGAACGGTGTAAGTTTAGGTGAGCTCTCCATCGTATTTAATTTAACCGCCTCATCTATCCGGTCCATGTTCATTTGCCTGCCGTTAATGCTGACGTTCGGGCCCATGCCGGACATGACAAATTTCCGCGTTTTCACCGCTTCTTGCACCGGCATTTTTTCGATCACAGCCAGTTTTTGTGGAACTTTGTAGGTCTGGTCGGACTTTCCTTTTACTTTAAAATACATGAGCGTTTCTTTCCCATTTTGGAGCCGGAGCGTGCTGCCGTTTTTCATTTTTGAAAAATCAACCAAAATTTCTGCACGTTCCCCGGGAGAAAGCGTTAATTTTTTCATTTGCACAGGCGTCTTGAGAAATCCCCCGTCGGATGCAATTTGCACAAATGTCCTGTTGCCGCTCAGATGAAGATTGTACGTCCTGCCGTTTGCCCCGTTTAAAATCCGGAAACGGACGAGGCCGCGCCTGACCGTTAACTGCGGCTTCACCGCGCCGTTTACCAGTTCGGTTGTGCCCTGGAAGCCGTACATTTCATCTGTCATATTTAATTTGTACACGAGCTGGCCGTTTTTGTTAAAGCGGCGGTCCTGCAGCACAAGCGGAAAATCATTTTTGCCGTAGTCTTTCGGAATATCAAGGCTTTCCGCATGTTTGTCATCGACATAAATCAGACCGGCCAGGCCTTTGTATACCTGTTCGCCTGTTTTTCCCATCGGATGGGGATGGTACCAGAGCGTGGCAGCCTGCTGGCTCACCGTAAACTTTGCTTTCCATGTTTTGCCCGGCTGGATGGCAGCATGCGGGCCGCCGTCAGCCGAACCCGGGACAATGAGGCCGTGCCAATGGACCGTCGTTGCTTCCGGCAATTTATTTTTTACGGTGATATTCACTTTTTCGCCCGTTTTCAACCGGATGACCGGCCCCAAATAGTCGCCGTTATATCCGTACGTTGCTGTTGTTTTCCCGGAAATAAACGCCTTTTTCCCCTGCTGTGCGGTTAAAGTATACTCCGCCACGTTGGGATCCGGGTTCGTATCTTTTAAAACGGCTGGAATGGGCAGATCCGGATGCTGTGCCGCTTTATGATTTGTGCTGATTTTCACATAGCCATTATAAAAGAAAACACCGCCAATACCCACAATGGCCACGATTAAAATCAGAGCCCCTAACTTTGTCTTGTTCATCCTACCCCTGCTTTTTCTTTTTTGATGTTCAGTACCATTGTAATGGTTTTTAACACCGGAAATCCATCGTTATAGATTGACGATTTTGTGAACATCTGTTGTGCATTGGCATCTTTGTTTTCAACTTTTTTACAGTGGGGTATAATAACTTTGTTTTCAACTTTTTTACAGTGGGGTATAATAATAGTGAAAAGGAGGGATTGAATATGTTTGATTTAATGCCGTTCAGAAGAAACGACGATGTTTTCGAACGTATGATGAAGACCTTCAATGAGATGTTTGATGCGAATGCGTTGGCGCCTTTTGCGAACGCAAACTCGTTCCGTACCGACATTACGGAAAAAGAAGATGCTTATCTTGTGGAGGCCGAACTGCCGGGCTTCTCAAAAGAGGACATTACCATTGATGTCCGCAATAATGAGCTGACCATCCGTGCAAAACGCGACCAAATGGAAGAAAGCAAAGATGAAAAACATAAAGTTATCCGGCAGGAACGCCGCTATGGCGAATTCGTCCGGAAGTTTTACGTGGATAATATTAATGAAGACGAAATCAGCGCCACCCTTGATAATGGCGTCCTGAAAATTCATATTCCGAAGAAAACGAAGGAAGGCCCATCCGGAAAACGGATTCAAATCCAGTAATCATGAAGCGGAGGCTTGTAATGCAAGCCCCCGCTTTTTTGTGTAAAAAAGAAGCCGGATAATCCCTTAATCCATCAAATCCTTCTTCATTTTTTTAAATTCTTCTTCCGTGATTTCCCCTTTTGCATACCGTTCCCGCAAAATGTCGAGGCTTTTGTCTTCCCTTTGATGCGGCCGGAATTCGCTCACTTTTTTGATGCCTGCCACTATCAAAAAAATCACGAGCACAAAGATGACAAGCTGGGCAATCATGCCGATTAGGCTGAATACGCCCATCATGCCATAGCCACCGTACATCATCATGGTCAGCACCTTTCCTTTTTACATTCCCTACTACTGTATACTGTACCACTTTTTTTTTAAAAAATCCTTGATCTATTCGGGCTTCCCTTCCCCCCTTTTTTTGCACTCTTGCGCAAATTCGGCCATCGTTTTCTCATCCATCGGGCCGATGACTTTACGGATGATGGTCCCTTCTGCATCAATAAAGTAAGTCGTCGGAATGGTAACCGTTTTGTAAAGGGTGCCGACGGAGCCGTCCATGTCAAACAGAATTTGAAAAGCAAGGCCGTTTTTCTTCACAAAGTCAAGCGGCGCATTCTCGTTTGTTTCGGTATTCGTTAAATTCACAGCAAGCACTGCGACATCCGGGTTTTTTTCATAGAAACGCTGCATATCCGGCATCTCCGCTTTACACGGCGGGCACCAGGAAGCCCAAAAATTCAGGATCACCGTTTTCCCTTTAAAATCAGACAGTTTGACCGTTTGCCCCGATAGATTTGTCAGTGCAAAATCCGGCGCCTTTTCCCCTTCTTTTGCTTCTGCACCGCCGGATAGCGGTTGTGCCTTCACCGCGGTTTCCTGCCTCTCCCCTGCTGTTTTATTTTTATCGGGATCGTCCGGTTTTTTTAAGGCCATAAGCAAAATGGCTGAGGCCAGAAGCACGGCGGCAGCCAGAAACACTCTTTTTTTCAACCGCTTCAACTCCTTTCCGGGTATTAAAGTGCTTTCTATCATTTTTATTCTTTTTTACGATGAAATAGAAGCAAACGCTATAATACCATTATTTGCAAAAGGGGCAGGAGACGCTCTATAAAACGAGATGGAACCCGACCGGTATTGCAAATGCAAAAAACGTGCTGCCACAAACCAGTATGCGGCCGATATCGGCTGGGCATCCAAGCAGGTTTAAAATACTTATAAGCTGTACAACCTGCTCGATTCGGGCAAAACGAACCTGGCATCCCGAAATCTCAACAGCCATGCAAAGAAAGCAGCAGGGTGCTTTATCCTGCTGCTTTACCCGTTTTCATTTCTCCTATGGCTGCGCCGGGCTTTTGCCAATGCGGGGAGCGGTTTAAAGCGTGCTTCCCGGCCGTTCAAAAAAGGAGAACCTTTGGCGTTACCATCCCCGGCTTGCGCCGCCGCCTCCGGAAGAACCGCCGCCGCCTTTGCTGCCTCCCCCGCCGCCGCTTCCGCCGCCACCGCCGCCGCGAAAGAACATCATCAGGATATTCAGCAGAAAATACGTCATGGTCCCGCCGAGAAACTTGAAATCAATGAAAATCAGGATAAGGATCCCAAGCCCGATCAAAATCTGTTTCCAGAACGAATAAGGGGAAGCCTGGGCGGAAGAGGGCCGCTCATACGCCTTTGGATGGGCTTGAAGATTTACATTGTATTCTTTCGCCGTTTCGGCGGCAAGCTTCTTATACGTATTGATAACCGCCGCATCCGGCTTGTTTTCTTTCAAATACGGTATGGCATACTGATCAAGGATCCGTCCTACTTTTCCGTCCGGAAGCGCCCCCTCCAAGCCGTACCCGACTTCAATTCTAATTTTCCTGTCTTTTACTGCCACTACGAGCAATACCCCGTTGTTCATGGTTTTATTGCCGAGCCCGTACTGGCGGAAAGCTTTGTTGGCGTAAGCATCAATGTTTGTGTCTTTCCCGGTCGTGTCCACAGTCAATACCGCGACTTGCGCTTTTGTTTGCTCATCTAGCTGCCTGCCGAGCGAAACGAGCTCCTGTTTCTGGCTGTCTGTCAGCACCCCGGCAAAATCCTGCACATAGATGTCCCCGGCCGGTTTCGGAATGCCCGCTGCAGCACGCGCACTGGGAACGGCCGTGCATACGGCAAACAGAAAGGCGAGAAAAACGGCTGTAATAAGCGCGGCCCTTTTCATCACTGATCACTGCTGTCCCCAAAATCAACTTTCGGGGTTTTCTTTGCACTTTCATCCGCTTTAAAATATTCCTTTTCCTCAAAACCGAACAGGCCGGCAATAAGTGCGCCGGGCATTCTTTTCACCTTTTTGTTATACGTTGCGACGGCGCTATTGTAATCCTGGCGCGCCACAGCAAGGCGGTTTTCCGTGCCGGCGAGCTCATCCATCAGCTGCGTGTATTGTTGGTTTGCTTTTAAATCCGGATATTTTTCAACCACCACCAACAGCCGGCTCAACGCACTGTCCAGGCGGTCGTTTGCCGCTGCCTGATCTCCGGGTGTTTTCGCCCCGGCCAATTGTGCGCGGGCTTTCGAGACGTCATCTATCACCGCTTTTTCGTGGGAAGCATAGCCCTTGACGGTGTTCACAAGATTCGGGATCAAATCCGTCCGCCGTTGCAGCTGGTTTTGAATTTGCGAATAAGATTGATTTACATTTTCTTCCGCATTCACCAAGCTGTTATAACTTGTAAAAACGCTGACGATCAGAACCACCAATATGGCGGCCACAATCAGCCATGGCATCCACTTCTTCATATACAATCCTCCTCATTTATGCTTATAAATCCAATACCCTGTCAAGAGCATTGAAATACCAGGCTCGGCAAATAAAAAGAAAACATGTACCGGCCGTCTATCATTAAGATACGGAGTGCCTGCCCAAAAGTTTCATGCTTCATGTAAAATATTTCCCGAGCAGGATGCCTGAAAATGCCAGGGCAATGCCGAACAGATAGCTCAACACAAGGTACGGGACAAGAATATGATATTTTTTGTCTGCTTGCAGCTGAATATTCTCAAGTTTAAAAGTGGAGAAAGTTGTAAAGGCACCCAAAAAGCCGGTCCCGAGAAGCAGGCGCCACGAACTCCCGGCACCAGCACCGAACAGAAGGCCGAGCATAAATGAGCCCGAAAGGTTAATGAAAAATGTGGCCAGCGGGAATTTTGCCGGAAAGGCCCGGTTGATCCACCGCGAAAGAGAAAACCGGGAAACCGCCCCGAAAAAGGCGCCAATTGCGATAAAGATGCCGTTTAAAACCATGAATCCGTCTCCTTTATTTATGCTGTATCTGAACCGACTCTGCCTTTAGCCCGCGAATGCAGTATTCCGCCAAGTTTAAAGCCGGCCCATGACATGAACAAGCCGCCAAATAAACTGCAGAAAACATACAACATCGCGGCAAACGCATGCGATTGCCGGATCAGCTGCACCGTTTCCACACTGAAAGTCGAAAATGTGGTGAAGGAACCGACAAACCCGGTGCCAAGTGCGGTTACAACATACGGATGAATCTTTTTAGACTGAAATATATGCATCGTAAGCCAGCCAAGCAGAAAACAGCCGGCCAGATTGATCGCAAGTGTCGGGTATGGAAAAACGGCATGCGTGTACATGCCGATCCATATGCCGAAATAATAGCGTGCCAAGGCACCGAAAATACCGGCAACCCCGACCCAAATATATAACATACAGCTCCCTCCAGTCCATTGCGGCATGGGCTCCCCCCACTGTTTTTTCGTGAAAAGAGTTCCCCGTGCCGTTCTTAAAGTGCGTTTTATTTTGTCAAAAGCCTTGCCAGCCCAAACGCAGCGGCAGCGGCCAAACCACCAATCACAACCGTTTCAAGCCCGCTTTTCCACACATTGGAACCGGTAAACCGCCCTTTCACCGCCCCGAAAATAAACAGAACAACGAGCGTCACCAGGACGGAAACAAGCAAGGCCTGTGATGCCCGGGTGACAAAAAAGTAAGGGGAAAGCGGGATCAGCCCGCCCACAATATAAGACAAGGCAATCGTTAACGCACTTTTTAAGCTCCGCCCTTTTTCCGGCTTCTCAAGCCCCAGCTCGAATTTCATCATAAAATCCACCCATTTATCAGGGTTTTCCGCCATTTTATCGACGATTGCTTCGATTTGTTCCGGTTTCAGCTCATATGCCTTAAATACATCCCGGACTTCGTCTTTTTCCCGTTCCGGTACCTCTTCTACTTCCCGGTATTCCCTTTTTAATTCGCTATAATAATGCTCGGCATCCGATTTTGCTGCCAGATATCCGCCAAGCCCCATGGCAATGGAACCGGCCGCAATTTCCGCCGCGCCGGCCGCGAGAACGAGCACCGGCGAATCCACTGCACCGGATAATCCTGCTGCGAGTGCAAACGGCACAGTCAGCCCGTCTGACATGCCAATCACAATATCACGGACGGTGTCAGATGCCTGGAAATGTTCCTCAACATGTTCATATTCCGGCATTCCTTCTCTTCCTTTCTGTCTTTATAGGTCTTATTGTAGCATTTCAAGCCGGAAATGGGCGAAAATGAACATAAAGTTTACTTTCTTGTAAAAGTTTCTTTGCAAACTTTAGAGATACGCATATAATGAACTTAACAACTGACGTCCGTCCAAAAGCCTGTTTCCCGGCTTTTGGACAGCATGTGTAAAAGGAGCCAATAAAATGTCACACGACCATGGACACCAACACCATCACCATGAACCGGCACAATACGGAAAAGCTTTCGCCGCCGGCATCGGGCTGAATATTCTTTTTGTTGCGGTTGAAGCCATTTACGGTTTCTTTTCCGATTCCCTTTCGCTGTTGGCGGATGCAGGCCATAATCTGAGCGATGTGCTCGGGCTCATCATTGCTTGGGCCGCTGTCTGGCTTGGCAAAAAATTGCCGACAAAAAAGCGCACATACGGCTATAAAAAATCATCCGTGATGGCTGCGCTTTTAAATGCGATTATTTTGCTGATTGCGATCGGCGCGATTTTTCTCGGGGCAATCCAGCGTTTTGCCCATCCGGAACCTGTCGCAGGCAAAACGGTCATGATCGTTGCCGTGATCGGGATCGTTATTAATACCATTACCGCTTTACTGTTTATGTCAGGAAGAAAAACGGACCTCAACATCCGCGGCGCTTTTCTGCATATGGCTGCCGATGCGCTTGTCTCTCTCGGCGTTGTCATCGCAGGTGCGATTATCCTGTTTACAGGCTGGGAGTGGGTCGACCCGGTTACAAGCATCATTATTGCGATTGTGATTTTTGCGGGGACATGGGGCCTGTTGCGGGAAGCAGCCGACCTTTCGCTTGATGCGGTGCCTGCAGGCGTTGATGCTGATGCGATTAAAACCTATTTAGAACAAATTCCGACCGTGCTCAACGTCCATGATTTGCATATCTGGGGAATGAGCACGACAGAAACGATATTGACGGTCCATATTGTCCGTTCGCAAATTGAAGACAACGACCTGCTGCTTGAAAAACTGGAAAAAGAACTGCATGACAAATTCGGGATCGAACACGCTACCATCCAAATTGAAAAAGGGACATATGTTTGCGGCCTGGCGCCGGACAACAAAGTTTAAACCGGAAAACAAAACTTACGGCAATTCAATAAGCATGCCCGGCACATGAAGCCGGATCCAGCATGCAAAACCCCGATGGAAGCAAGCGGTTTACCTCATAAATACGCCTTTTGCCCGGATTTTCCTTTTGTACCGGCAAAAGAAAAAAGGCTGCCACTGCGCAGTCTTTTTTTTGTCCCTTTAAAAGCACAAAACTTTTCGACAGATTTCTACATTCTCCGTTGCTGTGGATATTCTTATACACATTTTGCACAAAGTAACACCAGGCCTTCTCACGTTTATAAACAATTTACCCACAAGATATAAACATTTTACTGTGGATAAAAGAACGCTTGTTCCGCAAGGCTAAATTTGGTAAAGTAAGAATACAAATACTCTCTCTTTATGATACGCAGGATGCTTAAAAAAAAGAACAACATTTTCGGAGGTGGTACAGATGTATAAGTTATCTGATGAACTATTGATCGAGTCCTATTATAAAGCAAAAGAGCTGAAATTAAGTGCCGAGTTTGTGAAGCTGATTGAAAAAGAGATTGAACGCCGGTCCCTGACCCATAAAATCAAAGCAACGTCCTAGCCACTTTTGCTTGATATGTGGCTTTTTTTGTGTGATCAATCCTTTTTTTCTTGAATATATATATAAATAAATGGCAGTTGGGAGGTTTGCGGGGGTGGACTTTGATCATTGGTATGATGCTTTCTTGAATTTTATCAAATCGCAAGCCGCCAATGGATTGACAGTGGCAAACGGATGCTGCGGTGCTGCAGCGCTTTTTTATTGCGGCAATCATCAGCCGGCGGTTTCCGCAGCCTTGATCTTTGCCGCTGTATTGTTCGACCGCTATGACGGGAAACTGGCCAGGAAGTTAAAAACGGAATCCGCACTTGGCAAGCAGCTTGATTCCCTTTGCGATTTGCTTTCGTTTGGCGCCGCGCCTACCATGCTGATCCATACAGCGCTGTTTTGCCTGTACGGGGTTCCGGGTATGTTGGCCGCCATTTTTTATATGCTTTGCGGGATGATCCGGCTCGCCCGGTTTAATATCAGCAAGCAAGAGGGCTTTTTTTACGGGCTTCCGATCCCCGTGGCAGGCTTATGTGTAACGGCCGGTTTTTTTGCCGTTCCTTATGTCACCCACTTCTGGTTGTTTGTGTGGATGGTGCTGTTGTCGGTCCTGATGGTGGCGCCGTTTAAGTTAAAAAAAATATGAAAAAGGCGCACTGCAAATTTTGCAATGTGCCTTTTTCATTATTCGCCGTTTTGTTCCTTTCTTTTTTCTTTCTCAAGCCGGTAAAATTCGTGGAACATTTTCATGAGGGCCCGCTTTTCAATGCGGGATACGTAGCTTCTTGAAATGCCGAGCTCCTTCGCAATTTCGCGCTGTGTTTTTTCCTTTTTTAAATTCAGGCCGAATCTGCCGATGATCACCTGTTTTTCGCGTTCATCCAATATGTCAAAGAATTGTTTCACTTTTTCCAGCTCCATATTCAGCTGGATCGTGTCAAATACGTCTTCCGCTTCAGACTGGAGAACATCGATTAACGAAATTTCATTTCCTTCCTTATCCTGGCCGATCGGGTCATGCAGCGAAACATCTTTTTTTGTTTTCTTTAAAGCTCTTAAATGCATGAGGATTTCGTTTTCTATACACCTTGCTGCATAAGTGGCAAGTTTTGTCCCCTTCCCTTCCGAATAGCTCTCGATTGCTTTGATGAGGCCAATTGTTCCGATCGAGATAAGGTCTTCTGTATCTTCACCGGTATTTTCAAATTTTTTGACGATGTGCGCTACAAGCCGCAGGTTATGTTCGATTAAAATATTCCGGGCATCCGCGTCGCCTTCCGCCATCCGCTTCAAATATTTCCGTTCTTCGCTTGCCGAAAGAGGTTGTGGAAAAGCATTGTTTTTCACATAGGAAACCAAAAAAACAAGCTCTTTCATCATATAGCTTACCGCTGTTAAGATCCCCGACATCCTTCCACCTCCATTAGGCTTGAGCCTATATAGTTCAAACATATGAACAAGGAGGCGGAATTGTGTCTGTCCCGAAGAAAAGACGGCTGGTAAATATTGCACGACACTTAAAAAACAAAAAAAGCTGTCTCAAAATCGCAAAACGGCTGATGGGAGCTTTTATTTTTGCAAGGAATGAAAAAGTTGGCTGTTTGATCGCGGCATTCAGCCACTATTCACGGGAAGCGTTTCGTAAAATACGCGGCCTTCTGCCCAAGGGGTGACATACATGTAAAAACCGCATTACAGCGCGCTGTAATGCGGTTGGGGTTGAACAGATTCCTTAATTGTGTACAGCTTCATCCGTTTTAGTTTCCCGGATGATGTAATCAAAAGCACCGAGCGCAGCTGTCGCGCCGGCCCCCATCGAAATAATGATTTGCTTATAAGCGCTATCGGTGCAGTCTCCTGCGGCAAACACGCCCGGAACACTGGTCGCGCCGCGCTTATCCACCACAATTTCACCCCGCGGTGTGCGTTCCACTGTATCACCAAGCCATTCGGTATTCGGGACAAGGCCGATTTGGACAAACACACCCTCGAGTTCAATATGGTGTTCTTCCCCGGTTGCACGGTCAATATATGTGATGCCGTTCACTTTATCCGTGCCGGTAATCTCTTTTGTTTGCGCATTTTTTACAACCGTCACATTTGGAAGGCTGTAAACGCGCTCAAGCAGCACACGGTCCGCCTTTAATTCAGGCATAAATTCAATGACGGTTACATGTTTGACTACACCGGCAAGGTCAATGGCCGCTTCAATGCCGGAGTTTCCCCCGCCGATTACGGCGACATGTTTACCGGCAAACAACGGCCCGTCACAGTGCGGGCAATAGGCCACGCCTTTGTTTTTGAATTCTGCTTCGCCCGGCACGTTGATGTTGCGCCAGCGTGCACCGGTGGAAATGATCACGGTTTTGCTCTTTAATACAGCCCCGTTTTCCAATTCCACCTCAACGAGATCTTTCTTTTCGACCCTTTTTGCACGTTGCAGATTCATAATATCAACATTATACTGTTTGACATGTTCTTCAAGGTTTGCAGCAAGTTGCGGGCCTTCCGTATACTTCGTGCCGATTAAGTTTTCAATGCCGACTGTATCGAGAACCTGCCCGCCAAAACGTTCAGCGACAATCCCTGTCCGGATGCCTTTGCGCGCCGCATAAATGGCTGCACTTGCGCCGGACGGGCCCCCGCCGATAACGAGCACATCAAACGGGTCTTTCTTTTCAAACTCGGACGGATCCGCTGTGCTGCCGAGTTTGGCAAGAATTTCTTCCACTTCCATCCGTCCGCTTTCAAAGAATTCGCCGTTCAGGTAAATGGAAGGGACGGCCATAATGCCTTTTCCTTCCGCTTCCTCTCTAAACGCAGCCCCATCAATCATCGTGTGCGTGATATTTGGATTGAGCACACTCATGATGTTTAAAGCTTGTACCGCAACAGGACAGTTCTGGCAAGTCAGGCTGACATAGGTTTCAAAATGGTATTCGCCTTTTATGCTTTGAATCTGGTCAATGACCTTCTGATCCACTTTAGGAGGGCGGCCGCTGACCTGCAGCAGGGCCAGAACGAGCGATGTAAACTCATGCCCGAGCGGCACGCCTGCGAATACAATCCCGGTATCTTCTCCCGGCCGGTTTACACTGAAACTCGGGGTTCTGTCGAGTTTTGTGTTTTCCACTTTTATCCGGGGCGACATGGCGGCCAATTGGTCAACCAGTTCGAGCATGTTCCGTGATGTTTCATCGGATCCCGCGCTCACTTTCAGCAGAACGTCGCCCTCCATCATTTGCAGATACTGGGCCAGTTGCGCTTTAATCTCTTCATCCAGTATCATATCGGTTCAGCTCCTCAGATTTTGCCTACAAGATCAAGGCTTGGTTTCAGTGTTTCACCCGTTTCTTTCCATTTTGCCGGGCATACTTCACCTGGATGCTGGCGTACATATTGTGCGGCTTTGACTTTGTCGATCCATATGCTTGCGTCACGGCCGATGCCGTCAGCGTTGATTTCAACCCCTTGGATGACGCCGTCCGGATCGATCAGGAAAGTGCCCCTGTCAGCAACGCCTTCTTCTTCGCGCAATACATCAAACATACGGGTGAGTTTTTGTGTCGGGTCGCCGATCATGGTGTATTCGATTTTGCTGATCGCTTCAGAATGATCATGCCATGCTTTGTGAACAAAATGAGAGTCTGTTGAAACCGAATAGACTTCCACGCCGAGTTCTTTTAAAGCGGCATAATTTTCCTGAAGATCTTCCAGTTCAGTAGGGCAGACAAATGTAAAATCAGCAGGATAGAAGCAGACAATGCTCCAGTTTCCTTTGAAATTTTCATCCGTCACTTCGACAAATTCACCGTTGCGGTATGCTTGTGCTTTGAATGGTTCAATTTTTTTGCCAATAAGGGACATCGTGCAATTCCTCCTTAAAATCATTTGTGGTAAATGATCATCGTTCACTGATCAGGCCAGCAAACAATAATCATTTTAATTCAATACCAATTATTATATGGAATTAATTTCGTGTCAAGCAATTACACCCGGTTTTCTATTTTATCGTTTCCTGATTTTATATGATATAGTCATAAAACCATGATATTTATGTTTTTTATGCTGTTTCCGCCTCTTTTTTTCACCTCTGTAATTGAAAATCAGGGCAGATAATTGAAATTTTTTACGCCCAGAGACCGCCGCTCTCCCATTTCAGTATTGAGAATGCTTTTCAATAGATAGATGTCAAAAAAGCCGGTGGCCGGAGCCATCAGCTTTTTCTTTTCCGCCTGTGGAAAACAGCGGTAAAAATCAAAATATGCAAAAACATAGCGCCATCCCCTGATCCGGTTTTGCTAGGTGGAATCTGTCTCCATAAAGATAAAGTCCAAACGTTTCTGATAACGGGCCATCGTCAACCGCTCCTTTCTTCAGGTGTTTTTTCAGCTTAAAAATGCCTTGCTTGGAATGCCTCACGCTTTGTATTCATTTCATCGTACAGCCTGAAAACTTCTTCATCACGCTGCCTTTGTTCTGCCGTCTTTTTCAGCCGTTTAATCGTGACGGTAATAAAGATTAAATTGAGTGTCATATTTTTCCACCTCCTTAAGGGCGCAAAAAAACCGCAGGACAGGCATGATCCCGCGGCTTTCCGGAAAAAAACCGCACGGATCAGGCAAATGCATCCTGCGGCTTGTGCGTCAAGTTAAAAAATCAGCGCAAATTCAAACCGATACGGAGCGGATGCAGAACATGTTCAGTTGCAACTGCAGAAAATAGGATTGTGTATGCCATGTTCTTCAACCTCCTTTGAATTTGCTTACATAGGAAAGTATATCCAATTCCGGCGGGTTTGTAAACCGCAAATTGGCAAAAAAATAAAAAAAGGCCGAAAACCTTGTATGCCGGACAACCGTGTGCTTCGTTACTGCACCGCCCGGGTTACAAAGGTCCCTGCCTTTTCAATTATGATTTGCGATTATTCCGCTGTAAAAGCTGTGCGCCTTCTTCGCTTTTTAAAAGCCGTTTATGGTAAGCTCGTGAAATCGAGAAAAACAAAACAGATACGGCAACAAACCCGCTTGAAGCAACGAGTAAAATTTTTGTCCCCAGTTCGGATTTCCCTTCGATCGGCATCACCGCACCCAAATATAAAAAGCCCGTCACAGCAAGCAGCACGATGCCGTACATTTTAAAATCCACCATTTTCACGTACATCGATTTCGCTTTCTTCAACCGCCTCACCCTTTCTATCAATCTGCTAAACCTACTCTATCACAGATAAAACATAAAAAAGACAAGTAATTACAGGAAAGGAAGGAAAAAAATGGATCTACAGATTTTCAACAATACCCGTGACAAGATGGGCAGAGTTCACGGCCGCCGTTTCAAGATATTCATCAAAAGAGATCCCGGACTCCTGCCCTGCAATATCGGAAAGGGAGCGGATGATCACAAATGGGATGCCAAATTGCCATGCCACTTGTGCGACGGCAACGGCTTCCATTTCCACCGCCTGCACTTCCGGGAAGTGCTCCTTTACAGCCGCCGTTTTCGCAGGATCATCCATAAACGAGTCCCCGGTAGCAATCAATCCTTTCACAACCTTAATGCCAGGCAGTTTCCCTGCGCAGCTTTCCGCAATCCGGACAAGTTTCTCATCCGCCAAAAAAGCGGGCGGCATTTGCGGCACTTGCCCGTATTCATAGCCGAATACTGTCGCGTCGACATCATGGTGGCGCACTTCCGTTGAAATGACGACATCGCCGACGTGAAGGGCGGGGTTTGCGCCGCCTGCTGAACCGGTATTGATTAAGCAATCCGGCGCGTATGTTTGCAGCAAAAGGCCGGTAGAAAGCGCAGCATTCACTTTCCCGATGCCGGATCGGAGCAAGATGACATCTTTCCCTTTCATTTTTCCCGCCGTATATTCATAACCGGCAATCGTTTTAACTTGCGGGTGCTCGATCTGCCCGCGCAAAATCGACACCTCTTCTTCCATTGCGCCGATGATTCCAATTTTCATATGACTCCCTCTTTCGTCCAAAAGTTCCAATCCCCATTATATAGCAAAAAAGCAGAAGTGGATACGGCTTGCCAAAAAAACAACGTCTGATACGATGAACATGGAGGTGTACGAAAATGGCATTTGAGCTTGACAGGATAGAGGATAAGATTGAATTTTTCGAAGCGGACCGGCTTGAGGCGCTCGAGAAAAAAATCAATGATCAAATCGAAGCCAATAAAACCCTGCTGCTCCGGGTGGCGTCCGTTTCCCACCAAATGCAGTTTGACGCGGACGGCAGACCCCATTATTCCGCCGTCGTCCATTTTACGGCACAAAAATAAGCGGCACAGACGGCCGCTTATTTTTTATCGTTCTCGATCAATTCATACATCTTTGTAGGTTTCCAGCCTTTTCCGTCCACCCATGTCAAATAAACACGGTAGGTCGTATCGGCATTTTTCGCGGAGACCGTCCCGATCGCCTCATCGGTCGTTGCCCCATGCTCCAAAAACCAGACCGTCATATTGTCTTCCGGTATGCCTGTTGCATACGACAATGCCTTAAGCTTTTCCTTCCAGTCAAGGGAAGTGGACGAGGCGGAATAGACATGTCCGCCTGTTTGTTCGGTTCCGACCGGTTTCCAGCTAGAATCGGTAATGACTTCTTTCACATTCGGTTCATTGCTTTTTTCCACTTTACGGGTTGATTTTTTGCTGTCTTTGTCCGCCGTTTTTTTGGATGTATGAGATGATGTCGTTTCATGGCCGGATGAAGCAGTCTTTGTTACGGCCGCTTTCTTTTCTTTCGGTGCCGGTTTTGAGTTGTCGTTCCCGGCGAAAAAAATGGAGTAAGCCACAATACAAATAAGCGCGATGACAATCACAATCAGTGTATTTAAAATGATGTTTGTTTTCCGCCGTTTTGACTGCTGCATGGCCTGTTTCCGTTCTTCACGGCTGTAAAATTCAGGCAAGGTCATCCCTCCACTTCATGGCCTTATCATACCACGGTTTTACCGAATCGAAAAGGCGCACAAAGAAAATTCGGCGGGCATGGCCCACCGCAATCCGGATGTGATAAGCGTCTGCAGCAGGCCGTATCCTTTACAACATGCACCTTGGAACACCTGCGCACCCGCTCCGGATTATTGAATCGAGATGATTTTGACTCTCATATCCCCGCCCGGCGTCTGAACCGTGACTTCCTCTCCGACGCTTTTCCCGAGCAGGCTTTTTGCAATCGGGGAGTCGTTTGAAATCTTTCCTTCAAACGGATCAGCTTCGGCGCTTCCGACAATCGTGTACGTTTCTTCTTCCCCGTCCGGCAGTTCCACAAAAGTAACGGATTTTCCGAGCGATACCGTATCTGTCCCGTCATCTTCAATGATTTTCGCGTTGCGGATCATGTTTTCAATCGTCGTAATGCGGCCTTCCACAAAAGCCTGTTCTTCTTTCGCGGAGTCGTACTCGGAATTTTCGGAAAGGTCCCCGAAACTTCTGGCAATTTTAATCCGTTCGACGACTTCTTTCCGTTTGACCGTTTTTAAATATTCCAATTCCTGTTCCAATTTTTCTTTCCCGTCCTGGGTCATCGGGTAAACTTTTTCCTGAGCCAAATCCCTTCACTCCTATATCTCTTAGTTATCAAATGTGTATGCGTTTCAACATACAAGATGACGCTTTCTGCAAGCGGCTGTGTTTTTTCCACCATGTTGTTTAGCGCGCCGAAAAGATTCCGGCGCGCTCACCATGTATTCTAAATAATCGTATTACAAAAAAGACTTTTGTTCAAGGATGGATTGCAATTTTGTCACGACCAAATCAATCGCCACCCGGTTCTGCCCGCCTTCCGGGATAATGACGTCCGCATATCTTTTTGTCGGCTCGATGAACTGGTTGTGCATCGGCCTGACCACCGTAATATACTGCTCGATGACCGACTGGAGCGTCCTGCCGCGCTCTTCGATGTCCCGTTCAAGCCGCCGGATGATCCGCAAATCGGCATCGGTATCGACATACAGCTTAATATCCATTAAGTTGCGCAATCTCTCATCTTCCAATACTAAAATGCCTTCCAAAATAATGACATCTTTCGGTTCCACATGGATGGTGCGGCTAGCGCGCGTATGTTTGGAAAAATCGTAAACCGGTTTTTCAATTGCCTCATAAGAAAGCAGTTTATGCAGATGCTCAATTAACAGGTCATTGTCAAATGCAAACGGGTGGTCATAATTTGTTTTCAGCCTTTCTTCAAACGGGAGATGGCTTTGATCTTTGTAGTAAAAGTCCTGTTCAAGTACCAGAATGGAGTGTCCCTTCAAGCTTTCGTAAATCGCCCGGGTAACGCTTGTCTTCCCGGACCCGGAGCCCCCGGCCACGCCGATCACAGCCGGCTTTCGTTCCATTTCCTTCACCTCTTCATACTGACTGCCAATCCATCTCCGACGGGGAAAATCGCGGTGATAAATTGCTCATGCTGCATTAACCATTCGTTGTAGCTTCTGATTTTCCGCACCAGATTGCTGACTTGCTTCTTTGCGATGAAGTCTTGTATCACAAGGCCTTTAAATAGCACATTATCCGTGTATACACATCCCTTTTCCCGCAGAAAAGGCGTAAACGAATCAAAAAATTTCCGGTACTGCCCCTTTGCCGCATCAATAAATATCGCATCGTACGGGCCGAGTTCCCGGGTCTTTTGGATGACGTCAGAAGAAAGTGCATTCCCTTTCAGCAGGCGGATCCGCCGGGATAAAGGGGTGCGGGCAAAATACGCATTTGCCTGGGCAACCCTTTCTTCTTCGCGTTCAATGGTGACGATTTTTACATCCGGAAGCGCATCTGCCATTTTCAGGGCCGAATACCCGATCGCCGTCCCGATTTCAAGCACGCTTTCCGGCTTTTGAATCCTTAACAACTGGCAGAGTGTTTCCATTCCGATTGGATCCATAATCGGAATATGCTCTGATTTTGCAAAAGACGCCATTTCTTCAAAAAGCGGATCTTTCTTTTGCATCAACTGTTCTATATACGCTTCGACCGGGCCGTTCATCGCTGGGCCCTCCGGCATAAACACATTTCCATAACTTCTCCCTGCTTCTCAAAAAAATTCCGCTTATTATCGTAGCACATTTCAAACGGGAAAGCGAATGTTTACCGTTTCGCCTTCGCAATGTACTTTTCCTTTAAAGCATTATGTTCCTTCAATGTCTTGGCAAAATAGACTTTTCCTGTATCCACATTTGCAAGAAAATAGAGGTAATCGGTTTTTTCGGGCTTGAGCGCAGCCTTAATCGATTGTTCTCCGGGACTTGCAATCGGGCCCGGCGGCAGGCCTTTATGTTTGTACGTGTTATAAGGGGAATTCACCCGCAAATCTTTATACGTCACTTTTTCTTTATGCCGGTTTAAAGCATACAGTACGGTCGGGTCCGTCTGCAGCGGCATGTTCTTCTTTAATCTGTTGTAAAAGACGCTTGAAATTTTTGCCCTGTCCGCTTTTTCAGTTGCTTCTTCCTCGATAAGTGAAGCCATCGTAAGCAGTTTGTGCGGCGTTAAACGGGCCTGTGTGCTTTGCCCGGCGTAAGCGGAAAAAACCGCATTTGTTTTAGCCACCATCGTTTCCAGTACGGCATCAAGCGGCACATGCTGATCATAAAACGAATAGGTCGCCGGAAAAAAGTAGCCCTCGAGCGGATGCCGGATCTGCTGATTGAAAACTTCTTTTGTCACAAGGCGCGGATATTTTTTCATCAAATGTTGTACAAAAGCAGGGTCATCTGCCCGCTTGAGCACCTCTTCTTTCCGGAAGGAGCTGTGTTTTTGGATGATCTCCGCAATTTCCTCAAGGCCGGCCCCTTCCGGCACGGTAAAGCGGATCATGGCAATGCCGCCTTTTTGCATGCTGCTGACGATCTCGCTCGTATCCATGGACGGCGACATTTGATAGGTGCCGGCCTTTAAACCCGACTGGTGGTGGGATTTCGCATAAATTGCAAAAGCCCAGGCATTTTGGATGATCCCGTTTTTTTGCAAAATATGCCCGATCTCTTTTACCCCGGAGCCGGGCGGAATCGTGACGAGTTTTGTCTTATGGCTTCCAGGCTCCACCGGTTTCAGCGCCGACACGTAAAAAAGGGCAGCCCCTCCAAAAACAACAACAGCCAGCATGATGATGCATGCGGCTATCCATAATTTCGGTTTCTGCTTCATTTTTTGAAGCAACAGTTGAAACGGATTTTTCTTTCCGGCCAAAACAGAATCTTCCTCTCAATAAGAAAAATCTTAAAACAAGTACAGAAAGCCATTTTCGACTTTTTTCCTGTCCATTATACTACAAATTTCGCCAAGTTTTATTTCATTTTCTTTTCAAAAGGGAAAGTCTTCCATTCCGGCAGACGGAAAAAGCACACGGTTTGTCCCGTGTGCATGTTCAAGATGCGTTTATGCTTCTTCTTCATCGAGAAACGTATTCAGCATTTCCTCGATCATTTCCCACTCTTCATCTGTTTCAATCGGCTGGAGATCCCCTTCTGTGCCGTCTTCATTTTCTACATAGGCGGAAGCATGGATTTCGATGCTTTCATCCTCGTCTTCTTCCGCACCAATCGGATAATACAGGACGTACGATTTTCCGAAATCTTCGGATTCAAACGTAAAAAGCACTTCATACAATTGTTCGTTTCCGTCTTCGTCCACTACGGTAATATGCTGGTGGTCTTCGTGGTCATGTTCATGGTTATGTGTCATTTCTTCACCCCGTTAAGTTTGGCTGTCAAGGAATCCTTGCAAAATTACACTTGCCGCCATTTTATCAATTACTTTTTTCCTTTTTTTACGGCTGACATCGGCTTCCAGTAATATTCTTTCCGCTTGTGCCGTGCTTAAACGTTCGTCCCATAAAATAACGGGCAGATTGAGCCGTTTTTTTAATTCTTCGGCATAAACCTTTGAGGCCTCTGCCCGTGGGCCGATCGTGTTGTTCATATTTTTCGGGAATCCGACGACAATTTTTTCGACGCCGTGGATTTGCGCGAGTTCAGCGACCCTGTCGAAACCGAATTTGCCCTTTGCTTCATTGATGGCAATCGTTTCGATGCCTTGGGCAGTCCAGCCCAGGGCATCGCTGACCGCCACACCGACGGTTTTCGAACCGACATCAAGGCCCATAATTTTCAATTTGATCCCCCGCGATGTTGTTTCAAATACGATTTGACCAGTTCTTCGATAATTTCATCCCGTTCCAGTTTGCGAATCATATTCCGGGCATCCTGATGGCGAGGGATATAAGCCGGGTCGCCCGAGAGGAGGTATCCGACAATCTGGTTAATCGGGTTATAGCCCTTTTCCTCGAGCGCGCTGTATACATGGAGCAAAACTTCCTTGACCTCGTGTTCCGTCGGTTCTTCCGGAAAATTAAACCTCATCGTTTCATCGAATGAGCTCATTATCGCAGCACCTCTCTACTAAAGCTTGGCTTTTTAGATGTTCCGGTTTACACAAATTTTGAAGGTGCATTTTCCGCTTTCTGCCTGAAAACGATCCGTGTAAACAACCAGCTTTGTTTCATTGTACACTACTTTTTGCTTGAATCAAACGGATTTTACCCATTCTTCTACAATTTGTAATGCGGCATCAATTTGTTCAGGCTGTTTGCCACCGGCCTGCGCCATGTCCGGACGGCCGCCGCCACCGCCGCCGCAGCGCGATGCCACTTCTTTTACTAGCTTCCCGGCATGGTACCCTTTTTCGACAAGGTCTTTGGTGACGCCAGCAATGAAGCTGGCTTTTCCGTCTGTCGCCGCAGCGAGGACAATAATGCCGCTTCCGAGTTTTTGTTTTAAATCGTCCGCCATATTGCGCAATTGGTTCATGTCGCCGGCTTCGACTTTCGCCGCGAGCACATTTATGCCGTCTACTACTTTTACGCGGTCCACAAGCGATCCGGCTTCGATATTGGCGAGTTTTGCGGCCAGGGATGCATTTTCACGCTGCGCTTCTTTCAATTCCTGCTGGAGGGCGTCGATACGGTCCGGCAATTCTGTTGGTTTTACTTTTAATTTGGCGCTTGCCTCTTTTAAAAGGTGGAGCTGTTCCTGCATCAATCCGTAAGCATATTTTCCCGTCACCGCTTCAATCCGCCTTGTCCCTGCACCGATTCCGGATTCGGAAACAATTTTGAACAGGCCGATCTGGGCTGTGTTCGAAACATGGCAGCCGCCGCACAGTTCCAGGCTGTAGTCGCCCATTTGAACGACGCGGACGATCTCCCCGTATTTTTCGCCAAACAACGCCATCGCGCCCATCGCTTTCGCTTCGTCCAGTTTTTTCAAATCCGTTGTAACCGGCAGGCTTGCCCAAATTTTTTCATTGACGATCGTTTCAATTTTTTCGAGTTCTTCTTCTGTCACCTGCCCGAAATGCGAGAAGTCAAAACGGAGGCGTCCCGGTTCGACAAGCGATCCCGCCTGGTTGACATGAACGCCGAGCACATCCTTCAATGCCTGGTGTAACAGATGGGTAGCAGAGTGGTTCTTTTCCGTGTCACGGCGTTTTGCTCCGTCCACCTGTGCAAATACTTCCTGGCCGGTTTTGATGGTGCCTGATACGACAACGCCCTGATGCAAATTTTGGCCGTTCGGCGCTTTCTGCACATTTGTGACCTCCACTTTCAGCCCTTCTGCTGTCAAGGTGCCATGATCGGCAATCTGGCCGCCGCTTTCCGCGTAAAAAGGGGTTTGATCTAAAATGAACTGGATTTCCTCTCCGCTGGCAGCCGACTCCGTGATGTCACCGTCTTTTAAAAGGACAGCGACATGGGCCGTCCCCTCAAGGCGGTCATAACCGATAAATTCGCTTTTCACTGTAATATTGCCGAGCACGCCGCCTTGGACGGACATCGATTCTGCCTGCTGGCGGGCGTTGCGTGCGCGTTCACGCTGCCGCTCCATTTCTTTTTCAAAGCCTTCATGGTCGGCACGGAGCCCCTGGTCGTGCGCATACTCTTCTGTCAGTTCAACAGGGAAGCCGTACGTATCGTAAAGCATGAAAATATCTTCACCCGGCAGCTGTTCTAAGCCGTTTTTCTTTGCCGCCCTGATCCGTTCTTCCAAAATGGAAAGCCCTTCGTTCAGCGTTTCCTGGAAACGTTCTTCTTCGGAACGAACCACTTTTTGCACAAAATCGGCATTTTTTTCCACTTCCGGATAATAGGAATTCATAATCCGGCCGACCGTCGGCACAAGCTTGTACATAAAAGCGCCGTGAATATCGAGCTGAATGGCGTATCGAACCGCCCGGCGCAAAAGCCTGCGTAAAACATAGCCGCGGCCTTCGTTTGACGGCAGCGCCCCGTCCGCAACCGCAAAGGCAACGGTGCGGATATGGTCGGCAATCACTTTAAATGCTGTATCCGCCTCTTTGTTTCCGGCACGGTATTTTTTACCGGAGATTTTTTCGACCTCTTGAATAATCGGCATGAACAAGTCGCTGTCATAGTTGGTATCGACCCCTTGCAGCACGCATGCCATCCGTTCGAGGCCCATTCCGGTATCAATGTTTTTCTTCGGCAGCTCCGGATACTCGCTGCGCGGAACCCCTGGTATCGCATTAAACTGGGATAACACGATATTCCAGATTTCAATATAGCGGTCGTTTTCCATATCTTCCTGAAGGAGCCGGATTCCTAACCGTTCCGGGTCGTATTTTTCCCCGCGGTCGAAGAAAATTTCCGTATCCGGCCCGGATGGCCCTTCGCCGATTTCCCAGAAATTGCCCTCGAGCGGGATAATATGATCCGGGGACACCCCGATTTTTTTCCAGCATGCAATCGAATCCAGGTCATCGGGATAAACGGTGACATACAGTTTTTCTTTTGGCATGCCGAACCATTTGTCGGAAGTCAGCAGCTCCCATGCCCAGGCAATCGCTTCTTCACGGAAATAATCCCCAATCGAAAAGTTGCCGAGCATTTCAAAAAATGTATGGTGGCGCGCTGTTTTTCCGACATTTTCAATATCGTTTGTCCGGATTGCTTTTTGCGCGTTGACAATGCGCGGGTTTTCCGGAATGACCGTGCCGTCAAAATATTTTTTTAAAGTGGCCACACCGCTGTTAATCCAAAGTAGCGACGGGTCATTGACCGGGATCAGTGAAGCGCTCGGCTCGACTTTATGCCCTTTTTCCTTAAAAAAGTCCAAAAACATGCTGCGGATTTCCGCACTTGATCTTTTCTTCATGAGAAAACCTCCTCTGTTTATTTATGAAAACCGGAACCCCCCGGACGCAAAAAAGCCCCCATCCCGGACAGGGACGAGAGGCTTGCTCGCGGTACCACCCTGATTAAAGGCAAAAAACGCCCTTCTCTTTGGGTGCCTGTAACGGGGCAAAACGGCAGGGTTTGGCTGCACTCCGGATTAGCGTTCTGTTATCCTTCATTTTGGAATTTCTTTCAGCCGCGGAAATTCCTCTCTGGGCCGTACATCACGGTTTAAAATGGGCGATAACATACTCGATCTTTCTTCGTTTTTTGATATGCAGTTCTATCAATAGGAACGGCCTGTGCTGCGCAATTCCCAAGCCCGGACAAAAATCCCTGTCCGGAAGCCTATTTTGCCCACAGGACACGTATGTTCATGGGTAAATTATAAAAAAGTTTACTCCGGTTTGTCAACTTGATTCGTGCGGCCTGAAAAGCGCAAAGTTTTGCGAGCATGGATGATGGCCACTTTCAGCACGGCAAGCGCCGGCACAGCGAGAATCAGTCCTGCGATCCCCGCGATTTCCTCTCCCGCGATCAAGGCGATGATGATAAACAGCGGGTGAAGATGCAAAGATTTCCCGACAATAAAAGGGGAAAGGATATTGCTTTCAATAAATTGCAGGACGAACACAATGATGACCACATAAAGGACAAATTTTAATGAAATGGTCGCCGCAATAACCGAAACGGGAATGGCGCCCAAAACAGGGCCAAAATACGGAATGACATTGGTGACCCCGATGATGATGCCGAGTAGAATCGGGTATTTCATGCCAAGGATGGCAAATGCGACAAAAGAAAGAAAGCCGATCAACAGGCAATCCAAAAGCTGGCCGCGGAGATAGCCGCCGATCGACCGGTCGACATCGCGAATAAATGCTGCAGCGGACGGCCGCCATTTTTCCGGCGTCAATGCCAGTGCTGCTTTTTTGACATGTTCAAAATCTTTCAGAAGGTAAAATGAAATAAACGGAATGACGGCAAGCGCAATGGCGTAATTGACAAGTTGCATCAGCATATTGATTGAATTTGAAACATTTGCAGAGAGCCATAATTCAAAGCGTTCAATGCGCTCGTCAATCTGGTCCTGAAGCCCGTCCGGCCAGTGCTTCATCGATGTTTGCAAGTAAACAACGCCGTCCCTGTACTGGTCTGCAAACTGCGGCAGATGTTCCGACAGATCGTTCATTTGGGCGATCACAAGCGGCAGCCCTCTGTAAATGCCGTAAGCGGTGCCGCCAAAAAACAAAGTATAGATAATCAGGATAGCAAGCCCTCTCGGCAGCCCATTTTTATAAAGAAATTCAACAAGCGGGTGGAGGATGTAAGCGATAAAACCGCCGATTAAAAGCGGCAGGCATACCGCCAGTACGACGCGCAATACGGGCGCCCAAAAAGGCTTGAGTAAAAGCAGCACATATAAAATAATCAGAATAAATAACAACCAAAACAATTTATACAGCCATGTACCGCGAAACCGTTGCATAAAAAAACCTCCCTCCTTCAAGTGTTTGCGAAAGAGGGAAGTTTATGAGGATTTTTATCACCGGTCCAATGCAGCAACCTTTCGGACAACCGAAATACGGAGGGCGCAAACACCTTATGAACGAGAACACCGGGCTTCGTGAAAAGGGATGCAGCGGGACAGGGATATCCGCCATTTGGCAAGATGCATCCGCGCGTTCCCTTTCGGCCGTTGGCGTCCGGCCAGGGAAACGAGACCGGGGTTTTTATCGGATAGGCGGTTTTAACGGAATGCCTTGCGCACCCGCTTTGCCATTTTCCGCATCTGCCGCCTGTCCGCGAAGCCATTTTTCGCCATTTGGGCAGCGGCCATTCCCGCACCAAAACCGACTGCAGCTATCATCATTTTGTTCATTTCCCCATTCCCTCCATTCAGCTGAGTTTGCGTGCTTCTTCCTCAAACAAATCATCCAAAGAGCTCAATGTGCCGTCTTCTTCCACCTGATGCGTATGGATTGTATTTTTTGCAACCGATAGTTCAATAAAACAGTTCCAGCAGTAATACTGGTTCACGCCGATTTTTCCGATGTCCTTGCTTCGGCAATTCGGGCATTGCATGGTAAGCACCTCGCTTTCAAGGTCCATTTTTGCTTACCAATATGCCCAATTTTTCCAAAAAGCATACGTCAAACCGGCATATATAGTTTGCCGGAGCGGACTGACAGCATGCAAGGAAACGGTTCCCAGCGTATGATCGTCCATTCCGGAAAAAATATAGGAAACCAACAGCAGGAAGTGACATGTATGCAAAACATTAAACCGCTTTTGATTAAAATCGCCGGGCATTTTATTTTTTTGTATTTGGTGCTCGGCTTCATTTACGGCATGTCTTTTTTCGGTGTGCTGTTTACAGCGCTCTTGCTTAGCGTGATTTCTTATTTTTTGGCTGATCTTGGCCTTCTTCCGCGCACAGCGGACTGGTTTGTACTGATCTTAGACTTTGGGCTTGCATTTTCTGTCATCTGGGGGATGACTCGGTTTTTCGCCCACAACCATTTGCCGGGGCTTCAGGTTTCGATCGGTGCTGCCGTCGTCATCAGCGTATTCGAACATTTTTATCACCAATATTTAACCGACTATGTGCTCCAAAAAGGGGTTCCGCGGCGGAGCAAAGCACAAACCCTCCGGTACGGCACGGAAACCGCAGAGGAAATCCGTCCGGAAACGGGAAAGAAACAGCAATAAGGGCTTGCCGGGATGTTTAAACCGGGGTTTCGCAAGCCCTAATTTTTTTGTTTTTCTTCAAAAGGAACCGGCGTCATACAGCGAAAAGCGACCGGTGATGACAGTACGATCGATGTGTTGATGTTTCCATAAGGGGTTAGCCGGTCAATCAGCTTGCTCAGATGGTCCATAGAGGTAACAGCAGCTTTCAGCAAATAGCTGACAGCGCCTGTCAAGCGATGGCATTCAACAATTTCGGGAACCTGCACAATCCATTTCTCAAATTCTGTATAAGTGGACATCTTGATCTCACTTACCTGCATGTAAGCAACCACTTCCCTGCCCACAGCTTTCGGGGATACCCTTGCGCTGAATCCTTCGATAATCCCCTTCTCCTGTAGCCGTTTCAACCGCTCCGAAATGCTCGGGCGGCTGAGGGACAATTTCTTCGATAAATCACTTAAAGTCATGCGCCCGTCCTTTTGCAGCATTTCAAGAAGACGAATGTCCAACTGGTCCATGAAAAAGCCCCCTTTGCAAAATGCAGTTTGCGATACGAAAACTTATTCAAAATAGAAAGGTTTACACCCGAAATTGATACAGTTTGTTATTTCGTTTCTTTTTGCCATCGTTTATGATGGATTCAGACACAAAATCTTATAAATTTTTAGATTTCACATGATGTTACCGCTTTCATTCTAGCGCATCGTTTCTGGTGCAATAAAGTATTCAATTGCAATGATTTTTAGGCGGCGGTCCAGCGAAATGTAAACGCTGTCAAAATAAGTGTAGGAAACTTTTTCTTTTACACTTTTATCACTATATCCACAGTGCAAATGGAGGGAATCTGAAATGAATGTAATCAAACCGCATATGCAAACAACGGAAACATTGCTCGATAAAATGCAGGAACATGAACAAATTGTTTTTTGTAATGATCCTGCGACAGGTTTGAAAGCCATTATCGCAATCCATAATACGACACTCGGGCCGGCATTGGGGGGCTGCCGCATGCAGCCGTACCGGACGCTGGATGAAGCGTTGGAAGATGTGTTGCAGTTATCGAAAGGGATGACCTATAAATGTGCAGCGGCGGATGTCGATTTTGGCGGAGGAAAAGCAGTGTTGATCGGCAACCCGTCAAAGGATAAAACCCCCGCCATGTTCAGAGCTTTTGGTCAGTTTGTTGACTCCTTATGATTGCCTGCGTCATCGTTTTAGCCCTATTAACGGCCATATCCATCTTTAAGTTTAAAAACGCCGGGGATAAAAGTGTCCAAATCAGCCAGGTCCAACCTGCCAGAAAACTTGATCCTTGAGCCAAACCAAAAAGCAGCGGGGCCTGCCGCTGCTTTTTGGTTGCTTAATCCGGTTGGGACGCAGTCTGTCCTTCTTCTGCGTACGTGTACGGGGTAATGCCCGCCATGCCAATCATCGGGTCGACCCGGTCCCAATTTTCTTCTGTTAAGGACAGGGCTGTCTCCGTCCCTGCCTCTTTTTGTGCCGTTTTTAATGCTTCAGCCAGTTTTTCACACAGTGTCGTCTTCCGCTTTTGGTCATCTTCCCTTTCCACACCCATCCGGAAAGCCGGTTCTTCGCCAAGCAGAATTAAAATTTTTTTGCTCCTTGTAATCGCCGTATACAGCAAGTTTCGGCGCAGCATCCGGTAATAGCTGCGGACAACCGGCAAAATTACGACCGGAAACTCGCTTCCTTGCGATTTATGGATCGAACAGCAATACGCAAGCGTAATCTGATTGAAATCTGGCTTCGTATACGTCACTTCAATCCCATCAAAAGAAACGATGAGCATATCTTGTTTTTCCGTATTTTCTTTTGCGGTAAAAAGCGAGACAATCTCGCCGATATCGCCGTTATACACCCCGTGTTCCGGCTGGTTGACAAGCTGCAGTACCTTATCGCCGATCCGGTAAACCGCGTCCCCGTGCTTCAGCTCTTTGCGGGCCCCGTTCTCATTCGGATTAAAAATATTTTGCAACAGGCTGTTCAGACGGTCAATGCCGGCCGGCCCCCTGTACATCGGCGCCAGCACCTGAATGTCTTTTGCCGTATAGCCTTTCCGTTTCGCGCTTTTCACCACTTTTTCCACCGCTTCCGCCACCTGCCCGGAAGAACAGCGGATAAACGAACGGTCTGCCTGCATTTGAAAAATATTTTCCGGAATACGGCCATTTTTAACATGGTGGGCCAGTTCAATAATCGAAGAACCATCTTTCTGCCTGTATATGTCTGTCAGCCTAACAACCGGAATGGCGTTCGATTTCAATAAATCTTTCAGCACCTGGCCTGGACCGACGGACGGCAGCTGGTCTTCATCCCCAACCATGATGACTTGGATTTCATCCGGCAGCGCCTTTAACAGCTGGTTCGCAAGCCATGTATCGACCATCGACATTTCATCAATGATGACAAGCTTGCCTTCTACTTGCCGTTCCTCTGAATCGTCCAGGTCCTCCATGCCGGTCATGCCGAGCAGGCGGTGGATCGTCATCGCCGGCAGACCAGTTGACTCCGCCATTCTTTTCGCGGCCCTCCCTGTCGGCGCCGCGAGAACAATCGGAAATACCTCATCTTTTTTATAGGTTTGCGGGTCAAGCGAGACGCCGTGCAATTCACCGTACAGTTCCACAATCCCTTTAATGACCGTTGTTTTCCCTGTGCCGGGCCCGCCCGTTAAAATCATCATCGGACTCATCAGCGCTTTTTGGATGGCTTCCTTTTGCGACGGGGCATACTCGACCCCGATCCGTTCCTCAAGACTGCCTAAAGCAAGCAGGAATTCAGATTCCGGGAACTGTTCCGCATACTCGGTTTGCGACATAATCCGCTCAATATTGGAAACGATTCCTTTTTCCGAAAAATAGAGGGACGGAAGATAGACTTTGTCTTCTTCCATGATGACTTTGCTCTCTTCCTGAAGTTTCACCAGCTCATTTTCAATCAAGTCCATCGGGATTTCAACATGCTGGTATTCTTCCAAAAGGGCTTTGACATCCTGTGCAAGTTCTTCTTTCAGGACGTACACATGACCGTGCTGCATGCTTTCCATTTCCAGCATGTAACAGCAGCCGGCCTGGATGCGGTGCGGATGCGTCCCGCTGATGCCGAGCTGCCGGCCGAGTTCATCGGCCCGCCCGAAACCGATGCCTTTAATATCATCAACGAGCTGGTATGGATTTTGCGCAATTTTTTCGAGCGCCTCATCCTCGTAAACCTGGTAAATGCGCATCGCAATCTGCGGCCCGAAACCGTATTGCGCAAGCCCGATCATAACACGTTCAAGCCCCTGATGTTCAACTAACGTATCACGGATCAGCTGCGCTTTTTCCGGTGCCAGTTTCGGTACTTCGTCAAGGGCGGCGGGATTTTCCAATATTTTGCTGATCGCATTTTCACCGAGCACGCCAACGATCCGCTCCGCCGTTTTTTTGCCGATGCCGTTAAATAAATCACTGGAAAGATACTCAATAACGCCCTGCTTTGTATTGGGGATGTCTTTTTGGAAGCGATTTGCCTGGAACTGGGGGCCGAATTTCGGGTGTTCCTGCATTTTTCCAAAAAAGGTGTACGTTTCCTGTTCATGGATGCGCGGAAAATAGCCGGTAATCACCGTTTCCTTATCTTCCAGCCCGGTATTGGTCTCTTCCACCCGCACACGGATGACGGAATACAAATTTTGCTCGTTATGGAAGATGGTCGCGAGATGCTTTCCTTTTATAAAATTTTCCTCGTCCTGGAATAAATCCATCGCATGCTGTTTTTCCAATTTCATCACCTTACAGCGTTTCAATGTCTTTCAGTTTTTCAACCATTTTCAAGCCGTATCCCGAAAGCAGATGGCCCGGCTGAATCTCCACCGCTTTTTTGAAGTAGCCGGCCGCTTTCTCCAGGTCGCCAAGGAACTGCATATAAATCGCGCCTGTATTGTATAAAGCATCCGTATGTTTTGGGTCCTGTTCCAGCACTTTTTGAAATTGTTTCAGCGCTTCGTCCGCGAAATTGGATTTGATAAGGGAGAGCGCGTACTGAAATCTCGCTTCCGTATCCCCTTCATCCAGTTCAACGCTCCTTTGCAAATACGGCATGGCAAAGCGCGGATTGCCGAGCATCATAAAACACATGCCGAGCATAAAATACGTATCTTTGTCCTTGAGCCCGAGCTGGATTGCTTTTTCAAAACAGCCGGCAGCCGCTTCATAATGCCCCTCTTCGTATTGGATTGTGCCAAGGCTGTAAAAGGGGGTGGGAAGTTCTTTCAATGCCAGCGCTTTCCGGTAAAAATTCTGCGCCTTTTCCCGCTCGCCTGCAGCAAGCAGCACATCGCCGAAATGGATATAGCCGACCGGATCGTCCGGATTGTCTTCGATCACTTCATTAAACCATTTCAGCGCTTCATCATATTTTTTTTTCTGCAAGGCTTTCATACCGCGTTCATGCTTGTTCATTTCGTACACTCCTGATTAATGATACGAGTATTATAACATAAAATGAATCGCTTCACTTTTTAAACGAACCCCGACATTTTGTGAGGGCATGCTTTTGCACTTCCCCCACCCGGTCCAGATCATCGTCTTCGCAGGCTGTGTGAAAGATGAGGTGATTTTTACAGCTGTATGCAAATGGAGCGGGTCTTTTCACGCTGTGTGAAGGAGTACTGCCCTTTCCTGTTTCATGAAAAAACCTGTACTGCGATCATGGCGAGCTTCCCCGTTTCCTTGTTTCCGGCGATCACGTTTCCCCTGGTCAACATTTCACTGTTTTGTCCATAAATAGAGCCATGCCCACAATTGTGTGCATGGCTCCTGTAAGATCAGCCGACGTACATGAGCTGTTCTTCGTTTTTATAAATTTTATCGATCGTGGCACCGCCAAGGCATTCTTCACCGTTGTAAAAAACAACAGCCTGGCCGGGGGTGACGGCACGAACCGGTTCGTCGTAAATGACTTTGACTTCATCATTACCAAGCAGCTGGACCGTTACTTTCTGATCCGGCTGGCGGTAGCGGAACTTCGCGGTGCACCGGAATACTTCAGGCGGCTTTTTGCCCGATACCCAGTTTGCTTTCACGCCGGTCATATAGTCGGAGTAGAGGGCCGGATGGTGGAATCCCTGTTCCACATAAAGAACATTTTCTTTCAGGTCTTTGCCGACAGCAAACCATGGCTCGCCGGAACCGCCGATCCCAAGGCCGTGGCGCTGGCCGATCGTATAGTACATCAAACCTTCGTGTTCGCCCATCACTTTACCGTCGAGCGTTTTCATCAGCCCTTTTTGCGCAGGCAGATAATGGCTTAAAAATTCTTTGAAATTGCGTTCGCCGATAAAGCAGATGCCGGTCGAGTCTTTTTTATTTGCCGTGGCAAGCCCGGCTTCTTTCGCAATTTCGCGGACGCGCGGTTTTTCCAGATCCCCGATCGGGAACATCACGCGCGAAAGCTGGTACTGCCCGAGCTGGTTGAGAAAATACGTCTGGTCTTTATTTCCATCCACGCCCCGCAGCATTTTATATTCGCCGTCCTGGTGAGTCACGCGTGCGTAATGGCCGGTCGCAAGATAATCGGCGCCGAGGTTTAAAGCATGTTCAAGAAAAGCCTTGAACTTGATTTCCTTGTTGCACATTACATCCGGGTTCGGCGTCCTTCCCGCGCGGTACTCATCCAGAAAATAGGTGAACACTTTATCCCAATACTGTTTTTCAAAATTAACGGCATAGTACGGAATGCCGATCTGGTTGCAGACGCGGATGACATCATTGTAGTCTTCCGTTGCCGTACAGACGCCGTTTTCATCGGTATCATCCCAGTTTTTCATAAAAATGCCGATCACATCATAGCCCTGCTGTTTAAGCAAATAGGCGGCAACAGAAGAATCAACGCCGCCCGACATGCCAACAACCACTCTTGTATCTTTTGGTGCTTTTTGCATAATGCCTCCTCTTTTCTATTGTTGCTGGAACTTGCGGACGATTTCTGCCGTTTTACGGGCGGCTGCTTCCACTTGCTCCATCGTATTGGCAATCCCGAAACTGAAACGGATGGAGGTACGGAGCCGTTCCGAATCGCGCCCGAACATGGCAACAAGGACATGGGAAGGCTCAATCGACCCGGCTGTGCAGGCAGAACCGCTCGAGGCCGCAATCCCGGCAAGATCCAGATTGACAAGCATCGATTCCACATCCGTTTTCGGAAAACTTAAGTTGAGCACATGCGGAAGGGCCGCCTCCGCGTTGCCGTTCAGCTGAAATTCCACCTTTTCCTGCTTTAAAATTTCCATAAATCTTTGTTTAAAAGCGCTGTATTGCTTTGGTTTATCCACAAGCGCCTGCTGCGCCCATTTGACGGCCTCGGCAAAACCGGCAATGGACGCCGTATTTTCCGTCCCGGGGCGGCGTTTTAATTCCTGGGCGCCGCCGAAGTTGCGGTTTTTCAATTTTGTTCCGTTCCGAACGTATAAAAATCCGATCCCTTTTGGCCCGCCGATTTTATGGGCCGAAACGGAAAGCATGTCCACGTTCAGGGCATTTACGTCGATCTTCTCATTTCCGTAAGCCTGGACGGCGTCCGTATGAAAAACGGCCGGATGGTTTTTCAGCAGCTCACCGATTTCGGCGATTGGCTGGATCGTTCCGACTTCATTATTTCCATACATCACGCTGACAAGAATGGTATCATCTCGGAGCGCTTTTTGCACGTCTTCCGCCTTAATCCGCCCTGTTTCATCCGGCTGCAAATACGTGACGTCATACCCTTTTGTTTCCAGGTATTCCAGCGGATGCAAAACGGCATGATGTTCGATTGCCGTGGAAATAATATGTTTTCCCTTTTCAGCGGCTGCTTCTGCCGTACCGAGAATCGCGTAATTATCCGCTTCGGTTCCGCCGCTTGTAAAAATGATTTCATTAAACTGTGCGCCGATGCTGTCTGCAATCACCTGGCGCGCTTCGTCCAAAATGCGGCGCGCTTCCCTGCCGAATGCATGAATGCTCGACGGATTCCCGAAATGGCCGGTAAGCACTTGCATCATTTTTTCTGCAACTTGCGGAAGAACAGGGGAAGTGGCCGCATGGTCCAAATAAATTTTTTCCACTTTTCGCACCTCTTAATTAGATATAATACATGTAGGCATCCGGTTCTGTATCTTCCCGGTATTTGGCCAGATCTTCAATGGTTGTGCTGTCAAGAACGTCCTTGACCGCGTCCCGGATCCGGATCCAGAGCTGGCGTTTCACCGGTTCTTCGTCTTCAATGCCCTCTACCGGTGTAATCGGTCCCTCCAGCACACGGATCACATCACCGGCTGTGATTTGCGAAGGTTTTCGCGTTAAAACATAGCCGCCGTAAGCGCCGCGGATGCTTTTGACAAACCCGGCATTACGGAGCGGAGAAATCAGCTGCTCCAGATAATGTTCAGACAAATTCTGGCTCTGGGCAATGGATTTCAGGGAAGTCGGCCCCATGCCGTACCGCTTTGCCAGTTCAATCATAATGGTCAGCCCATAGCGGCCCTTCGTTGAGATTTTCATTTCATTCCACCTCTTTCCGATTATTCCCGAAAAAAAATTGTTAAGCCAAAAACGGCAGATGAGCGCGTAAAAAAATAAGCCCATTCATATAAATGAACGAACAGACTGGTCCCAAACTTAACATATTATAGCATATTTATCGGCATAATGCGAAACAAGAGCGGCGTGTGAATGCTGCTTTAACTTGAAAAACATCATTGAAAACAGGAAAAAGCCCCCTTTAATTCATAAGAGGCTATAGAGGGTGTCTTGCTATGTTCAATTAAGGCGAATTTTTGCGTTTTTTTCACAAGTTCCATAATAAAATCATCTTTTAATCTTTGGTTTTGTCATATTTGGAAATACTTCGTTTTCTATCTGACTTGACTTGGTGTTTCAATGCATTTTTATGCGCTTTCATGACGGAAGAATGATTAACAGAAGAGGATTCGATTGTGTCACTTGTGTCCGTATCGTCGTTTCCTGAAACCTCTGTATTTGAGTTGGGACCAGAAACAAGTAAAGAACCATCATCTTGTGCGTATGCTAAAAATACATAAGATTGGCCAACTTCAGGAAGCACATCATCATCAAATGTTACGATTGAACTCCCGTCTTCCGAAATGCCGCCAGCTTTTTGAACCGGAATAGGTTTGTCAGTCTCTAGTTCACCTTTTATATTTTCCAATACTGTTATTTTGTAATTGGTATAGGGTGTGGAAATTTCCTTCGTACCCTCTTCTGTTTCAATTTGTGTTGTATTTTTATATGCCGTACCTGTTTTCTCCTCAACGCATGCTAAAAATCGGCGTCCCCGACAGTTTCTTCAGGATGATCCCTATTAATTGAAAAAGCACCGTCCATCTGCACTTTTTTAGGATGTTTGCTCGTTTTATTGGTTGCAGCATGATGAGAGCACGCCCCCATCGCCATTGCAGCAATCAGTACCAGAACAACCACCAATGGAAGCAATGTTTTTTTCTGTGAAAAACTCATTCTAAATCCCTCCTTTGATTTTAGGTTCTTTTAGCCGACAAGGTTTGAATGCGTTTTCATTATCGTTTAATGTTATTCTGATGGTTTCGTATTTATACATCATGTCACTGCTCGTATGATGTTTCAAGCCTAAAGCATGTCCAAGTTCATGGGTCCCGACATTTTGCCTTTCTGATAAATACCATCAGGCGACAATCATTATGGATTAAGACAATTTGAAGGGGGCCTGGTTCTTTCAAAAATCAACTTCATCCGAAAAAACACCATCCGGTTTTCCCCGGATGGTGTTTTTTATTGTGCCGTATAACCCCCGTCCACATGGAGATCCGTGCCGGTAATAAACGATGCGTCATCGCTTACAAGGAACAAAACGGCTTTCGCCACTTCTTCCGGCTTGCCAAGTCTTTTCATCGGATTGTGGTCAATGGTTTCCTGAATTTGTTCTTTTGTGAAATATTTCAGTGCCGGCGATTCTGTTGTACCCGGAGAAACGCTGTTGACGCGGATGCCCTGTTTGGCATACGTAACAGCTTCCGCCCGCGTCAAATTCACAACCGCAGCTTTGGCGGCGGAATAGGCCGCACTGTTGGTAATCCCGACGTGGGCCATAAAAGAGCCCATGTTGACAATCGCGCCTTTTCCGTTTTTCAGCATGTACGGGATCGCATATTTATTGGAAAGCATGACACCGGTTAAGTTAATGTCCAATACTTTTTGCCAGTAGTCCTGGTCGAGTTCATGAACAGGCCCGTGCTTTTCCGGAATCCCGGCACACGCAACCAGAATGTCAAGCTTCCCGTAAGTATCCGTCGCCTTCTCCATTAAATGCCTGACACTGTAATAATCGGAAACATCACAATGAACAAAAAGCGCTTCCCCACCGGTTTCTTTGATTTTGTCGGCAATTTCCATCTTGGATTCCGCCACATCCCCGATGACGACTTTCGCACCTTCGTTCGCAAAAAGCCAGGCCGTCGCTTCCCCGATTCCGGAAGCGCCGCCTGTAATGACGGCAACTTTATTTTTCAGTCTCACCGCGTTCACCTTCCTATGTCAAATCATGCAAAAACCATGCACAGCCGGATCTCATTTTTTTCCATGCCGTTCATGGCGCCCATTTTCCTAGCCTACAATCATTATATCAAAAAAGCAACAATGTACAGCCGGGAAAACTGAAAAATACAAAAAGCCCCCATCAATGCTATTCCCTTTAAACCTATGCCCGAAAAACCTGATTGCTTCCCGCATGCCCGTGAAATCTGTTAAGATAAGGATACGAAAACAGGTTTGGAGCGATTAAAATGAAAGACGAACCGCTTGCCTACCGGATGCGGCCGCGCACGATTGATGAAGTGATCGGACAGGAGCATCTCGTCGGCAAAAATAAAATTATATACCGGATGGTCAAAGCGCGCCAGCTTTCTTCCATGATTTTGTACGGGCCGCCGGGCGTTGGGAAAACGTCGATTGCCAGCGCGATTGCGGGAAGCACCAAATATGCATTCCGTACGTTAAATGCCGTGACGAACAATAAAAAGGATATGGAGATTGTCGCCGCCGAAGCAAAAATGAGCGGAAAAGTCATTTTGCTTCTCGATGAAGTCCACCGGCTCGACAAAGCAAAACAGGATTTTTTGCTGCCTTATCTTGAGTCCGGCATGATCGTCCTGATCGGGGCCACAACGAGCAACCCGTACCATGCCATTAACCCGGCGATCCGGAGCCGCTGCCAGATTTTTGAGCTTTTCCCTTTATCGCTTGATGAGATCAAGACGGCGCTTACCCGTGCCCTTGATGATGCGGACAGGGGACTTGGCAAATACAAAGTGAAAATAGAGGAAGCGGCTTTCAACCATTTTGCGCAAGGATCGAACGGCGATGTGCGTAGCGCGTTAAATGCGCTGGAACTGGCCGTGATTTCAAGCGAACCTGATGATGACGGCGTGATCCACATTACGCTTTCTATTGCCGAAGAATGCCTGCAGAAAAAAAGCCTTGCCCATGATAAGGACGGCGACGCGCACTACGATGTGCTGAGCGCTTTTCAAAAATCGATCCGCGGTAGCGATGCCAATGCCGCCCTTCATTATTTGGGCCGGCTGATCGAAGCCGGGGACCTGCCGAGCATTGCGCGCAGACTCCTTGTGATTGCTTACGAAGACATCGGCCTTGCAAGCCCGCAGGCCGGCGCGCGCACCCTTGCCGCCATCGAAGCGGCAGAAAGGCTCGGGTTTCCGGAAGCGCGCATCCCGCTTGCAGCTGCGGTCATCGAATTATGCCTGTCGCCGAAATCAAATTCCGCGATCATGGCGATTGATGCCGCCCTTTCTGATATCCGTGCCGGAAAAAGCGGCGAAGTGCCCGCCCATCTGAAAGACGCCCATTATAAAAGCGCAAAACAGCTGGGACGGGGCATCGGTTACAAATACCCGCATGACTTTGAAAATGGCTGGGTCAAACAGCAATATCTTCCGGACACCCTCAAATATGCCCGTTATTATGACCCGAAAAAAACGGGCAAATTTGAACGGGCGCTTGCCCAAGTGTATGAAAAAATGGAGCAGAACCATAAGCCGTAAAAAAAGAAAGCATCCGTGATGCTTTCTTTTTTTCAATGTTCATCTTTTACCCTTTTTACCGGGATGTCTTTCAAAATGTCACGGACAACGAAACTCGCCATAAACAGCCCTGCGGTTGACGGAACAAACGCATTAGATGAAGGTGGCATTTGTGCTTTACGGATTTCGGCTTCATCATTTCCGACCACTTTGCGGACATCTTCGCGGATGACGATCGGGCTTTCGTCGGAAAACACGACCGGAATGCCTTTTTTGATGCCTTCTTTGCGCAGCTTCAGGCGCACAACGCGGGCAATCGGATCGGTGTGCGTTTCGGAAATGTCTGCGATGCGGAGGCGTGTCGGGTCCATTTTATTGGCCGCCCCCATGCTGGATATCATTTTGATCTTCCGTTTCAGGCATTCTTTCATTACATGCACTTTGTAAATAATCGTATCACTTGCATCCACCACATAGTCCGGCTTATAAGAGAAAAACTGTTCAGCCGTTTCTTCCGTATAGAACATTTTTAAAGAAATCACGTCACAATCCGGATTGATATCGGCAATCCGTTTTTTCATCAAATCGGCTTTCGCCTGCCCAACGGTGGAAAGCAGCGCCGGAATCTGGCGGTTAATATTTGTAATGTCAACATCATCTTTGTCAACAAGGATTAACCTTCCGATTGCCGACCGAGCCAAAGCTTCAACCGCAAACGAGCCCACGCCGCCGACACCGAGAATAGCAACGGTGCTGTTTTTCAGCTTTTGCAGCCCTTCCTGCCCGATTGCCAATTCATTCCGTGAAAACTGATGCAGCAATTTCCTCATCTCCAAACATACTCATTTCTTTCCTAGATTATCCAAAAACGGCCCGGAAAGCAAACCTTTATGTTCAGCTGCTTGCCGCCGGCTTTTCCGTTTTTTTATCCCTGTATACGCTCGAAAGCAATGTTCCGAAAAAAGAGGCCAGCACCTGCTGAAAAAGCATGCCGGAGATGACCGGCAGCACAACCTGGGCCGGGAAAAAGGTGACTGCGATGACAGATCCGGCACTGATATTGCGCATGCCGCCGCTGTATGTTAAGGTCACGATCATGCCGCGGTCAAGATGGAACAAAGCGCCGATCAGCCAGCTTAATAAATAGCCGCAAGCCGAAATGAACAGCACAGTCAGGATAATAAACAGCACATGGGCATCCATTCCCCTGAGGTACGGCGATACGACCCCGCCGTTGATCATGACGACAAGAAACATGCCGATTTTGGAAAACGGAGAAAGTACTGAAGAAGCCTTCCGCTGGGTTTCGAGCTGTGTAAACTGGCTGAACAGGATGCCGAGCAAAGACGGGATGACGATCATCGTAAAAAGATCTTGCATGAGCGGCCAAACCTCAATATGTACATTCTTACCGACAAACAAGAGCAAAGTAAGCGGCACAACAACCGGAGAAAGCAGGGTATCTATCAAAATGACCGTTAAAACAAGCGGGATATTCCCTTTTTGCATCATGACCCATACAAAGCTTGTCACACCTGTCGGAATGGCGGCCGAAAGCAAAAACCCGGTTGTCGTCAGCGGGTGCCCGGGAAAGAGCAAATGCCCCGTTCCGTACGCAAACAAGGGCATAAAAAGGTGTAGCACCCCTAAAGCAAGCAAAACCGGAAACGGATGGCGAACAACCGCCCCGAGCTGCTTAAAGGTTGAGCCGATGCTCCCTGTAAAAGTCATAAAAGCAAACAGCCACGGCACTAAAAATAAAAGGCCCGTCAACCGGTGCCCGAGCACCATCCCGATGATCAAGCTTCCCGGGATAAAAACCGGCATCATTTTGCCAAGGAAACGGTTTGCGCGATCAAAAAACGAAAAACACACAAAAATTCCTTCTTTTCCAAAAAATAAAAACCCTCTTTTTCTAAAGAGGGAAAGGAGTGGAATGAGCCCCGGACGTGCCGTTCTTGCAATCCTCTGTTTTGATCCCGCTCTCGAGCAGGTGGGTGCCCTGCACCAGGCTTTATGCGTCCCCGCAAAGGGCATGCACGCCGTCTGGTGACCCCGGGCCCCCGATAATGAAGTGTTCGGTCAAAACGATAGGAACATATACGAACACCCCAGGACTCATTCAACTTGTTTATATCATAGCATTTTTTTCACCCGTTTTCAAACGAAAAAAGGCTCGCAGGCGGCTGGAAAAATTTTACGCCGCCTTTTTCCGGGTTTTGATCTCATTTTTTTGCTTTTAATTTCAATTGCAGCTCATCCAGCTGCGCCTCGCTGACCGCGCCCGGTGCATTCGTCAGCAGGCAGCTGGCGCTGGCTGTCTTCGGAAATGCAATCGTGTCGCGCAAGTTGCTGCGGCCGGCAAGGAGCATGACAATCCGGTCAAGGCCGAGTGCGATGCCCCCGTGCGGCGGCGTGCCATAATCAAACGCATCAAGCAAAAAGCCGAACTGGGACTGTGCCTGCTCTTTTGAAAAGCCGAGCGCCTTAAACATTTTTTCCTGGACATCCCGTTTATAAATCCGGAGCGATCCGCCGCCGAGTTCATACCCGTTCAATACAATATCATAGGCCTGCGCCTTTACGCTTGCCGGGTCGGTTTCCAGCTTCTCAATATCTTCTTCAAACGGCATCGTGAACGGATGATGTGCCGCCGTATAACGCCCTGCATCTTCGTCATATTCCAAAAGCGGCCAGTCCGTCACCCACAGGAAGTTGAATTTCGACTCGTCAATCAGGCCGAGTTCTTTGCCGAGCTTGTTTCTTAGCGCCCCGAGCGCATCGGCGACGACTGATTTTTTATCCGCCACAAACAACAGCAAATCGCCCGTTTCTGCATTTGTAGCAGCCGCTAATTGTGATTGTTCCGCTTCTGTAAAAAATTTTGCGATCGGGCCCTTTAACCCTTCGTTTTCCGCTTTCAGCCAGGCAAGGCCTTTCGCGCCGTAACGTGCGGCAAATTCGCCGAGCGCGTCGATGTCTTTTCTCGAATATTTGCTTGCCGCGCCCTTTGCATTGATCGCTTTTACTTGCCCGCCCGAGGTAACGGCAGATGCGAACACTTTAAAACCGGCGTTTTGGACGATTTCGGAGACGTCCACCAGTTCCATGCCAAAGCGGGTGTCCGGTTTATCCGATCCGTACCGGTTCACGGCTTCCTCGTAGGTCAGCCTCGGCAGCGGCGTTTCGATATCGATGTTTTTCACTTCTTTCATCAGCCGTTTGATCATTTTTTCTGTCATGGTCAAAATGTCTTCCTGGCTCATGAAACTCGTTTCAATATCAATTTGCGTAAATTCCGGCTGCCTGTCTGCACGCAAGTCTTCATCACGGAAACAGCGAGCAATCTGGTAATAGCGGTCAAAACCGGAGATCATCAAAAGCTGCTTAAACAATTGCGGCGACTGCGGCAAGGCGTAAAATTCGCCAGGATGCACCCGGCTCGGCACGAGATAATCGCGGGCGCCTTCCGGGGTGCTTTTTGTCAAAACCGGGGTTTCAACATCGATAAACCCTTCTTCATCGAGAAAGCCTCTAATTGATTTTGTAATCGCATGGCGCATTTTCATCGTTTCAAACATGACCGGGCGCCGCAAGTCGAGGTAACGGTATTTCAGGCGCACATCTTCCGCCACGCCCGTCTCGTTTTCAATCATAAACGGCGGGGTTTTTGCATTGTTGATGATCGCAAGGCGGTCGGCCTGAATTTCAATTTTGCCCGTTTTTAAGTTCGGATTTACCGTATTTTCGGAACGGGCGATGACTTTCCCCTCTACTTCGAGCACATACTCGTTCCGGACTTTTTCCGCAAGTTTAAAAGCTTCTTCAGAGACCGCCGTATTAAATACAATTTGGACGATACCGGCACGGTCGCGCAAATCGATGAAAATGAGGCCGCCCAAGTCGCGCCTTCTCTGCACCCATCCTTTCAGCACCACTTTTTCGCCAATCTGTTGTTCCGTCACATCACCGCAATAGTAAGAACGTCCTTCCATCATGCTTCCCCCCTGTTTGCCATATCTTTAAAAGCTGTAATAAACCCTTCAAGCGGCAGTTCTTTTTGTTCGCCTGTCGCCATATTTCTGACGCTTGCTTTCCCGGCCCGCAGCTCCTCTTCGCCGATGACCGCAACAAATGCGGCTTTCACCCGGTCCGCCGCTTTAAACTGTGCCTTCACTTTGCGTCCCAAATAATCCTGGTCAGCTGAGAATCCGGCACTTCTTAATGCCTGGAGCAATTTAAAAGCAGCCGGTTTCGTCTCCTCGCCGATCGCGACCACATAGCAGTCCGTCCTGTGGCCAACAGGAAGTTCGATGCCTTCCGCGTCCAGTGCCGCAAGCAGCCGTTCAATGCTTAAGGCAAACCCGATCCCCGGCGTTTCCGGCCCGCCCATTTCCTCAACAAGGCCGTTGTAACGCCCGCCGCCGCAAAGGGTGGTGATCGCGCCGAATCCCTCCGCATTGCTCATAATTTCAAAACAAGTATGCACATAGTAATCAAGGCCGCGCACAAGCCCGGGGTCGATTTCATAAGGGATGCCGAGCGTGCCAAGAAACTGCAAAACTTTATCAAAATAAGCTTTTGATGCATCATTTAAATAATCCAAAATGGATGGCGCTGTTTTCATGAGCGGATGGTCATGATCTTTTTTGCAGTCAAGAATACGCAGCGGATTTTGTTCAAGGCGTTTTTGGCAGTCCGCGCAAAACTCCCCGATATGCGGTTTGAAATGATCAATAAGCGCTTCCCGGTGCCTGAGCCGGCTTTCTTTATCGCCGAGGCTGTTGATCACAAGTTTGACATTTTTTAAACCAAGCTGTTTGTAAATATCCATTGCGAGCGCAATGACTTCGGCATCGATGGCCGGGTCTTCGCTTCCGAGCGCTTCAACGCCGAACTGGACAAACTGACGGAAGCGCCCTGCTTGCGGCCGTTCATAACGGAACATCGGGCCGTTATAATACAGTTTGACCGGCTGAACCGTGTTTCCGAACATTTTATGCCCGATAAAGGAACGGACGACCGGCGCTGTTCCCTCCGGCCGCAGTGTCAGGCTGCGCCCGCCCCTGTCATCGAATGTGTACATCTCTTTTTGGACAATATCCGTCGTGTCCCCGACCCCTTTTTGGAAAAGCTCGGTATATTCGAAAATCGGTGTCCGGATTTCCCGGTACTGATAGTTTTCACATATTTTTTTTGCGGTGTTCTCAATATAATTCCATTTTTCCACCTCGCCGGGCAGGATGTCCTGCGTGCCGCGCGGAATTTGAACGGTCATGGCGTACTCCTCCTTCTATTGCTGAAAAATGATGGGTTTTCATTTTCATCCTGCATGCCTAAAAATGTTGATATGAAGACGAGTATCCTCCTTCTCAATCAATGTTTATGTAAAATAAAAACCCCCGGTCCCTTGTCTTATAAACAAGGGACGAGAGTTGAATTCCCGTGGTGCCACCCTAATTGAAGCGTCTGCTTCCACTTTTACAGTTAACGCCTGTAACGCCCGTCCCTACTGGATTTCCGTTCAGGACAGAACCTACAAAGTGTTCGTTCATTAAGCCGTTGTGCAGAAATGTTTTCAGCCCGGGACATTTCCTCTCTTTTCACACGGATCTTAATTACTCTTCTTTGTCATCGGTTTTGCCAATTTTACCATCTATTTTTATTATGTTACGCGTGGCACCGGCTGTTGTCAAGGCTGCCGGCAAAGTTTTTCCCCGATCTGCGTTCAGCGCCTGAAAAAGTTCGTTTTCCGCGGATCGGGTCTTTCATTATGAGCGCCCCAGTTTCTTTTTCAAAAGTTTCAGGTCCCCTTTTGAAAGACCAGTTTCAATCGCTGATTCAGCGTTGAACGCTTCCTGTCCGGCACTTCCCGGATCCTGGAAATTAACGCCGTAAATTTGATTAAATGCATTACCGGCTGTCCTATTTTTATCCGCTGCTCTCAATGCCGTTCACTCCTTCTCGTTCCATCCTTTCTATTTTTCCCTTTTTTATTTTTTCTTACCCGCAAAAAGGAGTTTTTTTACGGAGCGCGAATAACAAATAGTGGACAATTTTCCGGACAGGGATGAGGGGTGGAGATGTGAAAAAACTTTTTTTCCGGCTGTTTTTCCTGGTGCTCTTTTTTCTGATTGCACCCGGCGTGATCCATGCGGGGGCGGAAGAGGCCGGGACGGTAACGGTGACGCATGCGGCTGTCTACATCCGCAGCGGGCCCGGGGTGTCCTACCCGATCGCAGGCAAAGCAGCCAAAAACGACACGTACACGGTTCTTCAAAAAGACGGGGATTGGTTTCAAATCCGCCTCCCGCAAGGAAATACAGGCTGGATTGCGGGCTGGCTTGTGGAAACAGGCACCCCTTCCGCAAAACAATCAAAACAAGGAAAAATCACCGCTGACCGCCTGCGCATTAGAAAAGCGCCGGACCAGTCTGCCGCAATCGTTGGCACGCTTGAAAAAAATGCCGTAGTCACGGTTACCAGGGCAGAAGGCGGCTGGGTTTATATTGAAAGCGGCAATGTTTCAGGCTGGGCAGACAGCCAGTATGTACAGACGGAAAAAAACAAAAACGCCGGGAAAACGGCGGAAAACAACGTAAGCGCCGCAATTGTTGCCGCCACAAGCCTGAATATCCGCCGGTCTCCTTCGCTTCAAAGCGGAACGGTAGCGACAGTAACGTACGGGACGAGACTTGAAATTACCGGAACCGACCACGGCTGGTATGAAGTGGAACTGGAAGACGGCACGCACGGATGGGTCGCAGGCTTCTATGTGACGCGCGAAAGCCAGGCAAAGCGCAGCAGTGAAGCAGAAGTGACCCTCCATTCCGGCACAAACCTTTACAAAAGGCCCCAATCCGGCTCGGACACGGTGGGAACCGCCAAGGCCGGAGACCGGTTTCCCATCGTTTCAGAAATGGACGGCTGGTATAAAATCAGGCTGGAAAGCGGCACTTCAGCCTATATTTCGGCAAAAGCCGCCCAAAAAAGTGATACGGCTGTAAAAAAAGGAATCAAGGGAAAGACGATTGTGCTTGACCCCGGTCACGGCGGAACGGATAACGGCACAACCGGCGCTTACGGCACGCTCGAAAAACTGGTGACGTTAAAAACGGCGAATGCCCTGTACGAAAAGCTGAAAAAAGCGGGCGCCCGGGTCATTTTAACCCGGAACAGCGATACGTACGTATCTTTGTCGGAAAGAACCGCCATCAGCAATACAAATCATGCCGATGCTTTTGTCAGCATTCATTTTGACAGCGCTGAAGATTCCCATACGCGCGGGCATACGACGTATTATTATCATGCGCAGGACTATGATTTCGCAAGGCTTGTCAATAACCAGATCACAAGCCGGCTCGGCACCGTTGACAGGGGCGTAAAATTCGGGGATTTCCATGTTATCCGTGAAAATACCCAGCCTGCCATTTTGCTTGAACTCGGTTATTTGAGCAGTCCGGCTGAAGAAAAGCATATCGTGGAGAAGTCTTTTCAAACGAAGGCAGTGGCCGGCATTTATAACGGGTTAAAAGCTTATTTTCAGTAAGAAAATGCCGGGGCATCCCCGGCATTTTTTTATTTCTTAATATTTGGCTGCGGCATTGCGCGTTTGATAAAGAACGACAAAATTAACGCAAACGCTGCGATCCCGGTCGCGACGAAAAAGGCATCGTTTATGCCGCTGATCGTCGCATTCACAACCGATTTTTGATACACAATAGAGGAGCCGAGCACCTGCCCGTACTGGGAAGGCAGCCCGGAAGCATGGGCCAGGCCCTGCCCGATGGCCGCGATTTTAGCAGACACATACGGGTTGATATTTGCAAAGGCATTGACGTAGTTTGCCGTATGGAAATCGGCACGGGTGGACATGACGGTTACGAGGAATGCCGTTCCGAGACTTCCGGCAACCGTACGGGCGGTGTTGGCCGCGGCCGTCCCGTGGCTGGTCATATGAATCGGCAGCTGGTTCATCCCTTCGGTCATGATCGTCATCATAATGAAAGACATCCCGAAGCTGCGCAAAACATACAAGAATAACAAGTGGCCGTAGGAGGTCGTCATCGACAGCTTCGTAAATTCGTAAGTTGTCCAGACGGTGATAATCAAGCCGAAGACAGCGAGCGGTCTTGCCCCCAACTTGTCAAACAGCCAGCCGGATATCGGCGACATAATCCCCATGACGATCGCCCCCGGCAGCATCAGCAAACCGGAATCAAGCGCAGTAAACCCGCGGATGTTTTGCAAATAAATCGGCAGCAAAATCATCCCGGCAAACATCGCCATATTCACCACCATGCTGACAATCGTCGTTAAAGCAAAGATATCATATTTGAATACACGCAAATCAAGCATCGGTTTTTCCGTCGTTAATTCCCGCCATACGAACAAAACAAGCGAGATAACGGCAATGATCAGGGAAATGACAACCTGTTTGCTGCTCCAGCCGTCATTCCCGGCTTCACTGAATCCGTACAGCAAAAAGCCGAAACCGAGCGTGGAGAAGATAATACCCGGAATATCGATTTTCGGGTTTGTCGTTTTCATGACATCTTTCATCCATGCCAAAGTGACAAAAATATCAATCACGCCGAACGGAATGACAATCCAGAACAGAATATGCCAGTCGTAATGGCCGACCAGCCACCCTGACAATGTCGGGCCGATCGCAGGGGCGAAAATCATGGCAACCCCCATCATCCCCATCGCGCTGCCGCGTTTTTCAGGCGGGAAGATGGTTAAGAACACCGTCATCATCAACGGCATGATGATCCCGGCACCGGAAGCCTGGACAATGCGCCCGAGCATCAGAATCGAGAAGTTTGTCGAAATGGCGCACAAAACCGATCCGGCCGTAAAGAGGGAAACGGCTGTAATCAGCATTTTCCGCGTGCCCCATTTACTGATCATAAATGCCGTAACCGGAACAAGAATCCCGTTTACAAGCATATATCCGGTTGACAGCCATTGCACCGTATTCGCCGTCACATTCAAGTCGTTCATAATATGCGGAATGGCGACATTCAAAAGCGTTTGGTTCAAAATCGCCACAAATGCCCCAAGCATCATCGCAAAAACAATTTTCCCTCTGCCGTGTTCTTCCTCCACTTCCGGGGGAACAGCAGCTCGCCCGGGTGCTTCTGCCGGACGTTTTTCGTCGTCCGTACGAGCGCGGCGCGTTTCCATTTTTTCAGGCTCTGCCGCCAATCCTTCATCTGTTTTTGCCGGCACCTGCGTTTCCGCTTTTTCAGGCGGCGCAGGCATTGTTTCCATTTCCGGCGCCCGCTTGTCAAGAAGAGGGCTTTCCATCTTTTTCTTCCTTCCCCTGTTCCTTAATATGAGATTCAGGATAAGAAGGACAATGACCGATAAAAGAACATAACCTGCGATAAATTTTCCCATCGGATTCACCTACTTATGAATGCGCACAGTCACGTTCATGCCCGGAACCAGGTCCAGCCCGCCATAGCTGTCAAGTTTGACTTTAACAGGAATGACCTGTGTTTCTTTCGTATAATTGCCTGAGCTTCTGTCTGTCGGCATAAGAGAGAACGTGCTGGCAGCCGCTTTTCCGATTGAATCGACGGTTCCTGTCAGTTTGGTGTTCGGATAGGCATCCACATACACGTCAACGTCCTGGCCGGTTTTCACGTCATTAAGATCTGTTTCTTTTACTTCAGCAGTGACATACAAGTCGTCCAAATCATAGCTTTGTGCAAGTGTTGTACCGGCTGCCACATACGTATTCGCAACCGCGGAATTTTTCACGATCGTGCCGTCTGCCGGCGCTTTAATATCCATTTTCACCGTATTGGCGCCGTTTTGTACTTCAACGGTACCGACTTTATCCCCTTTGGTAAATGCCTTGCCTTCCTTACCGTCCCATGAAACGAGTTTGCCGGTTGCAGGGGAAGCGATGGTGACCGACTGGCCGTCAATATAGGCGTTATCGGTTGTGACATAGCTGACCGAGCGGTTGTAAAAATAATATCCGGTAAAACCGCCGCCAACGAGAATAACAAGAATAATAATATTGATCAAAATCATCCGTCTTGCGCTCATAAAAAGTTTACTCCTCCTCAGATGTTAAAATTTCCAGCATTTCGTTGTGGAGCCTTAACAGATTTTCCAACTCCGCTCCGTAACGTTCTGTGATCAGGTACATTTTTTGTTTCAGTACTGTATTGCCGCCCATAAACGCTTTGAGCCTGCTTTTCCCCTTTTCGGTCAGACAGAGGACAACGGCTCTCCGGTCATCCTTGGATGATACCCTGTTGACAAATTCCTGCTGGACAAGCCGGTCAACAATGCCGCTGACTGTGCTGTTCGTTAAATAGAGGCTTTCCGCCAGCTCATTTAATCGCATATTGGGATGAAGCGCGATGGCTTTTAGCGCAAACATTTGCATCGCGGTCAAGCCATGCTGTTCCGCCTCTTTTTCGGCCAAACGTAAAATGGCTTTATTCAGCCTGAAAAGCGATTGTAACAATTCATATGAACCGTTCTCCATGTATCCCCCTTCCTTTAGCCCTTAAATGATTCTTTGCGAAATAATTCGCATCCGAATGATTAACGCTATCTATCTTTGCATATTCAAAGTACAATTGTCAACTATATTACACTAAAACTTTTTTGGAAACGTTTTTGCTTTTCAAAAAGAAAAAACCCCGAATGATCAGGGTTTTGGCTGCTTATTTGCTTTCCAAAAGGAGGCTGTTTGTCGTAAATCCAACGCCATGATGCTCACTTCGGCTGTTTATTGACTTTCCAAAATGAGCGTAACCGGCCCGTCATTTGTCAGCCGGACATCCATCATCTCCCCGAATCTGCCGGTTTCGACATGGACACCCTTTTCTTCCAGCTTCTGATTAAACAGATGGTAAAGCTGTTCTGCCTGTCCGGGCTTTGCCGCCGCCATAAAATTCGGGCGCCGCCCTTTCCGGCAATCGCCGTACAAAGTAAACTGGGAAACCGACAAGATTTCCCCTCCGGTATCCAAAAGCGACAAATTCATTTTTCCCTGTTCATCTTCAAACACACGGAGATGGACGATTTTTTCGGCGAGATAGACTACATCTTTTTCGGTATCTTCGTGCGTTACGCCGACGAGGAGGACAAAGCCTTTTGTAATGCTTCCTGCCACTTCCCCGCCAACAGTGACGCACGCTTCCTTACTGCGCTGCAAAACAACCCGCATTTTTCTGACTCCTTTAACTCATGATCCTTCTGACTGAATAAATATCCGGAATATGTTTAATTCTTTCCACGACTCGGTGCAAATGGCTAATGTTCTGAATGGAAATTGACATGATAATCGTGGCCATTTTGTTGCGGTCACTGCGCCCGCTGACGGCCGAAATATTCGTTTTCGTTTCATTGACCACCTGCAGAACTTCATTGAGCAGGCCGCGGCGGTCGTATCCGGTAATCTCAATGTCGACATTATACTCTTTCCGGTCGGCCGCATCCGTCTCCCATTCGACCGGAATGAGCCGGCTTTGCGCCTCTTCGTTCTGCACGTTTGGACAGTCAGCGCGGTGGACGGAAACGCCTCTGCCTTTTGTGATAAAACCGACAATTTCATCACCCGGCACTGGATTGCAACATTTCGAAAGGCGGATCAGCAAATTGTCGACGCCCTTCACGGTTACGCCTGCATCCTTTTTCCGGTGCTTTGCGGCCGGTTTCTGCTCGGAGACAATCTCCTTAATCGCTTCTTCGGAGTCCCGCTGCTTCCGCCATTTTTCTGTCAGCCGGTTGGCGATTTGGCTTGCGGTAATCCCGTTGTACCCGACAGCAGCGTACATATCGTCTTCATTGGCAAAATTAAATTTTTCGGCAACTCGTTTGATATTGTCGGCTGCCATCACTTCTTTGACATCGAATTCCATCGCCCGGATTTCTTTTTCCACCATCTCGCGGCCTTTTTCAATATTTTCTTCTTTCCGCTGGCGTTTGAAAAACTGGCGGATTTTGTTTTTCGCCTGTGATGTCTGGGCAAGGTTCACCCAGTCGAGGCTCGGCCCGTATGAGTGTTTTGAAGTGAGAATTTCGACAATATCGCCAGTTTTTAACTGGTAATCGAGCGTCACCATCTTGCCGTTGACTTTCGCGCCGATTGTCTTGTTGCCGATTTCCGAGTGGATCCGGTAGGCAAAATCAATCGGGACGGACCCGGACGGCAGTTCAATGACGTCCCCCTTTGGCGTAAAGACAAACACCATATCGGAAAACAGGTCGATTTTCAGTGATTCCATGAATTCTTCCGCATTATTGGTGTCATTTTGAAATTCGAGAATTTCGCGGAACCATGACAATTTTTTCTCAAAAGACGTTTTCTCATTAACCGTTTTGCCTTCTTTATATGCCCAGTGTGCGGCAACCCCGTATTCGGCAATGCGGTGCATTTCAAACGTCCGGATCTGCACTTCAAGCGGTTCGCCTTTTGGCCCGATCACCGTCGTATGGAGCGACTGGTACATGTTCGGCTTTGGCATCGCAATATAGTCTTTAAACCGGCCCGGCATCGGTTTCCAGCATGTATGGATGACACCGAGCACGGCATAGCAGTCTTTGATGCTTTTGACAATAATCCTTACGGCAAGCAAGTCGTAAATTTCGTTAAATTGCTTATGCTGCTGGACCATTTTCCGGTAAATCGAGTAAATATGCTTCGGTCTGCCGGAAATTTCTGATTTGATATGGATATCCGCAAGCCGTTCCTTCACTTCTTCAATGACATTTTGCAGGTACTGTTCACGCTCGGCGCGCTTCCGCTTCATCAAATTCACAATCCGGTAATATTGCTGGGGATTTAAATAACGGAGCGAGGTGTCCTCAAGCTCCCATTTGATGGCGGAAATGCCGAGGCGGTGGGCGAGCGGCGCAAAAATTTCGAGCGTTTCATTCGCGATCCGCCGCTGCTTTTCGGGGGGAAGATGTTTCAATGTACGCATATTGTGCAGCCGGTCCGCGAGTTTGATCAAAATGACGCGGATATCCTGCGCCATCGCGACAAACATTTTCCGGTGGTTTTCCGCCTGCTGCTCTTCATGCGATTTATACTTAATTTTCCCGAGTTTCGTCACCCCGTCAACAAGCATCGCCACTTCATCGTTAAATTCTTCACGAAGCTCGTCAAGTGTCACATCTGTATCTTCCACAACGTCATGCAGAAAACCTGCTGCAACCGTTGAAGGATCCATCTCCAAATCCGCCAGTATCCCGGCAACCTGAATCGGGTGAATGATATACGGCTCCCCCGATTTGCGCTTCTGGCCTTCATGCGCTTTACTGGCGAACGCACAGGCATGCCGCACCATTTCAACATGTTCGTCGTTTAAATATTGTTTTGTCCTCTCAATGACGTCCTCGGCGGTCATTATTCGGTCATTCGCCATAAAAAAATCACCTTTAAACTGGAATATATGAATTGATGATTGCAATATCATATTGACATTATTATCATGAAAAAAAAGAAGATTGTAAAGTAAATGACACAGAATGGAAGAAATTTGGCGAAAACAGCCGGTTTTTCCCAGTACGGACAAAACCGGCCCGTCATTTCATCCGGATGAAGGATAAATAAAGAAACCGACAATTTTGCCGATTTCCTTACAATTTATTCATTCTCGTATTCCATCAGGGTGAGGATATCATAGCCCTTCAGTTTATCTCGGCCGTGCAAATAATTCAATTCAATTAAAAAAGCAAGGCCGGCTACAACCCCGCCCAGTTCTTCAACGAGCCGGACGGTTGCTTCCATCGTGCCGCCTGTTGCCAAAAGATCGTCCGTAACCAAAACGCGCTGGCCCGGCCTGATCGCATCTTTATGGATCGTGAGCACCGCTTTTCCGTATTCGAGATCATATTCCGCACGGATCGTTTCCCGCGGCAGTTTGCCTTCTTTGCGGACCGGGGCAAAGCCGACGCCAAGTTCGTATGCGACCGGGCAGCCGATAATAAAGCCGCGCGCCTCAGGGCCGACCACGAGATCAATCTGTTTGTCTTTCGCATACTGGACGATCTGGTCCGTCGCATATTTAAACGCATCCCCGTTATTCATCAAAGGCGTCACATCCTTAAACATCACGCCTTTTTTAGGCCAGTCCGGGACGAGTGCAATATATTGTTTTAAATCCATTTTGCTGTTTCCTCCTCATACTGTACAGCAGGCTTGATCATTTGGTCAAACCACATCTTCAGCTCCTGGAAAGATGAGTACAGCAGGTCCTTTTCCATTTGATATTGTGCTAGTTTTTTTTGATACGTAAGAGATTCCTTTAAATCGCGTTTTTGTTTGGCTGCTTTCAGGGAAATAAATCCATCCTTTATTGTAACAAAATCAAGTTCAAAAAACACCTGCGAAATAAAATCGATGGTATTTCTCGACCAGCCGCGATAAGCCGCCAGCTCATCCCCGTGCTGCTTTAGGTTGAACGTTTTCCTTTTTGCAAGAAAAGCGTAAAACCATTTAAAATGTTCGCGTGTCGGGAACGTGCTGAAAAAGTGGTTCCCGGCATGGTAAAAATACGCATAAATCCTGGCCGGCGAACCGCCCTCAAGCAGTGCCGCCATCATCCGCGGGCCTTTCGGAAGATCCAGAAACACAATGTTTTTATTTGAAGGATCAAATGCCCTTGCCTCTTCCATTGTCGCAACCGACACAAGGCGGACGGAAAAATCCGGCAGCGGCAGGTTCCGCAATGTTTCTTTTTGGAAGACAACAAAAGCCTGGTCTTCTTCCGGGACGTACCGTGCCCATTGCTTTAAAGGCCTGTTGCCCCTGAAATCAAACAATTGCCAGTTTGTGATTTTGATATCCTTCACCATCATTTGCGGCTTACGGATATTGTTCCATTCGTTGATGGACAGCTCCCCGACAACCGATATGCAGGCAGAAGGGGAAATATGCGGGGCAAGATTCCCGAGCCCGAAGCCGATCCCATCGAGCGTTGTGCCGTTTTTAGAAAGCGTCAATTTCAAATGTTTCCCGTCTGCGCCGATCGCCCGGATTTGCGGGCATTCGGCCCCGTCCAGCAACAGAAGCGGCTTCGGATTCGCCGTGCCAAACGGCGAGAGCAATGCCATTTCGCGGATCGCTTCCATCCCCGCTTCTTCTATGGAAATTTCAGCGCTGATGTTCGTAACCGGCACAAACATCTCGTCCGGCAATGCCGCGGCCTGTTCGTTCAGCCGGCGCCGCAGTTCCTCCACATCGGATAAAGAAAGCGTCATCCCCGCCGCCATCGGATGCCCGCCAAAATGCGGCAAAATATCCCTGCATTTCGATAATTCGTTAAACATATGGAAGCCGTCAATGCTGCGCGCCGATCCTTTTGCCAGCCCTGTTTCCGGGTCAAAGCTGAGCACAATCGCAGGCCGGTAAAAGCGTTCTGTAAGGCGCGAGGCGGCAATGCCGATTACGCCGGCATTCCAGCCTTCTTTCCCGACAACAAGGACACGCGCCCCCTTTTCCACTTCTTCTTCCACCAGTTCGATTGCTTCATTTGTCATGTCGTTTACGATTTTTTGCCGTTCTTTATTGAGCCCGTCAATCGTTTCAGCGAGCATCCCGGCTTCTTCTGTGTCTTCGGTCATTAGCAGTTCCGCTGCCGGTGCCGCATGCTGCAGGCGCCCGGCTGCATTTAAGCGGGGGGCGAGCACAAAGCCGATGGTTTCTTCATTGATCTCTTCCTGGCGGATATCCGCACACCGGCACAGCGCCACAAGCCCCGCCCGCTTTGTCGTTCTCAACCGTTTGATGCCGTTTATGGCAATCAGCCGGTTTTCGTCCAGAAGCGGCACAAGATCCGCGACCGTCCCGATAGCGGCCAAATCTTCAAGCTGTTCCGGCACTTTGCCGTACAGCGCATGGGCGACTTTAAAAGCGACGCCTGCGCCCGACAGTTCCCGGAACGGGTATGTACTTTCCGGATGCTTCGGATGGACGATGGCAAAAGCTTCCGGCAATACCGGCCCAGGTTCGTGATGGTCCGTAATAATGAGCGTGATCCCGAGTTCGCGGGCCACTTCCGCTTCGTGGACAGCGGCAATACCGGTATCAACGGTAATGATCAGCTGAAAACCCTCTTCAGCCGCCCGCCGGAAAGCCGCTTCATTTGGCCCGTACCCTTCTTTAAACCGGTCCGGGATGTAAAATTCAGCATGGGCGCCAAGATCGTTTAAAACGGCCATCATGATGGCAGTGCTCGTTACGCCGTCCGCATCGTAATCGCCGAAGACGAGAACCGGTTCTTCTCTTTTAATCGCTTCGCGGATGCGGGCCGCTGCTTTTTCCATATCATGCAGCAAAAACGGATCATAATACGCTAGCCCTTCATGGAATAAAAAAGACCGCGCTTCTTCAACATCCGTTATGCCGCGGTTTACAAGCAATTTTGAAACAAGTGGCGAAACGTTCAATTGTTGCGAGATCGTTGCGGCTGCTTTTGGTTCCATTTCCGGCACCCGCCATCTTGTTCTTGACTGCAGCATATCTCCACCTCTTTCACAATACTTTATTATAACGTTTCGGCGGAAAACTGTCATTACAAAAAATGCAGGCATTTCGCCTGCATTTTTCTTATACTTGCGGTTCATCCGCGCGGGTACGCCGCGCTTTTTGAATGACGATGGCGCCATGTTTTTTCAGCTGCCGTTTTTTCAGTACAAACCAGATTTGTGCGGCAATGAAAATAGACGAGTATGTCCCGGTAATCAACCCGACAATCAGCGCGATCGAGAAATTGCGGATCGATTCGCTGCCGAAAATGGCCAGGGCCACGGACGTCATCAGCACGGTCAAAACGGTATTGACCGACCGGGCCAGTGTCTGGCGGATCCCGGCATTGACAATATCATGAATTTCCTTCGCGGTTTTAATTTTCCGCCGCCGGTTTAAATTGTCGCGGATCCGGTCGAATGTGACAATCGAGTCGTTGATGGAATAACCGACAATCGTCAGGACCGCCGCAATGAATGTGACATCGACCTCAAGCCTTGTGATGCTGAAAAAGGCGATCATGAAAAAGGCGTCATGGAAGAGTGCGACGATGGAGGCAACCCCCATTCTCCATTCAAACCGGAAGGCCACGTAAATAATGATGCCGACTGCCGCCAACAGCAAAGAATACACGGCGCTTAAGGCCAACTCTTTCCCGACTGTCGGCGAAACGGAGCTGATGCTCGGGCTCTTCCCGTATTTTTCTGTAAAATACTGGTTGATTTGCGTGCTCTTCTCTTTATCGCTGAACGAGCCTTTCACCCGGATCACGGCATGATGCCGGTTGGTCCCCTGCATCACAATATCTTCCGATTTCAAATGCAGATGGTCAAGGTCGCGCTGAATCTCCTGCTGACTGAGTGCTTGATTTGAACTGACTTCAATGCGCGTCCCGCTCGAAAAATCAATGCTCAGATTCAATTTGAAAACAGAAAGGAGAATAAACCCGCCAATGATCAGCACAGCTGAAATCGTAAAGAAAATGTTGCGGTGCTTGACAAAGTCGTACCAGTCAAATTTCGTTTTCAAATCATGCGTATCAATGTTTTCAGCAATATTGTGGATCGCCGATTTTTTCACGCCGAACCAGTGCGGCCGCTTTTTCAGGAAATTGCTGTTCACCCAGAGGCCGAGCAGCCATCTCGAGCCGTAAACCGCCGTCAGGAAGCTGAGCAGAATACTGATAATCAATGTTGTTGCAAAGCCTCTGATCGAGCTTGTCCCGAAATAAAAGAGGATGACCGCCGCAAGAATCGTCGTTAAGTTGGAATCAAAAATGGCCACGAACGATGACTTGTTCCCTGCCCGGAACGCGGATTTCACGCTTTTTCCGACGCGCAGTTCCTCTTTAATCCGCTCGTAGGTAATAATATTGGCATCGACCGCCATCCCGACCCCGAGAACAAGCGCAGCAATCCCCGGAAGCGTCAGAACCGCGCCCATTAAACGGTAAATGAGCAAAATCAGGAAAATATAAACGGACAGCGTAATACATGCGATAAAACCAGGAAAACGGTAGTAGCCGATCATAAAGAGAAAAATGGCTGCAACGCCGATTATCCCGGCAAGAATCGTGTCATGCAGCGCTTCCTGCCCGAAAGATGCGCCGACAGAGGTCGAATAGATTTCGTGCAGCTTCACCGGAAGCGCTCCTGCATTCAAGAGGTCTGCAAGATTGGACGCTTCTTTTACCGTAAAGTTCCCGGTAATTTCAACCTGGTCTGTGTTTAAAACAGAATTCACACTCGGATTGGACAAAAATTTTGGATTCTTCTTCGCCACTTCTTTTTTATAGGAATCGCCCTTTTGAAAGTCCATCCAGATGACAAGCTGGTTATTCGGTGCCATCGCCAGAATTTTTTTCGTGACGTCGGCAAACTTTTTCCGGCTCTTTAACTGCAGGACAACATCCGGTTTGCCGTTCTGGTCAAATGACTGTTTCGCTTTTCCCTGCACAAGGTCTGTCCCGTCCATCATCACTTTGTCATTGACGTCACGGAATGTCAGATTGGCAGTTGTCGAAAGCATCTTTCTCGCTTCGTTCTGGTCTTTCACGCCGGCAAGCTGGACGCGGATCCGGTTATTGCCTTCGACCGAGATCTGCGGTTCGCTGACGCCAAGCGCATTGATCCGCCGGTCCAATGCGGCAGCCGTATCCGCAAGCGCGGCTTTATCGATCTTCTGCCCTTTTTTGGCCGGTTCCACTTTGTAAAGCACTTCAAACCCGCCCCGTAAATCAAGGCCAAGGTTAATTTTTTTGACAATTTTATCCGTCGTTCCCCCTATTAATCCCGCAAACAGCAGGACAATGAGAAAGAAGGCAACGATGCGGCTCCTTTTCACCATTATGTACAGCCTCCTAGCGAATCAAAACATATCACATGCCAAAAAATACATGCGCCCGTGAATCATTTCTATTATGATGCAGGGCAAAAAGCGTGTCAATTTTTCTTATTATTCCGCATGCAGCCGTTTTTGCTTATTTGCCCGCTTATTCTTCCGTCTTGTCCCCGTTAAAAAGCGCATCCAGCTCCTTTTCGTCCAGCTCGGCAAACCAGTTTGGCGAACGGTAAGCTTCCACGGTTTTAAAACTCATCAAATCGCCGGGCTTAACCGATAAAACGTCGGAAACAAGCGCATACATACGGACATGCGCCGGATCCGGATTTTTCCACACTTTCCGGATTAAATATTCCCAGACATCCCTCGCTTCAATCGCGCCGTAGCCAAAGACGGCCAGTTCTTCCGCCTTGCTTTTTACGGCAGGTTCAAGTTTTTTATAGTATTTTTCATAAGGATGGCGGTCCTTCACACGCTCTGCCCCTTTCCTTAGGCATTGATGTATTCTTGTCCATTACCGTGCATATACATCATTGTATAGGAAAATTGCGGATTTGAGAAGGCAGGTTAACAGAATGTCCAAGTTTTTAAGGGGAACGATTATATTGCTCGCCGCAGGCTTTGTAACAAGGGTGCTTGGTTTTATCAACCGGATTGTCATTGCCCGGTCGCTCGGGGAAACGGGTGTCGGGCTCCATCAGATGGCTTTTCCGACCTTAATGCTCGTCATTACGGTAACCCAGCTCGGACTGCCGGTCGCGATCTCGAAATGTATTGCCGAAGCAGACGCCGTCGGGGACAGGGCGAAAATTAAAAAAATTCTTGTCATCTCCCTAACGGTTACCATTTCGCTATCGGCCGTTTTTACGCCCGGGCTGATTTTACTCGCGCCGTATCTGGCTGATCATTTATTCACAGATCCGCGCGTCTATTACCCGCTTGCCGCCATCACGCCGATTATCCCGATTGTGGCGGTTTCCGCTGTATTGCGCGGCTATTTCCAGGGGAAGCAAAACATGAAGCCTTATGCCGTCTCGCAGGTCATCGAGCAAAGTGTGCGGATTATGCTGATCGCATTTTTTGCCAATTTGCTTCTGCCGTACGGGATTGAATATGCGGCAGCAGGGGTGATGTTTGCATCGATATTGGGAGAACTGTCATCCCTTCTTTATATGTTTACGATGTTTAAACTGAAAAAGCAGATCCGCGTCCGCAAACATTTTTTCAAAGCCGTAAAATCGGGGAAAGACACGTTTTACGAACTGATGCGCGTGGCGGTTCCGACCGTCTGGAGCCGGCTGATCGGCAATCTCTCCTGGTTCCTCGAGCCGATTGTCGTCTCCCACTGCCTTGCTCTTGCCGGTGTCGCTTCACATCTTGCGACAAAACAGTACGGTTCTTTAACCGGCTTTGCGATGCCGCTGTTGATGCTCCCGTCTTTTGTCACGGTTTCCTTGTCAACCGCCCTTGTGCCCGCAATCAGCGAAGCAAATTCCCGGAAAAATGCCAGACTTGTTGAACACAGGCTCCAGCAGGCATTGCGTTTTTCCCTTTTAACCGGCGGCATTTCGGTTGTCATCCTGTATGTCTTTGCAGAACCGCTCATGCAGGCGATGTACGGGACGGCAAACGGGTCACAGTTTATCAAAATCATGGCGCCATTTTTTATTTTCCAGGCATGCCAGGCGCCGCTCCAGGCCGCACTGCAGGCAATGGATCTGGCAAAAGCGGCGATGATCAACAGCATCATCGGAGCCGTCGTGAAACTGGGCACCATTTTTGTCCTTGCTTCCCGCCCGGAGTTCGGGATCAACGGCGCCGCGATCGGCATCATGGCGGGAATGGTGCTTGTAACATTTCTTCATTTTGCAACCGTTTTGAAAAAAATCCAGTTTACCCTGTATGTCCATGACTGGGCCAAGCTTCTGGCCGTTTCGGTCGTTTCCGGCGCGGTCGGGCACTGGTGGTTCACCGGTATGATGGCACAAGACGCATCTTTCCTGCGGCTTTTAGCGGGCATTTGTTTGACCGTGGCCGTCTATACGCTGCTGCTTATAATGACAAAATTGATCCGCCGGTCCGATCTCATGTATATTCCGATCCTCAAAAAATGGTTATAAAAAAGCAATAGGCCCTGCATGTTCCGGCCGGGCTTATTGCACATCATCCAGATCAATATAAAACGCGCCATCCTGATAACTGCAAAACGAAATCCGGGCGATATCCCCGTACCCTCTTTTTTGCAGCTCGCTGCGCAGCCACGCTTCGGTTTTGTTGCTTTTCTTTAAATTGCTTTGCTGGATCTTCCCTCCGACAATGAGCGGTTCCGTATAGGATGCCGGTTTGTTTTTATTTTTGTTTTTTTTCACCACCGACAGCTGCCCGGAAGTTTCCAAAATCGCAAATTCCACATCCGCAATATTATCAATATCTTTTGAACGGAGCTGCATTAAAAGGTCGTCAAAATTGTAACGCTGCCTGCGCATTTCCTTTTCATCGATTTTTCCTTTATTGATGAGAATGCTCGGCTTGCCGTCAATCAGTTTGCGGATCCGGCTGCTGCGGAGCGAGAAAAGTGCCAGCGCGATTTGGATGCCGAGCAGGACAACCATTGGCAAAAGGGTATTTACAACGGGCTCACTGTGATTTTCAATGGCGACGACCGCCATTTCCCCGATCATGATGAACACAACAAGATCCAAAACGTTTAGTTCGCCAATCTCCCTTTTTCCCATTAACCGGAAAATAACAAGAATGGCAACATACATGAGCAGTGTCCGAAAAAAAATAATCAATAAATTTTCCAACGCCAATCCCCCCGTTCGGTCAAGGTCAAAATCATGTTTAGTATGCTCAGCCTGCGAAAAAACTTTCTAAAAATCTTTTGCCCGGTTCTTTTTGCTGTTTCCAGGCATATGCTTGTACTGAGGAAAAAGCTTGTCAAAGGGGGAGAATGAAAATCGGAGCGCAAAAATACAGTATCGGCCTTGTTTACGGGCTGGGCGTCATTTTTGTCCTGCTTGCCATATCAAGCCTCGTGATTTCACTGATTCTGCGGTTTTCGGATATGACGGAGCATGCTTTGCATACGGCGGTCACGATGATTTCTTTTTTCAGTTTATTTCTCGGGGGGCTCGTCGGCGGCGGAAAAGGAAAGAAGAAAGGGTGGCTCCTCGGCAGTTTGACGGGGATCCTTTACACAGCGATTGTTTTTCTCGTCCAGTACCTTGGTTATGATGAACTCTTTACGGTGAAACAAGCCATTTACCATGCTTGCTATATTGTTGTCGCCGCAATGGGGGGCATTTTAGGGGTCAACCTCTTCTCAGGAAGGTCACGGGAATCCTGAAAAAAAGCGCCGCATTACACGGCGCTTTTTTTATTTCGTTTCTCCGGCATTTTTTTCTGCCACTGTTTTGTCTGCTTTCTGGCTTTCGACTTTTGCTTTTTTCGCTGCAACGGATTCCGTTACTTCACGGATCGCCGAGCGGTCAAACGTCAGCCGCGTGCCGTTATCGCATCTTAAGACGACTTTATTTTCATCAATCGAATCCACGGTTGCATGCAAGCCGCCGATGGTGACAATTTTGTCCCCTTTCGCCAGATTGCTCTGCATCTGCTGGATGTTTTTCTGCCTCTTTTGCTGTGGCCTGATGAGCAGGAAATAAAACAGGACAAACAGAATCACCAAAGGCAGTAACTGAGCCCACGCCATCTGAATCCTCCCTTCTTTAGTTGCTTGTATTAGAAATTTTTTGCATCCGGACGGTTAAATCCGTATTGCTCAAAAAATTCTTCCCTGAAATCAAGCAGCCGGTCTTCGCGGATCGCCTGCCTTACATTTTCCATTAATTTTAACAAAAAATATAAATTATGGTAAGTGGTCAGACGAATTCCGAAAGTTTCGCCACATTTAATCAAATGCCGGATGTAAGCGCGTGAATAGTGCCGACATGTATAACAGTTGCAATGCTCATCTAGCGGGCGGAAATCGCGGGCGTACTGCGCGTTTTTGACAACGAGCCGGCCGGCTGATGTCATCACCGTGCCGTTTCTTGCAATCCGGGTTGGCAGCACGCAGTCAAACATGTCAATGCCGCGGATGGCGCCGTCAATCAAAGAATCGGGCGAACCGACCCCCATCAAGTAACGCGGCTTGTCCGCCGGAAGCAGCGGTGTTGTAAATTCGAGCATCCGGTTCATCACGTCCTTCGGCTCGCCAACGGACAGGCCGCCGATCGCATAGCCCGGAAACCCAAGCGAAACAAGGGCATTTGCGCTTTCAAACCGCAAGTCTTCATACGCGCCGCCCTGTACGATCCCGAATAATCCTTGCACATCCGGACGCCGATGCGCACGAAGACAGCGTTCCGCCCAGCGCGATGTCCTTTCCACCGACTGCTTCATATATTCATAAGAAGCAGGGTACGGCGGGCACTCATCGAATGCCATCATGATATCAGAACCAAGTGCATTCTGGATTTCCATTGATTTTTCCGGCGACAAAAACAGCTTGTCCCCGTTTAAATGGTTCCGAAAATGGACGCCCTCTTCCGTAATATCACGGATCTTGCTCAGGCTGAAGACCTGGAATCCGCCCGAATCGGTCAGGATCGCCTGGTCCCAGTTCATAAATTTGTGCAGCCCGCCTGCTTCTTTAACAATATCATGCCCGGGGCGCAGCCACAAATGATATGTATTGCTCAAAATGGTGCCGGCCCCCATTGTTTTTAATTCTTCCGGCGACATCGTCTTCACCGTGGCGAGCGTTCCGACCGGCATGAACATTGGGGTATCATAGGTGCCATGCGGCGTATGGAGTTTTCCAAGGCGGGCGCCCGTATGCTTTTCCGTTTTGATCAGTTCATAAGTAATGGCAGCCAAGTGATGCGCTCCTTCCACTATTTAATCAGCATCGCATCCCCGAAACTGAAGAAACGGTATTTTTCTTTTACCGCCGTCTCGTAGGCATGCAAAATATTTTCCCTTCCCGCCAATGCGCTTACCATCATAATCAGCGTCGACTTCGGCAGGTGGAAATTGGTGATCAGGGCATCAATTGCTTTATATTGATAGCCCGGATAAATGAAAATATCCGTCCAACCGCTTGAGGCGACGATTTTTCCGTCATGGGCGCTTGCCACCGTTTCAAGTGTGCGGGTGGAGGTGGTGCCAACAGAGACCACACGGCCGCCGTTTTCTTTTACTTCCGTAATCGTGCGGGCCGCTTCTTCTGATACCTGATAAAATTCCGCATGCATATCGTGGTTTTCAATATTTTCCTCATTGACGGGGCGGAAAGTGCCAAGGCCGACATGGAGCGTAATATAGACAATTTTCACGCCCATTGCCTCAATTTCTTTCAATAACGCTTCCGTAAAATGGAGCCCGGCAGTCGGCGCTGCGGCAGAACCCGGCTCTTTTGCATACACCGTCTGATAGCGGTCCTGGTCCTCGAGTTGTTCTTTAATATAGGGTGGCAGCGGCATTTTTCCGAGTTCATTCAGCACTTCGTAAAAAATTCCTTCGTACTGGAAATCCATTACCCGGCCGCCATGGTCCAGCTCCTCCGCACAAACGGCGGAAAGCTGCCCGTCGCCGAACCGGACAACCGTCCCTGTTTTCACACGTTTTGCCGGTTTGACAAGCGTTTCCCAGCGGTCTCCTTCGAGCTGTTTTAAAAGCAGCACTTCAATTTTTGCGCCTGTTTCGTCTTTTATGCCGAAAAGCCTTGCCGGCAGCACTTTTGTGTTGTTTAAGACAAGGCAGTCCCCCGGGCGCAAGTATTGTGTAATGTTTTTAAATACGCTGTGTTCAATTTCTCCTGTTTTTTTATCCAGTACCATCAGCCGACTGTCCGAACGATTTTTTAAAGGCGTTTGGGCAATCAGTTCTTCCGGCAGTTCATAATCAAATAAATCGAGTTTCATTGTTGTTTCCCCTTCATTTTGAATCCCATTTGCGGTTATTTGAACCGTCCAATGATATATAATAACACACTTAAGATCACGCTTAAAAGGATCGATGTTGCGATTGGAAAATAAAAGGTTGTGTTCCCTTTTTTAATGAGGATATCGCCCGGCAGCCGGCCGATTTTCGTAAACTGCATCAACAGGCCGATAGCAAAAAGAATCACGGCGATCGTCATCAGCACTTTTCCAAATCCGCTCATTCCGGTACCTCCATATGAAAATGTGCGTAGCAAAGCGGGGTCGCTACCCTGCCGCGCGGCGTGCGCTGCAAAAAGCCAATTTGCAGCAAATACGGCTCATATACATCTTCAATCGTTTCCCTTTCTTCCCCGATGCTGGCCGCAATCGTGTCGAGCCCGACAGGACCGCCCCGGAAGCGCTCTATGATCGCTTTTAACAGCTTATGATCAATATGGTCAAGCCCGCGTTTGTCAACTTGCAAAAGTTCAAGGGCATAATTGGCGATCTCAAGGGTGACCTTTCCGTCTCCTTTGACCTGGGCAAAGTCGCGCACCCTTCTTAACAGCCGGTTCGCAATCCGCGGCGTGCCCCGCGAACGCCTTGCAATTTCCGCTGCCCCCTCAGGCTCAATCGCCGTCTCGAGGATGCCGGCTGTCCGCAGCACAATTTCCGCCAGTTGCGCTTCGTTATAATATTCGAGCCGGCTGATCACCCCGAACCGGTCGCGCAGCGGTGCTGAAACCGAACCGGCCCTCGTCGTCGCCCCGATCAAGGTAAACGGGGGCAGGTCAAGGCGGATGGAGCGGGCACCCGATCCTTTGCCGATCACGATATCAAGGCAAAAGTCTTCCATTGCCGGGTACAGCACTTCTTCAATCGCTTTCGGCAGGCGGTGGATTTCGTCAATAAACAGCACTTCCCCCGGCTCAAGCGCGGTTAACACGCTGGCAAGATCGCCCGGCCGCTCGATGGCAGGCCCTGAAGTCGTCCGGATGTTCGCGCCCATTTCGTTTGCGATCACGGTGGCAAGCGTCGTTTTGCCAAGCCCCGGCGGACCATAAAGCAGCACGTGGTCAAGTGTTTCGCGCCGCCCTTTCGCCGCTTCAATAAACACGGCTAAATTATGCTTCACTTCATCCTGGCCGATATATTGCGCAAGGGTTTGCGGCCTGAGGCTCATTTCAAAGGAAACTTCCTGTTCATTTGCCTCGCCGGAAACTACGCGGTCTTCCATGCTCTCCCCTCCTCCATTATTTTACCATTGCTTTTAAAGCGAGTTTAATATATTCATCCGCAGAAAGCACTTCTTCCGGAAGTTCTGGCACCACTTTCGCGATTTCTTTTTCCGAATAGCCGAGCGCCGCCAAAGCGAGCATCGCTTCTTCGAGGTTTTGGTTGGTGGATGCAGGCACCGCTTTTTCCACGCCTGCCTCGTCCGGCATCTCCGGCACGAGGCCTTGCAGCTTTCCTTTCAGATCAAGAATCATCTGCCTTGCCGTTTTTTTGCCGACACCGGGGAATTTGACAAGGAAAGATTCATTTTCATTCTCAATGGCGTCAACGACCTGCTGTGGCTGCCCGTACGCAAGAATGGCAAGCGCCCCTTTTGGCCCGATGCCGGAAACATTGAGCAGCTTTTGAAACAGCGCCCGTTCTTCCGCCGTTTCAAAACCGTAAAGAGCGATCAGATCTTCGCGCACATGCTGGTATGTAAAAATTTTTCGTTCTTGTCCGATGCTTTTTGAAAAAATATACGGGTTCGGCGCCAGCAGCCGGTAGCCGATCCCCCCGTTTTCCACGACAATGTAATCCGGGCTCACGGAATCAATGATGCCTTTAATATATTCGTACAACCTTCCCACACGCTCCTCAAAAACTTGCTATCCCATATTGTACCACAGAATGCAACCGTTTTGGGAACGAATGTCCGGTCCCGCCTTTTTTTCCGGCCGGATGATTCCTAAGGCTGGGCGCTTTTCCTGTTTCCATGGCGGAAAAAACGCCTGCAACCGGAGACAGATCCGTGTCCGTGTGGCTTACCGGGCTCACTTTTTTTCGAATGCCCGCTGCCTCTTAACGCCCTTCCAGGATTTCCAGTCGAAACCATCGTCCGGGTTTTAACGGCACGATTCTTTAGCCACAGTGCAGCCGGTTTAAAAACGGCATGGTCCCTTTTCCGCAGTGCGCCGGTCTAAAACAGCATGGTCCTCTCTCGTAGTGCGCCGGTTTAAAAACAGCAAGGGCCCTCTCCACAGTGTAGCCGGTTGGATACAGGGCTAACCGGCTTTGCTGCAAAAAAGTCACTTTCCGCACCCGGCCGGAACCGGGTGCGGAAAGTGACTGGGACATTATCATTCGGCGTTATGGTAAACTTCCTGGACATCGTCATCGTCTTCCAGCCTGTCCAGCAATCGCTCCATCTTTTCTTTTTGCGCTTCATCCAAAGCAATTGTGTTTTGCGGCACCATGGTAATTTCTGCCCGGGCAAACGTAAAGCCTTTTTCCTCGAGGTTCTTCTTCACATCCATGAATTGCTCCGGATCTGTATAAATTTCAAACACTTCATCGCTCGTTTCCATTTCCTCGGCGCCTGCTTCAATCGCGGCAAGCAGCATTCCGTCTTCATCTATCTCGAGCCCTTCCCGCTCAATGACAAGATAGCCTTTGCGGTCAAACAGGAAAGACACGCATCCGTTTTCGCCGAGATTTCCGCCGTTGCGCGAAAACGCAACACGGACATTGGAAGCGGTCCGGTTTTTATTATCGGTTAAAGCCGTGACCATGACGGCAACGCCGCCCGGCCCGTACCCTTCATATGTGATTTCCTCGTAATGTTCGGCGTTTTGGCTGCCGCTTGCTTTCTCGATGGCGCGTTTAATATTGTCATTCGGCATATTGGCGGCCTTTGCCTTTTCAATGACCAGGCGGAGGCTTGAGTTCGCTTCCGGGTCAGGGCCGTTTTTCGCCGCTACATAAATTTCCTTTGCCAGTTTTTGAAAGATTTTTCCGCGCTTTGCATCTTGCGCATTTTTTCTGCCTTGAATATTTTTCCATTTGGAATGGCCGGACATGGCCATCACTCCTTTCTGACAGCGCTGATACAGTCCCCTATTACTATACCATAACTCGCCCGAAAGGAGGATGAAAAGCATTATGCTGGCCGTAAGCGTCCAGGTTTTTCCGTTATGCTTGCAAACGCCTTTTTACTTCTTTTTGAAAGCGGGCGCGTTCCCCGAATTGCCCGATGGAAAGCAGGGAAAGATGCGGCCAGTACTGCTCTTTTTCTTTTTTGCCGCTTCCAACAAACCGGTTCCACTCTCTTAAAACATCCGTCGGGTAAAGGAGCGCCTCGAGAAAAGTTTCCCTGTCCGGCGCACCGTCCAGCATTCCCCACTTTTCAAGAGCAGCAAGCGACCATGAAGCAGCGGGCAACACCCGGTTGCAAAACTGGAGATCATCGGTCCAGGCCGGGGCAAGGCGGGCAAGGTCAAAATCAATCAAATACAGTTCCCCGTTTTTCGCACGCAAAAAATTATGGTGGGCAACATCACCGTGCGTGATGCAATACGGCGGACGGTGAAGCAAATGCTGTTTTTTCTCAAGCCGGTTTAACGCCTCGGCTGCCCATCTTTCGTACGCGGCAAAATACGTTTCCGGCAAATACCGGACAATTTGTTCTTTGTTTTCCAGAAATGTCCGGTACCGCGCCTGCCATTTTCTCAGCTGGAAAAAGCGCGGAAATTCCATTTTTACGGCTTGCGGAAAGTGCGCGGTCTTTTCGTGATACTGTTTTAACAGGCGGAAAGCGGCGCGGATGTCTGCTTCCGTCCCGAAGGTGAAACCGGCCGGGTCTTCTTCAATGTATGCCATAAACCCAAAAGCTTTGCCTTGAAAGGGGCTGTCGTTGTCATCTTCCAGAAAACGGCAAGTTTGGGTGAAACCGCTTTTCCGCAGTTCCGATGTAAGCAGCATTTGCCGTTTAAGGCGCGTATCGGAACCATATTGCTTCATGATCACTTTCTTTGTCTTTGTTCCGATAAGCCATACCCGGTCACGCAACCTGCGCCAGTCAACAATCGGTTCCTGCAGTCTGTTTTCCGCATAAAGAAGGAGACGTTTGGTTTCGTCTCCCTCTTGTCTCCGGCCGCCCATTATTTTTCTTCTTCGCCGGAAGGATCCCGTTTTTCCTGCGGCTGGTCCGTTTTTTCGCCCCGGTCATATCCGAACGGGGCCTGCATCCCGTACGGTTCCTGCATGCCGTATGGTGGTTGCGACATCCCGTATGGCGGTTGCGGCATGCCACCAAATGGTTCCTGCATGCCGTACGGTTGCGGCGCCATCCCGTACGGTTCCTGCACGCCGCCGTAAGGTTGCTCCTGGCACCCGCATGGCTGCTGGTGCGGCGGATACGGGGCGTACTGCGGCATCGTTTGCGGCGGCATGTACTGCGGCATATAGGCGGAGCTTTCTGAAGCAGCGCCGTATAAAGGAGCCTGCTGCGCTCCCCATTGCGGCGCGGCGGCAGGATGTTGCGCAGAAACCCCCGCCTGCATACCGGGGCCATACGGATAAGGAGAAGACGAAGAGGATTCTTCTTCCCATTCATAACCTGGCATCACTTGCTGCCCCTCATGCCATGCCGGCTGCTGCTGCGGCATAAACCCTGCCGGCGCGGCCATCGCCGGTATTTGCGTGAACCCTGTTGGCGCGGCCATCGCCGGCATTTGCGGATAGGCCATTGGGTACGGCATCGGATATGGGACTTGCGGATATGGCATGCTGTAAGGAGGCGGGAAAAATCCGGCGTGCATGTCCCCTCCCCCGCAGCCGCAATCGTATACCGGCATCACGGGCGGACACGGATTATACGGTACATACATTTCCGGGCACTCTTCCTTTACCGGCATGGTGTAGTGCACGCTTTCCGACGATTCGCTTTCATGGTGCTTCGGCGGCGGTGCAGCTGTATGGGTTTCGATTTCAGCCATATTGGTCACATAGTAATTATGGATGTCAATTTCAGGAATGACCGGTTGCGGCATCACCGGCTTATAAATCGTTTCTTTTTTTTCAACCACTTTTTCTTTCACCTGTGTTTCTTTCGGTGCTGGCGCTTTTGGCACCTCTTTTGGTACCGGCATTTCTTTTGCGACGGGCATCTTGGCCTCAGGCATTTGCTCGTACGGATGGGTCACGAGCGGCATTTCTTTTGCACCCGCGTGGCCCGTATAACCTGCATGGCCTGTATGTGTCTCTTTTTTTACCATGCCGCCCGTTGTCGGAACTTTAATTTTCATGCCGGGCATAATCATTTCCGGATTGGATAATTGCGCATTCAATTTTTTCAATTCGTCAAAATCGGCGCCGTATTTTTTGGCGATTTTCCAGAGCGTATCGCCTTTTTGCACGATATGGATTTTCACACATTTCCCCTCCTCAAGGCTTAAGTCCATACATTCTATGTGGTGCCGGGCAAAATGCGATTGATTTTACATAAAAACTTATGAACGTCCCGCGTCCTTTATGCCCTTTAAAGGGTTGATTCTTTCATCCCGGCGCCTTCGTATGATAAAATCCGAATGAGGCCGAATGAATGGGGGGGAAACGCTGTTGGCAGAGAAGAAAAAAATTCTTGGGGATGAAAGGCGGCATTTGATCCTCGAATGGCTGCAGAATAGCCGGGAGCCGATTACGGGCGGGGAACTGGCAAAAAGGACAAATGTGAGCCGGCAGATTATAGTAAATGATATTACGCTCCTGAAAGCGAAAAACGAACCGATCCTGGCAACGAGCCAGGGATATTTGTACATACACCCCGCCGGTGCGGAAAACAAAGTGGAGAAAACGCTTGTTTGTATGCATAGTCGCGAACAGGTCGCAGATGAGCTGAATTTGCTCGTGGACCACGGGGTGACCGTAAAAGATGTCAAGGTGGAGCATCCGGTATACGGCGATCTGACCGCCTCGATCATGGTCTCCACCCGCGCAGAAGTGGCCCGGTTTATCCGCCGCATTGAAGAAACAAATGCCAGCTACTTATCCGAATTAACAGGCGGCATCCACTTGCATACGGTGGAAGCCGCAAGCGGGCGGCAGGTTGAAGAAGCGGAACAGGCGCTGAAAGAAGCTGGCATTTTATTTGCAGAAAATGAAAAAGAGCTGCCCTAAACATAAAGGACAGCTCTTTTTCATCACCCATCCGGCCTAAAAACCTGGGTTTAAAGCTTGTTTTGCAAAAAAAAAATAAGCCCGGGTTCCAGCCGGGCTTATCCTAACATTCTTGAAGAAGCGATCATCATTTATCCGCCATATACCTATAATAGGTCCCGAGTTCTTTCACGGTGCAGCCGAGCGCGTGGATTTCCTCAAGCGAAAAGCGGACGAGCTTTTCTTCTAAGGAGTGGTTCAGGTCAATCATAAAAAAGTAGTTTCCAAGCCCCGTCTTTAACGGCCGCGATTCAAGCTTGCTCAAGTTAATCTTTCGCCAGGCAAAGGCAGACAACACCTGGTGCAGTGATCCGGCCTTGTCCGTCGGCAATGTGACCATGATCGTCGATTTCAGGAAATCAGGCGTTTTTTCGATATGAAGCTCCTCATTTGAAAGGACAATGAATCTCGTATGGTTAAACGGATAATCATGGATTGCACGCCTGACAATTTCAAGACCGTACAGTTCCGCTGCCATTTCGTTGGCGATCGCCCCCCATTTCAGTTCCGGGTGTTCGCTTACATATTTCGCAGCAGCGGCCGTAGAGCCCATTGCTTCCACTTCCGCATGCCGGAATTCCCGGCGCAGAAACTGGTGGCACTGCGCAAGCGCATGGGAATGGGAAATGATTTTTTCCGTTTCCCGCCAGGCGCCGGCATTTGCAGGATGAACCATAAAATGCTGCTCGATCGGCACAATGATTTCCGCGCGTATCGGCGGCAGTTCTTCATGATACAAGTAATCGACCGTTAAATTTACCGAACCTTCCAGGGCGTTTTCAAGCGGAACAACCGCCATATCCACCTGTTTTGTCTTCACGGCTTCTAGACATTCCGGAATCGTCCGATACGCAACCCGGCTGGCCTCCGGGAACACTGACTGGACCGCGATATCGGTAAACGTCGCTTCCGGCCCGAAAAAAGCTGCTTTCATTTCCTCTCCCCCGCCGGCCGGAGTTCTAGGCTCCGGACCCTAATATTTCTACTTTATTGACAAACTCAAATGCCTGCAGTTCTTCCAGCAGATCATTTAAACTCCTGTTGATCCCGGACACATTCAGCGAAACAGTGACATTTGCCCGCCCCTGTATCGGAATCGTCTGGTGAATCGTTAAAATATTGCATGAGTAAGATGCAATAATCCTTAAAATTTCGGATAATGTCCCGGACCGGTCTTCCAAATAAAAAAACAAGGTCACAATTTTTTCTTTTACAACCGAATGGAACGGAAAAACGGTATCGCGGTATTTATAAAAAGCGCTGCGGCTTAAGCCCGCTTTTTTCGCCGCGTCCCCGACCGATACCGCTTGTCCCCTTTCCAGCAGTTCTTTCGCCTGAAGTGTTTTGATCATCGCTTCCGGCAAAACATCCTCACGCACCAAGATAAACTTATGCTCTGCTTTCTTTTCCAAAGTGCCCTTTCCTCCACTCGGGAGCCGGGATTCCCCGGCCCAGCACGGTTAATCTACAAATTCAAACTCAAAATCCAAAAGGCGGACGGTATCGCCGTTTTTCGCGCCGCGTGCACGGAGCGCGTCATCAATGCCCATTCCGCGCAGCTGGCGGGCAAATCTCCGGACAGACTCGTCATGGCTGAAATTTGTCATTTTAAACAGCTTCTCGACTTTTTCCCCGTGGATGACGAAGCTGCCGTCCGGATCGCGTGTAATGGTAAAATCGGCCTTTTCTTTTTCATGCTTGTACAATACACGGGACGGTTCCGCATCCGGTTCTTCGCCAGCATGAAGCGGGAAGGCAGGTGTTTCATCGAGCAGATCGGCAATCGCAAACAAAACATCCCTTAATCCTTTGCGCGTCACCGCGGAAATCGGGAAGACGCGTGCGACATCGCCCAGCTTCTCTTTAAACGCCGCCAGATTTTCTTCCGCGCCCGGAAGGTCCATTTTATTGGCAATAATGAGCTGCGGGCGCTCAGAAAGGCGTTCATGATAAGCTTTCAGTTCTTTGTTGATCGTCAAATAATCTTCATACGGGTCGCGCCCTTCCACCGCCGCCATGTCAATGACGTGGACGATCAACCGCGTCCGTTCGATATGGCGCAAAAACTGGTGGCCGAGCCCGACGCCTTCGTGCGCGCCTTCGATCAGCCCCGGCAGATCGGCCATGACAAAACTTCTGCCGTCCTCCGTTTCGACTACACCGAGATTCGGCACAAGCGTCGTAAAATGGTATTCCGCAATTTTCGGGCGTGCCGAAGAGATAACGGAAAGCAAGGTTGATTTCCCGACGCTCGGAAAACCAACAAGGCCGACATCAGCAAGCAGTTTTAATTCAAGAACAATATAACGTTCCTGGCCCGGTTCGCCGTTTTCGGCAATTTCCGGAGCGGGATTGGCCGGTGTCGCAAAGCGGATATTGCCCCTGCCGCCGCGCCCGCCTTTGGCAATCACTGCCCGTTCCCCGTGGCGCGTTAAATCGGCAATCGTTTGTTTTGTATCATCATCAATGACGACCGTTCCCGGCGGCACCTTGACAATCATGTCTTTCGCCCCGCGGCCGTGTTTTCCTTTGCTCATGCCGTTTTCGCCATGGTCCGCTTTAAAATGGCGCTTGTAGCGGAAATCCATGAGCGTCCGCAACCCTTCATCGACTTCAAAAATGACATCGCCGCCGCGGCCGCCATCCCCGCCGGCAGGGCCGCCCATCGGCACATATTTCTCGCGGCGGAATGCGACCATCCCGTTGCCGCCGTCCCCGCCTTTCACATAAATTTTCACCTGGTCCACAAACATAAAAGATAAAACCACCTTTGCAATTGCTGTATCGTTAGGCTTTCGGAAAGATTATTTCAACCGGGAAAGCGGATTGCGGGTACGCGTGGATCACGTTCATCCCCGGACAATCGTTTTCCAGAAACCCGGCAAGCAGTCCGTACTTTTTTATTGTACCGCTAAACTCGAAAAAGAAACGGGCGCCGGATGGCAAAGTGCTGACCGACAAAGATAACCGGTTGTCTCCGTTTGGATCGACTGCTTCTTCAACGATAGCGAAAAAATTCTTCATCCAGCCGGTCAGCTCCCTATCGTCCGGTAGCACATTCCGGTCCACATCCAATATTTCGTATGCAATCCGCACCGTGTGCCCTTCCCAGTTATATGTAAGCAAAAGCTCGGCAAATTCCGGCAGATGCAAATTTGATAATTTTGACTCCTGCTGCGCTTCCCGGATAATGTCTTCCACAATATTTTTGACCTTTTCCATTTTGTTCAAGCTGGCGTATCCTTTGATCAGCTGCACCTTGTTCAGCCAGTCATGCCTGGCGTGGCGAAGCACGTCAACCGTCGTCCATTCCCGCATTTTCATAGCTCCCGTTCTCCGAAATAGGTTATGTTTAAGTATAGCAAAAATTGCCTCATGTTGCACGGGACGCGAATGATAGCGGCATGTGCCCGGCACTCGCCAGAAGAACGCGGCAACCCGTTTTTTGTACGTTTTTCAGAACGGGAGTGGTTTATTGGAAAATGCAAAAGCCCCGGGCCGCGAATATCGCAGCCCGGGGCTTTATGGGTTAGGCTTCTTGTGCCACCGGATATACGCTCACTTTTTTCTTGTCGCGGCCGAGTCGTTCAAAACGCACAACGCCGTCAACTTTCGCAAACAAAGTGTCGTCGCCCCCGCGGCCGACGTTTTCGCCCGGAAAAACTTTCGTCCCGCGCTGGCGGTAAAGGATCGAGCCGCCTGTTACGAACTGGCCGTCCGCACGTTTTGCGCCGAGGCGTTTTGCAATCGAGTCACGACCGTTTTTCGTGGAGCCGACCCCTTTTTTGGAAGCGAAAAACTGAAGATCTAATTTCAACATGATGCTCACCTCCTATTCAAAGGTTATATGGATAAATTCGCCGTATTCCCGTTCTATCGTCTCGAGGGATACAACCATGCCTTCAAGCAGAATCTGCACTTTTGTCGCCTGTTCTTCCGAAAGATGCGAAGGGATTTTGCATTCCAAAAGGCCTCTTTCGGACTGGCGGATTTCGGGTTCAACCCCCGCCACTTCCATAATGGCGTTCACCGTCCCGAAAGAAACAGCGGAAGCGCCGGCACAGACAATGTCCTGGCCGTATTCGGCAAATTCAGCATGGCCACTCATTTGAAAAGATGAGATGTTCCCATTCTTTTTGCGTTTGATGCGGACCCGGATCATGCCGCGTGCACCTTACGCATTGATTTTTTCAATGACCACTTTTGTGTACGGCTGACGGTGGCCTTGTTTTTTGTGGTAATTTTTCTTCGCTTTATATTTGAATACAACGATTTTTTTCGCACGGCCGTGTTTTTCCACTTTACCCGTAACCGTAGCGCCTTCAACAACAGGGCTACCGACTTTTACCGATTCGCCGCCGACAAAAAGAACGCGGTCAAATGTAACCGATTCGCCTTCTGCTGCATCCAATTTTTCAATATATACAGCTTGGCCTTCTTCTACTTTGATTTGTTTCCCGCCGGTTTCAATAATTGCGTACATCACTGCACCTCCTTAAGACTCAGACTCGCCAAAGACAGGCGTTTTACGAAATGTAAAAACTTGCAAAGCCTGTTCCTGAGCGGTTGTAGCACAGGGCGCTACAAACATAACATACTGATGGTAACACACACTTTTTCCTTTGTCAATTGGGATCTTTGCCTTTTGCGGCAAGGCCGGCTGCCGTCCCGAACTGCCGGATGGCATAAAACGGATGCGGATCGCGAGTGATGTGAAAAATGAGTTTCATGCCGAGCAGGTTTTCCAGCCGCTTTAAATGTACGTCCGTTTCCCCGCAAAAACAGTCCTTCACATCTTGCGTGCATTCAATCAAGACGGCTTCGTAATCCGCGTACGGCGCTTCCCACAGCTCGCGTTCGAGGCGGAAAGCAAGCGTCTCGGGGCTTTCGATTTTGCCGCTGCCCCCGCAGACCGGGCAAACGGAAAGCAGTGCCTCGGGGAGCGATTTACGCGTTTTCTTGCGCGTCATTTGTAAAATGCCAAGCTCCGTAAAACCGGTGATGCGGGTTTGTTTCTCGTCGTTTTCCAGTTCTTTTTCAAGCACCGCCCTCACTTGTGCGCGCTGTTCATCGCGCTGCATATCGATAAAATCGACAAGAATGATGCCGCCGTAATCGCGCAGTTTCAGCTGGCGGCCGATTTCTTTCGCCGCAAGCAGATTCGTTTTCAGCACCGTTTCGGCCTGATCCGTTGTACCCGTATATTTTCCGGTATTCACATCTATAATGGTGAGCGCTTCTGTTTCGTCGATGACAAGATAGGCGCCGTTTTCAAGCCAGACCACTCTTTTCAAGGCTTCCTCAAGCGTCCGGTCGATACGGTAGCGGGTAAAAATATTCTGTTTTCCGCTGTAGAGCTCAAACGACCAGTCCAGTTCCGGCCGGCCCGCAAGCAATGCTTTCAGGCGGGCAAGTGCCTCCGCATCATCCACGATCACCGTGCCGCTTTTTAAGCGGACAAGTTCGCGGAAAATTTCCGCTTCCACCGTGCTTTTTTCGTGCAGAACAGCCGGTGCTTTCAGTTGTGCCGCCTTTTCGAGCAGGCATTTGTACCGAAGCCTGAGGCATTTTAGTTCATCGCGCCACCCGTCCCCGCCGGCATGGATGGCTGCGGTCCGGACAATGATTCCTTCCTGCGGTTCAAGCGCTTTGCGGACCCTGTTCCGCCACTTGTTCCGGTCTGCATCATCCGCTTTTTTGGAAACAGCCGTGTACTTTCCTTCCGGCAGATACACAATCTGTTCCCCCGAAAGCTCAATGATGCCGGTTAAAAGCGGACCTTTTTGCCCTGTTTCATCTTTTTTCACCTGGACCATAACCGTCTGCCCGGGCGAAAGATAAGCTGAAATCGTTGGATTCGAATTTTTGCTGTTCACAAAAGCAGGGAGCCGGCTGATATGCAAGTAACCGTGCCGGATGCCGCCGATATCAATAAACGCGGCATTGATTCCGGGTTTGACGTCTGCCACCTTGCCGAGATAAATATTCCCGACTTTTGCCGCATCGCCCGGCTGCCGGATGCGGATGGCAGATACTTTGCCGTTTTCGATGACCGCATATCGTTTTTCCCTTGTTTTCACGTTGATGATGATTGATCTGTCCAAAAAATTCCACCACACTGTCTTCGCTTTCAGCCGCTTCTATTGCGGCTTCCATCAATAACTATACAGGATATCGCTTACTTTCGCATTGGTTTGCTTCTCGGAAAAAAAGGCATGAAGGAGTTCATTTTCATCAAGCTTCCCGACTTCCACCCCGTTTTTAAGGACAATGAGCGGATGTTTGCGTCCCCGTTTAAAGCTTTCGAGCACTTCATACAAGTATGCGCCCGCATCCACCTCGATCGTTTCCAGATGACGGAGCGGATCCCTTTTTCCATAATACCGTTCAAGCAGGAAACGGATAAAAACAAAGTAAAGCTGTTTCCATTCTTTCCAAAGGGCGGCATATAAATAAACGGCGATCGCCCAGACGTTCAAATTTGCCGGCGCATTCAACAGGGCGGCCGCATGAAAAAGGAACAGCGCGATAAACGAACAGCAAATCGTCATCCGGAATGCGCGCAAAAAAGGATAGACCGTGGAAAACGCCATATTCAGCAATTTCCCGCCGTCAAGCGGCCAAATCGGGAGCAAATTAAAAAAAAGAATGGCCCGGTTCCACTCCCCGATTTGCGTATACATCTGTCCAGGCAAGACATCGAAGCGGAACAACAAATACGCGAAAACGGCGATCCAAACATGCTGGAGGGGGCCTGAGAGTGTCACGATCAGTTCTTCTTTCAGCGGGCGGTTTCCGTGTTCCTCTGTTTCAGCGACGCCGCCAAACGGCAAAATGGCGATTTTTTTAACCCGCCATGAAAAATATTGCGCCGCAACCGCGTGCCCCATTTCGTGAATGAAAATGATCGCAAACAGCAGGATGAGATCTTGGAAACGGGCGGTAACAGCAGCAATGGCAGCCACGAGCCAGAAAAGGGGATGGATTTTGATTTTTTTCAGAAGCCAAAACCGCTCACTCAAATTTAATCACCTGGATCGGATCGATAAAACCGCCGTCTTTTTTAAGCGCAAAATAAAATTCCCCTTTTTCCCCGCTGCTTCGCGCCGTGCCGACCTTTTCGCCCATCTTGAGGCTGTCATACTGGCCCACATCGATTTTGCTGAGGTTTGCGTACCATGTTTCCGTTGAATCGGCATGCTGGATAATAACGGTATTGCCGAGTTTTGGCTTTTTCCCGGCAAAAATGACCGTCCCGCCGCTCATCGCTTTCACGCTTGCGCCCGGCTTTGTTTCAATCGTAACCCCTCTTCCATCGGCAGAAAAACGGGTCAGAATTTTTCCCGATACCGGCATGGCATATTGCGAATCTTCATTGGAAGCAGCGGTTTCCGTTTTTGACGATTTTTCCGGGAAGAGCGCAACCGGCTTGCCAAACTTTTTTTCATACCAGGCGGCTGCTTTTGCAAATTGAAATTCGGACGCCATTACCTGTTTGACGGCGGCTTTCGGTTTGTCAAATTCCGGACGTTCCGATTTAAACAGAATCGCCACAACGAGGACAAGACAGGCAGAAGCCAGAATTTTAAACAGCATCGTTTCTTTTTTAAAAAGCGGATGCGGCGTTTTGCCCGGCGGTTCATATACATGTGTGCCCTCATCTTTGATCAGGCTCGCATAGACCGTTTCTTTGCCGTTATAAGCCTGCTTGATCGTTTTTCTCCGCTTCGCCATTTGTCTCCGGATTTCATCGGCGCGGTTTCCCAATCGATTCACCCCTTCTGTACAGGCATTCGTTTATTACCAATGTATGACCTGTCCAAAGCGGTTAGAACCGGGAACAAAACAAGCCGCCCTGATCGTTTGGAAAAACGTTCAGAAACGGCTCTGCTATTAAGAAGATTTCGAACTGAATAATTTTTTAAAGCGCGCAAACATGCCGGGTTTCTGGTCTTCAAGCGGCATTAAAGGCACCGTTTCCCCCAAAATCCGGCGGGCAATATTCCGGTAGGCAAGGGAGGCGCGGTTCGTCGGATGGAGCGCAATCGGTTCACCCTGGTTCGAAGCGCGGATCACTTCTTCATCATCGGCTACAATCCCGATCAAATCGATTGATAAATGGCTTGTCACTTCATCGATGTCCAGCATGTCCCCGCTTTTCATCATATGGCTCCGGATCCGGTTGATGATCAGTTTCGGCGGCTCGATATGTTCTTCCTTTTCCAAAAGCCCGATGATCCGGTCGGCATCCCTTACCGCCGAGATTTCCGGTGTTGTCACAACAATCGCCTGGTCAGCGCCCGCCACTGCATTTTTATATCCCTGTTCAATGCCGGCCGGGCAGTCAATCAGAATATAATCGTAATCCTGTTTTAACCCGTGGATCAATTGTTTCATCTGTTCCGGCGTGACGGCGGATTTGTCGCTTGTCTGGGCAGCCGGCAGCAAAAAGAGCTTGTCATCGAAACGCTTGTCCTTTACGATTGCCTGGTGGATTTTACAGCGGCCTTCTACGACATCGACTAGATCGTAGATAATCCGGTTTTCAAGCCCCAACAGGACGTCAAGATTGCGGAGCCCGATGTCTGTATCGACAAGACAGACTTTCTTTCCGAGAAGCGCGAGCGCAGTCCCGAGGTTTGCCGATGTCGTCGTTTTGCCGACGCCGCCTTTTCCGGATGTAATGACAATCGCTTCACCCATATGAGAACCCTCCTTTTAATCTTGTCATATTCGGCCGCAAAGTTTTCAACACTTGCAATTTATCAATGATAATATGGTCCGATTCATCTATGTAAGCACATTCCATCTCATGCCGGTCTTCTTTCCCGTAATCATCAGGCGCCCGGTTCAGACAATCGGCAATCCGGATTTGGGACGGAACCATATTGGAAGCGACAACAACGGCGTCCCTTCTCCCGCTGTAACCGGCGTGCGCAATGCCGCGGAGGTTTCCCATGATAAAAATATTGCCGTTTGCAATCACGGTTCCGCCCGGATTGACATTGCCGACAAGCAAAAGATCGCCTTCCGCCTTTAACACCTGACCGGACCGGACGATGGTGGTAACAGGCACAATTTCATTTTCCACTTTTTCGCGCGCAGCCGCTTCTTTTGTAATGACATTGCTGATGATTTTATCGACAACAAGGTTCCGCCGGGCACGCACAAGGCTTTTGATCTCTTCTTCCTGCGCTGGCGTCAAATAGCGGTTGCCAAGCTGAATTTTGACGGCAAGGATCGGGCTGTTTTCCTCCTCATCGACAGACTGGGCCAGTAATTTTTGTTCTAATTCCGCCTTTAAAGCTTGATAGGAGCATTGGTCGTTTAAATGCAGCACAATTCCGTCTTTCGTGCCTTTTATGGTTACATTTTGCGTTTTCTTCATTTCAAACTGCTCACCTCAACGGCTCAATAAATAACGACACATCCGAAATGGCTTTCAGACGGCGTTTTGCGGCCCGGCACGCAGGAATAAGCCTCCGTGCGTGCGGTTCCGGCTGGTTTCGGCCCGCAAACCCTTTTGCTTTTTCCATTCCCCCTTGTCCGGATCATTCGACAAAAAGGCGGAAAATCCTTCTTTCCCATTTTAACAGATTTTCTCCCCGCCGGTTATTCCTTTTCTTCTTCCCTTGCACGCCGCTTTAAAAAATTCCCCATCGGATACCATGCCAAAATAAAAAAAGCGGCATTTAAAATCAAAGTCGGCCAAAGCCTGAGCAAGAGAAAATCGTCAAATCCCATCACCTGCGGATTAATTAAAGCATTGATGCCATAGACCAAAAATTCGACAATCGCCATGTTCAAGACTGCCACAAGCGTGCCGGTGAAAATATTGGACTGGAGGATCCTGTCCATTTTTTCTGTCAGGTAAACCGCAAGCGGATAGAAAAACAGATAAACGCCCAGAATGCCCGTGTAAAAAGCATCAAACAGCATGCCGAATACAAAGGCATAAATGATGGAGAGCCTTTTTCGGTAATGCATCCCCATTAAAATCAGCATAACGAGCAGAAAATGGGGAACAATGGTAAATTTTCCGCCAAAAGAACGGGCGGCAAAAAATTGGGCAAATAAACTTTCAGCAATATAGCACAGGCTTAAAATCAGAGGGAGCACGATCCGTTTCATCACTGCTCTCCTCCTGCGCTGCCTAGGTTCACTGCTTTCCGGTTGATGATGAGCACTTCGCGGACATCATAAAAATTGGCTGCCGGCTTCACATAAGCGGTTTGCGTCAGCCCGTTTTCATCCGGGGTTACTTTTTCAATGTCACCAATCAGAAGCCCGCTCGGAAACATGCCGCTTAAACCGGATGTCACGACATGATCGCCTTTTTTGACTTTGATATTAAAATCAAGCTGTTTCAAAAGCAGCATTTTTGCTTTTTTGTCGTATCCTTCGATTAAACCGTAAGCGTCTTTTTTGGCATTTTGCACTTTGGCGGATACGCGGTTCGTTTCATCGGGCGAGCTCAAAAGTTCGACGGTTGAATAAAATTTGTCGACCTGCGTCACTTTTCCGAGGAAACCACCTGAAGTGACGACAGCCATGTTTTTGGTAACGCCGTTGACTTCGCCCTTATCTATCACCACTTGCTCGTACCAATTATCCGGGTTGCGTGCAATGACCTGGGCCTGAATGGACTCTGAATCTCCAAGACTGTTTTTTTCCTTTATAATAGATCTCAAATTTTCATTTTCTTTTTTCAGTTCATGATTTTGCGCTTCCAGGCTTGTCAGCTGTTCCAAATGGGATTTCAGTTTTTTGTTTTCAGTATATGTATTTTTTAAGTCCTCGATATTGTCAAAAAAACCGGCAAGGGCATTGGCGGGTTTGGCAATGACGGACTGGCCGAGCCCGACGATATCGCGCACAAACTGTTCCGGTTTTGAAATCCGGTCGCGTTCCCTAATGGAAAATCCGATCATGGCGACAAGCAGAATGACACTGATTAAAAGGACGATCAATCGTTTATTCAAAAAAAACTGTGGCATAAAATCCACTCCTATAACACTTTGTTCCGGCCATTCCCGGATTGAAAACCATTCTCCCGCCAGAAAAAACCGGCAGGAGAATGCGTTAACAGGACACTAGCATGTCCTATTTAGAATTTTTTGCTTTGTTTTTAAACAGTTCGATATTTTCGAGCGCGCTGCCTGTTCCGATTGCTACGCAGTCGAGCGGGTTTTCAGCAATCAGCACCGGCATTTCGGTTTCTTTGCTGATGACATGGTCGAGGTTGCGCAACAGGGCGCCCCCACCTGTCAGGACGATGCCGCGATCCATAATATCAGCTGCCAGTTCAGGCGGTGTCTGCTCAAGCGTGTATTTGACCGCATCGACAATGGCATACACCGTATCGTGGAGCGCATCGGCCACCTCATCCGCGGTAATCGTGATCGTCTTCGGCAAACCGGTCAGCAAATCCCGGCCCCTGATATCCATCGGTTCGATCCCCTCCGGCTCACCTGCTGAACCAATTTCCATTTTAATTTGTTCTGCGGTTCGGTCCCCTATTAAAAGATTATAATTTTTGCGGATATAACTGATGATCGCTTCGTCCATTTCATCCCCGGCCACCCGGATCGACTGGCTTGTCACAATTCCGCCCAGCGAAATAATCGCCACTTCCGTTGTGCCGCCGCCGATATCAACAACCATGCTTCCGGTCGGCTCCCAGACAGGCAGCCCGGCACCGATCGCAGCCGCAAAAGGCTCTTCAATCGTAAAAGCATCCCGTGCCCCGGCCTGGCGGGTTGCATCAATCACCGCGCGCTCTTCCACCGCCGTAATGCCGGAAGGGACGCAGACCATGACATACGGATTTTTTGAAAAAAAGCCTTTTTTATTTGTGGCCTGCTGAATATAATATTTCATCATCGCCGCCGTCGTTTCATAATCCGCAATCACGCCGTCTTTCATCGGCCGCGTCGCCACAATGTTTCCCGGCGTCCTGCCGATCATTTTTTTTGCGGCATCCCCGACTGCGACAATCTGTTTCGTATCCGTCTGGATGGCCACAACGGAAGGTTCCCGCACCACAATTCCTTTCCCTTTTATAAAAACCAATGTATTGGCTGTCCCAAGATCAATCCCCAGGTCTTTACTTCCGAACATGGATGTATCTCCCTTTCTACACGATAAATTTTCATCACCAGTTGGTGCCATACTTTTGCTTATTTATGGATGTCACTTTAAATCTACATCCGGAATTCAGGTATTTCCGGCGCAGTGCCGGCCGTAAAAATCATACGATTTATTATATCGTAACCATAAAAAAATTCAAAGCCTTACAAATACCCTTTTTGTCTCAGACTTACAAATTTTTTCTCACCGATGATCAAATGGTCAAGAATCTCAATCCCCATTATTTTACCACATTCGGCAAGCCGTTTGGTAACTTCAATATCTTCTTTGGAAGGAGAAGGGTCTCCGGATGGATGGTTATGGAAACAAATAATGGAAGCAGCTGAACGCCTGAGCGCTTCTTTGAACACTTCGCGGGGATGGACGATCGAGGCATTTAAGCTTCCGATGAAAATCGTCTGCCGGTGGATCACCTGGTTTTTAATATTTAAATACAGGCAGACAAAATGCTCCTGGGATAAAAAGCGCATATCATTCATGACATAATTGGCCCCGTCTTGCGGCGTGCGGATTACATAACGTGTATCGTGCTGCAAATTGGCAATCCTTCTGCCGAGTTCGCTCGCGGCCAGAATCTGGACCGCTTTTGCTGTGCCGATGCCTTTGATGGACGTCATTTCCTCAAGGGAAGCATCTTTTAAAAACCGCAAGCCTTCAAAATGGCGGATCAGTCTGTTGGCAAGCTCGAGCACCGATTCTTCTTTCGTGCCGGTACGGAGTAAAATGGCAAGCAGTTCCTGATTGGAGAGGCTCTCCGCTCCTGTGCGGATCAACCGTTCACGCGGGCGGTCTTCTGCAGGAAAATCTTTGATCAGCATTTTTTCCAAATGAATTCCTCCTTTTCTGGTGCAGGAGGCGGGGGAATCGAACCAATGGGCTTTGGTATGGGAGATACAATTGTATCGTACCAAAAAACGGGCCGTGAAACAACTGCAAATTCAACCTTTTCAGACAAAAAATAATGCTATGCGGGCGCATGCCTTTATCTGGCACCACAGCCTTTCAGCCGGAAGCCCGCATTTGATTTCAATGCCCGCTGTAGACCTTTACGTAGTCCAGCAGGTTTTGTTCGGCATCCGTTAAATCCTGCCGGTTGCCGCTTTTTTGATAAGCAACGAGCGATTCATACGCGGCCGTTTCGTATTTTTTCAACCGGCCGAGCGTTTCCTGCCTGACTTTTGCCAGCTTTTTGACGTTGCCGGCTGCTGTTTCGGCTGTCTTCATGCCGTCCGGTGAAACCCGCCCGTTCTGGACAGCGGCGGCCGTTTCTTTTGCCAGTTTTTGAAAAAGCGGAACCGTTTCCCGGGCAAAAATTTGCTCATCCTTTGTCGTCGTTTGGACCTTTTTGCTGGAAAAACTGATTTCTTTTGCATACAGTTCGACGCCTTTATCTTTCCAGGCAGTTTCCATTTTTTTGGCTGTGCCGAGGCTGTCGGCCACACCTGCAAAAATATAGCGTTGCCCGTCCATCGAAAGCTGCATCGACGGAACCTTTTTCGCGGCAAGTTCGCGTGACACTTTAGAGGCGGCGCCTTCCGTGCTGAACACCCCTGCCTGGATGATGCCGATGCTTAACGCCGGAAGCTGGGCCTCTTGCTGCGCTGTGCCCGCTGCAGCGCCTTCAGCCTGCTGTTTCGGGAGTTTTGTTTGATGATCGCCGTACGCAATGAATTTTAATACAACAAACCCGAGCAGCGCCCCGAACACCAACGCGGACACGACAGAAAACAAAATCGCCGGCGCAGCCCTTTTCGCAACCGCTTTTTTCGGGAATATGCTTTTCTTTTTGGGCGCGGGTGTGTAATGGATCGGCCGGAATTCTTCAATCTGATCCGCATCAAGTTCGGGCAGCACCCATTCAAATGACTCCTCTTCTTTTACACTGTCTTCCTGTGCGGCAGCCGTTTCTTCGGCCGCTTTCCAGTCATGGACTTTCACGCTTTCTTCCGGCTGCACCTTTTTTCCGCCCACTTTGACTGTAATTTTCGCCTTTTTTTTCGCCTTGTCCAATGTTTTCACCTCTCCTGCCCGATTTGCTTCATGCTACCATAACCGGCAAAAAAAAGAACAAGACTTTTGTCGTCTTGTCCGAAAACCATTCGCCGATTTCCGGCATTTTATGCAAATTTTATCCGAGCCCGGAGATGCGCAAATACATCCCGATAAGGCTGTTTCCGAAAAAATAGGCGGCAAGCGCACCGATGGCGATAAACGGCCCGAACGGCACCGGTTTTCGTTTTTTAAATTTGCCGGCAGCCATCAAACCAACGCCGTAAAGCGCGCCAAAAAAGCAGGCTAGAAAAAAGGCCAGAAAGGTTTTCTCTATGCCGAGCACAAGCCCGATGACAAAAAACAATTTAATGTCCCCGCCACCCATCGCGCCTTTTGTGAAAAAGGCAATGAGGTAGAGGAGGCAAAAGCCGAAAACCGCCCCGAGCCAGGCGGACCACCACGGTGACGCCGGATGAAAAAGCCGGACGGCGGCAATGGCGGCTGCAAAAGGAAACAGCACTTTATCGGGAATGAGCATATACGCCAAATCGGAAACGGTAATGATGACAAGCAGTGAAATAAACAAAACGGCAAGCAAAAATTCGGGACTCCACCCGAACCGGTAAAAAGAATAGGCAAACAAGCCCCCGGTCAGCGCCTCAAATACCGGATAGACCGGGGAGATCGGCGCGCGGCAGCTTCTGCATCTGCCCCGTAAAGCAAGAAAAGACAACACCGGTATATTTTCATACCAGCTTAACGAGTGCCCACACTTCGGGCAATGCGACCCGGGACGGATAATCGATTCATGATTCGGCACGCGTAGCCCGATGACATTATAAAACGAGCCGAACACCATTCCCAGTGCCGCAAAATAAGCAGTCCACAATCCATGCATGTTTGATCCCTCTGATCTTTCAGCATAAGGTATTTTCTTGGTTCGCTACCGGCAAGCAACGGGCGATATTAAGCATATGTAATGGCAAGGATGAACATGCCGAAAACTTATTGCTCCTTTATTGCGACCGGGTCACTTTTATGTCCCGCTGCCGGCACGTCGATTTCCGGCAAATAGTCCGAATACCGGCTTAACGCCGGGTAATAAAAAGTGGAAACCGTGACGGTGTACTGCAATCCACTCGATCCAGGCGCTCCTTCCCCCGGACTGAAATTGAGGCTTTCGATCACTGTAATGCGCGGCAAGTTTTCAATCGTCTGTAAAAATGTTTTCATGCTCTTGTAGCTGTCTGACTCCACTTTTAAAGTATACGACAGTTTTTTGACACCGGCAGGCAGCACGTCTGTTTTTTGCTGTGTGCCGGATGAGGTGCCGCTCGTTGTGCTTTGTGTAGCCTCCTCGCTCCCGGACGTACCGGCAGAGTCCTGCTGGGCGTCTGTTTCCGTAATCCGGCTGCCGGAAAGGGCCTCTGCCATCCTGAACTGAAGCAGCACTTGTTCCGCAAGCGGTTTTGCCGGGATTTTCCGCAACAGGCTGACAACATTGCCAAGCTGCAGTTCCGGGCTTTGCTGTTTTTTTGACTGCAGGCTGGATAGCACCTGCTGTTCCGATTTCAATGCAGCTTTTTGTCCGGCCAGCTCGGACTTAGCCGGCGCCAGCACAAACCAGTACAAACCGAATGCGCCGGCAAGGCAAACGGCAAAGAGGGCAAGAATGATAAAAAGCTGCTTCCGGTTTAAACGGAGGTTCATTGCTGTTCCTCCCTTTTGCCGGCGGCATTGAGCGCGGCTTGATTGAGCTGGATCGTATATGTCGCTTCATAAACCGTGACGCCTTCCGCTTCCCCGGTTGCCGCAGTGTCCGCGCCGGCTGTGCCACCCGCTGCCGCCGGGGCGGAAGAGGAACCGCCCCCCTTTGTTTCACCGGCCGTTTTGGATGCAGCAGATGAGGAAGAGGAACCGGTTTTAGACGTTCCCGAAGAAGATTCGCCGGCCGTTTTGGAAGTGCCGGATGTTGTGCCCGTTCCTGCAGCTGAGCCGGTTGCAGCGCCGGATGTGCCGCTTGACGAAGCACCGGCCGTTTCCGTATTCATTTTGATGCTGTCCAGGACAGCGCCGCTGAAGTACTGGCAGTCATCCGCTTTCTTTGTCACGCCCGCATTATTGGCCAAAATGGAACCCACTGTGAGCATCACAATCGCTAAAATCGTAATCGAAGCGAGCACTTCGACAAGTGTAAATCCCCGGTTGTTTTTAAAAAGGGGTTTTTTCATAACAACCTCCGCTAAGCATTTTGTCCTGCGTCTTATTTCCTATAAAACTTATTTTATCAAAAAGCGCCGGGAAAGTAATTCAACAAATAGAACAAATAAAAAAAAGGGCAGAACTTTTTCAGCTCTGCCCGTTCCTTTCTGATTGGCCCAAAATGTATTTCCGGACTTTCGAAATAAAGTATAAAGACCCCGTAATGACTAAAACATCTCTTGAGCCTTTCATTTCTTTTATTTTAGCAAGTACGGTTTCTTTCCAATCCTCCGAAAATGATTTATTTTGATGATGGCTTATCTTATACAACATCTCTGCCGGAATCGCTCTTGGAAAATCAAAAGTTGTGAAAATGATTTCGTCTGTTTTGTGGTCGAGTTTCGGAATCATGTGATCCAAGTCTTTGTCGCCAAGTGCGGAAAAAATCATGTGAATGTTTTTCCCGCGCAGATGGGTGTCCATTGTTTCGATCAGGCTGTCAATGCCTTCCGGGTTGTGGGCGCCATCGATGATAACGAGCGGGTCATCCAGCAGTTTTTCAAATCGGCCGATCCACTTGCTGAGGAGAAGGCCTTTTTCCAGTGCATGCTGCGGGATGCGAAAATGGTGGATATGTCTTAACAGTTCTGCCCCCATAACGGCAAGCGCGGCATTGTAAATCTGATGGCGACCCATCATGGTGATCGACAAGCAGTCATAGGCGCCGTACGGAGAAGCAAAGCGGAAATGTTCACCAGTTAGATCCCCACCAATCTCCGCAAAAGAAAATTCCTTTCCGGCACGGAAAAGCGGTGCCTTTTCTTTTGCCGCTTTTTCTTCAATCACCGCTAGCGCATCAGGCAGCATTGCTGTTGTTGCAACTGGCACCCCGTGTTTGATGATGCCCGCTTTTTCAAATGCAATCTCCGCAATCGTATGGCCAAGCACATTCATATGGTCATGGCCGATATTGGTAATCAGGCTGACAAGCGGTGTGATGACGTTTGTGGAATCAAGCCTGCCGCCAAGGCCGACTTCATAAATAACGATATCCACCGGCTGGATCCCGGCAAAATACACAAGCGACATCGCTGTAATGACTTCAAACTCTGTCGGTGCGCCGAATGCTGTGTGCTCCAGTTCTTCTGCAAGCGGGCGGATCTCGTTTGTAAGCCGGATGAGGTCTGCATCTGACACCGGCGTTCCGTTTATGCTGATCCTTTCGTTAAACTGCTCAATATACGGGGAAGTAAAGGTGCCGACCGTATAGCTTGCCTGCTCTAAAATGTTGCGCAAAAAGGTGACGGTCGACCCTTTGCCGTTCGTCCCGGCCACGTGAACCGTCCGGATTTTTTGTTCCGGGTGGTGCAATTTTTCCATCAGCCACTGCATCCGCTCAAGCCCTGGTTTCATCCCGAATTTCGAGCGGGACCGGATCCAGCCGACCGCTTCTTCATAGGTTTCAAACATATGCCTTTCCTCCCGTATGCAAGGAAGACGAATCCGTAAAGAATTCGCCTTCCACCCTTGTATTACTGGTTTTCAAGTTCTTTGATGCGCGCTTCGACGGTGCTTCGTTTTTCAAGATAGTCTTTTTCTTTTGCCCGTTCTTCGGCAACGACATTTTCCGGCGCTTTTTTCAGGAACCCTTGATTGGACAGTTTTTTCTGGACGCGTTCGACTTCTTTATTCCATTTCGCCAACTCTTTCCGGAGCCGGGCCAGTTCTTCTTCAAAATTAATGAGTCCTTCAAGCGGCAGGAACAGTTCGACGCCGGAAACGACTGCAGTCATGGCTTTGTCCGGTGCCTCGAGGTCAAGCCCCATTTTCAATTCATCCGGGTTGCAGAAACGGGTAATGTACGCTTCGTTTCGTTTTAAAGCCGCTAAGACCGTTTCGTCTTTCGCTTTCAAATGCAGTTTGATTTTTTTGCTTAACGGCGTATTCACTTCCGCGCGGATATTGCGGACGGAACGGATGATGTCGACAAGCAGTTTCATTTCTTCGCTAGCCGCTGCATCTGTAAGGCTTTCGTCCACCTCCGGCCAAGCGGCTGTTGTGATCGATTCCCCCTGATGCGGAAGGTTTTGCCAAATTTCCTCGGTAATAAACGGCATGAACGGGTGCAAAAGCCGCATCGTATTGTCGAGCACATACGCAAGGACCGAGCGTGTCGTTTTCTTCGCTGCTTCATCTTCGCTGTAGAGCGGCAGTTTTGCCATTTCGATGTACCAGTCGCAGAAATCGTCCCAGATAAAATTGTAAAGTGCGCGCCCAGCTTCGCCAAATTCGTATTTGTCCGCCAGTTTTGTAACGGTTTCGATCGTTTCGTTCAAACGCGTTAAAATCCATTTGTCAGCGACTGATTTTTCACCGGACAGATCCATTTCTTCGTATTTCAGCCCGTTCATGTTCATGAGTGCAAAACGGGAGGCGTTCCAAATTTTATTGGCGAAATTCCAGACCGCTTCAACTTTTTCGTAACTGAAACGCAAATCCTGGCCCGGTGCGCTACCGGTGGTAAGGAAATAGCGGAGCGAGTCCGCGCCGTATTTGTCGATGACTTCCATCGGGTCGACACCGTTGCCGAGCGATTTGCTCATTTTCCGCCCCTGCTCGTCGCGGACAAGGCCGTGGATCAGAACATCTTTGAACGGGCGCTTGCCGGTAAACGCAAGCCCCTGGAAAATCATCCGCGATACCCAGAAGAAAATGATGTCATAGCCGGTCACAAGCGTATCGGTCGGATAATAACGCTTGTAGTCTTTAGCTTCTTCATCCGGCCAGCCCATTGTCGAAAACGGCCAGAGCGCCGAGCTGAACCACGTATCGAGCACGTCCGGATCCTGTTCCCAGTTTTCAATATCGCGGGGCGGCTCAGTGTCAACATACACTTCGCCGGTTTCTTTATGGTACCAGGCCGGAATCCGGTGGCCCCACCAGAGCTGGCGCGAAATGCACCAGTCGCGGATATTTTCCATCCAGTGCAAGTATGTTTTTTCGAAGCGTACCGGCACAAAATGGACTTTTCCTTCCGACGCCTGCAGTTTTACCGCGGCATCAGCGAGCGGCTGCATTTTCACAAACCATTGCGTCGACAAATACGGTTCGACAACCGCGCCGCTCCGTTCGGAATGGCCGACCGAATGAAGATGGTCTTCCACTTTGACAAGAACGCCAAGTGCTTTCAAGTCCTCCACAATCTGTTTGCGGCATGCAAACCGGTCCATGCCTTTATATTTTCCGGCATTTTCATTCATTGTGCCATCCTCGTTCATCACAAGGATACGTTCGAGGTTGTGGCGGTTCCCGACTTCGAAGTCGTTCGGGTCATGGGCCGGCGTAATTTTTACGGCACCAGAACCAAATGTCATGTCCACATACTCGTCTGCGATAATCGGAATTTCGCGGCCGACGATCGGCAATACAATCGTTTTCCCGATTAATTGTTTGTATCGTTCATCATCCGGATGGACAGCGACCGCCGTATCACCGAGCATCGTTTCCGGGCGCGTTGTCGCGATTTCGATCGTGCCGGAACCGTCGCTTAACGGGTATGCCAGATGGTAAAATGCGCCCTGCACCTCTTTGTAGACGACTTCAATATCGGAAAGTGCCGTTTTCGTTTCCGGATCCCAGTTGATGATATACTCGCCACGGTAAATCAAGCCTTTTTTATAAAGCGAAACAAATACTTCTTTTACAGCTTTTGACAGCCCTTCATCGAGCGTAAAACGTTCGCGCGAATAATCGAGCCCGAGGCCAAGTTTTGCCCATTGTTTGCGGATAAATTGAGCGTATTCCGCTTTCCATTTCCATGCTTCTTCCATAAATTTTTCGCGGCCGAGATCATAGCGGGATTTGCCTTCTTCACGCAGTTTGGCTTCCACCTTTGCCTGTGTTGCAATCCCGGCGTGGTCCATCCCCGGCAGCCAGAGCACATCATAGCCTTGCATCCGTTTCATCCGGGTTAAAATATCCTGTAAAGCCGTATCCCAGGCATGGCCGAGGTGGAGCTTCCCGGTTACGTTCGGCGGCGGAATCACAATCGTGTACGGTTTCTTTTCCGGATCGCCTTTTGCTTCGAAAAATTTGCCGTTCACCCACCATTCATAGCGCCCTTTTTCAACAGCCTGCGGATCATATTTGGTCGGCATGCTGATGTCCTGCTGTTCCATTTGCATCATTCCTTTCTGCGTCTTTTACGGATAAACACAAAAACTCCCTTCGTCATAAAAGGACGAAAGGAGTCTGTTCGCGGTACCACCTTTTTTCACGGGCAAACGGATGCCCGGCACTCTCGGGTCAGTAACGGCACTTCGCCGGCTTTTGCTACTTTCGGTTTCACAAAAGCTACTCCCGGGCGACCTTCCAGCCTGTTTCGCATAGGAAATCTTTCAGCAGCTGATTTCCCTCTCTGCATGGAAACAAAATCTGTACTCTTCCCGTTCATTGTACTTTGATTTTTGAAATTGACTATAGTTTATGGTATCGGTTTTTGTGAAAATCGTCAATAGCATTGCCCATTTTTAGAAAAAATATGCGGCGGATGCACTGATCCGCCCGCTTTTCATACATTATTTTTGAGGGATAGGTGGATGATGATGAAGAAAAAAATTGACAAACAGGCCGTCCGTACATGGGCGCGGAATGCAAAAAAAGTGTGCAAGCAGCTGATTCTTCCGTTCTCCGTCTTTCAGGCCATCCGTACGATTATTTTTCCGACGACGTTTGACGTTTTGCTGCTTGCCATATTTATTCTCATTTATCTCGGGTTTCAGTATGAATGGTTTTAGTGGCCGTTCCTGCTTTTCATGACGCGGGGGCGGCCCCTTGTGACAACTGCATGACGACATACTCGGTATTTTTCATTCGCCAGTACTTTTCCTGCAGTTTCGCGACTGCTCTCGCTTCATGGCGTTTTCCTTCATTTGCAAAGTATTCCTCCACGGTTTGGATGATCGGTGCGGGATAAGCGAGATAGCTGAAAAATAAGCTTTTTTCATCTTCTTTCAGCGGAAAATAGCTGAAATAGGTCTTCACCCAATCCACGCAGTCGTCAAACCGGCTCGGATAGGAATCGAGCGTCCGCGACAAGAAGGGAAGCAAGTCATAAAAAGGCGCAGCGTTTTTCGCCAGTTCGAAATTGGTAAAGTACCCGAGCCCGCGTTCATCGTACAAAAAATGCTCCGTTGAAATTTTTCCGTGGATGGTCACCGTTCTCGCTTTCTCCATCTCTTTTGATTGTTCATACCAGTTTTCCAGCTGCCGGATCGAAAATTTGAGCGCCTGGTTCGTTTCATTGTAAAAGGTGCAGTACAACAGGGCAAACGGGGACATATAGACCTGCTCTTCACACCGTTCAAGGAACTCTTCCAAAAAATCCTGCTGCCCGTACCAGCGGGAAAGGGTTTCTTCATAGTATTCCCGCCGTTTTTCTATTGAGATCTCCGTATCTTTGACGGACAAGCTGTGCAGGCGTGCGAGTTCCCTGAACATTTTTTGATGTTTCTCGCCGCGTGCTTCTTTTTCTTCGTTTGGCAGCCAGGGCATTAAATAGTATAATGCCCCGTTATACAGCACCCCGTAACGGCCGTCCAACGCGGGATAGACCGGGACAATACGGTTGTATCCCCGCTGGTACAGAGACTGGACATGCCGGATAAATCCCATCCCGTTTTGCGGTGCAATTTTTTTTAAAGCAAAGATGCCCTGGCCGGTATAAATTTTATACACTTTTCCGTACCGCCCGACATATTCAGCGTTCAGGCCGTAATGCTTTACAATCCGATTGATGTCCTGCTGCGAAAGGTCAGTCACCCGTTTCACCTTCTTAGAGCGCTTCTCCTGAAAAATAGGCGCTTGCTCATTTTCATTCCCCCGCTGCGCCGCATTCGCCGCGGCTTGAACATAGGCGCAATCTAGGTTAAGAATAGCTCGTTTTGCACGCTTCCTTACGCAGGCGCTTAGCCCCTGAATTTCAGATGCATCCTTCACCTAGACGCCCGTGCCTGTGAATGCTCCGGCTCAGTGATTTTTTTCGGCGCGCGCGTTTGCGGGAACGTACAGCACTTGCCCCTCATATACATCCTGGTTCACTTCCAAATGGTTCATCCTTAAAATCTGCTGGACATTGATATTGTATTTTTCAGCAAGCTGGTCGAGCGTCTCCCCGCTTTGGACGATGCAAACCTTTAACTTGGCAGGCTTTTCTTCATCTCTCCGGGCAAAAAAGTCGGCAAGCGAAATAGATTCGTATTTTTGCTTCTTTTTCTTCTTGGCAGCCGAATCCTTTTCTTCCGGCACTTCCTCTATTTTCTCCCCGCTTTCCGGCGACTCTTCCACAATCGTTTCGCTGCTCGCCACAGAAGAAGATTCATCTTTTTCAGGCGATTCTTGCTTGAGATAAGCAGAAGATTCATCTTCCATTGCCTTGCTCTCGATCCGGAAAACGGGCTCCGTCTTCCCGGCGTCATCCGGCTCAAGAGATTCTTCGTTCAGAGCCGTTTTGCTCTCCGTCCGGAACGCGGATGCGGTTTTTCCGGACAATTCCTGTTCAGGATGCCCTTCATCCCGCACTGGGTCGGCCTGCCATTCGTTCCGCACCGGTACGCTTTCCGCTATGGATGCAGACTCGTTTTTGCCTGAAAACTCCGGTTCTGCATGCCATTCGTTCTGCACCACTCCGCTCTCCGCCAATGATGCGGATTCGTTTTTGCCGGCAAACCCCGGTTCAGCGTGCCCTTCATCCCGCACCGGTTCGCTCTCCGCCAATGATGCAGACTCATTTTTGCCTGAAAGATCCGCTTCAGCATGCCATTCGTTCTGCACCACTCCGCTCTCCGCCAACGATGCAGACTCATTTTTTCCTGGAAACTCCGGCCCAGGATGCCACTCATTCTGTACCAGTTCGCTTTCTGCCAACGATGCAGACTCATTTTTTCCGGAAAACTCCGGTTCCGCATGCCATTCATCCCGTACCGGCGCGGCTGTTTCCGCCTGCCATGAAGCACTTTCCGGCACTTTTCCGCCTGCTTCCGGCAAGAGACTCTCCTCTTCTTCTTCCGGCAGTTCGACCGGTGCTAGCACATTCAGTTCGTTTGTGTACGGTTCCGGCTGAGCAACCGATTCTTCCGGCACCACGCGCGATTCGATCGTAAAAGGTGTATACAATTCCGGGTCAGCGTGAGATTCATCCTCTTCTTCTTTTTCCTCATCTGCACGCAAAGGCACTTCTTCAAAGCTTTCCGCTTCTTCCATAAAATGGCGGGGCGGTTCGGTGCTCTCTTCTTCTTGTTCCGATAAACTCCACTCGGAATGGCTAAAAGGCGCCTGATATGCTGCGTCCGGCTCATCCAAATAGGTTTCCCGGCCGTTCAAATCCGGGTATGGTGCTGTTTCGGCTTCGTCCTCTTCCTCATCCCCGTCTTGCAATATTCCCTCAATCGCAATATCCGCATTGATTTTTAAACAATCGGTTCCGTGAAATTGATAGTCAAATCCTTCTATATTGACGTCCAGTTCCTCAATATCCGCAATTCTTGTCTTCGGAATGGTAACGTCTACCGGGAAAGATTGGTAAAATTCAAATATGCCGTCTTCTTCCCGGTACTGGACCGCCTGCACATACTTCCTGAACAGCACATCTTCCCCTTCTTCTTCCCCGCAACCGATATACTCCCCGGCCAAATAGAGATTGCCTTTGATCACGACATACTGCTCCAATTCCTGTATGGTGATATGGGGATCCAATGATATTGATAAAAGTTCTTCAACTTCCTGTCCTTTTTTAAACCAAATCAATTCTTCTAATGAAAATCGTATGGACGATTGATTTTGCGGCAAAGCGGGTTCCTCCCTTCAATTCCTCCAAATCCCAATGAATATGTCATTTACACTGTATGAAGCAATCGGGGTTTTTATGATCGCAAATAAACCGCAGCATCCGTAAATCACTTGAATGGCTTTTTCGCAACAATATTGGACGGGGAGAGAAATCGATAAAAACCGGCTCATCTGTTTTCAGGTTACCCGTTCAAAAACTTAGATTTGGTCGAGCTAGGCGAACTGATTCGGCCATCCGTTTTCGGAGTGATCCGTTCAAAAACCATCGGGCCACCCACAGAGCGTGAAATTTTCCCTACTGCTACTTCTCTCTCGCCCGCAGCGGACAGAACGCAAAAAAAACCGGCTCATCCATTTTTGGACTTGCCGGTTCATAGCCGCAGGATTACCCGCGGATTGCCTTAAATGTTTTTTCTGCTGCTTCAACGGTACGGTCAATATCCTCGTCCGTATGCGCGGCGGACAAGAAGATGCCTTCGAATTGGGACGGCGGGAGGAAAATGCCGTTTTCCGCCATGCCGCGGTAGTAGCGGGCAAACAGATCCAAATCCGAAGTGCTTGCTGATGCAAAATTATTGACTTCTTCATTGGTGAAAAAGATGCCAATCATCGATCCTGCCCGGTTAATGGTATGCGGGATATCGTATTTCACCGCTGCCTCATGAAAACCTTGTTCGAGGCGGTCGGCTTTTCGCCTGAATTCCGCATACGTTTCAGGTGTTAACTGCCGCAATGTTTCATATCCGGCCGTCATCGCAAGCGGATTGCCGGACAAAGTTCCTGCCTGGTAAACAGGGCCGGTCGGTGCGATTTTTTCCATAATGTCGACCCGTCCGCCAAATGCGCCGACAGGAAGGCCGCCGCCGATTACTTTGCCGAGGCAGGTCAAATCAGGCGTTACATCAAAGTAGCCTTGTGCACAGTGATAGTCGACACGGAAACCGGTCATCACTTCATCAAAGATCAGGAGGGCGCCGTATGCTGATGTGACTTCGCGCAACCCTTGCAAAAAGCCGGGCTTCGGCGGAACAACGCCCATATTGCCGGCAACCGGTTCGACGATGATGCAGGCAATATCTTCTCCGTACTGCTCGAATGCCGATCGGACGGCTTCCAGATCATTGTACGGGACGGCAATGGTATTTTGCGCGATTCCGAGTGGCACGCCGGGGCTATCCGGCAGACCGAGTGTGGCAACGCCCGACCCTGCTTTGATCAGGAGCGAATCGCCATGGCCGTGGTAGCTGCCTTCGAATTTTAAAATTTTATTCCGGCCTGTATAACCTCTTGCTAGGCGCAGAGCACTCATTGTGGCTTCCGTGCCGGATGAGACCATGCGGACGATTTCAATCGACGGTACGCGTTCTTTCACGAGTGACGCCAGTTTATTTTCCATGATCGTCGGCGTGCCGAAACTCGTCCCTTTTTCGGCCGTTTTTTTCAGCGCATCCACGACCCCAGGATTGGCATGGCCAAGGATGAGCGGCCCCCATGACAGCACGTAATCAATATATTCGTTTCCGTCAATATCATAAATTTTTGCGCCTTTGCCGTGGTCCATAAAAATCGGGTTCATGCCGACCGCTTTAAAGGCACGGACAGGGCTGTTCACCCCGCCCGGCATTAATGTGACCGCTTCTTTGTATGCTTCGATTGAATTTTCATATGAGCGCATCTTTCAACCTCCCGTTTATTCCGCAAGCCAGCGAGCAATATCGAGTGAAAAATAGGTAATGATGAGATCGCAGCCGGCACGCTTCATGCTTGTGATCATTTCAAGAACAATCGCCTTTTCATCAATCCAGCCGTTTTGTGCGGCGCCTTTTACCATGGAATACTCCCCGCTCACATTATACCCGACAACCGGGAGGCGGAATTCATTGCGCACATCACGGACGATATCAAGATAAGAAAGCGTCGGTTTTACGATTAGAAAATCTGCCCCTTCTTCCACATCCGACTGTGCTTCACGCAATGCTTCGAGCCGGTTGGCCGGATCCATCTGGTACGTTTTCCGGTCCCCGAAAGCGGGTGTGCTGTCAGCAGCTTCGCGGAACGGACCGTAAAACGCGGATGCATATTTGACCGCATAACTCATGATCGGCACATCTTCAAAGCCTGCTTCATCAAGCCCTTTGCGAATCGCGGTGACAAACCCGTCCATCATATTCGAAGGAGCAATGATATCAGCGCCTGCTTTTGCCTGGCTGACCGCCGTTTTCGCAAGCAGGTCAAGGCTTGGGTCGTTTAAAATTTTCCCATCTTCCACAACGCCGCAATGGCCGTGATCAGTGTACTCGCACAGGCAGGTATCCGCGATCACAATGATATCCGGGTAATTTTTCTTGATGAAACGGATGGCTTCCTGAACGATGCCGTGATCGTGGTACGCTTCCGTTCCGGTTGCATCTTTATGGTTCGGTACGCCGAATAAAATGACGGATTTAATGCCAAGGGAAACGACTTCATCCATGATTTCATGGAGCCGGTCCAGCGACCAGTGATACACACCCGGCATCGAAGCAATTTCATTTTTAATATTTTCGCCTTCAACTGCAAAAATCGGATAAATCAAGTCGTTCACTGTTAAATTCGTTTCGCGCACCAAAGCCCGCATATTGGCACTTTGGCGAAGTCTACGGTGACGGGCAAACTGTAAATCTTTCATTTTATTTCCTCCTAAACTGGTAGAATGCCGCAATGTATTGCATATTTATCCGGGAAGTATGCACAGCTGCCGGCTTGTTGGGAATGATTGCGACGGTCGCGGGCAAATCCCGCTTTTTCTATTTTGTTTTCTTCGTGTCGAACATCGCCCGGCTGGTAATCTCTCGGAGAAAACCGTACATGGCAGCCGGTTTGTTAGGCCGGCCGCTTCAATCCCGGGTTCGTGCCGGTTTCTATCTATTTTTCTTCTAAACGGACAAAATCGCATAATGCCCCAAGCATGGCCTCGACGGTGTATTCATCCGGGCAAACCGCTGCACGGCTGCCGGCTTTTTCCACTGCCTGCCTGGTTGAAGGGCCGATGACTGCGATCCGGGTTGAAAGCCCAGCGATATCCATGCCGCTTTCTTCAAGCGCGCCTTTAAAATGGCGGAAGGCGGACGGGCTTAAAAACAGAGCAAAATCGATGTGCTCCCGCCCGAGCAAACGGGTAAGCTTTTCTTTTGCCCCCTCCGGCATATACGTCTCATAGACAATCCATTCCTCTGCTATTATACCGCTTTTTCTTAGAAAATCCGCAATTTCTGTCCCGGCCATGTTTCCTTTCGGGAGAAGGACGCGGCTTGCCCGGTGTCCGCTCCGCAAAAATTCCCGGGCAAAATCTTTTGCCGTAAACTTCCGGGGCGCAAAAGAAACCTTTAAACCGGACTGTTCCATACAGGCAGCCGTCTTTTTTCCCACAGCTGCCCAGTTTATGTTCAAATGCTCACATGCTATACCCGCACGGCTGCATGCTTCCAAAAAATAACGGACCCCGTTTTTGCTTGTAAACACAACCCAGTCGTATGCCGAGAGTTTTCGCAAAAATACAGATGCGGACAGGTCGGCATATGCACGGAAGGAAACCATCGGGACGACAAAAGGGGTGCCGCCGAGCGCTTCAATTTGTGCGGCGAGCTTTTCGCCGTCTTTTCCGCCTCTTGTGATCAGGATATTTTTCCCGCTTAAAGGCCCATTTGCCGTCATGACTGCCCGAGCTCCGCTTTCACTTGTTCAATCAGCGCCTTTGCCCCTTGCCGGCTTAAAATATCTGCCGCCTTTTCTCCGGCCGTTACCGGGTTGTGGGAGACAACCGTTTCTTTATATACCGTTTTGCCATCAGGGGAAGCGACAAGGGCAGTGAGGGAAATGCCTTCTGCCGTTTTCTTCGCAAGGCCGGCAATCGGTACCTGGCAGCCGCCTTCCATTTTATCAAGGAAGACGCGCTCCGCCTTTACCGTTTCCGCCGTTTCTGCGCTGTCGAGCTTCCGGAGCGCATCGAGCAGTTCCCCGTCATCGGCGCGGCATTCGACAGCGAGCGCGCCCTGCCCGATTGCAGGCAGGCAAATATCCGGATCAAAAAATTCGGTGACGGTATCCGCACTCCAGCCCATCCGTTTTAAACCGGCTGCCGCGAGGACGATCGCATCGTAATCCCCGTTTTTTAATTTTTCCAGCCTTGTATCAATATTGCCGCGAACAGACTTAATGCGGATATCGCTTCTTACAGCAAGCAGCTGGGCGCCGCGGCGGAGGCTGCTTGTCCCGACAACCGCCCCTTCCTTAAGGCTGGAAAAAGGGGTGCCGTTTTTGGAAATCAAGGCATCCCGGACATCTTCACGTTCCGGAATGCAGCCGATCACAAGCCCGTCCGGAAGCACAGCCGGCACGTCCTTCATGCTATGTACAGCCATGTCAATTTCATGATTCAACATGGCATCTTCAATTTCTTTCACAAACAGGCCTTTCCCGCCGACTTTGGACAGGGTGACATCGAGCACTTTATCGCCTTTTGTGGTGATTTCCCTGATTTCAAAACGAAAAGGCAGTCCGAGCTGTTCAAGCTTCGCCACCACCCATTTCGTCTGCGTCAGGGCAAGTTTGCTCCGCCTCGACCCTACGACAATTGTTCTCATCCGGCAATCCTCCTAATAATACAAATGAAAATCCGATAATCCTGTAATTAGAAAAAAGTTAATCAAAATGATTAAAAAAGCAGCCATATTCCAATAAGCCAGTGTTTTTCCGAACATGTGGCGGCGTTCGCCCCCATACAGGAGAAAACTGTATACAAGCAGCACGACAAACGACCCGACAATTTTCGGATCAAGCCAGTGAATGGCCGGAAGCCGCAAGTATGCCCACCATAGCCCGAGAATCAGCCCGAGCAAAAGGACCGGGACCGCAATGGCATTCATCCATTTCGAAAGCCGCTCCAGTTTTGCAAGGTCATTCAGGCGCCAGATTCTGTGGCTCCATTTCTTTTCCTTCAGCCACTTATATTGTAATAAATACAGAACGGAAAAGACAAAGGACAGGGAAAACAGCACATAAGCAATCAGCGTCATCGTAATATGCATGAGCAAAAGTTCCGATACCATTCTTCCTGCCCCTTGTGAGACCTTCTCCGGGGCAAAAGCGTGGACCGTCATGATAAAAAAGCCGATGACATTTGTAAAAAACACGGTAAAGTCAACGCGCAGCAGGCGGTTCAGGGCCAGAGACAGCGTCAGCAATGCCCATGCATAAAAATAAAGCCCCTCAGACAATGTCAAGACCGGGAACCGTCTGGTGTGAGCCATGTACAAAATAAATATAACCGTCTGCAATGCCCAGACAACGGAAAGAAAACGGAAGGCAGCCTTGTTAGCCTTCCGGTTCCGGTGGAGAAAGTCAAGAAAATAAAGCAAAATACTGGCTGCATAAAGCAAAATCATGCCTTCATGCAGTCTGTCCGTCCATACGGCATACATTGCCGGGCTCCCCGGTTAACCCGAATAGGACGGGCGGACTGCATGCCGCGCCATTTCGGCTGCCGGTTCCGCTTGTCCCGTTTCTGTTTCTAAATTAAAAATTTGGCGGAACAGTTCTAGATTCCGGGCTGCATCCGGCGAACCCGCCATTTCTTTTGCCTGCAGAATCGGATCTTTCAGCATCTGGTTAATAATGCTTTTTGTATGTTTGCTGATGACTTTCCGTTCGCGTTCTGTTAAGTCCGGCAGCTTCCGTTCAATGCTTTTCATCGTTTCCGCCTGGATCGCGAGCGCTTTTTCCCTGAGCGCCGTGATCACCGGCACCACCCCGAGTGTATGGACCCATTCATTGAATGCGCAAACGGCATCGGAAATCATGTCCGCAATCTGCCGGGCGGCTTTTTCGCGTTCTTTCAAGTTGGCTTCCACGATGCCTTCCAGGTCGTCAATATCATACAAGAAAACGGATTCAAGGGACGCGGCTTCCGGATCAATATCGCGCGGCACGGCAATATCGACAAGCAGCAGTGGGCGCCCGTTCCGTTTCTTTTCAATGGGTTTTAACTTGTCTGCTGTAAGGATGTACCCTTTTGCCGAAGTGGAGGTAATCGCGATATCCGCATCCAAAAGCGCCGTTTCCAAAGATGCCAGCCCGAGTGCCTCGCCATCGAAGCGTGCGGCAAGAAGCCCGGCTTTTTCCGGCGTCCGGTTGATGACGGTAATCCGGGTGGCACCGCTGCCGTGAATGTTTTCCGCAGCCAGTTCGCCCATCTTGCCGGCGCCGATGATGACCACTTTTTTATCAGCCATATCGCCAAAAATTTTCTTCGCAAGCTCCACAGCCGCATAACTGACCGAAACAGCATTGGAAGCAATTTCCGTTTCCGTATGGGCTTTTTTCGCTAGTGTGACCGCATCTTTGAACAGGCGGTTAAAAATGGTGCCGGTTGAACCGGATGCTTGGGCCAGCAGAAAACTGTCCCTCACCTGCCCGAGAATTTGCGTTTCACCGAGCACCATCGAGTCAAGCCCGCAAATCACTTTAAACAAATGCGCAATGGCTTCGTTGTCTTCGTAAATAAACAGATAGGGGGCAAATGCTTCCTTATCTATTCCGAACCATTCTGACAGAAAATCTTTAATATAATAACGCCCGGTGTGTGCCTGGTCGGCAACCGCATAAATTTCCGTACGATTGCATGTAGACACGATGACATTTTCCAAAATGCTCTTTTTCTTTTGCAGCGCCGCCATCGCATCCGCGAGTTCCGCCTCATCAAACGACAGCTGTTCGCGGATTTCAACCGGCGCAGATTTATAATTTAATCCGACAGTAAGTATTCTCATTGTTGCCCTCCGGCACCCCCATTTTATCTTGCCAAATGCATAGGATTGAATGTTGATCTATGTTAAGATGAATAGAAGAAAAAAGCTCGTTTTTCTCTTTTGAAATAATACCATTCCTACCTGTAAAATAGCAGAAACAGGCGATGGTTTCAAGCATCTAGATTGAAGGAAAGAAGTGTGTCCCATTGAAAAGCCGCAAAATTTTTTCCGCGATTATCCTGATCGGGTTCGGGCTGTATTTTTATTTGCAGCGTTTTGACCTCACCGGCATGAAGGACTACTTTACATGGCCGACGCTGTTGATCATTGTCGGGCTCGCTTTTTTAGGCGAAGGCTACTGGGGCCGAGACGGGGAATCAATTTTGCCGGGGGTCATTCTCGTCGGGTTCGGCCTCCACTTCCACCTTGCCGGCAAAATCGCCATTTGGCCGGATAATATCGGGGTCTTTGTTCTCATTATTGCCATCGGCTTTTTGCTCCGTTCGCAAAAAACCGGGGACGGCACGTTTTACGGGCTGTTGTTTCTCGTGCTATCCATATTGCTCCTGTTTTCCGATAAAGTAATGGGATGGTTCGGCCTTGTCGAAAACAATGTTTCTTCCCTGATCAATTTCTGGCCGGCCGTGCTTGTCGTAATCGGCGTCTACCTGCTGTTTGCGAAAAGAAGGGGGCGGAAATAACACCCGCCCGTGCAGTCCGGCATGAAAAGCCAAGTACCCAAACAGCCCCGCGCGCCCAAAAAAACAACCAGGCGCTCATTACCGGCATTTTCCGGGGCCGGACCGCTAAAAAATACGATTTTAGATCCGGATCCTGCAGAAAAGCCCGGTGCCCGCATGCTGGCCCCGGGCTTTATTCACTTAATTCTTTCCATCAGGGAAGCCCACACTTTGTCCTTTCCCTCTCCTGTTTCAGATGAAAATAAAATGATTTCGTCTTCTTTTTCCAGATTCAGCGTTTCTTTTGCTGTTTTCAAATGAGATGCCCATTTGCCTTTCGGGATTTTGTCAGCTTTTGTGGCAACGACGATACACGGGATTTTATAGTACTTTAAAAAATTGTACATCAAACAGTCATCGTTTGTCGGCGGATGCCGGACATCGACAATGAGCACGACCGTCTTCAGCTGTTTTCTTGACGTCATGTACGTCTCAATCATCCGGCCCCATTTTTCCCGTTCTTTTTTCGACACCTTCGCAAACCCGTAGCCGGGAACGTCGACAAAGTATAATTTGTTTTCGATTTTGTAAAAGTTCAGCGTCTGGGTTTTCCCCGGCTTGGAAGAGGTTCTGGCAAGGGCTTTACGGTTGATCATTTTATTGATAAAGGAAGACTTTCCCACATTTGACCGTCCGGCAAGCGCAATTTCCGGCAAATGCCCTTCCGGATATTGCTCCTGCCGCACCGCGCTGATGACCAGTTCTGCCTCCGTTACTTTCATTTCTCCTCACCTGCAATGGCAATTTCAATGACTTCATCCATATGCGTGACCGGGTAAAAATGGAGATCCCCACGCACGCTTTCCGGAATGTCATCCAAATCTCTCTCATTTTCTTTCGGAATAATAATTTTCTTCAGCCCCGCTCTATGTGCGCCGAGCGACTTTTCCTTCAATCCGCCGATCGGGAGTACTCTGCCGCGCAGGGTGATTTCGCCTGTCATCCCGACTTCCTTATGCACGGCATGCTTCGTCAGTGCGGAAATCAGGGCGGTCGCAATCGTGATCCCGGCAGAAGGGCCGTCTTTCGGCACAGCGCCTTCCGGAACGTGGATATGAATATCATACTTTTCATGGAAATCAGGCGCAAGCCCGAGTGCTTCCGCTTTGGAGCGGACAAAACTGAAGGCGGTCTGAGCGGACTCTTTCATCACATCACCGAGTTTTCCGGTCAGGACCAGCTTTCCTTTCCCCGGTGAAAGCGACACTTCGATCTGAAGCGTATCGCCACCGACGGTCGTGTAGGCAAGCCCGGTCGCTACGCCAATCTGGTCTTCCATCTCGGCCTGCCCGTAATGGAAAAGCGGCTTCCCGAGAAAGTCAACGATATTTTTTGCTGAGACCGTGACCCGTTTCCTTTTCCCTGATACTATGATTTTCGCCGTTTTCCTGCAAATTTCGGCCAATCTCCGTTCCAGGCCGCGCACGCCTGCTTCGCGTGTATAGCGGCGCACGATCAGGCGGAGGGCTTCCGCATCCATCCTCAGCTGATTGCGAGCAAGCCCGTTTTCTTTTATTTGCTTAGGGAGCAGATGGGTCTTGGCAATTTCAATTTTTTCCAATTCCGTATATCCGGAGATCGAAATGATTTCCATCCGGTCGCGCAAAGGGCCGGGAACCCCAGACAGATCGTTGGCCGTTGCAATAAACATCACTTTCGACAAATCATACGGCTCTTCAATAAAATGGTCGCTGAACGCATGGTTCTGTTCCGGATCGAGCACCTCAAGCATTGCGGCTGAGGGGTCGCCGCGAAAGTCGCTGGCCATTTTATCGATTTCATCGAGCAAAAAAACCGGATTTATCGTGCCGGCTTTTTTCATGCCCTGGATGATCCGCCCCGGCATCGCGCCGACATACGTTCTCCGGTGGCCACGGATTTCCGATTCGTCCCTTACACCGCCGAGCGAAACGCGGACAAATTTTCTGCCCAAAGATTTTGCGATTGACCGTGCCAGGCTCGTTTTCCCGACACCCGGAGGCCCGGCAAGGCAAAGGATCGGCCCCTTGATCGACCGGGTCAGCTGCTGCACCGCCAAGTATTCAAGGACGCGCTCCTTTACTTTTTCAAGGCCGTAGTGGTCTTCGTTCAAAATCTTTTCCGCTTTCGCGACGTTGAGATCATCTTCTGTGGCGTTCGACCACGGGAGTGTGATGAGCCAGTCCAAATAGTTACGGATCACCGCGCTTTCAGACGAAGCGGCCGGGATTTTTTCATACCGGTCCAATTCTTTGAATGCGGAATTGCCCACATGCTCGGGCATGCCGGCATTTAAAATTTTTTCGCGCAGCTCATGCACTTCCGCCGTTTTGCCTTCTTTATCCCCGAGTTCTTTCTGGATGGCTTTCATTTGTTCCCGCAAATAATATTCTTTTTGCGTCCGCTCCATCGACTTTTTCACTTGTTGGCTGATTTCTTTTTCAAGCTGCAAAATTTCCTGTTCATTTTTGATCAGCCCGATCAGCTTTCGTATTCTTTCTTTTATATCAATCGTTTCGAGAATGTCCTGCTTTTGCGGAAGGCGGAGCGGCAAATGGGATGCGATAATATCGGCCGCCTTGCCCCCGTCTTCCATATCGGAGACCGCCTGGAAGGTTTCACCCGAAATTTTTTTCGACTGGCTGATGTACTGATCGAAAAATTCGAGCATCGTGCGCATCAACGCTTCCGTTTCAGCATCCGGCCGAAACTGCTCATCAAATGTTTCGACTTCGACGGAATAAAAGGTGCCTTCATCTTCAAAAGAGACGATTTTTGCGCGCCGCACGCCTTCCACGAGCACCCGGATGGTCCCGTTCTGCAGTTTCATCATCTGGTTCACTTTTGTGAGCGTTCCGGTTTGGTATAAATCTTCCTGTTTTGGTTCTTCGATGGAAACGTCTTTTTGTGTCGTCATGAAAACTTCGCTGCCATGCATCATGGCGTTTTCAAGGGCCTGGACAGAGTAGTCCCGGCCGACGTCCAAGTGCAAAACCATCGATGGATACACAAGAATCCCCCGTAAAGGAAGCAAAGGAATTGTGTATGCGGATTGTGTTGTCATCTCAGCACCCCTATCTTGATACGTCTTTTAGGGGGCCTGTCCATTAACCCCCTATGAGCGCATTGTCGTTAAAATGTTTCTTTAATGCGATATCCAGGACTTCTTCCAGCTGCCGGACCGGAACGATCGCAATGCCTGTGATTTCCTTGAACGTGGCCTGCATGTTTTCGGCAGGAATGATCACCGTTTTGGCTCCTGCCTGTTTTGCTGCTTTTATTTTGGCATACACGCCGCCGACCGGTTTGACCTTGCCGTGCAGGCTGATTTCCCCTGTCATGGCTACTGTCTGGTCAACAGGAATTTTATAAATGGCGGAATAAATGCCGCATGCCATCGCAATCCCGGCGGAAGGGCCGTCAATCGGAATCCCGCCCGGAAAATTGACATGGAGGTCATACTGGTCAGCGGGGACACCCATCGTCCGTAAAACAGTAATGACGTTTTCGGCGGAACCTCTTGCCATGCTTTTTCTGCGGACCGATTTCCCTTCGCCGCCAATACTCTCTTCGTCCACAATCCCGGTAATGTTGACGCTGCCCCTTTCTTTTGCCGGAATGGCCGCTACTTCAATTTCAAGCAGCATCCCTGTGTTCGGACCGGTTACGGCAAGCCCGTTAACAAGCCCTGCAGCCGGCTGTTCAGGGGCCTTTTTCTCATAGCGCGGCGACAACTGGCTGGCTGTTGCCACCCATTCCAGGTCCTCCTCCCGGATAAAATCCTGTCCTTCCTGGATTGCAAGCCCTGCAGCAATTTGCACCATATTGACCGCTTCCCTGCCATTTTGCGTATATTGCGCCAAAATGTCCAGCCCGTTTTCGCTGATTGCCATATGGATTTTATCAGCTGCTTTTTTTGCAACCTGTTTAATTTCACCGCGGTCAAGTTCGCGAAAAAACACTTCCATGCAGCGCGAACGGATGGCAGCCGGAATTTCTTTCGGCGTTCTGGTCGTTGCGCCGATCAGCCGGAAATCTGCAGGTAGTCCATTTTGAAAAATATCATGGATATGATGTGGAATTTCCCGGTTTTCGGGATTGTAATACGCACTTTCCAAAAAAACTTTCCTGTCTTCTAGTACTTTCAATAATTTATTCATTTGGATCGGATGCAATTCCCCGATTTCATCAATAAACAAGACGCCGCCGTGGGCAGAGGTGACCGCACCCTGTTTCGGCTGCGGGATGCCGGCCTGCCCCATGGCGCCCGCCCCCTGGTAGATCGGGTCGTGCACGGAACCGATTAAAGGATCGGCAATGCCCCTCTCATCAAAGCGGGCTGTTGTGGCATCCAGTTCAACAAAAACAGCGTCACGTTGAAAAGGGGATTTCGGATTTTTTTTAGCTTCCTCAAGCACAAGGCGGGCCGCTGCCGTTTTGCCGACACCGGGCGGCCCGTAAATGATACAGTGCTGCGGGTTTGGGCCGCAAAGTGCCGCCCGCAGTGCTTTAATGCCGTCTTCCTGGCCCACAATATCCGCGAATGCTGCCGGGCGGACGCGTTCCGAAAGCGGCACAGATAAAGAAATTTCCCGTAGTTTCCGCAACTGTTCCATTTCTTTTTTTGATTCGCGGTCTATCGTAATTTTTTGTGTTTTTTGGCTTTTTAGCAAGTTCCAAAAGTAAAGCCCGATAATGATCCCGAAAAATAGCTGGATCAATAAGGCAATCCCCGTCCAATTCATCCTGTTCCCTCCAAGCATTTCAGTTGCAGCCTGATCATGCCGCTTCCTTATTTACCTAGTATCTCCGGCTGCCGGAGGGAATAAACGGGGATTTCTGAAAACCAGGAACGGCTGGGCGGAAGAAAAAAGGGCAAGCGCACCGCTCGCCCATTGCTTCTTTATTCTGCTTCGCCTCTCATTTTTCCGGCGCTGTGCCAATACCAGGAATTTAGCCCTGCTGCCTTAGACCGGTTCCTGTTCAAAAAAGAATGTTCACGCCGGATTGCCGGCGGGCAGCCCGGCTCCGCTTATTTATGCCGATTTTGTCTGGTCGCTGCCTTCAATGACTGTGCCGTCTTTCAGCACGAGCCTCGGGAATTCTTTGTCCAGGACGGATTCTTTTGTAACAATACATTTTTCAATATCTTCCCGGGACGGCAAGTCAAACATGACATCGAGCATAATGCCTTCAATAATGGAACGCAAGCCGCGTGCACCCGTTTTTCTTTCGATCGCTTTTTTCGCGATTTCCTTCAGCGCATCCTGTTCAAATTCCAATTCTACATGGTCGAGTTCCAGCATTTTTTTATACTGCTTGACCAGCGCATTTTTCGGTTCGGTCAAAATTTTAATCAATGCCTCTTCATCCAATTGTTCCAAAGTAGCAATGACCGGAAGGCGGCCGATGAATTCCGGAATCAGCCCGAAAGAAAGCAAATCTTCCGGCAGTACGTGCTTCAGGAGCGATTGTTCATCGAGTTCGTCATTTTTTAAATCGGTGCCGAAACCGATCACTTTTTTGCCGAGGCGGCGTTTAATGATCTGGTCGATGCCGTCAAACGCACCGCCGCAAATAAACAGAATATTGGTTGTGTCAATCTGGATAAATTCCTGGTGCGGATGTTTGCGCCCTCCTTGAGGCGGAACGCTCGCAACCGTGCCTTCCAGAATTTTCAGGAGCGCCTGCTGCACGCCTTCGCCGGAAACATCGCGCGTAATCGAAGGGTTTTCCGATTTACGGGCAATTTTATCAATCTCATCAATGTAGATGATACCTTTTTCCGCTTTTTCCACATCATAATCAGCTGCTTGGATCAGCTTTAACAAAATATTTTCGACGTCTTCCCCGACATAGCCAGCTTCCGTCAACGATGTGGCATCGGCAATCGCAAACGGCACATTTAAAATGCGTGCCAGCGTTTGCGCAAGCAGCGTTTTCCCGCTCCCTGTCGGCCCGATTAAGCAAATATTGCTTTTTGCCAGTTCGACTTCATCGATTTTGCTGTTGGAATTAATCCGTTTATAATGGTTATAAACGGCAACCGCAAGCGATTTTTTCGCCTGTTCCTGGCCGATCACGTATTCCGCAAGAATTTCACGGATTTCATGCGGCTTCGGAATGTCTTTGAATTCCACTTCTTCTTCTGTGCCAAATTCTTCTTCAACAATTTCCGTGCACAATTCAATACATTCATCACATATATACACACCCGGACCAGCGACCAATTTTCGCACCTGGTCCTGCGATTTTCCGCAGAAAGAACATTTTAACTGCTGTTTTTCATCGCTGAATTTGAACATTCCATTCACCCCTTATATTGTACTTCTTCCATTCCATTGGCAGTTCCCGAAATAACAGGGACCCTTCATGACTCCCGCTTACCATTATACAAACCCCTTTTGCTGTGATTTGTATATGGATTGTATCACAAAACGATGCCGGCAGGAAATAAACTGCTTATACCATTCTCCATGCATATGTAAAATTCCTGTCTACTCCAGATTTTCCCAAAAACCAGACGAATATGCTTCTCCATCCTGAAAAATTGCATCGGCTAAGTTTCTGGTGCGCTTATCTTACAGTATGGGCTTCTATGTATTTTTTGGCACAGCCCGCAGGTTAGAAAACAAGACACGAGCCAGTGCCGTGCCTTGTATTTCTATTTATATTATGCAACAGTTTTGCTGTTTTGCACAAGAAAATCGATCGCTTTGCGCGCTTTCAGATCGGCTTTAATGCCGTCCGTAGAACCGAGCACCCGCCTGATATCGTCAACGGACATGCCGTACATTTCGGACATGCGCTTCAGTTCTTCATCCACTTCTTCATCGGATACTTCGAGGTTTTCCGCATTGGCAATCGCTTCAAGCGTCAGATTAAAGCGGACGCGTTTTTCCGCATCTTCTTTCATCTGATTGCGGAGCGCTTCTTCATTCTGGCCGGAGAACTGATAGTAAAGTTCGAGGTTCAGCCCCTGGGCACTCAAGTTTTGTTCGAATTCTTGCAGCATGCGGTTTAATTCCGTATTGATCATCGCTTCTGGAATGTCCATTTCTGCATTTTCCGCAGCTTTTTCGACCACTGCATCTTCAACCGCGTGTTTTGCTGCATGTTCTTTCGATTCTTTTAAATCTTTTTGGATTTTTTCTTTTAATGCATCCAGCGTTTCCACTTCGTCATCCGCATCCTGCGCGAATTCATCGTCCAGTTCAGGCAGGTGTTTCGCTTTGATTTCATGGACTTTCACCTTGAAAGTAGCTTTTTTGCCTGCAAGTTCACTAGCGTGGTATTCTTCTGGGAAAGTGACTTCGATTTCTTTTTCATCGCCGGTTTTTACGCCTGCTAATTGTTCTTCAAAACCTGGGATGAAGTTGCCCGACCCAAGTTCAAGCGAATAGTTTTCCGCAGATCCGCCTTCGAACGCTTCGCCGTCAACGAATCCTTCGAAATCGATGACAACCGTGTCGCCCATTTCCGCTTCGCCGTCTTCCTTGATCACAAGTTCGGCAAGGCGTTCCTGCAGTTTCTTCAATTCTTCTTCCACGTCTTCGTCCGTTACTTCTGTATCCGGTTTTTCGACTTCAAGGCCTTTGTATTCGCCAAGTTTTACTTCCGGTTTCACGGTAACAGTCGCTTTAAAGATTAACGGTTTGCCTTTTTCCATTTGTTCGACATCAATATTCGGCGTATCGACCGGTTCAATGCCGGTTTCTTCGATCGCTTTTTCGTATTCGCCAGGCACAATCATATCCAGTGCATCCTGGTAAAGAGATTCCACACCGAAACGTTTTTCAAATAAAGGACGCGGGATTTTCCCCTTCCGGAAACCCGGGACATTGATTTGTTTTACTACTTTTTTGAAGGCTTTATCCAGACTTTTATCAACCGTTTCAGCATCTACTTCAACTGTCAGGATCCCCTGGTTTCCTTCAGTTTTTTCCCATTTTGCTGACATACCTTTCCCTCCAACAATCTATAAATAATAATGTAATAATAGGAAATAGACCGGGTCTGTTTCCTGATTCCCTTGTCTATTGCTTTTTTCAAATACGGATTGAAAAAAGACAGTTTACAACCATTTAATTATAACACAGCTTTTTTGTCTTTCAATGATGAGCCTACAGATTCGGCAAAGAAATTTCCTCAAGGCTTTCGAGATAGCGGACGGCCTCAAGCAGCGCATCCGGCTCCACCGAATAGTACATCGCGATTTTATCCAAATACGCTTCCTGCCCGAAAAGCTTCAAGCCCATGCTGTAATAGGCAGCCGCCCACAGCGAGGGATCTTCCGGCTCCGGTTCAAACGGATACAGCAGGAAAAAGTGCCGGTCCAAAACCGTTTTAACCTGGGCAAAAAGTGTCGGATTTTTTTGTTCGAGATCCCTTGAAAGCCGCGTAATCAAAAGATTGTACAGCTGCGTTTCAAAAATCGGCAAAAGATGCGCGGGATTTACGGCGCCAGCCTTGCCGAGTTTTTGCACTTCGAATTCATCCGTGATCCCCTGTTCTTTTAAAACATTCAGCAAAAGGGTCTGGATAAACGGATGTTCGTCCGGATCCCGGATATACGCCCGGATTTCATCGAGATACGGGCGTATATTTTCATGCACCAGATGCGAAACCCGCAAGATTTGTTCTTCCTGGTTCCCGGTTTCAAAAAGTTTGCGGCCTGTCTGCCCGGGCTCCTGTTCCGGTTTTGGCATCTGCATCCGCTTTTCACTGAAAGCGAGCAGTTTTTCATAATGGTCCAGCTTGTCCGGCGGGGCTTCTTTTTCTTCCAGCAGGGCATGCAGGGTGCTGCTGATTTCTTCATGTTCACCGAGCTGCACAAGAATCATGAGAAACAGATCGAGAATTTCGAAGTAATCGCCGGTTCCTTCACGAAGCATTTGCCTGCCCTGTTCTTTCGCTCTTTCATAATCGCCGGCTTCATAGAGCGCAATCATGTAGGCGGTCCCGATCTCCCCATCGTCATGGTCAAGCCGGCGTGCCTGGCGAAGCAGCGCGGCAGCTTCTTTATATTCTTTTTGGCTGATGGATTCGAGTCCCCGCTCCAAGAGGCGTTCTTTCAGACGGGGGAACGGCACCACATTGCTTTTTCCGTTTTTCATTGTCCATTCCGCCTTTTTTTAGATCGTCACTAGTGTAGCATGAACCGGTTTTTTTGCAAAGGGATTATACTGCCGGGGGGCTTACCATTATGAAAAAAGCCAAACACAGAAAGCCATAAAGCTTCCGTGTCCGGCTTGCTTATTTCTTATCCGGCCTGATATCGTGAATGTCCTCTTCCTCAGCCATTTCCGTGCCGTAAGCAAGGCGCTGGTTTTGCCTTTTTTCCGTTTTTTCGCCGCTTGGGGCATCATGTTGCAAAAACCTGTGCACGAATACTTCCGCAGCCGAAATCAGGCAGGCGGCAATGATGCTGCCCCATGCAATTTGCAAATAATTGTCAAGCACCACGTTCCCGAAAATCCAGACACTGGCATAAACAAGCAAAAAGTCGACAACTGTTGCTTTCCAGTTCCCGATGCGCGGCAAAAGCAGCACATCCCCGACAACATAAGACACAATTGTTACAAGCAGGCTGAACGATAAAATGTCTGTGATCGTCGCATCGAAAAAGAGGTCAAGCGCAACCGCAAAAGCGACGATGCACGTGATAAATTTTGCCAGTAAAACCATTGCATTCCGCATTCCAATTCCTCCCTTAAACAGGCAGTTTTACTTATAGTTTGTCCAAATGAAAAAGGATTGAAACATATTGTGATGATTTAAAAGAAGAAAAAAGGGGTAAAGCTATAACAAGTCTACACATGACGGAGGGATTCGATGAAAAGGTCAACGATGAATCTGATTTCAGGCACTTTGCTTTCCGCCGGGGGAGCCGTGCTGGCCATGGCCGCTTGCAATAAACGGCAAAAAGACTCGGCTGAAACTTGGGAAGACACGGATATGAGAAACAGCAAAAAAATCGACCGGATGGAAAGTGTGGATGCAGACAAAGTGCCGGAAGAAAAAGGACTTACACAGCTGGACTCCACATACCGTTCCGAATGGATCGCAAACGGATTTCCGCAAACCCATAAAGAAATGAAAGAACTGGAAAAAGAAGGGAAAAAATCATAACGGCTCTTTACACCCTTTTTACACAAAAGGACGGGTCACAAGGTTTTTCCTTGCTGCCCGGCCTTTTTGCGGTTATGTGCTACGTCCCAGGCGACCCCTTCGCTTCCTTCAACTCCCATCTCCCAATAGACACCCTTGCTCTTGACTGTCCCCCTTACAAACAGATGTCCACACCGAGAGTATCCCACATGCATCGCAATAAAAATAAAGACGGCCTTTTTGCCGCCGTCGTCTTATTTCAATCTTGAGATAAATGCATCAAATGCTCGTGATCAAAAATATGATCAGAAATATTAAAACCAGATTCCACTAACTCCAATAATTTCTGACAATCTGCAGGGCCAGGGTCCACAGGACGTTCATAGAAAAATTTTTCATTGACATGTGTTTTACATAAGTAAGCACAATGGGGCTTCCCGTCTACTAAATCCATTGCAAATTCTTCAAAGATCCCCCGCTCTTCACTACTATAATCATCCCCATCTAATACGATATCTATTTTAATTGTATTCTTGACATCGTCAATATCCTCTTCATCCATTGTACGAAATGGCAAGAGTTGAAGCTCGCTTTCGTTTAGTGGCCTTCTTAAATCCTCGATAATTAAATATCCCATAGAAACATTGTCATTATATAGCATATATATTTCCAAATCCCTTAATCTAACCTCTCTTCTATAGCTAATCAGCTTTATTCACCTCTTCCCTTCTCCGATTTGGAAACATTCATACCCTTGCTCTATTTTCCGCAGGATTCTTTTGATTTTTTCAAATAGATCATCGGGCATTCTAGCGATCGGTTCGGATTCTGTAGCTTCCCTAAACATTTTGATGGAGTGGATTACGTTCTTTTTGTATCCTTTCTTCTTTGAGTCTTTCCCTTCTTCGCGCCGGATTCCAGCATATTCTTTCGTGGTTGGACATCAAGCAGGCCTGTTTTGCCATTCCAGGTAAGGTTTGATCCGTTTGGTGTTCTCATAGTGGACAACCCTCATTCTGTCCTGCCCTTTCCGGTTCAGCAAGCATTCAGAAAGGCGATGCGGCTTGTGTAAAAAATGTGTAAAACGAAATCAAAACCCACCTTTTTGAACTTTTCTCAGAAAAATTAAAAACGCTTGAAAAAGTTGATATAACAGCATTTTCAAGCATCTTTAAGACCTCTATTTGTCCTAACTGGACGTGCATACGTCCCAGGAGGGATTCGAACCCCCGACCTGCGGCTTAGAAGGCCGATGCTCTATCCTGCTGAGCTACTGGGACATTTTAAAATGGTTTGTTACGAACATATATCATTTTAATCAGCAGGCGGGCAAATGTCAATCATGAATTTGAAAAAAACACGATTTTTTCCTGCAACGGGCGGGTGCAGCAGCAGGCAGCGGTTTCCGCAACCGGATTGGCCCGGCTTCGTACCCGCCTTGCTCTGCAGCCGGAGTTCCCGGCGTCATAACGAGAATTCCTGGCGTAAATCCTCAAGTTCGCGGTGCTTGTCCGTATAAAATGAAACACGGATCGTATTTCCGTTTTTCTCCACAACCGCATACGTCCGTTCCGTCCTGCCCCTTGGCATCAAAAGGCTGCCGGGATTCAGGAAAAGAGTATTTTCAATCAGCTCGGCACCGAGAATATGGGAGTGCCCGAAAAAAACAAAATCCGCCCCCACTTCTTTTGCTTTATAAGACAAATTCAACAGGGTCATTTTTACATTATAATGGTGGCCGTGGGTGACAAATATTTTGCTGTCCCCAATTTCTTTCGTGATATCAAGCGGAAATTTCCGCTCATAATCGCAATTGCCGCGCACGGTTAAAAAGTCCCGGATGGCCTCCTCGTCCGCTCGCAACTCCGAATCGCCGCAATGGATCATCGCGTCCATTTCCCCGCCGTACCGCCGTTTAAGCTCGATCAGCTCTTCCGTAAGTCCGTGGCTGTCACTTGCAATCAGCAGTTTCATTTTTTGCCTTCCTCCCCTAAAATCGAATACAGTGCATCCGAAAGTTTTGCCAGTGCATGGGCACGGTGGCTGATTTTATTTTTTTCTTCGGCAGAAAGCTGGGCAAGCGTTTTGCCGGACGGAAGCATAAAAATGGGATCGTACCCGAATCCGTTCTCTCCGATCCTTTCCCGCGTGATCCTTCCCTGAAGCGTCCCGGACACCGTAAATGTTTCTTTTCCAGGGCGGGCAACCGCAAGTGCACAATAAAAAGAAGCTGTACGTTTTTCATCCGGTACCCCTTCAAGCTCGGAAAGCACCTTATCGATGTTTGCCTCATCATTTTTCTCTTTCCCTGCATAGCGTGCAGAATAAACCCCCGGCCTGCCGCCAAGCGCATCGATCATAAGCCCCGAATCATCGGCAATTGCCATCATGCCGTATGCATTGGCCGCCGCTTCCGCTTTTAAAATCGCATTTTCTTCAAACGTTTTCCCCGTTTCCTCTACGTCCGGTGCGCCTTCCATATCCAAAAACGTTTTCACCTCGAGCTCGAACCGGGAAAATAAAGCTGCAAATTCTTTTGCTTTACCTTTGTTTTTTGTTGCAATCAAAACAGCCGCCAATTTTCTCCCCCTTTTAAAGGAAATGTATTATGTATGCACGATACAAATAAGAGGTAGTCTGGCTACCCCTTTTGTCCCATATTCTATAGTATAACAAAAAAACCACGCTAAAAACTACCCGTGTTGACTTTTTCCGGCCTTGTCACCGGTTCTGAAACCGATTTTCCGTCTTCTGTAACAAGCTTTGTACTGCCGTCCACTTCGACTGCAACGCTTTTAATCCCTTTTTGCTCGGTCAGCGTCAGGACGAGCGGATCGAGCACTTCGTTTGAGATCATCTTTTTATCGAGGCTCCCTAAAATTTCTTTATTAAAATCAACCGTCACTTTCCCGTTTGCCACTTCCGGCTGTTTCTTCAGTTTGACATCGTCCATGAATCCGGACACAAGATGGGAACCCGGGGAAGGACCTTTAACCAGTTCTTCAACCGCTGCTGCGACATCGTCCTTGTTACTGTCCGCAACGCGCTTCGTTACCGGCACATAATAGCTTTGCTCCCCTGTTTCCGCCAAATAATAAACGGTGACCGGATGGGTATTTGTAATATCGGCAACATACTTTGTATCCGTATTGATGCCTGCCTCCCTTGTCAAACCATCCGGGCTTACGGGTGTCCCCGCAACCGGCATCGCCTTCAGTTTTTTGCCATTCATTTTAAGCGAGACCTTTTGAATGGAGTCGAACTGGGTCAGCGTCCATGTGACCGATTCCAATATTTTTTGTTCATCGTGCGCTTGATAGTCTTTGAAATCCCCCGAAAAGTCGACCGTCGCCAAACCGTCTTTCACATCTACCGACAACTGCGTATTCGCGGGAAGGACCGCGCGGAAGCCGTTCGGCAGCAAATTGGAAACCGGGCCGTCCTGCACGAGGTATTCCAGTGCCTGTTTTGCAATGCTTTTGCTTTCGGGCAAGGCGATCGTTTGTGGAACGACATAACCGTATTTATCAATCAAATACAGCTCTGTTAGCACCTGCCCTTTCTTTGCTTTTGCGGTTTGTTTCGCTCCGTCTTTTACAGAAACACTTTGATGTGGATCAATTTTTTCCGGCTGCTTCTCAGGTAGCAGGCTGCAACCCGAGATCCAGATGCTGCATGCCGCAAACGCCAGGGCAAGTTTGCCGGCTGCCTTTGCTTTTTTTACCATCCCTTTCCCCTCCCGAAGACTGTTTGTACTACTATGTATACTGGCATTCCGAAAAATTAGACCGGACATGCAAAAATTTCGGGGCAGAATAAAAACGGCACGCTTTTCCATAATAAAAATACAGCTGAACAGGAGGGATTGATTTGGACCAGACACTGGGCGTTCATGAAACGCTTGATATGCACGAAATATTAATGTTTAAAAACATCTGCTTAACAAAATCCGCAACCATGTCGGCCATTGCACAGGATCCGGCTTTAAAAGAACTGCTCGGGCAGAATGCAAAGCAGGCGAAGCAGGATATCGAACAACTCATGTCGCTTTTGGGGAGGGAAGAAAAATGAACGGCTTTCTCCAAAACATCATCGGGATGGGGGACATGTCAGACAGCATCATTGCATCTGACTTGCTCATTTCAACAAAGTCCGGTGTGAAGATGCTCGCGTTTGCGGTAACCGAGGCGGCAACAGCGGAAGCCAGAGCCGCTCTTTCCGCACAGCTTCTGGCGGCCATTGACATGCATGATAAGATCATGGACTTTATGATTGAAAAGGGTTACTATCACCCTTATCATATAGAGGACCAGTTGCATGTCGACATGCAGGCAGCCCGGACCGCCTTACAAATCCCCCTTCCCGATTAAACGGCGTACCCACTGCTTTACTTTACGTCAGTTTAAAGCGCAGCCGGCCTTCTCCCTCTTATCTGCTGGCTTTCGCTTTACACATTTGAAGAGGACAGGCACGAAAAACCCGGCCTGCTTTTAAAAAAAGCAGCGCCGGGCTTTTTTTACGGCTTGAGGACCACTTTTATGCAATTGTCCGTTCTTGTATCAAACACTTCGTATCCTTTTTCAGCCTGGTCAAGCGGCAATACATGCGTCACGATGTCGCTGAGTGTGACTTTTTCCTGCGCCACAAGGTCATACAGAAACGGCATATAATGAATGACCGGCGCCTGTCCCGTGCGAAGGCTGACATTGCGCTGGAAAATATCGCCGAGCGGAAATGCGTTGTAACGGCCGCCGTAAACACCTGTTACCTGGATGGTGCCGCCTTTTCTCACCGCCTGTGACGCGATGACAAGCGCACTCATCGCCCCGCCCTGGAGTTTCAGCCCGGATGTCAAATATTCCATCGGTGTCATTTTTCCGTCCATGCCAACTGCATCAATGACAACATCCGCACCGCCTTTAGTGAGTTCTTTCAAATATTCGCCGGTATTGTCGTGCTGTTCAAAGTTGACGGTTTCCACTTTGTTATACTTCTTGGCATGCTGCAACCGGTAATCCAGATAATCAACGGCAATGACACGTTTCGCCCCTTTCAGCCATGCAAATTTTTGCGCAAGCAGGCCGACCGGTCCACAGCCGAGCACGACAACCGTGTCACCGTCTTTTACACCCGCATTGTCCACCGACCAGAACGCAGTGGAAGCGGCATCTGAAAGCAACACGAGTTCTTCATCTTTGACTTCGCTGTTTTCCGGAATTTTAAACGGTGTAAAATTCGCATACGGGACGCGTAAATATTCCGCCTGGCCCCCCGGATAGCCGCCTGTCAGATGGGAATATCCAAAATAGCCGCCCATCTCGCCGTTCGCATTCGCATTGTCACACTGGCTTTCCAGATGGTGTGTGCAATACCAGCATTCCCCGCAGGCGACAGTGAACGGTATAATCACCCTATCCCCTTTTTTGACTTTCGTGACATCCGGTCCGGTTTCTTCGACAATCCCGAGCGGCTCATGCCCGATGATATAGTCTTCCGGAAAATTCGGTATCATGCCGTGGATGAGATGCAAATCGGAGCCGCAAATGGCCGATGACGTAATTTTCACAATAATATCATCTTTTTTCTCTATTTTCGGTTCCGGCACATCTTTTACTCTGACATCTTTGATTCCCTGGAAAGTGACTGCTTTCATGTTTTCCTCCTATTCGTCCGCATCAATCTGCGCCATCATGCCCATGCGCGATGTATTGCCGGGAAACAGGTTCAGTTTGCCGATCATCAACGCCATGTCAGCGGATTTCATATCCAGTTTGTACTGGTCATCTACGTTATACGGGTGGAGCCAGCCTTTTTGCATCATGAAATTTGAAACCTCTTCATGAAGGGAAAGGCCCTCTGCAAGCTGTTTCTGGAATGCGGCCCTCACCGCAGGCGTTCTTGATTCCGTAATGGCTGCCGCTGCATTCCGGATCCCGGTTTTAATACTCATCAAAAATTCAAGTGCAACCGCTGAATCCGCCATTTCTGGCTTGCCTTCCGCGTTTTCGATTTCCAAGTAATCATGAATCATTGCAGCATCCCTCCCGGATTCAGCTTGTATAAAGCTTTCATTTCTTGAATGGCTGCTTCTGCCTGCTGCACATCTTTTTCCATCAATGCCTTCAAATCCTGGTCGAATACCAGGCCGGACATCATTTTCGATTTTAATAAACAAATGGTTTTGAAATTGAGCATTTCATGGAGCTCCCTTGTTTCGTGGTAAGCCAAACCATTGTTTTCCATATATCCACCTCCGTTTTTCAAAAGCTATTGTGCCTATTCACAGCCGTTTCTATGCGGGCTTGGATGAAGGCAAAACAAAAAAACCACCCAATCAGGAGAGCGTCTCCCCCAATTGAATGGTTTCCACACCAGTAATATCCTGTTCAAGCCAGTCTGATGCAAGTGCGGCAAATATTTTGCTCGAGCCGGTAGTGTAAAAGCGGTGCTTCTGCCGCGTGTCTTCCATATTAAAAAGGTCATGGAAGTAAAGAAGCGTGCTCACTTCTCGCGCGGTTTCCTCCCCGGAACTGATGACCGAAACGCCCGCGCCCATCACGTTTTGGATAATCGGCCCGAGGAGCGGATAATGGGTACATCCGAGAATGACGGTGTCAATGCCGCAATTTTGGATTGGATACAAAGTTTCGGCAACAATTTTTTTGGCAATCGGACTGTTGTACTGGCCGCTTTCCACAAGCGGGACAAATTTCGGGCAGGCAAGCGCCGTAATCTTGACTTTTTTATTGATGCTTTTTAACGCCCGTTCATACGCCTGGCTTTTAATCGTGCCGATCGTGCCGAGCACGCCGATCCGGAAATTTTTTGTATGTTTTAAAGCGGCCCGCGCGCCGGGATAAATGACGCCGAGCACCGGAATCTTCAGCTCTTCTCTGACTTCGTCCAAAATCACTGCCGTAGCCGTATTGCAGGCGATGACCAGCATTTTTATTTGTTTGTCCATCAGAAATCGGATCATCTGCCAAGTGAATTTTTTGACTTCTTCCACCGGCCGCGGTCCATACGGGCATCGTGCTGTATCGCCCACATAATAAATGGTCTCATTCGGAAGCTGGCGCATCATTTCCTTTGCGACGGTCAGGCCGCCAACCCCCGAATCAATCACGCCTATTGGTGCATTCAAACTTCTCGCCTCATTCTGTCTTCATTTCCTGATGCAATTGCAGTAAGTTGTTTTTTAATTTGACCAGTTCATCCGGTGAAAAATGGCTCAGCACACCCTGCAAGTAAGCTTGCCGTTTTCGGATCACTTCGTCGATCAATACTCGTCCCTTTTCCAGTAAATGGATGCGGACAACCCGCCTGTCATGCGGATCTTTTACGCGCCTGACGAGTTCATTTTTTTCCATCCGGTCAATCAGGTCTGTCGTTGTACTGAAAGCCAGGTACATTCGGTTCGACAGTTCCCCGATCGTCATATCGCCTTCCTCAAAAAGCCATTGAAGCGCCAGAAACTGTGGCGGCGTGATTTTATAATCGCTTAATAATTCACGGCCCTTTTGCTTGACAATGCCGGATATGTAACGCAAATCTTTTTCAATTTGTGCTACAACTTCCGGATCATGTATGTATGGTTGCTGTTCCATGTCCAAAGCGGCCCCTCTCTCAAAAATACGGTGATGACTGTTTTACTATAAGCTATTTTGACCCTTTTCACCCGAAATTTCAAGACAGATTTTTACATAGTTTCGTTCCATTGCTTTCCAAGTAAAGCTGTGGAAGGAAAAGCGGCCCGGTATAGGGTTGTGAAAACACTGTCCGGGTAAAATTTGCATATTGAACAAGCTTCCGGTCCGCTATTTTTTGAAAAAGAAAACGGCCCGGTGCGGTTTCAAACCATATGGCGCTGTTGCGAACGACATTTATGTGGGTGTAGACTTGCATAAGCAACACCGTTTCAAACCATATGGCGCTGTTGCGAACGTGCACCGGGTGCGGGATGCAGGGGGATTTTTTGCCCGGCATTTCCCAACCGGATTTCTATATGCGTGAAAAAACGTGCAAGAGAAATTCGGTCGGGTAGGCCGTCACTCAGTTACGAGATTCGTGATAACGGCACGGCCGCGGTAAATTTTTACCACTGCTGCAGCGCGCCCTTTTGTTGCCGCCTGCTCGATTTCTTTCCCGCTATGTTGAGGCACAAAAAATTTATCAAGATGATAATCAATATACACTTTTTGCTCATCGTCTTCCCACTCGTAAGCCTTCCCTTTTAAATATATTCCGCCCCGCGGATTTTCGGCGGATACACTTTTCACATGGCAAATGCCCTTTTCATCTTTTTTAAGCAGGGCATACACGGTCAGTTCCCCGCCTTTATGGCCCGCAAAATACTCGATGGCACTGCGGTCCAGACGGCTGGCCGGTACCGTTTCCGCTTCAAGATTCACCTGTATATAATCGCCCCTGAAGGCATCCGTCGGGTCCACCGGTTCCATTTGCAGTTTGACCGGTTCCCCCACCGCAACCGTATATAACGGCAAAACAATCATCCCGAGTAAAATGGCAATCGGAACAAACGCAGCAAGCCCTCTTTTCACCAGATCATGCATGGCCGTTTCCCCCTTCTTTCCGCTGCTTTTCAAAATAAAAGCCAAAACCGATAAAAATTAGGCCGCCAATGATGAAAACAATGGATTTCGGCAAAAAGTCGTAGGAAAAGTCAAGGTAAAAACGCAGCACAAAAATGCAGAGAATGAAGATATTGGTAAGGCTGCCGGTTTTGATAAAATACAGGACAAGCAGAAAGTACACAACTGAAAATGCTAAATTGAAGTGGCTGCCAAAAACCGTACCTTCCCAAACAGACGAAAAAGTAAGCAGGATGCCCATCAAACCGTGAAGTAAATGGCCTTCCAGCCGCATCACTTCTCTGTACGCTTCCTGAACCGGCAATCGCAGCATCACGAAGCCGGCAACAAAGAGAAGCAGAAAGGCAGCCAAATGTCCGTATGCGGGAAAGAATGCACTGAGTTTAAACAGAAATACGGACAGCACGGCAATCGAAAGCGCGTTTACGAAAAACAGAAGCAGGCGGGAAGCAACCGTTTTTTCATTTATCCAGTAAAGTAATCCTGCTAAAAGTGCGGTAATGAGAACAGCGAAGTACCCGATGCCGGTATTTTCAGCATCCAAATACAAAAGGAAAAGCACTGTGGCAAAAATGGAGAGCCATTTGTCTTTCAGCACATAGGCCATTGGCAGCGATCCAATCCCCCACCATAAAAATGCCTGGCCGAATGAGCCGCCAAGGTTAAAAATTTGCCCGGTGAGAAAAATGCCCGCCCCGAAAAACAGGACACCAAGAAAGTACAAGCCGCGTGCTGTTTTCGGATGGCTGTTCTCCAGTTTGATAGCCGCTCCGTTCACGCCTGCAATCGCAGCAAGGATGATGAGAAATTTGACCGTTTTGCCAAGATAGACCCAATTGCTGGCAATAAAGCTGAAAATGCCCGCCCCAAGCAAAAGGGCCCCGACCATGACAAGAATGCGGACAAGGCTCACCCCCCGGGAAACCTCATACTGTGCAAGCATCTCGTCTTTTTGCGTATGCGTAATGGTCCCTTCTTCTTCAAAAAAAGCAAGCTCGCTTTTCATCCATGCATAGTTTTTTCTGCCAATCTTTCTTTTCATTTTGACTCCCCCTCATTTTGAAAAAAGCGCATACAGAACAAGCAAGACATGGATGATAAATAAAAATAGAATGCACAGTGACGCTTTGTATGACACTCCTTTCCTTGAGAGTAGCCAGATAAGCCACATCACGACAGGCAAAATGGAAAAACCGGCCCACTTATTTATAAATCCGTCCGGCCGTAAATATCCGTTAAAATGGAACGGAATGATCGCCGGTGCAAATGCAAACCCGATCAGGGATACAAGCGCGGCAACCAGTATCAAAATAAGCAAAAATGCCGGATCCGTCACTTTGAGAAAAAACCGCATAAACTCACATCCTTTCATGCTATTGTACTGTATTTTGGCGAATGTTCATATCATTTTTCCAGGCGGGAAAAGCCGGAAACAAAATGCCGGCAAAATATCATTCGCCCGTATGTTAAATTGCGATGCTTGCAGCTATAAATTTATTAATCTACATAAAACGTGCCAAAATCAATGACGTTCAGGACAGACATTGCTTCTGGCAACGTATAAAGAAGTAGTAATGTTTAGTTCAACTATATATCCTGAAAATATGTGCCGGCTGGCTTTCATTCTTCTGCTTGTGGCGCATCCATTGCGGTATGGGCGTCTATTTGCAAATTGGGCACAGCGGCGTTTGATTTTAGCCCAAATCGTCCGGCATCTTTGGAGAAATCTTCACACTGTCTCATTGAGGCGGGCTTGTAAAAAAGATAACATCCGGAAACCTGTAAAAACATCATTTGTTTCTCCATCCTCGTGATTTCCTTATACGGTATCCAGCGTTTAAACGGCCCGCCTTTTTAACATGATCCATTTTCGATCGGAACTTCATTCAAACGTCCATTGAAAACGATTCCGCTACGTGCACTTGTGGTCATTTTACTAAAACCGCCGGCAGATTTCCAGGTTCATCTAAAAATATGCAATCAATGTAAAAAACGGAATCAGAAAGGGTAAACGCTTTGTCCAAAAATCATCCCGTTTCTATCCCTTCTTTAAACCACAAAATCGACTGCAACATTGCAGCCGATTTTGTTTCAAAGCTTTAATTCCCCCATGCGGAGTAATTCAACAACAGCTTGCGAGCGCCCCTTGACTCCCAATTTCTGCATGGCGTTGGAAATATGATTTCGAACTGTTTTTTCGCTGATAAACAATTCGCTCGCGATTTCTTTTGTTGTCTTGTCTTGTACTAACAGCTCGAATACTTCTTTTTCTCTTTTTGTCAGCAGCGGTTTATGTGTGAAATCGTTGTCCTTCAACTATGATAACCCTCCTTGCCTTCGCCAGCTCTAAACCGCGGGGATGGGTATTTTGGTTGTCACGATATCTTATGTTCTTGCGCGGCCGGGAGTGACTTGACGAGGCAAGGAACAGCACAAATCCGAAAAAAAGGGCGGATGCCGGAACCCTTTCTGTATGAAAGGCAAACGAAACATTATCCGGCATTGTAAACTGGCAGATATAGATTCTATTTATGTCCTGGCCGGAGATGGCAAAACAGGCAAACAAGTGTTGTAAAAGCAATAAAATATACCAAGTATTGCCGCTCTTTTCTCCGCTAAAAAACAGTCCTCAACGTAAACACTTAAGCTTATTTTTTATGGCGGGTTACTTTCATTCAGTTGACGGATGAGACGGCGGCTTGCGGGTCGGCGAACCTCGCTCTTTCTTCCGCAGTCCACGGTATTCCTTTTCCGGTTGTGACCGAGATCTGCACCATTGTCCCGCGCCCGGTAAAACAGATTTCATTCGCTTCATTTTTCGCCATGTAGTGCAAGTCGACGGACGAGTTGCCGATTTTTGAAACTTTTACATAAATGCGGAGTTTGTCATTGAAAAAAACCTGTTGTAAAAAATCACACTGCAAATCCGCCACGACCGGGATGGAGCCGGTGCCTTTTTTTGCCCAGTCGCCCATAAACCCGAGTTGCTGGAGAAATTCAATCCGCGCTTGTTCAAAATAAATAAACGGAACCGTATTGTTCATGTGACCAAACATATCGGTTTCAGAAAAACGGACCGTGACCGGGAGATAATAGGAAAATCCTTCTTCCCAGGCGTTCCAGTCATCAATATAAGAGATGTGCTTTTTCAATGGGATACCTCCTTTTAATGAGTGAACAACCATTCATTTTTTATTTGAAAAGAAGTGCCACATCTACTGTTTCCGCTTTGATGTGGCACTTTTGGCATTAGTCAACCGTATGGTCACTGCCAAAGAATTTTTTAAACATATAGATGGTTGTTTCACGGTTTAATGCTGCGATGGATGTTGTCAGCGGGATACCTTTCGGGCAGGCTTGTACACAGTTTTGCGAGTTGCCGCAATTGGCAAGACCGCCGTCACCCATGATCGCTTCAAGTCGTTCATCGCGGTTCATATGGCCGGTCGGGTGCGCATTAAATAACCGTACTTGCGAAAGCGGCGCTGGCCCGATAAAGTTTGAACGGCTGTTGACATTCGGGCAGGCTTCCAAACATACGCCGCAAGTCATGCATTTTGCCAGTTCATAAGCCCACTGCCTTTTTTTCTCCGGCATGCGCGGCCCTTCCCCTAAGTCGTAAGTGCCGTCAATCGGAATCCAAGCTTTCACTTTTTTCAGCGAGTCAAACATGCGGCCGCGGTCAATTTGCAAATCTCTGACAACCGGGAATGTCCGCATTGGGGCAAGGCGGATCGGCTGCTGCAGTTTGTCCACAAGCGCTGAACAAGCCTGGCGTGGTTTGCCGTTAATCACCATGGAACAGGCACCGCAAACTTCTTCCAAACAGTTCATTTCCCAAACAACAGGTGTTGTTTTTTCCCCTTTGGCATTGACCGGATTCCGGCGGATTTCCATCAGGGCCGAAATGACATTCATATTCGGCCGGTACGGAACTTCAAACGTTTCGTCATATGGTTCTGATTCCGGATTATCCTGGCGTTGTATGATAAATGTAACGGTTTTTTGTTCACCCATCCTTATTCTCCTCTTTCCTTATGAAATCACCCGGGCAAAAGCCGGAAAAAATCCGTTTTTGCCCGATCCGAATCAGTGCTTCTTCGTGTAGTCGCGTACGCGCGGTTTGATCAGCGATACATCTACATCTTCATAGCTGAAGACCGGTTCATTGTTCACAGGGTCATAATTTGCCATCGTCGTTTTCAGCCATTCTTCGTCGTTGCGGTCCGGAAAATCAGGTTTATAGTGGGCGCCGCGGCTTTCATTGCGGTTCAGGGCGCCGATCGTGATAACGCGCGCCAGCTGCAGCATGTTATACAGCTGCCGTGTAAACGAAGCCGCCTGGTTGCTCCATTTCGATGTATCTACAACATTAATATTTTTCCATCTTTCCATTAATTCCTGAATCTTTTCGTCCGTTTTCTTCAGACGGTCATTGTAACGGACAACCGTCACATTGTCTGTCATCCATTCGCCCAGTTCTTTATGCAGCACATAGGCATTTTCGGTTCCGTCAAGCGACAAAATATCGTTCCATTTTTTCTCCTGTTCTTGGACAGCACGTTCAAAGACGGTTGACGGCAGTGCATCCGTGCTCTTTTCAAGCCCGTCGATGTAGTTGACAGCTTCAGGGCCGGCTACCATCCCGCCGTAAATGGCAGAAAGCAGGGAGTTTGCCCCTAAGCGGTTCGCGCCGTGCATCGAGTAGTCGCATTCGCCTGCTGCGAACAGCCCCGGAATGCTCGTATGCTGTTTATAGTCCACCCATAATCCGCCCATGGAATAGTGGACGGCCGGGAACACTTTCATCGGCACTTTATGCGGGTCATCGCCGACGAATTTTTCATAGATTTCAATAATCCCGCCCAGTTTTACGTCCAGTTCATGCGGGTCTTTGTGCGACAAATCGAGATAAACCATGTTCTCGCCGTTAATGCCGAGTTTCAAGTCCACGCAGACATGGAAAATTTCACGGGTTGCAATGTCGCGCGGCACGAGGTTCCCGTATGCCGGATATTTTTCTTCCAGGAAATACCACGGTTTGCCGTCTTTGTACGTCCAGATGCGCCCGCCTTCCCCACGTGCGGATTCACTCATCAGCCGCAGTTTGTCATCGCCCGGGATGGCAGTCGGGTGAATTTGGATAAATTCGCCGTTCGCATACGTTGCGCCTTGCTGGTATACAATGGAAGCCGCCGAGCCGGTATTGATCATCGAGTTGGTTGATTTCCCGAAAATAATGCCAAGGCCGCCCGATGCCATAATGACGGCATCCGCAGGAAAAGCTTTGATTTCCATTGTTGTCAGGTTTTGCGAAACGATGCCGCGGCAAATGCCTTCATCGTCTTTGATAATGCCAAGAAATTCCCAGCCTTCGTATTTCGTGACAAGCCCGTTCACTTCATGGCGCCTTACCTGTTCATCCAATGCGTATAAAAGCTGCTGACCGGTTGTTGCGCCTGCAAATGCTGTCCGGTGGTGCTGGGTGCCGCCGAAACGCCTGAAGTCCAAAAGCCCTTCCGGCGTGCGGTTGAACATGACGCCCATCCGGTCAAACAGGTGGATAATCCCCGGCGCCGCTTCGCACATCGCTTTTACCGGCGGCTGGTTGGCAAGGAAGTCGCCCCCGTATACCGTATCGTCAAAGTGGATCCATGGCGAATCCCCTTCCCCTTTTGTATTGACAGCGCCGTTAATGCCGCCCTGTGCGCAAACAGAGTGCGACCTTTTTACCGGCACTAGCGAAAACAGATCAACCTGCCGGCCTGCTTCTGCAATTTTTACAGTCGCCATCAAACCGGCAAGCCCTCCGCCGACAACAATGATTTTGCCATTAGCCAACTTGATTCACTCCCTCTTCATACTTGATGCCTCTTACAAACCAGTAAACTGCTATTTTTCGAATCTTTTCATTATGCAAATGCTAATAAAGCCCTGACGCCGACAACGGAAAGCAGCACAAAGACCACAACCATCACATATGTGGAAATTTGCTGTGACCGGCGCGACTGTGTAATGCCCCAGCTGACCAGGAACGACCAGAGACCGTTGGCAAAGTGGAAAACGGCAGCCACTGTCCCAATTATGTACCAGGCGAGCATCCAATGATTGGCTAAAAGATTTGCCATCAGATCAAAATTCAATTCCTTGCCAAGCGCCATTTGAATGCGTGTTTCATAGATGTGAAATACGAGAAAAATCAGGACCAGCACACCGCTGATTCTTTGCAGAAGGTACATCCAGTTCCGAAAGTAGCCCATCGTGCCGACATTGCTCGATGCCGTAAACGAAATATATAAGCCGTAAATTGCATGGAACAAAAGCGGCAAATAAATGAACACGACTTCCAAAAAAAGCAGAAACGGCAGGTTTTCCATAAAACCGGCTGCTTTATTGAAGGCAGCAGCACCGTTTACCGCATAGTGGTTCACGGTCAAGTGGATGACTAAAAATAAGCCGATGGGTATAACACCCAGCAAAGAATGCAGTTTGCGGTTATAAAACTCTCGATTTCCAGCCACATTGTATCCCCCTTTGTAGTGTGAATTTATGCAAAGAAGACAAATTTTGCATTGCTTCCTCCCGCATAAATATTTTATAACAATTATGTGACAGTTTTATTGTACTCCCGACAAATGGGCGCGTCAAGGAAACGCATTCATGAATTTGCGCTGAAAATACCGTTTATTTGTCATATTTGTCAGTCTTTCTCCCATTTTTTAAAATTTTTTCAGTATAGCTCTTTTGCCATATGCTTTTGCATAAAAAAGGAATTTTTATCCAAGGCTTGTCTTTTTTCATCGGATTTTACCGCAACCGGCATCATTTCCCCATGTGACGCGGAAGCCGGCGAAAAAAAGTTCCCATTATTTTTGTGTACACTCAAAAAATGCTTTTAAGTCCGGTTTTATTTTGTATATAATATAGCATATAGAAAGAGGGGAATTGCGTGAAATCTTCTGGCGGAAATGAACAAACCGTTGCGGAACAGCTAATGGTGCCCGCATTCGGATATGAGCTGTTGCGTAATATATTAATTCCGGATATACTCGGCAAGGAAACACCGGATATTCTATACTGGGCCGGAAAACATTTGGCAAGAAAATTCCAGCTGCTTACCTATGAAGAAATGGTTTCTTTTTTCAAAGAAGCCGGCTGGGGAACGTTATCGATCAAAAAAGAAGAGAAATATCATATCGAATTTGAGTTATCCGGGCCGATGATTGAACGGCAGCTGGATATGGGCGCAGGTCAAGAGCCGACATTCAAGCTTGAAGCCGGTTTTTTAGCCGAGCAGTACCAGATGCAGAAAAAACTGATCACGGAAGCTGTTGAGGAAGTTGCAAAAAAAGCAAAAAAAGTCCGGATCACCGTGCAGTGGGATGCGAAAGACCCTGCCGGGGAATCAATATGAAAAAGCAGGGGCTCCCCTGCTTTTTCATATTTTCATATATTTTGCTCCACTGCATCCAGTTCAAATGCTTCGTGCAGGCACCGGGCGGCCCGGACCATTTCTTTTGCATCGACAACGGTGGACACTTTGATTTCGGACGTGCTGATCATTTTAATGGCAATGCCGTGATCTGCCAGCACCTGGAACATTTTTGCCGCAACGCCCGGGTTGGAAACCATGCCCGATCCGATGATGGACACTTTTGCGAGGCCGGTTTCCGTTTCAAAATGGTCAATACTGAGGGCTTCTTTCCCGGCTTCCAAAAGATCGGCCGTTTCTTTTAAATCTTTATCTTTTATCGAAAAAGATAAATACGTTTTATGGTCCGCTGTCTGGTTCTGGATAATGATATCGACATCAATATGGTGTTCCGCCAGTGTCGTAAAAATATCCGGCAAATTGCGGAAGCCGTTTTCCAGTCCGAAAATGGTCACCCTTGTAATGCCATCTTCAAATGCAACGCCGCGGACAATTAAATTTTTTTCCACCGAAACTTCCTCCTCTATTAACGTGCCTTCCTCCCTTTCAAGGCTCGAACAAACGATCAGCGGCACAGCCGCATTTTTGGCAAACTCCACTGCCCTTGCATGCAAAACGCCCGCCCCGAGACTCGCCAGTTCAAGCATCTCATCATAGGATACAGCCTTAAGCTTCCGGGCATTCGGAATATAGCGTGGGTCGGACGTAAACACGCCGGTGACATCCGTATAGATCAGGCAGCGGTCCGCATGAAGCGCTGCTGCAAGCGCCACTGCCGTTGTATCCGAGCCGCCCCTGCCGAGTGTCGCAATTTCGCCTGCCGGGGTGATGCCCTGAAACCCGGCGACGATTACAATTTGCCCGGCTGCCAGACGGGATTTGATTTTTTCAGTCCGGATTTCCGTGATCCGGGCGTTTCCGTGTACGGGTTCCGTTATAATGCCGGCCTGCCATCCGGTATAAGAAACGGCATCGTAGCCGCGAGCGATCAGTGCCATGGCGACAAGCGAAATCGTCACCTGTTCGCCGGTTGAAAGCAGCATATCCATTTCGCGTTTTGCAGGATACGCAGAAAGTTCATTTGCAAGCCCGACAAGCTGGTCCGTTGTTTTGCCCATCGCGGAAACAACGACGACAACATCATGGCCCTTTTCCTTTTCTTCAATAATCCGGTTGACCGTATTCCGGATCCTTTCCACATTTCCAACCGAAGTTCCCCCGAATTTCTGAACAATGATTCCCAATAACTCCGCCACCTTCTGCAGTTTATAAGTAAGATGAGGCTGTCAGAGTGAAAGGCAAAGCAACTTGGCGCCCATTTAAAAAAAGCAATGAGAACGGATATCTCATCGCTTTTGCATACGCGGGTACGCAGTCATTCCTGTGAGATAGCGCTCCAAGACATTTCATCCTGACAGTTCCGGACTTTTTCAGTACAGAACCAGCAAAAACGGCATTGAGGCCATTTTCACTTCGGCAAAACTTCCTTTCAGAAACGATCCCGGAAGCCCAATCTTCTCCCGCTTCTTACTCTTAAGTTTTGCGCCTCTATCATGTAACGGCTTTGCCGGACGCCGGGATGATCGCACCCGAAAGTCTGAAACAAAGCCTGCCATATGAAATTATCATGATTATACCATATACGGAAAAACCCTGCCAGGTTATTCTTGTAATTTTTTGATTAATGTTTCGGATACCGGACGCGGGATGCCCGCTTCCACAAATTCTTCCAGCTTTGCTTGTTTCATTTTCTTCAAGGAGCCAAAGTGGCGGAGCAGTTGTTTTTTCCGTTTCGGCCCGATGCCCGGAATATCGTCAAGCGCCGATTGAAAAGCGGATTTTCCACGCAATTCCCTGTGGAAGGTAATCGCAAACCGGTGCACTTCATCCTGGATGCGCTGAAGCAGGTAAAATTCCTGGCTGTTCCGCCCGAGCGGCACAACTTCCAGCGGGTTGCCGAACAAAAGCTGCGATGTATTGTGCTTCTCATCCTTTGCCAGGCCGCCGATCGGGATCTCAAGCCCGAGCTCATTTTCAAGCACATCCCTTGCCGCGTCAATTTGCCCTTTTCCGCCGTCAATGATGATGAGATCCGGAAGCGGTAAGTTTTCCCTTAGGGCACGGATGTAACGGCGGCGGATCACTTCGCGCATCGATTCATAATCATCCGGTCCTTCCACTGTTTTGATTTTATATTTGCGGTATTCTTTTTTTGCCGGCTTACCGTCCACAAACACGACCATCGCCGAAACCGGGTTTGTCCCCTGGATATTCGAATTATCGAACGCTTCAATCCGATGCGGTGTGTAGATGCCAAGCTTTTCGCCAAGATTTTCAACGGCTTTGATCGTCCGTTCCTCGTCCCGTTCAATCAACGCGAATTTTTCCTTCAATGCAATCTTTGCGTTTTTCTCGGCCATTAACACGAGTTCCCGTTTCTGGCCTTTTTTCGGCTGGAGTACTTTGATTTCGAGCAGTTGTTCCGCCAGTTCCCGGTCTGCTTTTTCCGTAATCAGCACTTCTTTCGGCTTAATATGCTCCGGTTTGGCATAAAACTGCCCCAAATAGCTCAAAAATTCCTCCTCCGGCTCATCGTAAGACGGAAAAAGCGAGACATCCCGTTCGATCAGCTTTCCTTGGCGCATGAAAAAGACCTGGACGCACATCCAGCCTTTATCCACTGCGTAGCCGAAAATGTCGCGGTCCGTAAAATCTGTCATTGTAATTTTCTGTTTTTCCATCGTCATTTCAATATTGGCGATCTGGTCGCGGTATTCTTTTGCCCGCTCAAATTCAAGCTTTTCTGCAGCCTCATGCATTTTTTCTTCCAGTTCTTTTTTGATTTCCGTGTAACCCCCGTTCAAAAAGCGGGTAATTTGATCGGTGATCTCTTTGTATGTTTCTTCTTTCACCTCATTGACGCACGGCGCAAGACACTGGCCTAAATGGTAATAAAGGCAGACGCGGTCCGGCATATTGGTGCATTTCCGCAAAGGATACAACCGGTCCAGCAGCTTTTTTGTTTCATTAGCCGCCTGCACGTTCGGATACGGGCCGAAATATTTGCCTTTATCTTTTTTCACTTTCCGGGTGGTGATCAGACGCGGGTGGCGTTCATGGGTCAGCTTAATATACGGGTATGTTTTATCATCTTTCAGCATGATGTTGTATTTCGGGTCATGCTTTTTGATTAAATTAATTTCAAGAATAAGGGCTTCAATATTGGAAGAAGTGACAATATACTCAAAGTCTTCGATCTCGCTGACAAGCCGCTGCGTTTTTGCGTCATGCGAACCGGAAAAGTAAGAGCGGACACGGTTTTTTAAAATTTTGGCCTTCCCGACATAAATGATGGTCCCCTGTCTGTCTTTCATTAAATAGCAGCCGGGTTGGGCGGGCAGGAGGGCAAGTTTATTGCGGATCGTCTCGTTCAATTTCTCTTCACCTCAAAATCCTGCGTTCTGTAAAAAACCCGGACCACAGCCGGCCCGGATTTTAAAATGCATTTGCGCACGGCTTGAAGCCGAGCGTTTATTGTATTATAAATGTTTGTTCACTAATTCTTGCAAAGCTTCTTTCGGCTGGTAACCGATCACTTTGTCGACCGGTTTGCCATCTTTCATGAGAACAAGGGTCGGAATGCTCATGACGCCGAATTTGCTGGTCGTTTCCTGATTCTCATCCACGTCTACTTTGACGATTTTCACCTTGTCGCCCATTTCAGCATCGATTTCTTCAAGTACCGGTGCAATCATTTTGCACGGACCACACCATGTTGCCCAAAAATCCGTTAATACCAAACCTTGGCTGACTTCCTGCTCGAAAGTCGCGTCGGTAGCATGTGTAATTGCCATATTGAAAGAACCCTCCTAAATCAAACTATTACTGCTTGGGATAAGTATATCATCCTTTATCATATGTTGCGAACAATTTGTCCGGTCCGGAAAAAGCAGTAATGATTTTATTATTTTATACCCTTTTTTCACGAATATCCAACAGAAAACAGGCCCGGAACGAATTTTTTCGTCCGGGCCCGGGATTACGCCGATGTGACTTTCAGTTTTTTGATTTCCTCTGTGAGAAGCGGGACCACTTCGAACAGGTCGCCGACAATGCCGTAATCCGCCACGTTGAAGATGTTCGCTTCCGGGTCTTTGTTAATGGCCACAATCACTTTCGAGTTGGACATGCCGGCCAAATGCTGGATGGCACCGGAAATACCGCATGCGATATACAAATCCGGTGTAACCACTTTGCCCGTCTGCCCGATTTGCAGAGAATAATCGCAATAGCCAGCGTCACATGCGCCGCGCGAAGCCCCAACCGCGCCGCCGAGCACATCGGCAAGTTCTTTCAGCGGTTTGAAGCCATCCGCGCTTTTCACGCCGCGGCCGCCTGAAACGATGACTTTCGCTTCCGAAAGGTCAACCCCTTCACTTACTTTCCGAACCACTTCTTTGATGATCGCGCGTAAATCTTTAATTCCCGCGTCAACGGTTTCGATATCCCCTGTGCGTGATTCATCTTTTTCAAGTGGGCTGATGTTGTTCGGCCGGATGGTTGCAAAGATGATCCCGTCTGTTATGATCTTTTTCTCAAACGCTTTGCCGGAGTATATCGGGCGGGTAAAGACGACATGTTCCCCGGCTGATTCCACTGCGGTTGCGTCCGAAATCAGACCGGCATCCAATTTAGCCGCTACTTTCGGGGCCAGGTCTTTGCCAAGCGCCGTATGGCCGATTAAGATGCCATCCGGCTTTTCAGATTCGATCACCGCAAGCAATGCTTGGGAAAAACCGTCTGAAGAATAGCTTTTCAGCTTCTCGTCTTCCACCACGGCAACACGGTCAGCGCCGTATTGAATCATGTCTTTCCCCAAATCTTTCACAGCGTCCCCGATCAAAACGCCGACCACTTCCCCGCCTTCTGCTACCGTTTTTCCGGCGGCAATGGTTTCATATGATACATTGCGGAGCGATCCGTCACGGACTTCCCCCACTACTAATACTTTTCGACTCATGCTGATCCCCTCCATTTCCGGTTTCTTCGCTTAAATCACTTTTGCTTCATTATGCAATAATTGGACAAGTTCTTTTACCTGGTCGGTGATTTCGCCTTCAAGCACTTTTCCTGCTTCTTTTTTCGGCGGCAGGTAAACCTCGATCGTTTTGGTTTTTGGCTCCACGTCTTCTTCTTCAAGGTCAAGGTCATCCAGTTCCAGCTCTTCAAGCGGTTTTTTCTTCGCTTTCATGATCCCCGGGAGCGAAGGATACCGCGGCTCATTTAAGCCTTGCTGCGCTGTAACGAGCAGCGGAAGGGTCGTTTCAATGATTTCGGAATCTCCTTCGACATCTCTTGTGACCGTCGCTTTGTCGCCGTCAATTTCCAGATTGGTAATCGTCGTTACATACGGGATGCCGAGCAACTCCGCCACCCGCGGGCCGACCTGTCCGGAAGCGTTGTCAATGGCGACATTCCCGCCGATAATGAGATCCGGTTCCTGCTCTTTTAAATAAGCGGCGAGCACTTTTGCCGTTGTGACCTGGTCGCTTGCTTCCACATCGTCTTCAATATTAATGAGGACTGCTTTATCCGCACCCATCGCAAGGGCCGTCCGCAATTGCTTTTCCGCATCTTCATTGCCGACTGTGACAACCGTGACTTCGCCGCCCTGGGCATCGCGCACCTGGATGGCCTCTTCAACGGCGTATTCATCGTACGGGTTGATGATATATTCTGCCCCGTCATCCTGTATGCGGCCGTTTGCAATCGCAATCTTTTCTTCTGTGTCAAAAGTCCGTTTTAATAATACGAAGATATTCATGCCGTTCCCTCCCTGAATCGTTAAAAAATAAAATTATTTAAGCGCATACAAAGCAAAAAATGTTAGGCCCCTGTAAAACGCGGTTCCCTTTTTTCAATAAAAGCTTTGATGCCTTCCTCTGCATCTTTTGAGCCGAACAGCTCAAGAAAACGTGCGGATTCCTGCTCCAAGCCTTTTTCGTAATCGTTTGTTTTTGCATAATTGACGAGTTCAATAGAGGCTTTCAGGGCCAGCGGGCTTTTCTTTGCAATTTTTTCAGCCAGCGCCCTTGCTTTCGGGAGCAGTTCCTCTTCTTTATAAGCATGGTTTGCAAGCCCGTGCTGCACGGCCTCCGTTCCGGTCAGCGGTTCGCTTGTCCACAGCATTTCAAATGCTTTGCCGCGTCCGACATACCTTGGCAGCCGCTGCGTTCCGGCAAAACCCGGCACGAGTCCGAGGCTCAGTTCCGGGAGGCCGAGTTTTGCATTTTCTGTGACAAGGCGGATATGGCATGCCATCGCAAGTTCGAGCCCACCGCCAAGTGCCGCGCCATGGATCGCGGCGATGACCGGTTTCGGGAACGCTTCCACTTTTTCGAACAATTCCTGACCGGAAACCGCCAGCGCATCGGAGCCGCCGGATTTCCTTAATTGGACAAATTCTTTAATATCCGCTCCTGCCGAGAAAAATCTTCCTTTCCCGTAAAGGAGCACGACCCGGGTTTCAGGATCGTTTTCAAGTTGGCCAAACGCTTGCGCAAGTTCTTTTAAAAGAGCCTGCGCAAGCGCATTGGCAGGTGGCCTGTTCATTTCAATGCAGGCGACCGCATTTTCCCGTTTGATCGTAATAAATTCCATCCCGTCTCAAACCCCCTTGTGAAAGCTGCGGCATTAAACCGCCGTTTTTTTGCCGCAGCCGTTAATGATCAATTGATGGACGGGAGCAGCCAGTGAAACGAGGTCGTATTTTTCTTTATTCATCACCCATGTCGTTACCGTTTCATCGACTGTCCCGAAAATCATCTGCCGGACGAGCCGGACGTCAAGCCCGGAATCGAATTCGCCTTTTTCCATGCCTTCGCGGATGATTTGGTCAACGAGCGTCAAATATTCTTTCAGTACGCTGTTGATTTTAAGCCGCAGATCTAAATTGGTCTGCCGCAGTTCCAGCTGGGTCACGACCGCCAAATGGTGATCGGCGGCAAGGACTTTGAAGTGGTTTTCGATCATCTTGAGCAACTTTTCGGAAGGGGAAAGGTCCCCTGCAATATATTCGGAAACCTTTTCGATAAACAGCTGCATCTTTTCTTCAAACAAAGAAATCAGGATGTCTTCTTTGTTTTTAAAATACAAATAAATCGTGCCGTCCGCTACGCCCGCCTGTTTTGCAATTTTTGAAACCTGTGCCTGATGATAGCCGTGTTGTGCGATAACCACCACTGCTGCATCAATAATTTGTTTGTACTTTGGCCTGTTTTTCCTCACGGGCTATCACCTTTCAATCTCATGATCTGTCAATTTGGCCGGCCGGTTTAATGGCGGCCAGAAAATGAATGACCATTCATTCATATTTTCATATTATACAGGAATGCAGCATTTGTCAAGTCCTGTTTATAAAAAAATTTCCTTACCCGATCTTCTCTCCTCCATTTTCCATCTTTTCTTTTTCTTCTGCAACCAATGAGCGCCGCAAAATTTTCCCAACGGCCGTTTTCGGCAGTTCATCCCGGAATTCGTAAATGCGCGGGACTTTATATGCCGCCAGATATTGGCGTGCAAACCGGTCCAGTTCTTCTTCCGTTACTGTCATATTGTCTTTCAGCACAATATAGGCTTTGACGGTTTCCCCGCGGTACGGGTGCGGTACGCCGGCAACTACGGCTTCCTGGACGGCAGGGTGCTCATACAGCACTTCTTCGACTTCACGCGGATAAATATTATAGCCGCCTGCTATAATGATGTCTTTTTTCCGGTCGACAATATAAAAATAACCTTCCTCGTCCATATAAGCCAAATCCCCCGTAAATAGCCACCCGTCTTTCAGCACTTCCTGCGTTTCTTCCGGGCGGTTCCAGTAGCCTTTCATCACTTGCGGCCCTTTTACCGCCAGCTCGCCGACTTCACCGGGCGGTAACGGCCTGCCGTCTTCGAGCGAGCGGATTTCGCAGTCCGTATCTGGCCATGGCACGCCGATACTGCCTTTGACGCGATTTCCCCATACAAAATTGGCATGGGTGACAGGAGAAGATTCACTGAGACCATACCCTTCCACAAGCTTGCCGCCGGTCACCCCTTCAAATTTCTGCTGGACTTCTACCGGCAGCGGGGCAGAACCGCTGATGCATGCTTCAATCGATGACAAATCATATTCCTTGATTTTCGGGTGGTTTAAAAGCCCGATATAAATGGTTGGCGCACCCGGAAACAAAGTTGGCCGCTGTTTTTCAATCGTCTTCAGCAGTGACTCCGCATCAAAGCGCGGAATTAAAATCATTTTAAAGCCCTGCATGACAGAAAGAATCAGCACGGTCGTCATGCCGTACACGTGGAAAAACGGAAGCATGCCGAGCACTACTTCTTCCCCTTTTTTGGCCCTGTACATCCAGGCATCGCACATTGTCGCGTTTGCAATCAAATTGAGATGTGTCAGCATGACCCCTTTCGGCACGCCGGTTGTGCCGCCGGTGTACTGGAGAATCGCAAGGTCCTCTTCGATATCGAATGGCGTGTCAAGCGGTTCCGGAACTTCTTCCTTCATGATGTTCTTTAGCAAGTGATGGTGCCCACCGTGCTGGACCCGGACAGTAACGCCCGTTTGCTTTTTCTGCAGAAACGGGTAGATGACGTTTTTGGGAAAAGGCAAATACTCGCTGATGGCGGTTACAATAATATGTTCGAGATCGGTTTTCTCAAATACTTTTGCCACTGTCGGGTACAGGAAATCAACTGTCAGGATGGCCTTCGCGCCGGAGTCTTTCAGCTGATATTCCAGTTCCCTTTCCGTATATAGCGGATTCGTCATGACGGCTATCCCGCCCGTGTAAAGGATGCCGTAAAAACCGATGACGGCCTGCGGGGAATTCGGGAGCAGCACGGCAACCCTATCGCCTTTTTCCACTCCGAGTTTTTTTAAATACCCGGCAAATTTGAGCGCCGCTTCATACACTTCACGGTATGTCATTTCTTTCCCCATAAAATGGAGCGCTTTTTTGTCAGGATACTGTTCAGCTGCTTCGGTTAAAAATGCACAAACCGGTTTTCGCGGATACGTAAGGGAAACGGGTATTTCCGGCGGATACTGGGACAGCCATGGCCTGTCTGTCATTTGCATCAACTCCATTTTGCATCTTTTATTGACTTATTTTATTATAACGAAAATTGAAAGCGTTGACAATTATTTGCAGCCGAAACAGGAGAAGGATGCGCTCCTTCTCCTTGTCACGGGCTAATCTGCAACAATCAAATAAATGACGCCAAGCAATGCAAAAACGGCACAGCAAACAAACAAAATTTTTGCCAGCTTTTCGAGAAACAAAAGGCCCTCCCCCTTGCCCTTGAAAATTACTTGAATTCTACAATCGTAACGCCGCTGCCACCTTCGCCTGGTTCCCCGAGACGGATTCGTTTTACGGCGCGGTGATGTTTTAAAAATTCCTGCACCCCGTTCCGGAGCGCACCTGTTCCTTTCCCGTGGATGATCGAAACGCGCGGATACCCGGCTAAAAGCGCATCGTCAATATATTTTTCAACTTTTAAGAGCGCATCTTCATAACGCTCCCCGCGCAAATCGAGTTCCAGGCTGACATGGGAATCGCGCCCCCTGACCGTTGCCAGGTGCTTCTCCGGCTGTTTTTGTTGCGGCGGCCGGATATATTCCATGTCGGATTCTTTTACTTTCATTTTCAAAATACCCATTTGCACGAGCCACTCGCCGCCTGCCGTTTGTTCAAGTAGCGTGCCTTTCTGGTTGAAGCTGAGCACTTTGACTTCGTCGCCCGGCTGGTAGATATGCTGTTTTTTTGCTTTTGCCGCCGGTTTGCGGTCCAGTTTCGGCGCCAGTTCCTCCAGCTGTTTTCTTGCATCAATCAGTTCATGTTCTTTCACATTGGCTTTGGATTCAAGCTGCATTTTCCGCAAGTCGCGGATGATCTCTTCCGCTTTTTCCTTTGCCTCTTCCACCACTTTTGCCGCTTTTTTCTCCGCTTTTCCGTACAGCTCATCGCGGCGGGCATAAAACGCCGCCATTTGTTTTTGCAAATCACGGTGCAGTTCCTCGGCATCCTTCAACAGTTCCTGCGCTTCCTGCCGTTCTTTTTCCGCCTCGCGCCTAGCCGATTCGAGCGCGGCAATCATATTTTCGACCTCGTTTGTGTCCGCGCCGATTAGTGATTGGGCGTGTTCAATAATGGACGGGGAGAGCCCGAGGCGCCTTGAGATTTCAAACGCATTACTCCGGCCGGGAACGCCGATTAAAAGCCGGTATGTTGGGCTTAATGTTTCCACATCAAACTCGACGCTTGCATTGACGACCCCTTCACGGTTATAAGCGTATGCCTTCAGTTCCGGGTAGTGGGTGGTGGCGACAACGCGGGCCTCCCTTTTGTACACTTCGTCCAAAATTGAAATCGCAAGGGCAGCCCCTTCCTGCGGGTCGGTACCGGCGCCGAGCTCATCAAACAGGACGAGCGACTGATCGTCGACCCGTTTCAGGATTTCAACGATATTTGTCATATGGGAGGAGAAGGTGCTAAGGCTTTGCTCAATCGACTGTTCATCACCGATATCGGCAAATACTTCTTTAAAAACAGCCATTTCCGAACCGTCCAAAGCGGGAATTTGCAGCCCGGCCTGCGCCATGAGCGTGCACAGCCCGATTGTTTTCAGCGTAATCGTTTTTCCGCCTGTATTCGGCCCGGTTATCACAATGGTCGTATATTCCTGCCCGATCGTAATATCATTTGGCACCACTTTATCGGCTGGAAGCAACGGATGACGCGCTTTGAACATACGGATGGCGCCATGATTGTTGATCACCGGTTTCGAACCTTTAATGGACCGGCCGTATAAAGCTTTGGCAAACATAAAGTCAAAATCAGCGAGAATTTCAACGATGGTTTCAAGCTCCCCGCCGGCTGCTGCCACTGCGGCGGACAATTCGCTTAAAATCCTTTCAACCTCCTGCTGCTCTTTTAAATGCCATTCACGCAGCTGGTTATTCAAGTCCACCACCGATTGCGGCTCAATGAACAAAGTCTGTCCGGAAGAAGACTGGTCATGGACGATTCCCCCGTAATTTGCCCGGTATTCCTGTTTTACCGGGATACAATAGCGGTCATTCCGGATCGTAATAATCGCATCCGACAGCATTTTCGCCGCATTTTTGCCGCGGATATAGCCTTCCAGTTTTTCACGAATGCGCCGTTCCGTACCGCGCAGCCCGTGCCGGATTTGGCGCAGCGTTTCGCTTGCCGAGTCCAGAATTTCCCCGTTTTCATCCACCGCATTCCGGATTTCATGTTCGAGCGGCGTAAGGACCGCAATCCTGTCCACCATGCTTGTTAAGATCGGCAGTTCTGTTTCTTCTTCCGTGATTCCTTCAATAAACCGTTTCATCGTTCGGCTGACATGGATGGTGCTGGCAATCTGCACCAGTTCCTGCGGGTTCAGCCTGCCGCCGATCGCCGCTCTTTTCAGATGACGGCGGATGTCATAAATGCCGAAAAGCGGCACATGCCCTTTTAAACGCAGCACTTGCGCCGCTTCATCCGTCTCCTCCTGCATCCGGACCACTTCTTCATAGGAAGAGGAGGGAAAAAGGGCTTCAATTTTTTCGGCCCCAAGCGGAGAAGAAGCGTGCTCAAGCAGCAGATTTTTAATTTTATCAAACTCGAGTGTTTTGATGATTTTATGTTGCATCTATTCGTCCTCCATGCATTCCGGATTCCAGCGTTCCGGAAAACTGCCCTCTATTCATTGCAGAAAGGGAATGGATCAGTGCTGATGTTTCTGTTTTAAAAACTCAAGGAGTTGTTCTTTCGTATACGTATTGACCACATTTTTCCTTTCAATCCAGCCTTTTCTCGCGGTGCCGACACCGAAAGCGATATTGCCCAGTTCCGCAGTTGCGTGTGCATCGGTGTTAATCGCGATTTTCACACCGGCTGCCTGCGCTTCTCTTGCACGGGCCGCTGAAAGGTCCAATCTGGCGGGGTCGCCGCTTAATTCAAGGATCGTGCCGGTTTCCTTTGCCCATTGGAAAAGCAAATCAAAATCGACATCGTACCCCTGCCTTTTTTCGATTAATCTTCCGGTCGGATGGGCAATCATGTCCACATGCGGGTTGAATAAAGCGTTGCGCAGCCGTTTCATGATCTGCGCGCGGCTATTCCCGAACCCCGAATGGATGGAAGCAATGACGAAATCAAGGCCTGACAGCACATCATCATCAAAATCCAAAGTCCCGTCCGGCAAAATGTCCATCTCAATACCGGACAAAATCAAGATATCCGGATATTTTTCATTTAACCGGCGGATTTCATTCATTTGCCTGATCAAACGTTCACGTGAAAGCCCGCCGGCGACTTTTAAATATTTAGAGTGGTCCGTGATTGCGATATATTCGTACCCTCTTCTTCTGCATGCATTGACCATGTCTTCAAGCGAATCTTTCCCGTCCGACCAGACGGTGTGCATGTGCAGGTCGCCCTTTACATCATCGATCTGGACAAAAGGCGTCCCCTTATAGGTTTCCACCTCGCTGCCGTCAGCGCGGATTTCCGGAGGGATGTAAGGCAGGCCGTAATGATGATAAAACGAAGCTTCACTCGGAAAACGGAGCAATTCGCCTGTCTTCAGAATTTTGACGCCGGATTGCGTCAGCCGCTCGCCATGAAGACCGGCAATCTGCTGCATTTTTTCCAGATGCGGTTCCGGCCCTGTTGAAAGAAAAAGCGTCATCGCATACAGGTCAGGCAACGCGATCCGGAAATTGATCCGTAAGCCAGGTTCCCCTTTTAATTTAGCCGTTATTTTTATACTCCGGATAGAAACAGCTTCCACGACTTCGTTCATTTGAAGAATGTCCTCCGCAACCGATTTTGGATCGAATGTAGAGATGACATAATCGAGTTCTTCTATTCTTTCTTCAAACCGCCGGATACTGCCGGCACGCGAATAGGTTTCTATTTTCCTGTTTCCGGACAGCGTTTCTTCGATCAGCAAAAGTACCGGCAGCAGCCGGCCGATGGTATAAGCCGGTTTCCCCGAAAGCTGGTCAAGCGCGTGCAAAAGATTGGACTGCGTCGTTTTTCCAAACCCTTTTAACGTTTCAACTTTTCCTTCTTCACAAGCTTTCCTTAAAGAATCCGCATCTGTAATGCCAAGTTCCCTGTAAAGCCTTGATATTTTCCTGGCACCAAGACCCTGTATCTGCATGAGCGGAACCAGCCCTTTTGGAACTTCGTCTTTTAGTTGTTCAAGCAGGGTGGACCGCCCAGTTTCCACGAACTCTTCGATGACGGAAGCGGTTGTTTTTCCAATATGAGGAATATCCGTAAAACGGCTGATTTCTGACAAGTCACGCCCATCCGCTTCCAAGGCAGATGCAGCCCTGCGGTAAGCCGCGATTTTAAAATGGTTTTCGCCTTTCAATTCCAAGTAAACCGCAATTTGTTCCAGCAGCCGGATGACACTGCGTTTATTTGTCCGCATTCGCCTGCCCCCTTTTTAACTTATTAAGTGAAGGATCGGGTTTTTACCGTTTTCCCGCTACGATGATTGGGAAAGCGCCCTTCCAATGGCCGCACATTTTTTCCAGCAGCATGGGAAGTATTTGAATCCGTGCCCGGCATTCAAGCCCCGTCCGGAAAAAACCAGCATGTACACGGGCGATCCCCTCCATAAAGAAACACTCCCCCGTCGCGAGAAGTGCTGTTTTGAAAAACCCATTTTCAACCCGTTTGCAAATGGTAAACGTGCCGCCCGGGTTTCTATTTCACCCACCATGACGCCACAAGAGCTGAAATATAAGGTGTATTTTTAATCATGCCTTCTGCGACTGCGGATGCCTTGAGCGCGGATTGGATCTCATCCACCGGCAGCAAGGATCCAATATATAAAACGATAAAAATGATCAAGTACAGCTCGGCAAACCCTAGGATGCCGCCCGCCCATCCATTGACTTGTTTGAGGACCGGGAGCTGGGCCAAAAAGGTAAGGGATGACCCGACAATATTTAGAAGTATCCTGACGGCAAAGAAAAGAATGGCAAACGCAATGATCCGGTAAAATGCCGTTTCCATATTGCCCTCGTGCATCAGAAGGGCAAATGAGCTGTCGCTGTTAAAAGAAGGATACGGAATCATTAGCTTCAATTTTTCCGCCAGGTCATCATACAATATGTACGCAACTGCGGAGGCAATTACAAACCCTGTGAGGTGGACAGCCTGCAATATAAATCCTTTCCGCTTCCCGTTCAGGAATCCAAGCACAAGCAAAATGATGATGATCAAATTAACCATTTTCATCTTCATCCTTTTTCAACAATTGTAAATAGTGCTGTTCAAGCAGCTCATACTGCTCTTTCAGTTTTATATAATCATGGACAGCATTTACGGCTGTCAGCACAGCCACTTTGCCAGTATCTAATGAAGGATTCTTCGCGCTGATTTCCCGCATTCTTTCATCAACCATCGAGGCAACCAGGCGAATATGGCTTGCCGGATCCGTTCCGATTATGGTATATTGCTGTCCGTATATGCCAACAGTAATTCGGGTTTTTTCCAATGTTGCCTGCCTCCCCATTTGTAAGAATCCTATTCTCTATCATAGCATGACGGAAAAGCCTTTGTCTAACAATGTCGAACAAATTCAAGGAGACCCTGAAACTGCCGGAGGAATCAAAATGTCAAATACTATCATTCTCGTTTCAGCTTCAACCATGCAAAAAATGAAACAATCTTATCAAAACAGCCTGTCAGGAAAAGTTCCGTCCGGCGCCGTTTTTGCCGCAAAAATACCAGGCTGCTCCATTACCGGCTATAAGTCCGGAAAAGTTTTATTTCAAGGGCCGGCCGCAGAAACGGAAGCGTCAAAATGGGGACAGCCGCTGGAAAAGAAGCCGGATGCCGCCCGGAGCGCAAAATCTTCCGGCAACCCGCTGCCTCCTGATATCGGAGAGCTTTCCGTCATTGGATCGGATGAAGTCGGAACAGGCGACTTTTTCGGGCCGATGACGGTCGTCAGCTGTTACGTTGAAAAGAAACAGCTCCCGCTTTTAAAAGAACTGGGCGTAAAAGATTCAAAAGGATTAACAGACAGTCAGATTGCCGGATTAGCGAAAGAACTGCTCACCTTTGTTCCGTACAGCCTGCTCATTTTGCCGAACGAAAAATACAACCGGCTCCAGCAATCGGGCATGTCGCAAGGAAAAATCAAAGCATTGCTCCATAACCGGGCTTTGTACAATACCGCCCAAAAAATTGCGCCGGCAAAACCGGATGCAATTTTAATTGATCAGTTCGCAGAAGCGTCCACTTATTATCGGTATTTGCAGAACGAAAAAATCGTCATGCGTGACGGCGTCTATTTTAGCACGAAAGGGGAAAGCGTCCATCTTGCGGTTGCGGCCGCTTCAATTCTCGCACGCTATGCTTTTGTCCGGGAGTTTGAAAAATTGAGCAAAGAAGCCGGATTTGTTTTGCCAAAGGGCGCCGGTGCACAGGTGGACCGGGCTGCCGCACGGCTCATCAAGGAAAAAGGCATGGCCGCGCTGCCGCATTTTGTCAAACTGCATTTCGCCAATACGGAAAAAGCGAAAAGGATTGCGGGAATCAGCTGAAGCCCGTTCCGGCCGGAGCCGGCCAAAACCGGCTCCTTTTTTGGGAAAAAAGCCAGAACTCACTTTGCCATGGCACTTATTTTAAATAATATTTTCCCGTCCGGAAACGAAAGAAAATCATTGGCAACATCTTCAAGGTAAATCTCGTTGCCCGCCGTTTCCGTTTCTTTGCAGATCAAGCCGTAAGCTTTTTCTGCAGCCTCATTGATTTTTTGATCTTCCGCAAGAAAATAAAGCCCGGCAAACTTTCCTGCTTTTTTCAAAAAGTTGGCATCTTTCCGGTCATCCGTCTTCCGGTATTTCCACGTTTTCTTTTCCGATGCAGGTTGTTTCATCCCGCTGATGATGACACCTGCATGGTATCCTTCCAGCATGTAATTGACAACAAACGGCCCGGACTGTTCACGAATAATCAAGTATTCTTCCAAACAGGTTTCGATAAAGACCTTCAGGCTCCCCATCTTTTGAAAACGTTCAAGTTCAGCCAGCTTCCGGCCCAATGTTTGCGCTAACTGTTCCAAATCATGAATTTTGTTTGTGATCGCATTTTTCTGGTTAGCGAGCGTCCGGATGCTTTCCGCTACATCTTCCTGATGGAACTGCTTTTTTATTTCAGCCAATGACAGACCGACAGACTGCAAGGCTTTGATTTTGCTCAGCTGATCGATTTGTTCTTCCGTATAATACCGGTAACCATTCCCATCCTGGACTGCCGGTTTTAATAAGCCGGTTTCATCGTAATAATATAAAGTTTTCTTATTCACTCTGCACAGCCGGGCAAATTCTCCTGTTTTAAATTTTTTTATCATACAACCACCTTGACTATCCAGTTACGGGATACTTTATGTTAAAACTATAATCAAACAGACAGGAGTATGCAAGATGTTAAACTTTACAGCGTTTCCCGTAAAAAAGGGATTTCTCCTCTTTTCCATTCCCAATATTTTAAATTTATTGTCACAGCAGCTTTATTTGATCATCAACACAATCGTCGTCGGAAAATATTTAGGCGCACAGGAACTTGCAGCTGTAGGGAATGCAGGAAGCATGATCGGCGTCTTCCTCGTGATTTCCGGCGGGCTTGAAATGGGCTGCGAAATCGTCATCGCAAAATATATGGGGGAACAAAAGTACCAAACAATTGTATCAACGATAAAAGGCATCATCCTGTTTGCCGGTTTAGCCGGCATTGTGATGGGATTCCTTCCGGTTCTCCTGCAGCAGTGGTTATTCAGGCTGATCCACCTGCCTGCATCACTTTGGGCGTTTACCGGAAGTTACATGGCGATTTATTGTTTTGGGCTCGTTTTTATTTTTATATTTGATATTTTGCGGGCTGTGCTGATTTCGATGGGAGATGCGAAAACGCCACTTTTTCTCGTTCTTTTTGCATCCTGCCTGAATATTGGCTTTACCGTTTTGTTCATTTGCGGATTTCATTCCGGGGTTGCCGGCGCTGCTTTTGCCGCTGTCCTTTCGCAAATGGCCGGGATGGCGGCCACGGTATGGGCCATGTTGAAGCGCATCAAAACATTTCCCTTGGAAAAAGGAAACTTTGTTTTTCCAAAGGCACAGCTTTCGGAACTATTGTCCGTTTCTTATCCGCTCATGCTGCAGCAGGGGGCGGTCACTTTATCTGCACTATTATTGCAAATATTCGTTAATCCCTATGGCAGCGAAATCATCAGCGGGTATATTGCGGTGAATAAAATCCTCACTTTTTTTATGCTCATCATGATCGGTTTTTGCCAGACACTGACCATTTTTACAGCGGCCAACAGCGGCGCGAAACAGTTTGGCAGGATTTTGGAAGGATACCGGTTTTGCATCCGGTTTGCCACGGTTTACGTTCTTTTTCTGACACTCGCGGATTTCGTGTTTGATAAGCAAATCTTATCCATCTTTTTGGATGCAAAAAAATATCCTGATGCTGCCGGCTTTGGCACCTCCTATCTAAAATACAGCTGCATCATGATTTTATTTTCCGCGCTAAAAAACGTGAATGAAAGCATTCTAAGAGGGTACGCGAAAATGAAGCTGTTTTTGCTCTCCAATTTTTCGGATCTTTTTTTCAAAACCGCACTCACTGCCCTCTTTCTGCCTGTCCTCGGGTTAAACAGTTTTTGGGCGGCGTCGGCAATCAGCACTTGCATTGCATTTTTGCTTTCATCCTGCTTCATTCATGATCATCAATTGATTTTCCGTATAAAAAAACAATGACGGTTAAATGGAAAAAGGAGGAATCCCGCGATTCCCCCTTTTTGCATTCCCTTATCCTCTCAACACCGCGCCTGCTTTTTCTTTTACCGCATCCAGCACTTTTTCATGCCGGGCGACGACTTCTTCATCCGTTAATGTACGTTCCGGATCGAAGTAAGTAAGCGAGAAGGCAATTGATTTTTTGCCGGGTTCCATATGCCCGCCTTCATATAAATCAAAAATCGAAACGGATTTCAAAAGGGTTCCGCCGGCCTCCCGGATGATTGCCTGCAGCCGGGCTGCTTCCACATCGCGGTCGACAACAAGCGCAATATCACGGGTGATGGCCGGGAAGCGCGGGATCGGCCGGTATTGAACCGGTTCGGCCGGGTAATGGTATACCGGCTCCAGTTTCAGTTCGAACACGTATGTTTCTTTGATATCGAGTTCTTTTTGTACGTTTGGATGCACCTGGCCGACAAAACCGATCGCTTCCCCGTCAAGTAAAATTTCCGCTGTCCTTCCCGGATGCAGCCCTTCAAATGTTGCCGCGTGGTAGGAAATAGCGCCGGAAACTCCGAGTTTTTCAAACAGGCCTTCCAAAATCCCTTTTGCCACAAAGAAATCTACTGCTTTCTTTTCTCCTTGCCACAAGTTGGAAACCCAAAGCCCGGTGATGGCGCCGGCGAGGTGTTCCTGTTCTTCCGGCTGCGCTCCGTCTGCCTTTTTCAAAAAGACATTGCCAACTTCATACAGGGCAACCGACTCGTTTTTACGTGCGACATTATACGCGACGGATTCCAAAAGATGCGGCAAAAGGCTTAAGCGCAGCACACTGCGTTCTTCGCTCATGGGCATAGCAACGCGGACTGGTTCGCGTTTTTCAAGCGCGTACTGGTGTGCTTTTTCTTCGCTTGTTAAAGAATACGTGGTTGCCTGGTACAGCCCCGTTCCTTCAAGAAAACGTTTCGTGGCGCGGCGTTTTTGCTGAATGACGTTCAAGCCGCCCCGCGTTCCCCTGCCCGCCGGCAATGTTTTTGGCAGCAGGTCATAACCGTACAGGCGCGCCACTTCTTCAATCAGATCTTCCTCAATCGTAATATCGCCGCGGCGGGTTGGCACAATCACTGTAAAACGGCCGTCTTCCCATGATGTTTCAAACTGGAGACGTTTAAAAATACGGAGCACTTCTTCCGCTGAAATTTGCGTTCCGAGCACACGGTTGATTTTTTCCAGCGTAATGGTGACAACAGCCGGCTCAATATGCAAATGATTTTCGGCAACCATTCCGGCAAGCACTTCTCCACCCGCATATTTGGCAATCAGCATTGCGGCCCGTTCTGCTGCGGGCACAACGCGGTTCGGATCAATCCCTCTTTCATAACGGCTGCTTGCCTCGCTGCGCAGGCCGTGGTCTTTTGAAGCCGCGCGGATCGTTCCGGCATCAAAATAGGCGGATTCCAAAAGCACGTTTACCGTCGTTTCGGTTACTTCTGAATTGGCGCCGCCCATGACACCGGCCATTGCGACAGGTTCAGTGCCGCTCGTAATGACAAGATGGACGTCTTTTAACGTGCGCTCCTGGCCATCGAGCGTCACCATGTTTTCCCCTTCATGCGCCATGCGAACGACAATTTCTTTGGAACCGAGCTTGTCATAGTCAAACGCATGCAGCGGCTGGCCGTATTCGAGCAAAATATAGTTCGTAATGTCGACCACATTGTTGTGCGGGCGGATTCCTTCTGCCATGAGCCGTGCCTGCATCCAGAGCGGGGACGGGCCGATTTTCACATTGCGGATGACTTTTAATGTGTAAAGCGGCGCCGCTTCTTTTGCATCGACGCGGACCGAAATGGCATCAGCAGCTTTATCGGCTGCTTCCTGCACTTTTGTTTCCGGCAATTTCACATCTTTCCCGAGTATCGCCGCCACTTCGTAGGCAACGCCGAGCATGCTCATGCAGTCCGCCCGGTTCGGAGTAAGCCCCAGTTCAATAATCGTATCATCCAATCCTAAAAGTGGCAGCACATCCTTCCCCACTTCCACATCATCCGGGAACACATAAATGCCGTTTGCATACTCTTTTTGGACGAGCTTGCTTTCAACACCGAGTTCCTGCAGTGAGCAGATCATCCCGTTCGACTCCTCGCCGCGCAGTTTCGAGCGTTTGATTTTTACATGCCCCGGCAGCCAGGCGCCCGGTTTGGCAACGGCAACTTTCTGCCCTTTATCGACGTTTGGCGCGCCGCAAATAATTTGGACAGGCTCACCTTCCCCGATATCAACCAGGCATTTGTTTAATTTATCGGCGTTCGGATGCTTTTCTTTTTCCAAAACATGCCCGACAACGACATTTTTAATGCCTTCCCCCTTAAATGCCACGCTTTCGACTTCAATCCCGGTCCGCGTAATTTTTTCAGCCAGTTCTTCCGGCGAAATGCCGTCCAAATCTACATATTCCTGCAGCCATTTATATGAAACAAACATGTTTGACCCTCCTTATTCTTGTACGGAAAACTGCCGTAAAAAACGAATGTCATTTGTATAAAAGTGGCGGATGTCATCAACGCCGTATTTCAGCATCGCAATCCGCTCCGGCCCCATGCCAAATGCAAAACCGGTATATTTTTCCGGATCAAAGCCGGACATCCGTAATACGCGCGGGTGGACCATGCCGGCGCCCAAAATTTCAATCCAGCCGGTGCCTTTGCATACATGGCAACCGTGCCCACCGCACATTTTGCATGAAATATCCATTTCAACACTCGGTTCAGTGAACGGGAAAAAGCTCGGGCGCAGCCGGATTTCACGGTCTTCACCGAATAATTTTTTCGCAAACACTTCCAACGTCCCTTTTAAATCGGCCATCGTAATGTTTTCGTCAACAACGAGCCCTTCAATCTGCATAAACTGGTGGGAATGGGTCGCATCATCATTGTCGCGGCGGTATACTTTCCCTGGGCAGATGATTTTGACTGGCCCTTTGCCGTGATGTTTTTCCATTGTCCGCGCTTGGTTTGGTGAAGTATGGGTCCTGAGCAAAATGTCATCGGTTATGTAAAAGGTATCCTGCATATCGCGTGCCGGATGCCCTTTCGGCAGGTTCAGCGCTTCAAAATTGTAGTAATCGGTTTCCACTTCCGGCCCCTCGGCAATCGTATAGCCCATCCCGATAAACAAGTCTTCAATTTCCTCAATGACTTTTGTAAGCGGATGGTGGCTGCCTGCTTTTACCGGGCGGCCCGGCAGCGTGACATCAATTTTTTCAGATGCCAATTGTCGCTCGACGGCTTCCGCTTCCAATGCCGCCTGCTTTTTTTCGATACCTGTTTGAATGGCGGCACGCACTTCATTGGCGAGCGCACCCATTTTCGGCCGTTCTTCCGCTGACAGCTTTCCCATGCCGCGCAAAACTTCCGTAATCGGGCCTTTTTTGCCGAGATAGGCGACACGAATCTCGTTCAGCGTTTTTAAATCAGTAGCCGCTTCAATTTTGGCAAGCGCTTCGGTTTGCAGTGCTTTCAACGTTTCTTCCATTTTCTTGTACCTCCTTTAAGTTTTGGGCGTTAAAAAAGCCCCGCCCTGGAAAAGGGACGAGGCAAATGGTTCGCGGTACCACCCTAATTAACATAATTAAATTATGTTCGCTTCATTTCAATAACGGCTTTTAACCGTCCCGCCTTTACATTGCAGGCAATGGTCCAAGCGGCAACTCGAGGGGTGAACTTCGCTTCATTTCCCCATAAAAATGCTTCCAGTCTACGGCATTTTCTCCCTGCATGGCGAAGATCAAGCTACTTTTCCCTGTCATGGTTTTTATCATTTTTCAATTATGTTTTATTATAGCGGGAAATGCCCGCAATTTCAAACGGAAAGTGACCTCTCTCTAGATGTTTATCTTAGAGGATAAAGTGCCTTCCCATTTTAGTCACAGGCGCGGCCGTTTTCACGCTGAATATTTCCCGTTTTTCGCAATAAATGAACGTGCTGAGGGTCACCTTTTTATCCTGGTCAAGCAGTGCACCCGCTCTCACAAAAACGCCCTCCCCCGTTCCTTATTGGCACCCATACTGAAAAATTGTCCCAGCTGTTTTTCATCTTTCTGCCGCTGCTTCACCTCATGCATTTTATAGGTCTGCTTTTTTGCCTCAAACATGGATACATTCACTTTTTCCGCCGAAATTACGACCGCATCGCAAAGTCATACATTAAAATGCCGGCTGCCACCGCAACATTTAGCGACTCGCTTTTGCCGAAAATCGGGATGGACAAATTTTGTTCCGTTTGCGCAAGCAAGTCAGGGTGTACGCCGCTTCCTTCATTGCCAACAAGGATCGCAAAGGCATCACCTGGATTTACTTCGCGAAACGTTACGCCGTTTTCAAGCGCTGTTCCGTAAACCGGCACTGCCGCTTCGTTCAGTTTTTCAATCCACATGTTTAAATCGCCTTTTAAAAGCCCGACGTGGAGATGGCTTCCTTGTGCCGCACGCAACACTTTCGGGCTGTACGGATCCGCCGTGCCCTTGCCGAAAATAACGGCATCAAACCCGGCTGCGTCCGCCGTCCGGATCATCGTTCCTGTATTGCCGGGATCCTGCACGGCATCAATTAAAAGATAACGCCTGCCGATGATTTTGGACGGCTGTTTTTTCATCCGGCACACAGCAAAAATGCCTTGCGTCGTTTCTGTATCAGCAAGCGTTTTGCTGATTTCATGCGTGACAGTGGTTACCGGCACCCCTTCCGTATTCCAGCGGTTTGGCAGGTCCACACCTTCTTCAACAATAATTTCTGTCACTACTTCTTCTTTCAGCGCTTCTTCGACGAGATGGAACCCTTCCAGCAAATAAGTAAATGTTTTTTCGCGTTCTTTTTTCGCGGCGAGTTTTTTCCAATGCTTTACTTGCGGATTTTGCAAGGATTGTATGTATTTCAACGTGTTTGCTCCCTTTTCGTTAAGTTTTCCTTGGAATAGTATACATAAAAATTGTGGCCATGTGAAATGCTAGCAGTGAAAGCGATCAAAGGAGCTGAACCGAAATGGATTTGGACTTGCGAAAAGCAGTCATTCACAATGTAAAAGAGGACACGCAGGATCAGTTAAAAGATACGATTGTCGATGCCATTCAAAGGGGCGAAGAAAAAATGCTCCCGGGGCTCGGCGTCCTCTTTGAAGTCATTTGGAACCATGCGGATACACAGGAACAAAAAATGATGCTGGAAACGCTCGAGCAGGGGCTGAGCCAGGCGTAACAAGGGAGCGGAAAGAGCCGCTCCTTCTATATGTGCACCGGCTCTTCCAATCCGTTTACAGTTGCAATGAATGACGGCAAATTTCTTTTATGCCACCCGTAACCAATCAGCACTTTGTTTAATCGGAAAACAGCCGTACCATCCGAAGTCCCAACATACAATCTGTGGTAAGTCAGCTTCGAAACAGTTTTCATGCTTGTGATCTTTTCTCCCGGAATAAATGCCGATTCGTCCGGTAACATATTGCCCGTAATATTATTGATTGGAATGACGGTCAGCCCTTGTTCACTATAGCTGAACACATTATACTTTGTCCCCAGTGCTCCCGCCGGCCCTCTCAGCAAATAATCCGAAAACGATGGCAAAATGATCCCGCAAACCGTACACTTCTCCGCTGTTTTATCATATCTGCCAGCCTCTGTTAAAAAAGCAACAAAATCCTTTTCTTTCAACTCAACTTTCGCAGAGTGAAATTGGCAAATAAGCTTTGATATAACTAGGTAGGCCAGAGATCCACTGTTCCAGTTGACTTTGAATTAACTTTTTAAATCTTTTATTGGTCTGTTTTAGTGCGTCTTGAAGAAGCTCGATTAACTGCTGCAATGCAACAGCCCAATCAAGTTCATTTACTTCGTCGCAAAGTTCATAAAACAGCCTGCCTATTGTTCTTTGATCGGTGTTGCAGCGGTTTTGCCACGATAGCACGATAAAACGTGCAAATACAATAGTGGTATGGCTGATTAACCCATCATACGAGCGACTTTGGAGCTCTTTTTCAAGTTTTAAAAGCGATTTTGTCGTCTTAAAGAACACTTCAATATCCCAACGCATCCCATAGATTCGAACAATTTCCTGTTCGGAAAGGGTGCAGTCCGTACTGAGGAGGGCAAGCCATTCACTTTTCTTGTTTCTGTTTTGAACGAATATAACTTTTACAGGAGTTCCATTCGCCATAACGGTACGGATAGAGCGAAGGATACCCTTCTTCGACTGTAGGGGTTGAGCCAGGCGATAGAGCTGCTTTAACGAAACCAGCTTTCCGTCAACGTTATATCGTTGTTTTGTTTCCTTGACCATGCCAATCACGTCTAAACCTTGTTCCACAATGGCTTTGACAAGTGGAGGCAAAGTAAACCAAGAATCCATTAGAACATAGCTTGCATTTATTCCACTGGCAAGCGCTCGTTTGAGCATACTAGGGATCTGTTCGGGTTCTGACTGTAAAGCATTTTTACGGCGTTTATACCCACAGGTACGTTTATCAATTTGTTCAGAGATTCCATTAATCTGAGCCTTCTTGGAACTGAGTAAAGAGAAGTCAATGGGCATGAAGGTGTAGCCGTCCGACCAGCCTAAAGTTAACATGCGAAATCCTTTATAAAAACGCATTTTAAGAGAAGCGTGGTCAAAGCAACGAGCCAGCAGTTCTACTTTTTGACTACGATTTCGATAAAACGATGAGTCATCAACAATGAAGACTTTAGGACGACTTTTGTCAGTAAGGCGTTCTACTTTGCGAATAGTAAATGTGCTCAAAAGAAGTAAAAACTGCCGCCAGTTGAACGTCGATTGGTTTAAGAAACGATACACGGCATCCTTGGCTGGGAATTGATCTGCTTTCTTTGACTCAAGAAGAGAAAACCAATTCTTGTGTTGGAAAATCAAGCAGAAAACAAGTTGAAACAAATAAGAACAACTAAAACCAAAGGATTTTTTTATGCCAGCATGGCGTAAGTGCTTCTTCATTTCAAGCTCAGAAAAAACAGAATCAAGTTCTTTTGGTAGTTGATTGTATTGGCAATTTTGGTCTATCATGTAGAGGACACCTCTTCTATGTGGTAGTGATTTTTTGTCAATCTCACTATACCAAGGAACGAGGTGTTTTTCATTTTATATTCATTTTGTCAAACAACATAATGGATAGACTTAAAGTTCAATACAGCCAACGATTAGCACTTATTTTATTGGTGCGAAAGTTGAGTTTCAACATGAAAAATTCCTCCCTCTATAAATGTTGATGTATCAACGGTTTAAGCCGTTAGTGGGGTGTCAAAAAAATATTTTTTGGCACGCTTCCTAACAAAATTTTTATATTATGTGAAACTATTCCAACATACGGGTACGCTACGCGGTCACTACTGGATAATAATGGGAAGTAGTGATAGGAAATTATACGATGCACAATGGATCTCTGCGTAACTTATGATGACGTACCCTCCCATGTCTCTGGGCATCTGTGTGCCTACATTCCTTCGTTCGGTCTAGTCATAAGGCAGAGGCTAGCGAAGCTCCTTTAGGGACTCGAGGTCGAATGGAAAAAATAGTGCCAGCTTCTCCGTGTCATCCTGTTGTCTAGCTCTTACTAAGGATGTGAGGCCTTATTCAGCCTCTGCGAGACCAGGAATATCCCTCATCATTCGCTGTGCGTCGAACGGTTTGTGCTTCGTGCTAATTCCGTGTAACACTTTTAATAGCTTACCGCATAGAACCACAATGGATTGTTTCTTGCGTAACGGATTAACCTGACGGTTTGTGTATGTGTAGTATTCATGTAGCTTTCTAAAGGCTTCATTATGGCGAATCATCGGCATCATTACCCGGAAAAGGAGGGCACGCAGTTTTCTTCTGCCTCTTTTGGAGATGCGTTTTTGCCCTTTGTGCAGACCGGAGGAGTTTTCACGTAACGTTAATCCCGCGAGTTTAATTAATTGGCGTGGATCTTGATAATGTGAAAAGCTTCCGATTTCAGCTAATAAGTCGACAATCGTTGTATCTCCAAGCCCTGGTACCGTTGATAGCCATTCGTACTCTGCAGATATTTTTACAAGTTCAATTAACTGCCCTGTAATACTTTCGATATCTTGTTCTAGCTGATGGTAACGGCGGACAAGTGTGGCAATTTCAATACGGGCCATCTCAAGTCCTTCTGTTACTCCGATAGAGCCAGCCGCGACTTCAATAAGACGGACTGTTTTTGGTCTTTGAGGGGATTTTAGCCCCTCAACCTTACGAAAAAGGGATAGAACTTCATCGGGCTGTTTCTGGTAAAGATCACTTGGAAATGGTGTGCATTCAAGTGCAGCTAAAGCCATCTTCCCAAAAGACGGAAACACCTGTACAAACTCTGGGAAATAGCGATCTAACCAACGAATAATCATGTTTTTGACAGCCCCTAATTCCTCTGTCAATTTACTTCTGAACGTCGACCCAACGCGAAGTTCGGCTTCCATGCCTTTTAAGATACGTGGGTAACTGAAACGTCCATCCTTAACTAAACGGGCAATAACCAATGCATCTTTGCGGTCATGCTTGGTTGGCAAATTGTCGTCCAACTCCTTTGATCGCTTTACATGCATAGGGTTTACCATGACCAAGGGAATACCCCTTTCCTCAAGAAAGTAGGCCAAATTGAGCCAGTAATGCCCTGTGGGTTCAATTCCCACAATGACTTCCGATTTCTCGTGTTCTTTCATTGCGGCTAAAACGCGCTGATAGAACAGTTCAAATCCATTTCCTGCTTGGGGCACAGAAAATGATTTTTGGAGCACTCGCCCACGGTCATCTACAATGCAAGCGTAGTGTGTACGCTTGGCAATATCAATTCCCACTACAAGTGTTTGTTCGGTGACTTGATTAATTTTCTAATTTTGTTTAAAATCCATTATGGAGTCCTCCTTGGTTACAAATTAGGGGTCATTCGTTGTGAGATGACACCCCGCATCATACCAGGAGGGCTCTTTTTGTTCAAGTCTCCGAAAGTCCTTCTAACAGGAATGCTCCTTATAAATCAGTTCCCTTTATAAGAATTATAAAACTTGAGTGAGAGAACTTTTTGTTAAACATAGAGGAAATAATAGCATCGTTTAGGAACCTTGAGTTAACAGATGATCTCTTATAACCTTTACAAGCATTTGCCAGCACTATAAACAATAAGGTTTTACCCTCTCACCCCTGATGATTCCTGCTAAATTCAGCATTGGTATTCCTGTGCGAAGAACTACCCGTTAAACTCCTGTCCCCGGCTTCCATGAGCTTCTTCATCGCCCTGTCACATCGCGGCGGCTTTCTTCAACGAGTTGGAGGGCTTTTCGGTCGAATGCATGGAGTTTTTCATTCCACTCGTCTGCAAATTTCCGTGAAGCTTCCGCGCTTTCATATAGCGGTCCAAGTCAGGAACGGGAATGGATACTAATCTAGGGCTGCCTGCCTTGTTTGGCTTTCCTCAAGTTCCATCTTTGCCATTTTGCGGATGAGATCACCTTTTTCCACTATCCACTCCCCTTTCACAGTAAAACATTTCCACCGCCGGCGCGCAAACCGGCGGTGTTTCCGTGTTAAGCCGTTTTTCTTCTTTTCTTCCTTACCGTGAGTTTTCTCAAATAATAAGTGAGCACAACAAATGCGGACATGATGCCTGTATATGTGAGAAGGACAGTCAAGACATTCGCGCTGCCACCATCATGATCCCCTCCTCCCCTGCGGTCACCGTCTGCAAAATCTGGCTTCTTTTCATTTGCAAAAGCCGGTTTCTGCCCGTTCGTGAAATCCAGCCTTTGCCCGTTTGTAAAATCCGATTTTTGGCCGCTTTTGCCATTAAAATCGTGATGCCCTTCCATTTCACTGTTGCCCGTGCTTCCGCCAAAAATAGAGGCGGCGCTTGCCATGCGGTTCAGGAACCCTGTTTGTATGATTTCGCAGGAGCTGAACACAAGAATCAGGGTAGCGGCGACTTTTGCAACATAACCTGCCCATTTGTTTTTCGCCTTGAAATGGACCATCCTTTTAAATACATTGACCACCCAGTGCCAATGCAGCCCGACATGCACGCCAACAAGAATCAGCACAAGGAAAGAAACGGAAATATGTGTTGTTTTGAACCAGCCTTCATTTCCAAGGTTGATGTTCGGAAAAACAACGCGTGAAATAATGATGCCGCTGATAATAATGAAACACATGGAAATCAGCAGCAACAGATTGAGCGCGTAACTCCCGCGCGCTTTCCACGGTAACCTTTTGTCAAACATTTTCAGCGTAACATTTTTTACCCAGTTTAAATTCAGGCAGACATGCGTCAAAAACACGACGCCGAACACAAGCCCTGCAATTTCATGGTACGCAAGTCCGCCTAAAACATTTTTGTTAAAGAACAAAACAAACATGATCGCCATGAACAAATCAATGGCAAATTTAGCATAATTTTTTTCATCTTCAGCTCCACCCCGGCACATTTGATATCAAAAATATAGTGCCATATTCTTAAATTCAACTTAAAAACATAATTTTTTGCAAAACAACCTTTGACAAAACGTATACAACTGTATACAATTACTTGTGTATACAACTGTATACAGAAAGGAGCACATATATGAGATCATCAATTGGACCGGGAGGAAAATTTGAAGGGCCTTGCCATCCGGGTGAAGAGGAACATGGCAGAAGAAAACACCATCATCACGGTGCGAAAACATTCCGCCGTGGAAGGGCAATCGAGTTTCTAAACAGGCTGAACATCAAGCGGAACACATTGAAAGAGCAGCTTGCAACACCGGAACTGCAATCCATTAACCCGGTGATTGTCGGCGAGTTAAAGGCAATCGAAATGGTCATCAACGAATTTACAGAGCTGTTTGAAATCCGCGAAGAGGAAATCAGAGAGAAAGCAGCCGGCGCGGAAGAAAAATCAGATAACGAAGAAAAACCGGACAAAGAAGAAAAAGAGGGGTGAACAAGGTTTTATGTTTGTACAATTACGAAGAATGACGGTAGCAAAAGGACATGCAGATCAGGTTATCGAACGATTCAGTAAACCGGGAATCATCGAACAACAGGAAGGCTTTGTTGATATAAAAATCATGCAGAAAAAACAAAGGCGCGGCGAAGAAGAAGTGATTGTCATGATCACATGGGAATCAGAAACGCACTGGAAACAGTGGGAAAAGAGCGATGTCCATATCGCAGGACATAGGGCAAACCGCGGCAAGTCAAAACCGGACTATATGCTCAATATGGAACTCGGCATGTATGAAGTGAAAGCGGTGAAAAAAGCAGCAGGAAAAGCAGAAATTTCCGAGTGAAAAACTCGAGCGAAAAGGGAAGGCCGGCTGTAAGCCCTTTTAATAAAAAGCTGGCGAACCAATTCTAATCAGAGCCCCAAGTAGCCGAACGGAGAAAAAATGAGACTGAACGCCAAATAGATAGGCCGACCCGCATTTTGTCCTTCATTAATCTGATGAAGGACATTTTGCTAGTTGCCGCACCAGCATTTTGTCTTTCATCCACCCGGTGAAGAACATTTAGAAGATCGCAGCCTCTCGAACTGTCTTTCATCCACCCGCTGAAAGACAGTTCAAGAATCCTGGCCGACCATTTTGTCTTTCATCTCCCTGAAAGAAGATATTTCACAGTCCCCGCTGTTTTTTTGCAATACCTTTACGCACAATTGCGTGCAACATAGTTGGCGCATGCAAAACCCGTGGCGAAACCGCACACGGGCTTTTGAACAACAGATTTATTGCACGCTAGAACTATATCCCCCGGGACTTTGCTGCTTTCTCCCAGCTATAGTAAACCCCTAAACTCACCACACCTAAAACGAGCGGCAACCACCACGGATAAGAAAAGGACGGGCCGATTTTCGGCATGAATTTATCCAGCAAAATAACGCCGCCCAGAAAAACAAAGATTACGGCATCTATTTTCAAAAAAGTTAGGATTTGCACCTTTTTTGTCTTTTCCTTAAACAAACTCTTTTTCAAGATACGAAAGATATACCAAATGGCAAAGATCACGTATAGCCCGGCAATGAAAAAGTTCAGGGCCGCGGGTACAGGATAAAACGGCGGCAAAGGTCTGGAAAAGAACCGTTCAACAACAAAAGCAGTAATGCCATTAATGACCAAATCAATCCCCAAAAGCAAGATCATTATCCTGATTGTAAAAGAAACCATATTGCGTTTGTTTTCTTTCGGCAGCTGCCTGATGATTTCGTCGGCAAATGCTTTCGGGTCACCGCCGAACATTTGCGCAGCTGTCTTGTTTTCTTTTTGGCCTTCGAGCAGATGGTCAAGCAGTTCCATCAGCACTTCTTCTGTTTGCTGCTCGGACAAAACGGTTTGCAGGCGAAGGTAGTCAAGCATATCGTTGTAAAATTTTTTGTTCTCAGGTGCCAGTTCCTGCCGTTTACGGTTGTTTTCCTCAATCAACTGTTTTACACTAAGCATCCTCACTTCTTCCTTTCAATAAAAGATTTACAGGGGCTGCGATTCGCTGCCACTCTGCCGTAATCTCATCCAGCGCGGATTTTCCTTTTTCCGTCAATTCATAATATTTGCGGCTCGGCCCAGAATCGGATGGCTGCATCTCTCCATGGATCCAGCCGTTCTTTTGCAGGCGTAACAGAACCGGATAGAGCGTCCCCTCGCTAATTTCCTGGAGGCCTAATTGCTGAAGTTTTTTTGAAAGAATGTAGCCATAAACCGGTTCTTTTTCAATCACAGCCAGCACACAGCCGTCTAAAATGCCTTTCAGTAACTGGCTTCGAATGGACATCCCTCCACCCCCATTTCAACTACTTTGTTATGCAAGTTAGTTTATCAAAAAATGAACTACTTTGCAATGCAAAATAGAAAAAAACAATAATAAAATCCAGCGGCAGGCTAACCGCTGGAAAAATTTTATGATTGCTTTTTTCGCTTGGAAAAATAATGAAGGAAAAAGGACAGAATCATATAGGCTAAAATCAAAAATACGACATAATTGGCCCAAAAATTTTCAAGGTTCAACACATTCAGTGTGCTCAGCCCTTTCTGGATGCCCATTACAATGAGCACCGTCACCGCAAACATGAAAAATAATTGCACATAGCGTTTCATAGCCGTCCCTCCCAAATAAAGATAATCACTATGATTATCTTAAAAAACGGTCCGGCCGATGACTGTGATCTGGATCATAGCAAAGCCGGTTGTTTATGGCATTTATGTGAAAAATGTCGTACTCCGAAAAAGAACGGATGCTTTAAAAGATGGCGCCTGTTCCATGGTATAATCAATTGGGAAGAATCCTTCATTTATGGAAGAGGTTTTTAGAAAACCCTCTCTAAAAAACTAAGAAAACAGCATCCCTTTTCGGTGCTGTTTTGTGTGAAAGGACGATTATCAATGAAAAAAGAAAAAGCAGTCGTTGTTTTCAGCGGCGGCCAGGACAGCACCACCTGCCTTTTCTGGGCAAAGAAAAAGTTTCAGGAAGTGGAAGCCGTTACGTTCGATTACGGGCAGCGCCACCGTCTTGAAATAGAATGTGCAAAGAATATAGCGGAAGAGCTCGGGGTAAAGCAGCATATTCTGGATATGCAGCTGTTGAACCAACTCGCCCCGAACGCGCTGACGAGGGAAAGCATTACCGTGAAAGCAGGGGCAGACGGGGAGCTTCCGAATACGTTTGTGCCCGGGCGGAATTTGCTGTTTCTTTCTTTTGCCGGGGTGCTTGCCAGCCAAATCGGCGCAAGGCATATCGTAACCGGTGTGTGCGAAACGGACTTCAGCGGTTACCCGGACTGTCGCGATATTTTCATCAAATCTTTAAACGTCACCTTGAACCTTTCAATGGACCAGCAGTTTGTCATTCATACCCCGCTCATGTGGCGTAACAAAGCAGAAACATGGGCGCTCGCGGATGAACTCGGGGCATTTGATTTTGTCCGTGAAAAGACGCTGACCTGCTATAATGGCATCATCGCTGACGGCTGCGGGGAATGCCCGGCGTGCAAATTGCGCAAAAGAGGGCTGGAGCAATACCTGGCCATCCGGAACGGGCAGTCTGAATGACGATTTCGTTGGAATTGTGGTAAAATAATGAAAAAAGGAGGCGGGGGAATGGCTGAAATCAAAACAGTATCGATCATTGGGTTAGGCGCGCTCGGTATTTTATTCGGGCATCATTTATCGAAAAAAATGCCGGCGAAAAACTTGCGGATCATCGCTGACCAACAGCGCATTGAACGATATGAGCGGGAAGGCGTTTATTGTAACGGCGAAAAATGCCACTTTCATTATGTCACACCGGAAGAAACAGTGGAGCCGGCAGATTTGGTGCTATTTACGGTCAAATTCAACGGACTGGACGAGGCAGTTGAAGCAGTCAAACAACATGTCGGGCCGGATACGGTGATTTTGTCTGCCTTAAATGGGATCTCAAGCGAAGAAATCATTGGCCGTACATATGGAATGGACAAAATGTTATACTGTGTCGCCCAGGGGATGGATGCCGTCAAAACCGGAAACCAGCTGACATATGCGCATATGGGCATGCTTTGCTTCGGCGAAAAAGAGCCGGGCCTTTTTTCGGACAAAATGAAAAAAGTGGCCCGCTTCTTTGAGCAAACGGATTTGCCATACGAAGCCGATACCGAAATGATGAAAAGGCTTTGGGGCAAATTCATGCTCAATGTCGGCGTCAACCAGACCGTCGCCGTTTACAAAAGCAATTACGGCGAAATCCAAAAAGACGGCCCTGCACGCGAGATGATGATTGCCGCCATGCGGGAAGTTGAGGCATTGTCCGAAAAAGAAGGGTTTCCGCTTACGGAAGAAGATCTCCGTTACTGGCTGAAAGTGGTCGGAAACCTGAGCCCTGCCGGTAAGCCGTCAATGGCGCAGGATGTGGAGGCAAAACGGTACAGCGAAGTCGGCCTGTTTTCCGGAACCGTCATCAAACTCGGCAAAAAATACGGCGTTCAAGTTCCGGTTAACGAGGAACTGAACCGGCGCATCCGGGAAATCGAAAGCACTTATACCGCAGTACATTGACACGGATCACCAAAAAGGGGAGCTTTCAGGAAAGCTCCCTTTTTGGTATGGCATACAATTGCCTGCTGTTTGTAGATGGAGGCTAGGGAAGGCAGTCATAGAAGCGCCCTATATGAAGAAAGGAAACTTTTTTCTGCGTTTCCTTAACTTAGAGGTCCTCTATGTGAAGGAAGAGCCTCGTTTTTGCTTGCTTCCTTAACGTAGACGCGCTCTACGTGAAGATAGACCGTCTTTTTTCCGCGCTTCCTTAACATAGACACGCTCTATGTTAAGGAACAACCTCAATTTCCTTCGCTTCCTTAACGTAGACGCACTCTATGTGAAGATAGACCGACTTTTTTCCGCGCTTCCTTAACATAGACACGCTCTATGTTAAGGAACAACTTCAATTTCCTTCGCTTCCTTAACGTAGACGCACTCTATGTGAAGATAGACCGACT
>ENA-UOWK01000059-UOWK01000059.1-bioreactor-metagenome-genome-assembly--contig:-NODE-59-length-158884-cov-25.017333_pt1 | contig 158884 bp, 126 predicted proteins | sample MGYA00238157_ERZ761612 | MGnify/ENA primary metagenome ERZ761612 (study PRJEB28901, sample SAMN06268035) | bioreactor metagenome | isolation source: Joint BioEnergy Institute, California, USA...
TCTACACTCTTTCCCTACACGACGCTCTTCCGATCTCCCTTCCAAAACAGCGTAAGCTGTCGGGCAAGGTCGCTGCTGTGTCTGGAGATGGCATGCTAACGGTCGACCTCCCTAGGCTCCTGTCCACTCGATGCATCTCGTCCTCCCCCCTGACCAGACCCCGTCCGGCTCTGCGAGCGCTCCTGCCGGTTCCAGCACTCCGGTTCAAGATGCTCCGACCGGGCAAACTGACCCCCTTCGAGTCTCAGGTCCCTATCCTCTCCGCGGCTATATCCAGGCGAATCAACAGGTCCGATTCCGAGGCATTGTCCCTCGTCCTTCTCCGGGACCAAACGAGTCGGAGATCGAACTCGCTTTGCGACGCAATATCGAAGCTCTTCGTCGCCAGATTGAAGAGCAAGCTAGAGCGCACCAGCGGCAACAAGGCTCAGAGGCAACTGTCTCCTCTGGCCGTTCTTATCATCTACCCACATTTCAATCTGTTGCTTCGCCGTTTGCACCATCGCCAAGCGGGACGCCGCAAACACCGTCCAGTCTCGCACAGGCTACATCGAGGGACAGTTCCTCATCCACGCCCACCATGCCGGATTCCGCAGTCCCCGGGGTTCCAGCGGGGTCCAATATCAATGCTGACCAGACTGCGGACGGCCATGCAACTGGAGCCGAGCGCTCTGGGGAGGTCGAGGATAGGCAATTGAGACTCCGCCAGCTGCAGAATAATATCAGCCTCGGTGAAAATCAGCTTAGTCGGGGCATCGCCCCTCCTCTCGATAGTATAGCTCACATCAGAAATGAGTTGTATAGACTGCTCGATGATCAATCTCGGAACCCGCTCGCTCCACGGGACGGTCGCATAGAAGCATTACTCGCGCGCGTCCTGAACCTCTATGTCCGCGCGGATCAGCTTCGCGTCTTGCAGGCCAGATCTAACGCTGAACGCCAAGACAATGCCGCGAATCAGGCGACCCCTGCGGACGCAGCTCACGCCCCGGTGTATCTGCTCTCATCCCCAGCTGGGCATGAAGCTCTAATAGCATCTCCCAGTGGGACTGCAATGATTCAGTCAGCGTTTGGTCTTCTCCGAACCCAACAGGCGCCAGCGTCAGGGCCAGCTTTGCGGCAAGACCAGGCTCAAGGGGCACCTCTGAATCCTGGCGCAGTGGTGATGGAGAATGCTGTCCGGCAGGCACTACTCAACCAGCGACGGATAGAAAACAATCGCCAGGCTGCCCTCGCTCGGAACCTGCGGCGGATATGGCTGTTCGTCCGGCTATACTTCTTCTGCTATCTGTTCAGCGAATCCGGTACCTGGTCAAGGGTCATCTTTGTCTCGCTGGCAGTGCTGATCTCGCTCCTCTCCGAAACTGGCCTTCCCCAGCAGTTTCACAGGATGGTGATTGCCCCCGTTCAGCGACATCTTGAGAGTCTGGTCCACGTTGGGGCCGATGAGCAGGTGCAGCCAGTTCCCCACGGCGGTGTCGGTGCGAATGTGCCGCCTGACGCTGCAGGGAATGCTCAAACTGCACCTGTAGCGGCAGGAGGAGCGGATCAGCGGCGCGCAGGGCTACAGCAGAGTCTGAGGAGGTTGGAGCGGTCCTTGGCGCTGTTCTTTGCCAGCCTGGTTCCCGGTGTCGGGGAGAGGCACGTGGAAGCGAGAAACGCAGCCCAGGCCGCTGCGGAGCGGGGGCGCTCTGAAGAGGAAATACGCAGAAGACGTCAGGAGGCGGAGCAAGCTGCTCAGCAAACCGCAAACACTAGTGAGCCATCAGGAGCACAATCTCCGCGTGGAGGCTCGCCTGAACAGAATCATGCAGATGGAAACGACACAACGATACCCCAGGGAGATGGAGTTGAACGGTGAAGGAAGGTGTTTGGAATAGCATTTGTATTTTCTGACCGCTGTCACCTCTTTTCCTTTTTTTGTTTTCTTCCTAGAAAGTCCATACCGTCGAGACGTGCTGCACAGTTTGGAAGTTTTCCCACCTGCACTGCTCAGATAGCTTCCTGTATAGCCTCACCTGTTTTCCTATGAACAATGTCAGGTCAGCATACATAAGCTAATCGAGTGGTCAACGCCAGTAGACTTTACTGTATTCTGTAAATATATTAGCACGCATGTACTTAGATAGACTCATACAGCCTTTGGTAATACAGAACTCTCCGAGTCTCTACGGTCAAGTCAGGATTGCGCTATCTACCTTGTTCGTTCACTGTGATGAAACTACACAGTTGAAAGGACCCAATGAATTTATCAATGAATTAATTAAGGAAATCGTGCAGGACCAGCCTGCAGGTCGAGTCTGATACATACAAATTGAATGCCGTCCAAATAGAAACAGGGGGAAAAAAAACCCATCATTAGGTACCGAAAACATAGCCTGGGAATCAAACTGAACAGACTCATCGTCACTTAGGTAAGTGGTAAAATGGATCTCTCCCAGCTCCTCCTGTTCTAACGGGACCTCACTCAACCTTCTCCTCCACTACCCTACCCAAGGAAGGAGTAGGTAGGCAGATATCCATTCTCCCGTTGTTCTTCCAATATCCACACCAGACACACCTCCTGGAGAGGATACCACACTAATCCTCCCGCTCCAACCGCGCCAACCCGCCACGGCTCCGCCGCAGCCGCTCGTCCAGGCTGTCCTCCTGCAGCCGGCGGTGCAGCTGCGCCACGAAGCGCCCGCGCTCGGAGCGGTGCCTCTCGTCCTCGGCGCGCTCGCGGGCCTCGGCGGCGTCGATCTCGGCGACGCGCTGGCGCCGCTTGGCCTCGAGCTCCGCGGCGGCGGCCTGCATCTCGGCGAGGCGGCGGCGGCGGTCCTCGTCAAGGTCTCTGCCTCCGTTGTTGGCTGTGTCGGTGTTGTTGGTTCCGTCTGCGGGGGTTTCGCTGGAGGAGGAGACTCCGTTTGGAGGAGGGTTGTTGAGGTTGTTGCTGTCTCTGTTATCTCTGTTATTTCTCCGGTAAGAGTAGTCTCTTCTTGAGTCGCTGTAACCGTGACGGCGGTCACCTTCGGCTTGTGCACCATCACGGTCATGGTACGAGGATCTTCTGGCGGGAGAGGATCTCCGATCACGGTCACGGTCACGGTCGCGATCATCGTAGTAGCGGTCCCGTGACCGCGACCTGTCCCTCCTATCCTTCCTATCATAGTCGTAGTCGCGGTGGGAGGAGATTCCGCTCTCCCGCTCGCGCTCGCGGCTGCGGTCGCGGTCCCGGCGTCTCTCGCGGTAGCCATCGATGTCCTTGTCCTCGTCACGCCGTCTGTCACGACGGTCATCGATATCCTCGTCTCTTCTGCGTCTTTCCGGGGAAGCAGAAGCCGGCGACCGCGACCGTCTGCGGTGTTCGTCTCGATGACGTCTGTATCTGTCGTCACGGTCGTAATCACGATCACGATCTCGGTCTCGGTCTCGATCGCGATCATAATCGCGATCTTCATCGCGTCTGCTGGAACGGTGGTAATCCCTATCATCCCGATCTCGACCATCCCGACCATCCCGCTCGTCACGCTCCTCATCCCTTCTGCGCCGCGAGCGTTCCGGAGACACCGACGACGGAGAATCCGATCTGTGACGGTGCGAATGATGATGATGATGTCTATGGTGATGCCGATGCCGACGATGTTCACGATCATCATCGCTCTCATCTCTCTCCCTCCTGCGTTTCTTCCTCTCCTCCCGCTCCCTGAGCCGCTTCTCGATCCGACTCTTCCGGATCTGCTCCTGCACCATCGCCTCATACGCGGCCTGCTCGCGCTTCTTCACCTCGAGCAGCGGATCCGCGCGGATCTTATTCATCGTGTCCCGCGCGACCTCGGCACTGCTCTGCTGTGTCTGCCCCTGCTGCGACACCCCATTGACCACCTGATCCACGCCCTTCTCGAGCTTCTTGCTCTCCTCGTCCTTCTTGAGCAGGATGGAATCGATCCGGCGCTTGCCGAGAAGGTAGGCCTCCATCTCCTCGGCGGAGCCGGGGGCGCCGCCTCCGGCGCCCGCGGGCGCCTGGTACATCCATTCGACGCGCTGCGGACGGGGTCTTTTACCGGCCGCTTCCTGGAGGCGCTCGAGCTCCTGGATCTGGCGCTCCTCCTCGCGCTCGCGGCGGAGCTGCTCGATGCGCTTGCGCTCCTCGAGGGCTCGCTTCTCCTCGGCCCACACGCGCTCCTGGTTCCGGATCAGCGAGGGGTGCCATGATCTAGCTGAGCGTTAGCAACCGTCGTAGTTAAGGAATGTAAACGGATGAAATACTTACTTCTTGAGGTTGAGATCGCCACCCATGATGGGCTAACTGCTGCACCCAGCGGTGCAGTGCAAGTAATGTGAGATGGCGGCAGGGAGAGAGATCGCAGAGCTCGAGAGCTCGTGGATGTTTGTTTGCTGCTGGATGGACCTCGTGGCCAGAGAGTCCGGGCGGTAGGATCGCCACGCGGGCCGACCTTTGCTCCGGGCAGACGTCCAGGGCGCCGGGTTGCTGACTAAGCAGATTGGCGCCCAGGGAACTTCGCTCCGCTCCGCTCCCCACGGGGTCGATCGTCAGGACAAAGGCAGTCTGAGATGTTCAAGGCCATGCCAAGCCTAAGGTCTGGTAAGTAATGCCACAAGGGATAGGTTTACGGCTACAGACGAGGTCCAGATGCCGGGCAGTTGGGGTCGCTGTTGTACTGTACGATTTAGGCTAACGTACTATCCCCCAAGCTCCGCCGGTCATGCATGATCTCTAGATGTATTATGACCGGATAATGCATATATACGTCATCATATGTATAATTAGGTACCTATGTATTCTATTTGTAGTATATACGCTCATAACTTCGTCGACCCACCAGCAGTCGAGGACTCCTCGCTCGAGGTCGGCGTCGCGGACGGCGGAGCCATGGGGCCCGTATCGAACGATTCCTCGCCGTTGAAGTGCCTGCAGAACTCCTAATTAGCCCAGTTGCAATATAGTAAAAAAAAAAGGAAAAGCCAGGATCAAGTCAAAATAAAGCCGCAATGTGAAGTAAGGAGTAATGGACTTACCACCCCCTCTCCGCTCCCCCGCTCAAAAAGCTACAATCCCCATTCACGACGCAGTCCCACCCGCCCCCGACCCCCTTCCCTCCCTTCCAGTCCGGCACCGTCGTGCCCGGACGGAGGACCTTCGTCCCGGGAGCCAGCAGCCCAAGCCTACCACTGTCCGCAGCAGTAGGACTACGATCAGAGATACAGGTCGTCGAAGACCCCGACCTCGATCCGGGTCCCGATCCCGATCTTCTCCGCCGAACAAACGTACTCAACCCCGCCGTGTAGACCTTGAAATCCTCCTCCCCGGAGTCATCAGGCATGTGGCCCGTGAGGACCCGCCCCATCGCGATGAGCGGCGCCGCATGCGAGCAGATGAGGATCGCCTTGCTGGAGAACCGCTCCGGAGAATCGGGGGGCAGCGCCGCCTCGAGGGCGTCGATCTCGGCGTCGACGTCGGCTATGATGCCCGCGAGTGTGGTGGCGACGCGGTCGTGCAGCTGGGCGATGGTCTCGCCGCGGGGGGAGGGGATGAGGAGCGGGGTGTAGTGCCGCTCGGGATCGGGGTGGAGGATGGTGGGGAAGTGGGCGCGGAGGGTGTGGGCGGAGGCCGGGGAGGGGTGGTCGAAGAAGGTGGTTGCGCCGAACCATTCTCTAGAGTGTTTTATTGTAAAGAGTCAGTCAGTGTCCCTGATTTACAGGAGAGCTGCCTGCCTCTCGACAGCTCCTGGAACAAGAGGTATATACTCACCCCAACCCATTCTCAACCCTCACATCCAAATCAACCCCATCATCCCCATCACTCCCGGCAACCTCCTTCTTCTGCTTCTTCAGCGCCTCCACAGCCGGCCGTATCGTCTGCAGACACCGATAGAACGGACTGCAGTACACCCGGCACGGCTTGGGTCCGAACGCCGGACTGGCCAGGTGCGCGGCGAGCTCGTGCGACTGGCGCACGCCGTGGGAGGTCAGGGTCGGGTCGGCCGGGTTGCCCGTCGGGGTGGGGAACTGGGCGTGGTAGCGGCCCGTCTTGAAGTCGATGGTCCAGTTGAGACGGTGCTGCGGTTCCAGGGATGTCAGTCTAGCGATCAACTTTTGGGCAGAGAGGGATTGGAAGGTAAATGGGAAGGAGGAGGGGTAGTAGGTACCTACACCGTGGCGGGTCAGGTATATCGTATCTAGAGGCATTGTATTATTGTAGACTGGTAGTCAGGATGCCTCCAGGAGTCAATGCTACAACAATACTAAGCCTGCGCTACTTACACTGCGGGGAAGACCTCCACTTGCAAAGGGCGGCAGAGTCCGCGGGCGGTGAACAATAAGCCTCGGTCCGCCTTCGGCACGGGGCAAAGGCTGCACGCAGTGCTAGGGAGCTTAGAAACATACTATACAGGTTGTTTTTGTTCGAGACACACATGATATTGGCTATGAAATATGAACGAGTAAATGACTCTTCAAGCTATCTAGGGCGTTTTCCGCCGGGGAATCTTCTCTTTCAACCGCTTTTTTTTTCCGCCAAGAAGCCATCATACAAGCCCATCAGAAACCCGTTCTTCGTTTCATGACCATATCATGCAATCCCGACATATAACACTTTTTTTTAGTTTTGGAGTTGTGGCAGAGAAACGGCTTCGCAAATGGGTAATCTAGTAGAAGAAGCCAAGGATCTTGCCGGCGACGTGCTTGCGCCTGGCCTCCTCGTGGTCCATGATACCAGCGGAGGTGGTCAGGACGACGTAGCCGAACTGACGAGAGGGCAACAGCTGGGTGACCCACTTCTCGAGCTCACGGAGCTGGACGTTGTAGCGGGGGTTGATAACACCGCACTTGTTCAGGCTGTTCCGATCGTCAGCCCTTGCAATTTTTGATGGAAAGAGTGAAGCAAGAGTCTACTGACCGTCCGTTGAGCTGGATGACGATCTTGCCGGAGCGGTGGTCGTCGACCTCCTCAAACTCGCCGATGTAGCCTAAAAGAAAGACAATGTCAGTGATGTAGCGAAGACTTAAAAGTTGCCAAGCACAGAGAAGGAGTCGTCCAGGAAACTTGTAAGATCTCCGCCAAACAAAAACGTTGTTTGATATCTCGGGCACTTAAAAGGCAGACGTCGTGAAGAAATCGAGAGCGCCGCCTAGTTATCAACCCGAATTTTGTTCCCCATAACGGAGCAGAAAAATGTTGGAGATTGATTGCCTGGACACTCCTCCTGCACCGACAACAACAAACGGATGACGCAAAACAGACATACCATGCTTCTGCATGACACGCAGGAACTTGACAATGACCTTGGAGCTCGGCCGGATCAGGACCTGGCGCTTGCCGGCCTTCTCGGCGTTGTTGATGGCGTTCAGCGCGTCGTTGAGGACGGAGGTGCGGACCATTTTGGCGGTTGTTGGAGGTTAACTGAGATTCTCAAATCCGTTTGGAGAAGGAAGTGAGGTATCTAAAATATTTGTTTTCGAAATTTTCCTCATCAAACCAGCCACCACCACCAATGTGGGGTGATTGGTTAATGAGAAAGAGGGAGTCAAAGAGTCAGCCACCAGTAGCCTTTTCGAGCGCAAAGAGTGCCCTTTTGGATGGAAAAGGGTTCTTAAGCCCGTGCCGCAACGAGAGAAGCGTATCATCCTGCGCTCCGTGACCGAACCCGTGGGTAACAAACGCCGGTCGTGTCGCAGACGAGGATGATTGCTTCCCCCAGGCTAGCTGGAGGGCTGAAAGGACGGAAAGAGGCGCGAGGGATACATACCTCAATGGGACGCTGGGACGGGTCGACGTCGACTGCTGCTTGTCGTGTAGGAAAAAAGAGGATCGCGAGACGGTCGAGGCGGTTAGGCTATTTTCCTGGTGGGCCCGTGGGCGCACTTAGGGTTTCCACAGCCGAAGCCCTTATCTGCATCACGTGATAGATAAGGATGCCAGAGTACTCCTGCCCCTCCAAAATCCCACCAGCCGGCCACCTCACCGTCAAGCGCATTCTGAGGGATAGACCCAGGTACCTAGGCATACTTTAGCCTTGTAGTAATAGAGAGAAAGAGTGATCTGGAATTGACAGAGAAGAAAATACGCCTGGGTATGGGAGAACGCCTGAAATAATGGAGTCTCTGCATCTGTAGAATGTCCTCGACAGACCGCTGAGATAGCTATCGTGACTACCTAGGCCTCATCGAAGCAAGTCTAAGCCTTTTCTGTCCTGTTCATAATCTCGAGTTATCAGATACAGATCTGTCATGTGTGCAAAATAATGTCTACAGATGTAGCCGCATATGATCTAGAGCCTAAGACTTCAAACCGGAGCAGCATGATCTACGACTTGATAGAGCACCATTGATTTTTAAAAGACCGGAAACTTCACATTCAAACACCTAAGACGGAGACACGACACCAGCCAAGCCGACCAGATCAATCCGGTCAGCTGGGCCCACCCGCGCCAGCGCCCTGCGCTGTTTTCTAAATCAAAAATCCCAGCGTACTAGACTATGTCGTGTCGACTCCGAATTTCGTACGCGCATGTCCTCTTCTTTACAACGCTCTGACTCCACCTCTCTGCCTTCTGTGCTAGGGCTGATGGGGGAAAAAAAAAGGAACACGATTCATTTCGTTGCGATGATTCTTCCCTCATGAAGGGTTACATGACGTCTTGGGCATACATGACTTTTAAGGGAAATGGTATTTAAACCGGGGTCTTTGTCTAATTAAAAAACGGGTAAGCCGATTTAGATAATGGGAAAGGAAACCAGCGACAAGCATCGACGACAGCATTCATTCGGAAAACATGAAGGTTAAAGAGGGGGTTCGGAAATCAAAGGGGGAAAGGGGGGGAGGGGAGGGGGGGGGGCGTCCAGACGATGCTTGCCAGGATAAGGCAGGGGGAAGGGGAGAAGAGGGAGGTAGGTCGGTGGTGAGCAGTGCTTATATCGAAGGGGACTGATCGTGCGGGGCTAGTGCAGGGGGCTCGATTCTCTTGATGCCGATATGCAATGCTTGAACGGTGGGTTAGGTTCTGCGATAGGGTCGACGGACGTGACTGGACGTCTCAGATGTTCCCACATGATGCGAAGATCGCTCCGCTGTGGAATCGAGCGCCCCAGTCACGACGCTACTTCCCTCACCACACGATCGACTGTGGCTTGCTGCAGGGGGGTACCAACAGATCTGTCTCTAGACGAGATATCTGTGGCCGGGAGTATGCTGAGCGACGTATTATTACGACATGGCAGCAGCGGTCGCCAGGTTGATCTGGCGCTTGACCTGCTCTCGAGTCCAACGGGCGGTATCGATGGTGCGTGAGCTGTACTCCCTGTTCGTCCTCGTTTCTCTAACCAGAGAGGTGACCCAGTCGTTGCGGAAGTAAGCGGCGAACTCGCCATTGGGGAAAGCATCAGCAAGGTCACTGGGAACAGTCAGCCAACCGAGTCTATGTATATATCAAAAAAAAAGCACACAGGGTAATGGACATACCCAAGGACACCCATTGATGCTCGCATCAGTCCTTCACTCCGACTCGGATCTTGCGAGATGAGATGAAGGAGCTGGAAGATCGAGTCGACGTAGGGCTGCAACTGGGCAACTATACCATCGTCAGTTTGGCCGATTGCCGCATCGAGGGATATTGCTTACCCTGCGGCGTCCCCTTGTAGGCAATGAGGATACCTCCCCAGGCATCCATGATACCTTCGCGCAGAGAGACAATGTATTCGAGCATGTCAAAAGACACATCAGGGCTTGCCGTGACGCCCGAGGCCTGCTGCAGCACCTGTGCGACCACCGACAGGTACGTGTCGAAGTGTGTTCCAATGGCCTGGGCAATGTCACCGAAAGTCTCGAGGATCGAAGGCTTGAGCTGATTGCTGAGGGTCGTGCTCTGTACGATACTTAGCATATTTATCATATCGCTTCGAATTAGAAGATTCTTACCCTCAGGTTATTCAGCAGATAGTTCATGAACGGGTCGCACCACGGCTGAGCCTTCTCGTTCAACGACCGCACAATGTCGCTGACGAGGCCAATGGCCATGGCACAGAGACCAGGCTCCTCCTGGTTGCCCAGGGCGTTGTACAGGAACGGAATGAACGAGTCCATATACTTGATGAACTCCTCCTCCAGCGCGCTGGCAACTGCACCGACGGTAGCGAACACGGTATCCGGCACACTCGACTTGGCAGGCACAGTAGACAGGACCTGCAGCAGCACATGCATGATACGGTCTGCCTGGGGCTTGATCTCCGCCTCAAGGCGTTGAACAATAGCCTGAAACGGATTAGCATAAAGCTGTGGAAGTCGTGAAGAAAAGACAGTGCCACTTACCAAGAGCACGCTAGTCAAGCTGGTTTGCATCTCCTCAAGGGTGATACGGTCCTCCACGCTGACAACCTGCTGCTGCATAGGCACGGTCTGCTCGAGACGCTGAATGATCACATCGGACAGGGTGGCAACCATGGGAAGGCTGTCGTTCGCGGCATTGGTAACAAAGGCATTCAGGACCTCGTAGGCAGCGGTGCGAAGCTGGTTGTCGGCATCGCCTCTCTCGGTGACAGTAAGCAGCGACTTGACACTGTCCTGGAAGTGCTTCGACAGAGGGTTCGTCTGGGCACCTCCCTCGCCGGCGAATCGATCGGCCAGGTTCATCAGCGCCCAGCAGCAGGAACTGGCGATCTTGGGGGTGGAGGCAAGGCCGTTGAAGAGGCACGAGATGAGGGGCGCCAGGTGCACCTCGGGGTCGATCGCCTCGGAACAGAAGTCACAGATGCGGCCCAGAGCGTAAGCAGTGGAGTCCTTCACCATGACCGAGGAGTCGTTCATCATGCCCACAAGGACAGGCAGAGCCTGCTTAACGAGCGGCTCCAGCACCTTGACATCCGGCCCGTCCATGATGGCACCAAAGGCCGCCACGGCAGCATCCCGACGATGCCAGTCCTCACTGCGGATGTTCTCTTCCACAAAGGTGAGAACGGGCTGGATGATGTCTCCCTGGACACACTGCGAGTACAGCTGCAGAGCCTGGTAGGCGGCGCGGGAGACGTTATATTCGTCATCACCGGCATCCTCATCCTGCTTGCACATGACATTCAAGAGAACTGGAACAACCTCTCTGCACGCGATGCGCGCGAAGTTGAAGAATGGACGAAGCTCCGTGGAGCCCTCCGCTTGCGCCTGTCACATGGGGTCAGAAAAGGCCAGAATAAGAGAGCATCATCAGGAGGTACATACGGCTGCATTATCGTCCTCGATGGCAATCTCCTCCTCACAGACGGTACACCAGAATTCAATGGCGAGCTTGGCCACATCCTCCTCCTCATTCTTCATGCCCATGATCGTGAGGCCGAACAGCGCCTTCTCCATGTAGAAGCGCATCTTGTCGTAGTAGGCGCCCATGATGCGGTTCAGGCAGCCAAATGCTCCCGCCTGTATCCGAGTGTCCTCGGCCTGTGTGGCTTCGCAGACAACCTGCATGATGTAATTCCGCTCGCCCTCGTTCTCCATGTTGGACCGTACAAAGTCAATAGCGTCGCTCAGCGCCGTGATGGCCGCGTTGCGGACATCGTTGTTCGGCTCCTCGCGCCGGGCGCCCTGGACGACGGCGGTCAGGATGGCGTTGGAGTGCGCGGACAGGCTCTCCCGCAGTTCGGGGTCATCGGATTCGCAGATGAAGCCGATGGTGGTCAGCGAGGCCTGCTTCAGGTGGTCCGAGCCGGTCCCGACATTCTGGACGAGGGTGCCCATCAACTCTGGCCACTCGTTGCGGGGCAGCTCGATGGCCGCTATCGAGACGATGAACTGGGCGGCGGACTGGCCAGCCCGGGCATCGTTCGAGGCCAATGTCTTGAGCGCCAGCTCCTTGACCTGGTTCTTGACCGGGAGGGGGATCTGCTGCACCCATCGTGCCTGCACCTCGCGCAGCCTGGCAAGATCTCGGAAGGTGAACGCGTTCTTCAGAGCGATACCAGCGGCGGTACGGATATGTGACGGAGAGGCTTCATTCGCCAGTTCTTGAGCGAGCGTTGTAAGGTAGGCGGCCTAGAGGAGGAAGGGGGAAAAAAAACGGAGAGCTGATGTCAGCCATAAACCAGACCCGGTATATCCCAGGACGCGGGCAGTGGAGGGGGAGGGGAGGGGTTGTAAGAAAAAAGCGAGCACGTACAAAGTCCACCTCCGCCGCATGGATCAGCTGCTGTTCCGCATTCTGACGCGTCGCCGCATCTGCAGAGGAAGAAGAAGAGGATCGAGTCAGCTCGAGCTTCTCTTAATAAATAAGACTTTTGAGGGAGGACCGCAGAAGCAGGGCGGGGAAAAGAAAAGGGAAGGGGGCCGGTGGTCTTGTTTAAGGTGTGATGTACCTGGCGACAGCGTGCCCGCCAACACCTGGGTGACGTCCATGTTGCCTATGCGAAAACAAACCGGGTCTGAGAGGCAGGCAGGACCAAGACACGCGGAAGCTCCAGACGAGCGAGACCGATCAGATCAGATCAAGACCAGGCCGGAGCGGTTGTCCAGGGCGAAAAGAGTGTGGGTGTGGACCGGGGAATATTTTTCCAGGGCCGACGCAGGAGGGTATGGTGGAAAGGACAGTGCTTGTGGATATGACGAGGCGTGCGCCAGGTCGTTCCGGGGAAAGGAAGAGGAAAAGCGCGCGTGGGGAGCAGGCCACGACAGGGAGAAGGAAAGAGAGGGGTGGTCCCGAAGAGGAGCTGGATAATATTACAGGGAGAGGGACGACCACGAAGACGGTGGAAGAGCGCAGGGAGAGCTGTTGAGACTGGAGGAGGTCGGGGGGGGGGGGGGGGGGGAAGTCGAGGGCCGTGAGTGGTGAGGGCAGGGTCGGGTTGGCGCTGTGCTGCGGCCGCGGAGCCTCCTCTCTGGCGGCGCTGGCGGCGGTCGCCTCTGTCTGCCGCCCACACCGTGGCACGTGAGCCACGACGGCCCCAGATGTACAATAAAACATATCGCAGCACTCGCATCCCTGCCGTACACAGTTGTTTACATGGACTCTTAAAAGATACCATCCTCCCTCAGATCCATCTCCCATCCTCCATGGTCTATCGGGTCAGGACATAGACGGCACCAACCGCCAACCGCCTGACCCGTCCTGTCGTCCCTCCCCGCCCGTTCAAGACAGACAACCCCTCCCCTCCCTCTCTCTACTGTGTATTTTCTTTTCTTTGTTTTGGTTTTGCTCCTTGCAGCCCACCGCCCGCAGCACTACCTGCGGCCGGGGCGACGGGCGGGTCGCGGCGCCCGCTCCGACCAACCCCGGCACACACAGGTGAAAAAAACACATGTATGGAACAGCGGTCGAACACTTTAGAAGGATGGGACCTCCGTCGCTCCCGGCCTATGATGTGGGCCGGATTCCGGCCTGCTTGATGATTATTCTCATTATTTATTTGGGAGGTCTGATATGTTACATGTTCTTCCAACGGCCGTTCATGTATTATATTTTTTTTTTGTAAAAGGAGAAGAGACCGTTCAAATAATGCCTATGTAGAAGATCTATCGAAGATATGCAGCCGTAAAGTCTATGCAAAGTCACGCAGACGAGTCCCCTGTCCCACAGAAAACAAATTGTTTTTCTTTTCCCTTTACGCCATCACCCATCCACCTACCGGCCTCGAAGAAACACTTTTTTTTATTCAAACATACTTTGATCGATCTCCTCCTCGTCATTCCCACCTTCTTTCTCCTGCTTCTCTTCCTCTTCCTCCTCCTGAACCCCGCCGTCGATATCCAAAACGTCGTACCTTGCCCTGTCCGCGTACAGCACGCAGACCGCCCTCCGCCCCTTGCGTCCGTTGACGTCCATCCGGACGGGTTTCGCCTTGGGCCCGGAGGCCGGGAAGACGTGTTTGACGAGGCTGGCGTAGATTGAGTCGTCGGACATGTCGAGGCTGGTTGTGGGCGTATCTGGCGCAGGGGTGGCGGTCGAGGTGGTAGGGTCGATATCGAAATAGGTCGGCACGAAGGCGGCGGAGGAGTCGGTTTGGGTTGCTGTGGATGACCTGAAGGGGAAGTTGAGGAGGTAGGAGGATCCCGCTGCGATGGAGGTCAGTGCACAGACGACGAACCGAGTACAGCGGGAAAGGGACACACGGGTTACATACCTCCGTCCGTCCAGAGGAGCATGATGGTGTCATCCTCGACGAACTGGATCTGGCGGATCTCTCCCTCCCGCAAGCTGAGGGTTGCGATCGCGGTGCTCTTCGTCGAGCTTACGCCGTTGACGGAGTCAAGGGCGATGCGGTAGATGTAGACTGTTTGACGTAGTCAGTATGAGCATGCTGTAGAATATAAGCTTCGAAAACATACATTTGTGTTTGGACTTCACAGACTTCGCCGCAATGTAGACGGAACAGTATCTATCTTCCCCGGCATCCTGGAAGGACTGTCAGCGCCATCCATGGCGAAATCTTGATCGAGCGAAACGCACCTCATAGCGCATAGTGATATCAATAACAGCCTCATCGCAATCCGATTGTAGAACGAGAGACGATCGATGCAGAATCCCCCTCCGTTGCGTCAGGGCGATCTGACCAAACACCTTATCACATTGCCGCTCCATACGCGCCACGAAGTCGCTCAGCTTCGGCATGTCAACCGGGCCGACATCCCCCTGTCCGTATGGTTTCTGTTTCTCTTTCTCCTTTTCCTTTTGCTGCTTCAGCAGCTTCTTGTACGTGTCGAAGAAGGCGCTATCGTCGGAAGGCCACCATTTCTCAGGGTCCGAGACCTGAGGTTTGGCGAATATTCCCGAAAGCGGCTGGATGAAATCCTGCAGGGCGCTGTTCGTCATGGGGCCCCGCATGTACTTCAGCGTCTGGGGGTGATCGATCATGTCGGTCTTCTCCATCAGCTCCTCCAGAGTCTGCGACATGGGTTCCGCGCTCTGGATGTCGATCTCGTGGCGGAGCCACTTGGAGAAGGCGAGGAACTGGGCCAACTCTTGGTTCGTGTATATTATAATCATATGACAGAGGAGATGGAGGCAGTCGGCGGTGTCGACAATCGCCTTGAGATCCCGCGTCTCCAGGCCCAGCACGCCGCTGAGCTTGTGGAACTTGGACAGTCCCACCAGCCGGCTGAGGATTACTTCGGCTCTCTCCAAGGCTGGAAGAAGGCATTCATGAGTCAATCTGCGGACGTTCTCGTAGCCAGTCGAGACCGCCTTTTCCCAGCGCTTATGACCCTGTTCCTTTCATCAGCGGCTGAGTAAAGACCACATTGAGGTAAAATAAGTAGCATACCCTCTCCCCGACAATATCAACCAGAAATTCCTTCAACGGATCGAAGCAGTGGCCAGTGACCGCCAGATGGTACGCCGCAGTCACAAAATCACAGTGACACTTCTCCTGCAGATCCTCATTGATATTCCGCATGTACCTTGTCGGCAGATCCAGCGCGTTCTTCCACTCGACCTGGATCTGCCGCTGCACCTGGTTGATGTACCTCAGGAGATTCTGCAGCTGAGTCGTCTTGGAGGCGAGGAGGGACAGGTAGAGTCCCGATTTCGTAATGAATCGAAGATCGAGGGTCAACAGGGACAGGGATTTCTGCCGCTCTTCAGACGCCGGCGCTGACACCAGCAACGCATGTGTCGAGCTCATGGGGTGCGAGGCGTGACGGAGAGCCCTGCAGGAGCTGGAGCCCCCAGCGGAGCTTCCGACCTGAAGAGAGCCAATCTCGAAGCAGTCGAAGATCCGTAGATGGATCGTGCCATCGTCAAATCCTACGAAGAGCACGTCCACGGTGTCGCTGGTGTTTTTGTTATTCGAGTGGAAGATGGCGTCAATGGACGCCCGGGAGCTGAACACATCGTCACTGTAGAAGAAGCCGTCAGGAGCAAGTTGAGGAGGACGAAACCAACATGGAAAATACTTACTCACTCCCCGTACCAGGCAGCGTACTCAGCTTCGGCAACGAGCTCTCGATATCCAACAGCGCCAGCTCCCGCGGCAAATCCGCCTTCATATAGGCGGCCGCCTTGGAGGGCTGCATATCCGGCGACAGCAGATCCTCCACGGAAAGCTGTCCGCCCGCACTCTGCAGATGCCGCTGTGCGGCTTTGCTGTCGGTGAAGTTGACGCCCCATCCCAGGCACGTAATCTTTGCAGGCGGCTTCCCTTCTTGGCTGGACGCATCGCCCTCCTGCTGACCGGCCGGGTAATGGTGGACTGTCTTGCCACTGTAGGAGCTGATGAGGCGGATGCTGCCATCTCCGCAGGCAACAGCTAGAAGGTGGCCTGGAGGGGGGTTAAGCAAGGAATCATCAAGGGACAAATGGAAATCCAAAAAAAAAACTGGGAAATTAAAAAAAATCAATGCAAACCGAAAAGGAAAAAGTATAAAAAAAGAAGCAAACGAAGCATACCATTATTCTTCCATTTCATCGCCCTGATCTCCCCTTTCTCCTTCGCATCCTCATCAAGATACGGATCCCCACCAAACGAACCCCCAAACACGCGCTGTCCATTCAGCCGGAAGACATGCAGCTGCTCGTCCTCCGCGGCCAGCGCGATGAGGTCCATCGTGGGGCAGTAAGCCAGCGTGCCACTGCCGCCGGGCTTGCATTTCGTCGGCTGCAGCGTCTTCTCCGCGACGGCGGTGAGCTGCGGCTGGTGCCGCGGGGCTCCTGGATTATCCCTTTCAGCCATGTTGTTCCATGGGGTGCTCTCTTATTGCATGCTTGGCGATCTAAAGTGTTCGGTCCATTGCTTGCGTTCTATAGCATGCAGGTGTCCGCGGTTCGTTCTGAGAGGTGGGTTTGGCGACGCTTGGCGCCAGGCTGTTTACCGTATTGGGTGGTGCAGGTGGCATTTTTCGCGAATCATCTTTGCGGAGAGGTGCTGGTCGGGTCAACGACGAACCTCCGAGATCAATTTCACAGTAACTCTTTTCAGGTACAAATCCAATCCAGTTACTGAGCAAATATTTACTTGATTTCGTATTCAAATTCACATTTTCCAATGCCAGTTCTATCTACCCATACAGTGCATAAATATTGCTGACAGGCGCTATGCTCCAGCAGAAAACCTCTCCAAGAAGTCTAAATATCCAAAGTAGCTATAAACACCGTGACCATGCCCAAGATAACTCCGATCCATGCTCGGAACATCATAAACGGCCATCACCTGGGTTCGCCTGTATTATATCCCCAAGATAACTCAATTCGTCCACCAAGTCCTGCATAACCGAAGAGCGCCTGCGACCCGTCATGTCGGTGGCATGCGGAGTATTCAGAGCACCGTCTGCTTGCTCTGAATCGACTCCTGTGGTGGAACAACGGCTAGTAGTCGGTGATAAAGCCAAGTCTTTCATCGCGTCCAAACAGTCAAATATCGCCGCATGGCGCTTGGGGTTGTCTTTAACCTGGTCGAGGCTCTCGATGCCCAGACCAGAAACGTGTCGGTCGTACTGTGAAAGGGCTATTGATGGAGCCGTCGGGTGCAAGGGAGGAGAGGGATCAGCGACGGTGGTGGGAGAAAGGGTTTCGGGAATCGTAGGTGTCGTGGGACCGCTAGATGGGGCGTGGCTGCGTGGCTTTGAGGATGGAGGCACGTCCAGCTCAAAACCTAGGGTGGGAGAGGTCTGCTTTTCATTGTTGAAGGTCGACGAGGATGTCATGGAGGCAGGAGAAATCATTTCCGTGTCCGTGCTCCATTCCGAAAAGCGGCTTCTCTCGAGTGGCGAATTGGCGCAAGACCCATCAGTGGATGTGTAGTCAGAGAAATGGCTGCGTAGGACTTCTATATCCAACTCCCTGTCTTGCTCATCCAAGGCACGCAACACCTCATCCATGACGGAAGACGGAGAGTTCGGTAGAGTGGGGAGTCTTTTGTCCCTGGGATCGACATGCGAAGGCCTAGGCGTTACCGAGTCATCAACGGTGGGAGATGTCCTACCGTTGACCATCAACATAGGTGAGTTCTGTTGGGACGATGCTTCTTGAAGTGTCTCTAGGCGCCTTGTTGTTGTTGTTGTTGTTGTTGTTGTTGTTGTTGTTGCGGGATTCGAAAGCTCGCTGCAATCGCTTTTGCCGGAAAGAAAATTGAGAGTGAGGTAGTTCCGGAGGGGCGACGGATCCCTGGAACTCGACCTCGACGCCCTGCGATTCTGAATAGACGGTGGAGGGCCGCTATCCTTCCGATCCAAGCCTGGCCGCCGAAACGGGGGCCTCTCACTTGCCGGACTTTCTGCCACGCCCCCTGCCGGTGGTGTCGGCCTAGGACTATAGTTGGAGCTTGAATTCGACTGCGGGATGCAATGACGAGGGCCATCAGGCTGACGTGCCATCTGTGGCGCAGAACAGTCATATCCGTCCGCCCGTCTTGCCGTGCTGCGGTCCCAGTGATCCCTAGAATCGACGCCAGGCGGGTGAGACGCAGTCAGGTTCAGGAGCGCAGCCCGAAATCCCCTGGACCGCGGAGGAGAAACAGATCGAGCGGCTTTTCCTGTCTCTTTCTGTATAATGCGGACTTGGGGGCTGGTTGCGCTCGCTGGCTGAGAGACACTTCGATGGTGAATGGCATCGAACGTCGAGGGGAGGAGGGAGGACCACGACGAGTTTGCTTGCTGGCACAGCGGTGGAGAGGTCTTCAGACGTGGGAGTTTCGGCTTTGGGGGAGTCCTCGGGTTTAGGTACTTGTCCTCGGGATTCATCGTTCGATGCTCCGACTTCAGCGAGCTGACGCTGCTTTCGCGGCTGTGGCCCCTCCTCGTGTCTGGAAGAATGATGGGAACATTGAGCACATTAACGGGCTACCCGGGAAGGAGAGGACACTTTGTTGTGACGGGCTCGGCCTCGTTGTAATGCTCGATGTTACCGTCCAAGATATACTGTTCCCGGAGTCAGACTTGCGCACCTTCAGATGGGGATCTGTCCAGGGTCACCGACATAATACCAATACGTTCCACCCATCTTGAGGCCACCGGAGCGCGCGGGAGAGGGATTATTCGTCGGCCCATCGCAGACAATATCCGTAAACGTATGACACCCCCTCCAATGGCCTTCACCAACCCGACTGTCCTTCTCCATCGGGTACGGTCGCGTGAAATTGTCCCATGATCCCAGCAGCTGCACCGATCTAACGTCGGGGGAAGTGCGACTATCCGCAAGCGGTCAGTTGACTTTCGTTATATCCGCTTCACGGGGAAACTCACAGCAGAAATGTCATCAACGTGGTGGAGGTCATGTTGGCAGGATTGTTCCGAGTGACTATTGTGACGAAACGATGCAAGGAGAGACGAAATATGTAGAGCAGAGAACGCCAGTATCAGATAAAATAAATTCCTAACCCGGGAACGAATGCGACGGCGCGGCCACTGTGCACGAGATCAAGCAAGGATCGATATCAACCAGGCCACGCTGGTCAAGGCGAATCACCACCTCCTCTTATATCAGAACGGTCAATGGTCCAAGGCCCAGCTTGGGAACGGTTTATTCGGTGTCAGAGAAGTTGTTGCTATTAATACAAGATAAACCACCACGGGCGCCCAAGGAGGGTCTGCTCTTCCAACGGGTCTGGAGTCTTCTCACTGTTCACCACCCACGTCGCGCAGAGCTAACGGCGCGATATACCGGTTAGTAGGAGGTCAGATCCACCGCAACAACTGCGCCATCACGCATTCAGATGCCGAGGCAAGACGGCTGTTGCGAGTTCGATGCTTCAGCAGCCGCGCCGCAGGGTTAAAAGTCTGGACGTGTCTGGGTGAGCGCGGTGCCCGAGGCGGCGGGGACCAATGATGCTGGTATACAGCAAGCTCGAAGCGCTGTGAGCTGCGTCGGTGAAGTTTATGCTCTGGGACGTCGGCGCTTGCTGAGGGGAGCCAGGCGTCCGTTCCCCTTCTGCGCCGTGCTCCGTCAGCGAACGGGATTGGATGCGGATCTGGACGGCGGCTACTGAGGCAGCCGACAAGGCAGGGCAGAATCTTCAGGCCACGGGTTTCACGAAGGAGTATGAGGGGGGCGATGGTCCAGAAGCATCTCTCTCGGAGGACCTGGAGGAGGGCGGGCAGGAAATAATACCCGCCGCGGGCCCGTCCCAAGTCTCAGCGGGGCGGGACCCGAAAGTCTCTCAGGCTGGATGCGCCGATGAGAGCAGATCGAGGGCGGGCCGGAGCCATGGCGATTTGAGATGATGATTGCAGCAGACGGCGCCAGGGACCGAAGCCTCCGCAAATCACAGCGAACAGGATCTCCAGATCGGGTGGAGCAGCCCTCGTCTGCATCAGCCCTGCGCGTCGCCCTCGACGCTCCGGACGACGCCCTGGCCAGGGGTTCTGTGGCCGCAGGACGTTCTGGCAGGGCAGACTCGAGAACGTGGACGTGCTGGCTGTCTGCGACGAGGCCTGCGTGAGTTTTGCTCCGGGCAGCCCGCCCCTGGACAACCTCGAGATTCCCAATCGGGTTCGACGCTGATCCCCGGATGCTGGATCTCTCGTTAGCCCGATAGACACAGCCCCGGACTCGACGATCGCGCACTGTCGCCAGGGGCAGTCGAATCAGCGTCCCAGGCAGCCGGAAGAGGACGAACACGATGCCCGTGGCTGTCTTCCCGGCTCGTCTCCCGGAGCGCCGCGCGGGAGGGAACGAGCACCGCCCTCGAGCCCCTCTCAGCGATCGTCAAGTTTCCTGCTGAAGTTCTCAATCATCGGAGACATCCTATCCAGTCTCCCCAGCGTCCCCTTTTCCCTCCCTGACTTCCTAGCACGACGCCGGTAGGATGTCCACGGTACGTGCACTGCAATAGTAAAAAGGGGTGCGTGTGTCCCACCAGCCCGCTTCCACATCCGGCCGGAGCCCGGACATGCCGGACTGGGCGACCCCGCCGGATTCGATAGACAGGGCAGCGAGAAATAGCAAATTCTTCGAGGCATACGTTCTTTTCTTTTTTAACCGGTATCTTTCTACACTCCCTAGCACAACCGAAACAGGACGGAAAAAGAAAAGCTGTTTTAGTTCATCCAATCTTTCCTTCAGCCCTGCCCCTCCCAGGCCCCCACAACAATATGAACTCCAGGCTGCTCAGAACCGGCGATCGAGTGGACATAATAATCCACGGTAGTCCCCAACGCGGAACTCCCAAAGACACCTACGGACTGCATTCGATCGTGCTACAGTCTTGACTCCGACCTTGACCGGCGCGGGGGGGCCTGAACCTGGTCCCGTGACGTCAGAGTCTACCCCGCCTTGCAATTGATTAAAGATCACCAACATGCCCACGATGCAAGGATCTTGCAGCTGACGGATTGTTGGAACTTTGAAATCTCCCACGGTCGATAATTCATCAGCCCGATAGAGCGGGACCCCAGATAATGATAATTCCAAACCGAACCATCCACCTCGCGACTTGAAACACTGAGCAGGTGCGGTACACGCACCGTACATACATAGTCCACCTCCGAACCAAAACACCAACGACCTGCTGTACAGTCCAGACCACCTCCCATGCCCGCCGACCGCGACCACGACCTCCTCCTCGTCACCGGCGCCAGCGGCAAGCAGGGCGCGCACCTGATGCCGCTCCTGCAGCGCGCCGGCTGGAAGCGCCTGCGGCTGGCCGTGCACTCGGCCGCGTCCGAGGCGCGCCTCAAAGCAGCAGTACCCGGACGCGGAGGTGGTGCGGGCGGACCTGGCGCAGCCGGCGGGCGCGACGGCCGTGTACCACGTCGGGCCGTCCTTCCACCCGCACGAGACGGAGATCGGGCTACAACGTGGTCGAGGATCTGGGCCCGGAGTGAAACACTTTGTCTACTCATCCGTGCTGAACACGCAGCTGCGCAAGATGCTCAACCACGACTGCAAGCGCTACGTCGAGGAGTACCTGATGGAGTCACGGCCTGCCGTACACCATCCTCCAGCCGACCCATTTCATGGACATGTTCCCCTTCGCCGCGCTCCTGGCGCAGAAGCAGCAGGGCCAGGAGCAGCTCGTCTACACGGCAAACTTCAACCCGACCATCCCCTTCTCCTTCCTCGCCCTGCGTGATCTGGCTGAAGCGGCCGCCGTCGTGCTCGACCAGCGCGAGCGGCACTTCTACGTGCAGTACCCGCTGGTCTCGACGGCGCGGCCGGTGTCATACACGGAGGTCGTCGCGATCGCGAGCGAGCTGCTGGGGCGGGAGATCCGGATCGAGACGCGGCCGCTGGACGAGGCGGTGCGCGCGCTCCTGAAGGTGCTGTTCGGCGGGGAGGAGGTCGAGGAGATCAACCAGCGGACGGTGGACGCGGCGCAGCGCATGCTGCTGTTCTACAACCACCGCGGGCTGATCGGGAACCCGAACGTGCTGGAGTGGCTGATCGGGAGGAAGCCGACGACGCACCGGGAGTGGATGCAGTTGCAGCTGGAGAAGGCTGCTGGGAAAGAAGCGTGAGAGGCAGATTGTTTTGCTGATATATATATATATACCCTATACGCCTTCTCTCTCTCTCTCTGCGTTCTTTGCGTCTGCTTTATTCCAGGCAGTTGCTGCTTACACTAACCTGGTCCCTTGTGACAAGGATAAAGCTCTAGGTTGTATGTCGTTACGCAATTACGAATTCGATTGCATTCTCCAGTACGCCGTGGAGAATACTTCTGACATAGGAAAACAGGGAAATAGACTCGAGCAAGAGAGAAAGAAAGCGTATTTCAGTCTCGCAAGAAGGGAGAAAGGAGAAAGAGGACATTCTCGTTCTGGCCAGAAAAAGGAAATCCAGTTCCTGTACTTGAAGAATAACTACCGTGCTGTCGAGCCGCCCTCGGGACCTGCCCTGCCCAAAGTGGAAAAAAAAAGGCCGTGGTGAGCATATCACCAATCTGGGAAGAAATAAAGAAAAAGAAAAGTACCAAGAAGTCCACCTGACCGCGCTACTTCAAGTTAAATCACCCATGGACCGCCTCGCGCTTATCATACCTCTTATGCACCGCCCCCAGCACCACCTTTAGGATCCCCTCCCCGGTCAACGTCTGTCCCGACTCCCCCCTCCACGGCACCGTGTCGACGATATCCCGCAGGTTATGGTCCCGCACCTTCGCCGCGAGCCCGTCGTCCAGCTCCTGCAGGAACTGCCGGGCGTCCTCGTCGTTGCCGATCTGGAAGAACTGGATCCCGACCTGCCAGGGGACGGCCTTGCACCTGTCGCTGTCGAGCCGCTTGGCGGCAGCCACGATGACGCTCTCCGCGTCGTCGGAGAACTCACCGTCCGTGATGGCGATGATGTTGAGCGGGCGCACGGCGAGGGGCGGGTCGCGGAGCTCGCCGTCTTCATCTGTCGCGGCGGCCATGGCCTCGACGCGTTGCAGGTAGGGCCGCAGGATCTGGTGCAGGCGCTTCCCGAAGGGCGTGCAGCCGGACGGGCGGACGCTCCGGAAGATCTCCTGGACGGCCGCGGCCGTGGTGACGTTCGTGTAGGCCCCGGAATCGCCGTAGCGGCTTCGATGGTTCAGAAAGTAGATGTCGATGCCGTCGGGGTCGTACTGGACGCAGATGGGCGTGATGGCGGCGATCGCGTCTTCGGCCTCCTTCCACCGCGGTCCCTCCATGCTCAGGCTATCGTCGACCACGAAGACGGTGTCGAATTCTGCGAGGAAGGCGTAGGGCGAATCGCCGCTGGAGCGCGACTGATTGGCAGAGGAAGACGCGGCTGGCGCTGGAGGAGGAGGAGGAGCTTCAGAGTAAGGCGGGGGCGCCCAGAGGCTGTCGCTCTGGTCCTGGCTTCCAAGACTTCGAAAAGGGTTGCGGGAAAAGCCCATATCAGAGCGTCGTGTACTTGAATGGTCGTTTCCCACATTGTAGTGGTCAGAGTCTGGAGTTGGAGAGTGAACGGGCGATCTCTTGGATGAGAACAGGTTTCTGAGCGAGCTGCTGTTCCCGGAGAGAAGCTTTGGGGACTTCTTCCCCTTTCCTAGGCCAAAAGGCAGAGACATGTTGGATGGTTGTGCGTGCTGTGTAATCGTGTTGTGTAATATCTGTAGGAATAAAGTAACGAGTGAGAGGACCTCGGGTGAATTTCCTGCCTAAAATATGAACGTCCAGGAAATCTGTCTAGGTCTCTAGGTAGTGACGGAAGGTTCCCCTGTTAATAGAAGACGGAATTGCAGAAAAAAACTTGATGGAACTTCCAAATGTTGCATCAGGTGAACCCGGCGGGAAGAATCAACAAAGAAGAGAGTTATGAGGGTTGTTTGCCTCCAGAAGAGGTATCAAACAAAGACCACCATCAGGCGGTATTTGTCGACATCTTTATACGCACAATTGATGAACCAACACTGCGGAGCTTGTTGTCATCCAGGCTGACTGACAGGGGGGAGACATTGTCTATCCAGACCCCTACAATTCCTGGGCATCCTTCATCCATCCAGCATTCATACATACATACCTACTACACATTCAATAGTCTCTGACCAGACGCAGTATTGATATCACATGTAGGTCAAGAATTCAACATGAAGTTGCCTTGCAGGGCAGAACTTTTGGCTGCGTGACAACCTTTTCTTCGGGAACATCTCTCGAATATCCATGGAACCAACGGGCACAAATAATATGCCGTGCTTGTGAATGATATCATTCCATCCTAGGATAGGTGAATTGTTCCAAAGTCAAGTTCTGCCTTGCGATCATTCACGATGCAGGGGTGGGCACAGCCCCAGAGGCTTACGGTGCACGCCGCATCTAGCCATGCATTATGCTTTGCATATCCTGTACCACTCACTGAATGGTTTTCATCTGTCGGAGCGCAGAATCGAATCGGAATTATTTGGGGTGCTCATAAACAATGTGCGTGTTCCCACGAAACTGGGTCAGTACTACATGTTGTCTTCCTGATGATTCCCTCCTTGATCCAAGTCGGAATGCATTCTACAGGATGTATGCAACAAAAAGGGCATTTGCTCCCCTGTCCGCCAGTCAGTGGGAAATGCACTGCCTTCCGATCTCAGCCTGACAGTGATGTTAGGACTTGAGCTAAATTTCATATGATGCGTTTTAGTCACTCTTGTACTGCTTTCCGGTCTAGAACGGAGGCTGAGGGCGAACATTGAAAATAGCCAGAAAGGCAGACGTGGAGGTATGCACCTAGGTATGCACGTATTGCACTGTACATTGTATTTGTATGTGTATCATCAATTTGTATAGCCGTGATATAGCGCGCGCAAGACTCCCACACATTTTCGGAATATGGCATCCCAGCCGAGATATTGAATTACAGCAAGTGATGGAAAGGCACTTCAAGACCCAAAAATTAAAAGCGTGAAGCTTGACTGCACCATGACATATTATATCCCAGTCAAGTCTGCTGAAGCGTCAACCACTTCTGTCACTTTTGCCCCACTGATAGCGCTCTGTTCGACGATATCCAGACTCTCATACTCCTGCGTTCCGTTTAGCATATCAGCCAGTGCCAGTGCCTGATCAATCCCAAGAGTGCGCCCGATCAGTTTATAACAATCGATAGTCCATTTGCGGAGCGGGTGTGAAGATCCGTAAACAGATCCGGCCAGGAACAGCGGCCAGAGGAGGAGGAAGCCACCAACAGAACTTATAGATCTCGATATTTGCATGCCCTCCGTATCGCCGAGGCCTAGGTGGTATGGTACACTGTAACATATATCTGCTGCCAATTGTTGCTGAATGGCTCGAATGCCGTGGCAGCGAACTCGGAATTCGCTGGAGAATGATAGCGTAACGGACTCGGTAGACAGGCGGTATAACTGAACCACGATGATCTCGTTCACAAGGATGGCGGCAGCGCGGTAGTGATTCCAGGCATGGCTTATATATAAATCAGTGTAGAGATGATAGCGACTGTTGTACGGGTATAATCCCTCTTGACCAGTCGCCCGGACGAAGTTTCCTTCTGTCACCTTAACAGTACAATAAGCCCATTCTTGCGGAAGGCTGACTACCCATGCCTTCAGTTCCGATTCGATGGCCTGAGCCGCGGAGAGAATTTCAACATTATCGACGATAACTTTGGAGTTAATATCCGCACGTAGATTATTTAACTTGATAAGTATTTCTACTAGCGTGTCGGCATGACGATACGCGTCTGACCGCATTGATGCTACTATCTTGGAGAATTCGGCAATTGTAGGAGGGACGTGGGCTTGTCTTTGGAGACAGCTGATAAGCTACCGAATTGTTAGCCAAGTTTAACAGATGATCTGGGAATGAGTGAACGACTATTTTATTTCTCAGTTGGGTGAACAAGAGAAGTCCGATATCACTCTCAAGCTGGCGTAGTCCACGAAGTTCAAGGAGCGTAGTTGCACCGTGGACGTGCTTGGTCCAGTTTTCTATGCTTTGGGGAACTCTAGAAGTGAAGACCTCGGGTTGCAGTCAGCCTCGAACCGCTGAGGAGAGCTAGGTACCTCTTACTTCAAATATCGCGAGCAGAGATACAGAGGTGAGCGTCGCATCTGATGTGGCCTGGGTTGGGTCTGAAAGAGCGGCGTTTGTATACCGTAAAGCTTGTACATACTCGCTCCTCGCGGCTAGTCTCAAGGGTGGAGAGTTCTTGATTCCGGCGAGCGCAGCCATCCCGACAGCAGCAATGCTCGCCAGCATGGCCTTGTTACTGACTGGGGCTTCTACCGTCTGTGAGTGTGAGTAACGTGAATCGGCTCGAGCTAAGAAAGAGGCGCCCATCCATCCAAAGTTCCTGAAGAACAAGCACGTGGCTTGATCCTTGGCAGAGGTCGAGACGGGCTGTTCCACAAGCGGACTATACCGCAGCTGCCGCCGGTCACTGCCATCTGAGGAGAAATCGCCTGTCGCGGGTTCTTTTGCATCATTCCTCGCATGTTGTCTTCTCCGTGTGCCTCTGGTCTGCTTACCAGATGAGCTTGCAGCTCTGGCCTTACGGATAACCTCTTGGCTCTCGTCCCGGAATAAAAGGGATAGTTGATCACGATACCCAGGACAGATGCGGTTGGCCCTGATACACTGGGAACACACTGGTTTCACCTGGTCACACTGCAGTTCGAAATCAGTAAAAGCTGCGAGGCAAAGGGACAGCACCACAAAAAAAAAAAAAAAAAAAAAAAAAAAAAAATAAGCGGAGCCGACAAGCTAGTAGGTTCTCGGACGTACTCTGATCTTCCTCGAGCGGCATTCTCCGCAGCCTTGGCTCGGTTTACCGCAGTAGACCATACTGACAGCATCAACCTCGTATCTAGATCTGGTAATCGTTGTAGTGATGCCGAGAGAATGCGCTCACGGAGAATCTCCAGCAATCTCCAGGGCCTTTTCTGCTCATCCCAGAATCAGGGAGGCCCAGAGTCGTCAGAACAGCCAAAGCCGATCGTCGAAGGCCCCCCGTTCAGCACGAGGCTGAGCCTTGGAGGCCTTACGACTACGGCTGGATCCAGCACTAAGTTGATAGTAGCCCTGCCCAGGTGGAGCCCTGGAGGTCCCCGGTTGTGACGCTAGCCCGTATCCGGTATGCAGTGCGAGCGGTCGGACCTCACCTTTTCACTCATGCAGCTCTTCCTGAGATATGGCGCTGTTTGGATAGGTATGTATATAAACACGATCGAAACCTGAAGGAGATACGGTAACATTTGCTCAGGACAAGATCTTCGTGTTCGCAATTTTGATAGGGGTGCTTCCTCTTTGGGCGGCCAATGCCATGTTCAAGGACACGACGCGGAGTACCGTCAGGTTTATACTGAATTTTCTACAGAAAGGTGCATCATAATTGCGTTGTCTAAAGAATTATTTATCTTTCTCAAGGCTTTCCGCATTAACTTACTGTCCATGGGATTCCGATGAGCCTAAAAAGAAAATACTCACCGCGTTATAAGAGGATAAACCGATGGAGTTCCATGGACTTCGTTTCTTTCGTTTAATAAGAAATTACTACTCATCTCTATTATCTCCACTCGTTCAGTTTGACCTCTTTGCTGCATATATACATCCGTTTCGTTTTAGTCTTCCAAGTAGTATAGAGCAGATGTTCTAGAATTCCTATTTTTGAATCTTCCATGTCACTTGTCTTTCCACCAGGTATATGGCCTTTGTGAGAAAACACCGAATCATTCAGAATCTCCAGCGGTATATGCTACAAACTTCCTAAATTAAAGAATAATCGATTTTTCATTACTCCACTATCTTAAGGAATCGAGCAATTTCAACGGCTACAGGGGCGCACATAACAGTCGGACAACGAAATCAACTCCTTCCCCGGTACATCGAGCATAAAGACTTTTTTTTTTTAAAAAAAAAGACTCAAGCACGAAAACAACTCATCATCACCGCTGAACAAACAACGTGAACTGAATCTTGCAATATTCCTCACAGACCGCACAGTCATCATCTCTTTCATTTTCAGATCCACACTTACAGCTTCGGCTTCAGCATCTTCTCAGCAGCGAGACCTGTCTTCATCGGACTGGACGGTAACTTGAAAACGTTTTCCTTGACAGGACTGCCAGAATTCTCAGAGTCGCTGGTCTTCTTCTTCTTCAGAATGAATTCAGGAGCCTCGGGACGAAGCTTGCGATTCCCGGAGGCAACGACGATTGGAATATTCTTCTCCGTCGCCTTCGATGTTTGGGTTCCCTGAACCGGCTCGTTGGTTTTCGCATCATCCTGGGACGGCTGGCAACGATACCATGTCTTATTAGTACAGAACAACAGCACTTTCTCCGGAGCCTGGAATGACTAGAGTCCATAGCTACGTATGTGGGTACATAAAAGAAGTATCCATCTAACTCACCTGCTGAAGTCCAGCAAACCTGTCGAAGAATTGAAAGTCGCGGTTCCACCACGCGGCTAGCTGAGCAGGATACGGTGCAGCGGGACACGGCTGGTTCAGGATGTAGTATCCCACATATCCTGGCGTGCCGTTCCCGCTGGTGTTCTGGTAGCTGTGGAACGTTACAGGGTAATAGAAGTTGCCGAACAACGGATTTGGCTGAGCAACCGCAAAGAGGTTGTCATTCTGAGCCTTGTCTTCGACCCGGACACCCCGGAATGAGTTGTTTCTCCTGCCCTTCTCTCTGCCAGAAGCTCTGGCTGCGGCGCCGGCGAGGTCGCGCTGTCGATCATTTCTCGTGGTGAGTTGAGATCTAGCTGAAGCGGGATAGGATGCGTCTGAAAAGGATGAGAGAGGGATGGAAACATCAGATTTTACCTTGGCTTTCTGGTTCTTGCGGTTCTTCGCCATTATGGAAGGGACAGACGTCCACTCTGGATTCAGGATTAAGATAATGGAGACAAGGATGAAGAGCACAACTGATGATTATTGCAAGGAGATAAACAGCAGAACTGGCACAGCAAGAGATGGAATCTGATGAAGAGAGAATCAGCAGAGAAGGTGTGTATGTGCGAAGAACCTGCCGCTTCAAAGACACTTTGGCTCATACAGTGAATGTCTCACTCAGAAACAGGGGCAATTGATGCGATCATCTGTCACATTAGCAAGCTCCGTTGCTATTGCTGCCATCAGAGTCGCAACTATCCTGGTTCTGCATATAACACAAGAAGGCAGAAGCATCAGAAGGTAGTAGCCGGAGGTCACGCCATTCACCGCCTAGGCACAGCGCACTGCTGGAACAGAGAAAGCCGTCGGGATGGACTTGGAGCCTTTCAGATGCATAGTTTATTAAGTAGGCATGTACATAATGGCAATATTGATCTTTTTATGCAAGGCGGAGCAAACAATTCAGTCGCAGACAAAGGAGTCTATCGGCCATTACCCAGAAAGTGTAGGTCCGCACAATGTATGCTGCTTCCAATGCTTGAGCAAAGAATATTAGCTGCATATAGAGTCTGCAGATATACTTTCAAATATGGGAGTAGCAGACGGGCGGGCTTTGTTTACTACTCTTCTGTTGTTTGTGAGACCCTTTCAATGAGAATGGATTTTGTGCGGTGATAATGGTTATTTTGAAAACTTCAAATGCATGCTCCAAATTATTATCAGAATATCATTGATTATCACTTGCTATCATTAAGGGACAAAAGCATAAAGCATTACTTAAACAGGCTTGTTCATTCAGTTTCTGGTTCTTTTCAGAGCTCGAAAGAGGATGCTGAACCGGGGAGAATGCTCACTGGTAGTGAGAGCGCTTTCATACAGCGCGAGTAAAATCAAAGGCTGGACATCGGGGAAGAAGGGGGCTAGGGGAATGAAATGAATGGGGGAAGGAATCTGGGAACGCAGCGCATGAAGATCGATAGAACAAGATAAGGAAACTCGAACATATGTGAAAAAGAAAAAAAAGTACATAAAGTGGATAGGTAGGCAGCTTGAAACCTCAGATCTACCTGGTCGCAGTCTGGTCTTGAAGGGACCCTTTCTACCGGGTACAGAGTGTTGCTGAAGGGACTGATAGCAGAGATATTGGGAGTCAGTCAAAGATAAGGGGGAAACCGGTAATAAGGACAATGGAACCGGAATGGAAAATATCATGAGAGAAAATGCTGTGATAATTTCTCTCCAGTTAAACAAATGTCGGGCTAGGAGTTGCTGGATCTTCCTGTTGTCCATTGACGCCCCATTCCTTCTGCGTGTCCCTGAAGGACTGGAAGATGTTCTTCTTGGCGATGGCTAAATCCACCTGCCTTTCGAGCAATAAGAGATAAGCTTCGTGCAGGTCTTTCTCCATTTCGTTATAATAACTCAGAGCTTCCATAAAGAAAGAAGCCAACTGCATTCTCGCGTTAGTGGGTTGCTGAAAACAACTCAGAAAAGGTATTGAGTCTGCGGATGATCTGCTTACCCCAAGCAGTTTTTCTCGTTTCTCGAAATTGATTTCATCCTGAGCTCGCTTCTGGACCTCTGAAATGAATACTCTGATTTCTTCAAGATTTTGGGTCTCTAGAGAGGCTGGAGTCAAGGGCGCCGCTGCTGAGCATGGAAGGAAGGGACTATTACTAGACGGCTCACTGCTCCGGCCAGTTGCACCCAAAAATTGAGGACTGGGGGAAACAGAGGGTTGGCTTTCCGGAAATGGCCTATTCATTTGTCCCATATTAGTAGTCAGGGTACGAGGCTGGACTCGAGGAAGTCCCAGTGGGCTCCCGGTTGCAGTGACCGTCGGACCTCGTGTTGCTCGAGAGACTCTAGCGCCAAACGTTGTCGTAGAAGTAGGGGTGGCTGGCGTTCTGGCATTAGCAGCAGCTCTTGTAAGTGTGGCCTGTGTCGGCCTTGCAAAGGAGGGGATACGGCCCTGAGCACGATCCCGAACAGGACCTGGGACAGGAACCGAAGTAGCACGGGAACTAGGAACTGGTTTCGGCATTGCTGGAGTACCTCCGTTGACATCTGCCTTTTCAGTAGTATCATCACTTCTCCCTCCCTTTGAGAATCGAAAATGTCTCGCTCCTTTTCTGAGGTTTACCTTCTCAGCACCGGGAGTTCCTTTGAAACCTTTAGTGTCATCTGTCTTTTTATCGGCCTGCTTGATTTTAGGGACTTTGGCGTTGTCATCCTTGGCTGCCGTGCCTTTCTCCATAGTCCCCTTTTGTCTCCCGAAAAAACCGCGCAGATTTTCCAAGACGCGTGAACCCTTCAAGCCAGAGGGGCGCAATCCAACAGGACTGCTCACGGTGTTTCCGGTCCCTGTAGGGTAGGTATCCTTGCGCTTGCTTGGGAATTTTATATTACCTCTTGAACGGAGAGAAGCTTTAGAATGCTTCAAATCTGGTTCACTGGCAGCCGTATGAACAGGCCTGGGTTCGGCGTCAAAGACGTGGTTGGGAATCGACTTATGGGACGTAGTTCGTGGAGGAAACTTGCTTGGTGTTTTGTCTGCCTCAGTCGTCCTGTCTTTGTATTGACCTAGTTCAGAGATCGATCCAGGTGTCACGTTTCTCGCACTGCCCTTTGGGAGATCACCTCGAGCACCAGACATGTAATGGAAGCTACCACCTGGAGGCGTGCTCTGAGGAGTAGTCATAACGGTACTGCTTTCACCGCTCAAGATTTTCTGGTTAGTAGGGACCAAATTGACCTTGTTGGCCATCGCAAGGTGAGCCGGTATTTTGGGCACTGGGGGCGCGTCGTCCGGAATTAGAGTTTCTGCACGGAGACTGGAGAAGCTGGAATTGTTTGCGAGTCTGCGGAAGATGTTCATCTCCTTGGCACTAATATCACGCTTTGTACCATGCTCTGGAGAAGTCTGAGATCGAGGCCGGCGGCTAGACGGGCTTTCCCCAGCATTCTGACTCTTGGTTTTCTCTCCGTTTGTTGCTACCGCATATCGAGTTCCCGAGTTCGCTGCTTCCTGAGCATTTAAAGATGCCGAGCGAAGGCTTGCGCGTTTCATGCTGACACTAGACATACGAGACTCGATCGATGCGCGAAAGCTTTCAGTTATCGAAGCTCGAGACTGTTGACCAGCTTCCTGTTTCGAAACAGTATGGCTTTCGTTTTCCTCTTTTCCCATGATAACTTCCTCTGCACTTGCCGAGATACGAAGAATCGGTCCCTGATCGGGTCTGACTCTTGAAAGGCGCTTGACTCGATATTCGCCCGTATAAACGGTGGGAGGACGCTCGAGCTCGGGGACTTCATCTTCACCCATAAAGCCTTCTTCGTCACTGCTTTCGGACTGGGCAGCTGCCGGCTCATATGCTTTCTGGGGTAGAACAGGGGGAGTCAACGCGGCGTTTTCATTCTCCGGAATAGGGTCAGCAAGCATATCCGTCTCTTTGCCCTTGTTGGAAACAGAGGGGCTACTGACCACTTCGTCTCTGGAAGGTGTGTTTCGCAGGGAGAGTGAGCGAATAGGAACTGGAATTGAGCTTGGCCGTTCCGGAGATGAATACTTGTTCTTCAGTGTCTTGCTAGGATTTTCGATTTGGACAAGGGACACTCTCAGGGAAGCACGAGGGATCCTAGAGGATCTTCTGTCACTGTGAGGCCTCGCCCGTGATTGAGTATTGTCATTTTGTTCCACAGATGCAGTCAAACTTCCAACGGCAGACACGCCTGCGCTATCTGAACAGGAACGCTCAACCGGCAAGTCCACAATTCTAGCCGTTTGCTGGTGTGAGGGTGTGTCCTGGGAAGTTTGTGCTGCCTGAATCTGATCTTTGAGATCTTGAGGCTTCCTGTTATCCGGGTGGAGCTCCATGTTTTCTGTTGGAGAGGTATCCATTTTCGGCTTGAAAGAATAAGGAAGAGACAAGGATAAAGCTGAAACTGCTGGCCTCTGACACGTTCCTGGGTTGGGTTGGAGAAGGACAGATGTGTTCGTGGCTAGAAGTTGTGAAGTCTGCGGGTCCAGGAAGGGGTTACGTGTCTGAGGTCTGATGGACGTGTTCAGTGAAGCAGAAAAGACGTGGGACTGACCTAGACCCGCACGGGTGACTGAATGGACAGGTTCAGAAGCACGCTGAAAGCCCAAGCCTTTGTGTTCTAAGGAAACAAACTTGGCAAAGGGATTTAGATTCTGAGAATCCGCACACGGGGGAATAGTGTGCCTTGAACCAGAGCAGAGATTTTCAGTGGTAGAGGTAGAAGAGGTGGCAGAAGCTCTTCGCGTGTGATCCTGTAAACCAAAATTCCAGTTGTTTATGGACGCAGAGTGATAACTTGCCCGGATACCGTTTTCATAAAAGTTAACTAATGATGAAACTGTGGAAGTTGAACCTGACCGTGAAGGACCAGGGACTAAAAGTGATTTCTGAAAATCAGTTGAGACTTGCTTAGATTCAGCTCTGCTAAGGGTGTTTGCATTCAATGGTAACAGTGCCGGCCATTCCTCTTGGATGTTGGGGTTCCCCGGCACAGGACGGCGCAATGGAAGCTCTTCAGCGTCAATGATTGAATGAGCTGCCGTTTCATGGACGTCATTTGCCGGGATGGCACCTGGAGGAATAGCAGGCAGCGGTTTTTCTGATGGGAGAGCTTTATTCAAAGTAATCGGAGTCAGAAAGCCTTCACGCCTGGCTTTGCTGATGTTTCCGGACTTTTCGAAATAAGAGTAAGTCTAAGCCTGAACTAGGAAAACAGACAGCCACGTACATTGATTTTCGCCTTTGGGTCCAGAACGGGCGTCGATTCAAATACAATCGAAGTCCTCTTGATTTCCTTGAACTTGTATGTGGACACCTTAGGTTAAACAATCAGAAATTAATACTAACTCGACCTCGCAAAGGACTATAAGGAACTGACCTCCCTTCTGCGCTTCTGGTTTTTGATATTTGCACGCTCTACCATCGGATGCTTTATTTGTTTGCTGGAAGATCTGAATCCAACCATACGTCTTGCCGCAGCTTTCCATCCTTTGTCAACCTTCGGAGGCAAATTATTGATTTCAGTGAGGTCTGTTGCAGCAGGAACTGGCTCAATCCCCAAAACATTCGGATTTATACCATCTATGGTTGGAATCCTAGGAATGCTGCGCTGTAGTCGAGGTTGTTTCCGAAGGATTCTATAGGGAGCGGCTTTGGCCGACATCAACGCAGGATCTCTAGGCTTCAGGGTCCTTTTGATGGTTGTCCCCCTGTCTTCTGAAGTTGTAATACGGCCCATACTTGCGACAGAAGAGGTTTGTGAGCGAGGTTGGTTAGGAGGAAGAACAAAAGGATCGTTCGTATCTCTGCTGACGTTGTTAGGGGTCTCCATGGTTCTAGGATTCAAAACTTCTGGATCGACTAGTTGATTCATATAAGAGACAAGTTGTCGTTTTCAAGAGCTGGATACCAAATCTGTCCCTGGTCAAACGCGTCGAATATTGTTTTCCTAACGCGTCATTCGGGCGGTGAAAGTGATCTGACTGTTCATTCTATCTTGACAGAGAAAAAAAGGAATGCAGAACAAATCACAGACACTAGGAAAGAGACATGGACAAGGAAAGAAAGATTTGTAATCATTCATCTAAGGCTTAGATGAACAGAGAGTTCGATTAGGATCTTGTTGAAGAAAGACACGTTATCCGATGTTGAATATCTCAAACAGCAATATGTCTCACTTAGGTAGTGCCACAACGTCGTAAGTATGGTGAGAATCTGGGGACAGAGGATAGGAATAGCCAGAGCTATCTCCATAAAGAAAACAGATGGAAGTTGCTTGCTGTAGGAGTGTGTTGGAGGTGAGCTCCCTGGGTAGGGCTTCACTACCTTAATGCAGATATAGGCAATTTAAGCGAGATATCAATGCAAAAGCAGTGCTGGGAGACATTCTTTCACACATTATGCAAACACACGTGACAATGGTCTGGAGGTACCAATCCAGGCTTGATTGTTTGCTTTACTCCCTGACCAGCACTATGGCTCTTTCTTTGCTGTCTTTGAGCTTTGTTTGATTACAGTCTGTGAAGAAAAGGCCTGACTTCGATATTTGGGATGACAAGGCCTTGGAGAAGTATTCGGCACCCTTTTAGTGAGAGCAATGGTTGTAGACAGATAAGAAAGCCCACATCCAGCTGTCGACCAAGATTTGAATCCCTCAACAAATCCGTTGACAGATCTCATAAAAACAAGAAGTACAGATAGCACAGAAAAAAAGGAAATGAGAAGAACATTACACATGGTACAGATGAACATTAAAATCGTTAAGGGAAAGACCTTGGGGAAAGGAGAGAGGATCTCACTTCCTAGAACGCTTATAATGTAGCCATCAAACCAGACATATTTGGGATGGACTAGTTCTCGTAGTGCAGGTAGCAATTTCATGCATTATTAGCAATCATAAGAATTGGCTGGGCTCCCATGGATATTTATAGCTCGAGAGCTGCTTCAGCGCTGCTTCTGCCGACAAGGCAGACATCTGGAAACGTAGCGGCAAAAAGGCAAACCATTTCAAATAGTCATTGGATATGTCAAGGAATCTCGGTCCGCGTTGGAGAGGATCTAAGCTCTTCCGGGTTACTGGTAGTTCGGTCACGCTTCCTCTTCCCGACGCCACCAACAGAGGAAGATGAGGAATCTGTGCCAGTCTCTGCTCCGGCTGCATCGTCATGCCACTCACTGATTTCCCATTCGATAGTCGTCGATTTATCATTACTCACGCCAATTCCTCTTCTGGTTTTCAGTAAACGGCCTAGTCGGCTCCCCTCGATCAGTTCCTCAAACCAGGGGATACCAGACACGGTACCCCCTCTATAACTCCTTCTAAAGCCTGGAGAAGCTGGAGAGGATTGCACAGATGGAGAAGGTGGAATAGTCACTACACCCCTCTGGTCTTCTAGCGGTTCCTCGGTCACATCCCCGGGTAGGAGATTGAGATCCTCCAGCGCTCTTTGAGCATCGCTATAAAGACTCCCAATCGTAACTGACATATAATCGGCCTCCTCGCGCGGTAACTCAGTCCAATATGTCAGAGGAGTGCCGCAGAAGCCACAAAAGTTGCGCTGGCTATGAGGATCATGTAAAGGGGTGAAGGTCCGACGGATGGATGAGGGAGTTTCATCTGGATAGTAGGACCGTGTATTAGACTGATACCAGGTCAACGGTACTCTCAGCCATGCGGTGAGTGGAGCACCTTGAGAGCGGCCTGCATGAGTTGAACAGTAGCAGGGCGTCAGCTGCGATGATCATAAGATATCGAACTTAGAATCTCGGAAATAACATACGGTGGTCCCGGCCGCTGTCAAAGTATACTTCCGCTTGATGTCTAGCGTTTTCAGGAATCGCTATCATATACTGATTTCGGCCGCAGGAGCAGCTCCCATGCAACGTTCGGCAGCTGTTCATATTCAAAGACAGTTTGTAATAGCCTCGGACTCAGATTAAGTACAATGATCTAGTGACAGTTTAGCAAGCAATTGAACAGAGATGGTATTTAATTCTGCGAAAATTAGGGACTTCTGTCCAGGCTAGAATTAACTAACAGTGTCAGCCGCGGAAAAGAAGATGGAAGAGAATGAAGGGATACAGCGGAAGATACAGGATCTTCAGTAGGGCGATGACGTGCAGGTGCCAAGACATCCTGCTTCCCCCAGGTCGAATCCTGACCTTGAACCTAGTAAATTAGGTGCAGGCGCGGGGTCCACCGGCGCCTCCCCGCCGCAACTAAGTTTGTACTCTTGTCGATCTATGCAGTACACCTAGGGCTCCGAACTACGTCGTAGTAGTACATTAGGTACATATGGGACAACTGGATACATACCCAGGCCATTAGAGAATTTTTTAAATCGGGCAATTTATACGCGTCTATAGAAAGAATTATCAGTCTATCATCTTCACACAGAGGCTATGTCGTCATACTTACGCTAGTGGTCGTTGCCCTAACCCCAAACATCCAGCCATAGACTCCGCCAACAGGGAAGTCCAAGTGGCCAACCTTCATAGAGTCCTCTTAATAGCAATAATGGAACGATCAACCTCACTGCTGTTCTCGAGTCTCGAGAGTCGCTGTTGCTGTCAGATTCAAAATGCCCGTGACTGCTAGCAGAATTCCCTGTTTCCAGGGATCACGCAGTGTGGGCAGAAAGATGGAGAGGTTGACAGCAATAAGAAGATTACCTAGTCATCAGAGCTCCACGAAGCTTACGAGGCTGAAATAACAATAATACCTTTAGCATGAGCGAACCTAAGTCATTTTAAAATCAAAGATTCTGCCGGGACGTGCAGATGCTGGACTTGAGAAGCAGAATTTAGGGTCTCACAGGACCTAGCTCATTGAAGCAGGTGCAGCTGGGACGAGGCAATGAGAATAGTCACTATATCAAAACATCTTACGTGAGGGCGGAAATCTTTAAGCAAATAATAGCGGTTCAGTCTACCAGAAGTTAGATGAGGCCATTGTAGCAGGAAGAATATGTTAAGCAAACTCCAGGGATATCATTGATTGAATCGGCAGGTAAGTCCCTAACGACAACGGGTGTCCTCTGATTTAGGCGACAAATCCCGTCTCTGACCCAGCTGAATCACCCTGGAAAGCCCTCCGAGAACCTCCAATTCACAAGCCTCAACACTCTTTTCGTGTCAACGTCCATCATAGCCCTTTCCCTTGATACATTGCCATTTTCACATAGCAAGTAAAGCACAAAGCCTTAGATCATAAGACGTTCAACCTTGTCCTTCATTGCCCGAATCTGGTTCATGAGATCGGAAGCCTGCACCGAGAAAGCACGGTTAGCCGTCGTCACTTTAGTTCATGGACTCAAGCCCTCGGAGAGGTCTGAATGGGCGAAATCGGCCCGCAAATAAACAAGATAGGGAAATAAGGGGGTGAATCACATACAGGGTTGGTCGTGATAGACGCGGCGATCACCGCCCGCGAGACTCCACAAGCGCGACCAAGGGCGGTCTTGGAGTTGACATAGACGTACGGGACGTTCTTATCCTCGCCTAGACACCAAGAGTCAGCATACGAGGAAGGGCGGCCAAATTCTTGCGGCTAGAAATCAGTGACCGCGGGGAAAGAGACTTACAAAGAAGAGGAAGGTGTAGCAGGATAGCAAGTGGTTGCGTATCCGCAGCGAGGACAACGAGCTCGCTAACACCACGGTTAAGCGTCTTCGTCACCTCGTTGGCACCCTTCTTCAGCTGGCGATAGTGGGAGGCTTGCTGGACCAGGTCGACTAAAGAGATATAGGTTAGTATCTGCCTCACTAGGAGATTGGGAAGAGTGGTCTCGACGTACGAAGTTCTTGCTCGAGAGCCGCATCGGCCAAAGGCCAGGCAGCAGAGGTTTCGGTGGCCATTTTGCACGCTATCGGAGGGTCGATACAGAATATCGGGACGAGATCACTGAGAGAGACTCTCACCCGTCCAAGAGGAGCGCTACTAGCTGCTCTGCTGGAAGTATCACTAGGTCGTTTGGTGGAGAGAAGAAAAAAGTTGTCGGAGCTAAGTTATCCCGCCATAGCTGTGCTTTGCTTACTAAGCAATATAATGGAGTGAGGATCACGTGCATAGCGGTAAGTTCCAGCTTCCAAGGACCAAGCCTCCAGGTTCGCAACGGTCCGCGGTCCCCAACCACTCCCCGGGCCCCGGGCCGGACTCCGGAAATACTGTATGGGGAATAGTCAAGGACACTCCTGCATCTGGCATCTGCAGTCTACGGAGACCTCCATAAGCAACGTGCGGAATCCCAGTTCCCTAGGCACAGACTACTCCACATTCTGCAACCGGATCCTCTGTTCAACGACCAGGCACATAGTCTTCTCTATCACATCGGTGCAGTAGCACTGCACAGCTTTCTAAGTTATTTATAAGAGCATGCGCATTACTCACTTTGCAGGCCTGAAATTCACGATTTTTACCTAGGCGCGTTCTGCTTGACACCTGAAACTGCGCCGTTTGACCCATGTCCTGACAGAGACGCAAACCAAAGATCTCACGAGTCACGACGGCTCAAGTACTTTACCCTTCAATACTATACAGTTAACATGCCTTCCGCACAGGCGCCTCCGTCTCTCTCTTCGGCCTCCTCTGACTCGTCCTCCTCTCCTGTAACCGCCCCTGCGACAACCAGCGCTGGCCCTGGCAACGGTCACCCAACCACGAGCTTAAGCGCGTCATCCTCGACATCAACGGCTGCACCGTCATCATTCGCACGGACTGGTTCTGAAAGGCCGCGTCTTACAGAGCAAGAAAAGAAGAACAATCACATCGCGTCCGAACAGAAACGGCGTGCTGCCATCCGAGAGGGGTTTGATCGCCTCACAGAGCTTGTTCCGGGTCTCGAAGGCCAAGGGCGGAGTGAATGTATAGTCTTGAGGAAGACTGTGGAATTCATGCGCATGAAACTGCAGGAGAGGAGAGAGCTTATTGCTGAGATCGAGAGCAGGGGTGGGCGAGTGGACGACTCTTTTCGAACATGATAGATATCTTAACGACGCGCTCTTCGTGTTATCACAATTTTGAACGCATTCGGGCAAGATTGAATATATTCGGGTATTCTCATCCTCAAAGGCAACCATGACGCCAGATTTTTGTGCGATTTTACCCTGGGGATGGCAAAGCTGGCATGCTCGATGGTCGAAAGGAGCGTTTGCGTGACTAATCGACCGTATTCCTCGACTTACTCATGGTCGGGACCATACCATCGGGAGGAATTGTACTCTCAGAAACCAGGGTTTGGACCGTCCACAGGTCCAGCAAGCTCGCGCCTTCTCACCCAGATGCCTTCCACCGTCTGAGGCAGCCAAGCGCAGTACGCAGTGGGTAGTGAGTGGGGACGAGGTGGAAGAAAATCCTCAAGTCAGGCAATTAATCGGTGTTTGTTCTTTTATTTCAGTATGACGATATTACGACCGCCTGTTCCAGCACCTAGTGCAATTGGCACTTGGGCGTGGGAAAAGGAATATGAGCGACGAATATGAATGAATTTGATTGCACCTTTTTTGTACATGCTTTCTCAAGGACCTTCTAAGCTTAGTTGTTGGATTCGCCTCTGATGCAAGGTTGCATCCTATTCTGTTTTCAGAATACAATTGGATGGGTACAAAAAGCACTCGAACTCGAACTGTCGGTATCCCTTTGGTAAGAATAGGAGTCGAAAACGGTGTTTTCGTTTAGTCTATTCGGTGCTATCGTCCTTGTTGCACACACTGATCCAGCACTAGCCGCGAAATTTACAAGTCCAGTCCCAACTGGCAAAGTTCCTAGGCCATTACGCCTCCCGACAGCATCTTCTCTGGATCATGGGGGACCTCAGCCCATTCTACTGGCATGCTCATTGAACGGAGCCATGTTACTCGTGCCCCCCGACGGCCTTCTGCATCCTTTCCATGACGCTCTGGTGCGGGTGAGGTCTTGTCAATGAAGGAGTTTGTTGGAGTAAGAAGGACGTCGTACTTGCTCAGCGCTTGATCGCATTTGGCTCGTAGCTTGCGGACGAGACGCTAGGCCTTCCCTCTATGGACGTAACCATACCGTGACTGAAGATAGGTGCTGTTGAAGAGGACGTTCGTCATTGCGAAATTGGCCTTGGTCTCGTAGAGGGATTGCGATGGAACGGGAGGGTTGACATGGGGTAAGATGAAGGGAAGTGTATCTGAGTGTTAGGCCTTGCAGGAATAGTCTCCAAGACCTCGTCGTGTCACAGCGATCCAGATGCTTATGCCTTTTGCATAGAACGGGATTGATACCTTCTCGACTGTTGCTCCGAAGGGGGGGGCAAACCATTGAGCTGGATCGCGGACAACACGAGCAACGTCTGGGTCGAATTCAGCTACTTCCCTTCACCAATCTCACCCTGAGCCCTGACGCAGCCCGATGTCAACGTCCATATGCCGTCAAAATTTTTTCCAGCTTTCCAGTCATCCAAGATCTGAGTGTGATCCTTTGCATTCGTAGTGGCGATTTCGGTGTCATGCGTGGATCAATCCCATCATAGCCTGCCATCACGGAGAGAAGAACAGCAATAATGCGACCACCTCTAGCCATTGACTCACAGTGATCAATCATGGTGTAGAGTGAGACAATTCCTGTATGGAACTAATTTATAAGTGGGTTTCAGTCCACAGACTCGTGCATAGGCAGCTGGCCGCATGATTTCCATTAGAAACATCTTAGCATAACATCCTGTAACGATGTTAAATGCAAAAGTGACCGTTGAGGGGCTTCCTGGATGAATATTTCCTCCATAGTCTCTACTAATTGCCAAGTCCGATGCCTTCACCCAAAGGAAGGGTTTCAACTTTACCTAGTTCCTGATGTCTTTCTTTTATCCGCGTGACGGCAAGAAGAGCAGCGCATTCTGAGCTGCTTCCGCCACCGACCGTTCCCGGCAACCGCGGGTTATAAATGACACCGTTATCACTGGTACATGATAAAGTGAAAAGAGAAAAGTTTTCACATGATGCTGTTCTTTGAGGACAGCATCAGATTGAAGAACCCGGGTAACAACGGTCGCGTCGGTCGGGGAAATGGGATACTTGTTCGGTCGGAGGAATAATCGAAGCAACAGTTCCAGCGGTAAGAGGAAGTCCGGCAACAGAGGCATGATCCTTGACACAAATGGTGTGACCTGCTAGGAGATGGCTTTTGGAATATTCGGGGAAATATAACACTATAGAGCGCATATGAAAGTTAGAATCTAGAAACCAGTAAGGTAGAACCTGGATGGATAAGTAAGGTAGTTCACCTTATTGCTCCATGCATTGATCGAGTTTGCATCCTTCGAAAAGGCAATGAATAGTCGCTCCCTTCGTCTGGCTTTGAGATATCAATCCCGTGCTATTTGGTTGCATCACACAGATATTCTGCAGTCTTTGTGAGTGTAGAGAACAATCAAATTGTTAAATTGGCGAAAACGGCATCAGATAGCTGCCGTCCGTGAGCTGACCTGGTAACCCCCTACCTGGATCTGTTCCTGCTTGATGCACTCCTACAATTCCCAGCCCTTCTTGTGGATGAAGAGTACTGCCTCTGTCTTTGCTTCATCAAATTGCACTGTATTCTGCTGCCCCCAGGCTATCGCTGCCTCTCCAACTTGCTGTGGCCGTTTGCAGAACTGGTCAACTGAGCTTCCTGAGACCATCAGGCCTATGTGTATGTGTATATTTATTCATTTAACAACTAGACAAAACTACATATACAAAGGAACATTGCTTCAAACAGCACCAACAAGTAGCGTGAACCAATAGGAGAAAGCAGCAAACAGTATCTGGCATTAAGTGGCTTTTCTCTATGTTCATGGACTCTTCTATATTTGCTCCTCTTGGTTTTTCTCAAGAGACAACTGGCAGAAACCTCCCACAGATGCTATTCTCGCCGGAGCATTCTCAGGACTTTGACACTTATTTTCCATCACATAAAGAACTTCTAAGTTGCCAAGTTAAAGAAGTAAATAATATCATAAACCATCTTCAACAATTGAAGGTGTTAATGACCGTTTTTCATAGCAGTAACGTAATCTATCAACCGTCAGATCTGTCCCAGGACTTCAAAAAGACTGACCGCTAATTCTACAGTGCATTCATACAAGAGACATCTTGAGAACAAGAGGAACAAGTGGTCAGAAAATAATATTCCGCGTTCCATTGCTTTTGGGACTATCCTCAAGCTCAATCGGAGAAGAGATGCGGAACTACTACGTAGAAACTTGATTGCTTAGAACCTCTACCGGCCCATCCCTGCCATGTAGCATTAACGCAAGAGGACAACAAGGATCTGCATTCTCCAGCATGTACATTGTACATGTACAATGCCAGCTGAAAGTATCAGTCTAGAGTAGTCCAGACCAGAGCAATCAGCAACCAGTCCCAAGACTCCACCAATGGTATGACTTTCGGGGAAACTTGACTTGCGGTGTCAGGAGTACGGGGAAGAGCGTGTTCCGTGGCCGACCAATTGAAGGCTGTCCGCCTCATGCCTGATCGGGATTTGCCCGACGGATAGTTTGATAACTCGAGCTTCTGGAACAGAGTTTGTTGAGCCCTTTAGGGCTTCGCACATCAGCGGGGAAGCGGAAGACGCCCGAGACAAGGGGGCGGGCGAGGATCGGCGCCGGCCGCGTGTGCAGAGATGCAGAGCTAAGCTTCTGACGGGAAGATCGCCCAACTCTAATAAGACGCCATCTCCACTGCCGTGGCTCCACGCTGGCTGTGCAGCAACGTCACCACAGGGCCAGATGCCATCATTCAACAATAAGCTATGTTTATCTCGTAATAGGGCTGTACCTAACAGACGGAGTAGTCCTCGTTTCCAGCTACCCAAGCAGTATCTAGAAGTGAGGACAGGCAGAATACACGGGATTCTGAGTTGCTGTCTCTAACGAGTAGAACTTGGGAAATTATAGAGGGAAGTGAGGTTGCCCTGGAAATGTCATATGGAAAGCTAACATTTTGATGTATATGTCAATATGCAGTAGCTGATAAACATATTGGCGGACAAGAATAATTCGACGTCGAAGTTGGATATCCCGCTCTGGGGCCAGCATGAATTACAATTTGAAACGCTCTTTGATCCACGATTTGGTCACCCAGGGTTGGCTACGAGAGCAATTGACTGACAACATCATAGACAGAGACCACTTGGGAGAAGATTACTAGGCCCAGAAGTAGGACCATCTGCAGTCCTGCGGAGCACCATGGAGTCTGGATGCATTTACGATCCACAGCTTCGTCATCTTGACAGCAATTGCTTCCAACTCGGCCTGAATACAACGAAAAGGGTTGCAAACTCCGTATTCCGTACATCCAGGAAGAAAGATTTCCAATAACGTGGAGAATATGGCGCTATTCTGGCTCCATCGACTACTCTGCATTGACGAATATGGGATGACGAAGCATCCCAACCAAGCCCCATCTAGTCGCCGGGCTTCGAAATCGAAGACGAGAGGAGCCCGTGCTTCGTACTCGGGATTAAGGAATAGACTCTGGTTGCTTTCGAGATGTGGCCTATAAAGAGGGCGAGCAACCCAGGTCGATTCATCTGTTTCCATTCACCAGGTTACACCCATCTCATCTAACAATCAAAGCACTCTCAACGCTCTTTGAATAATATCTTTCTTCCACAATATCTCTCTCATAATCTTTACCTGTCTGATCCTGCAAAATGAAGGTCTCTACTCTCGTTTCGGGCATTATGCTTGCCAGCCTTGCCTCGGCTGCTGCAATTAATATTGAGGCCGGTATGTATCACAATGTTCAACCGCGACCTTGATATATCTTCTAATTCTCTCAAAGATGCGGATGTCGCGGTTGCGGCGGCTCCTAAACCGGCTCACCCTCTTCCTCCAGAAGAGCCAAAGCCCGCTCCTCACCACCCGCGTGATGAAGTTCCGCCACCTGCTCACAAGCCTCTCCCTCCTGAGGATCCGAAGCTTGTGAAGCCTGTTCCTCCTCACCACGAGCGCGATGAAGTTCCTCCGCCTGCTCCAGAGCCAAAGCCGAAGAAGCCCGCTCCTCCTCCTCACCACGAGCGTGCTGAGGTTCCGCCTCCTCCTCCAGAGCCAAAGCCGAAGAATCCTGTTCCTCCTCCTCACCACGAGCGCGATGAAGTTCCTCCGCCTGCTCCAGAGCCAAAGCCGAAGAAGCCTGCTCCTCCTCCTCACCACGAGCGTGCTGAGGTTCCGCCTGCTCCAGAGCCAAAGCCGAAGAAGCCCGCTCCTCCTCACCACAACCACAACTAGAAAGTTGCGGCAATTCCACCGCTTGCAAGGTCTCAACGTCGAAGAGGGTTCCGATATGCCGGTTTTCTAACAGCCAAGTGATGGAGGACAAATTCGACTGCTGCGAAGCGCCCGGGAAACTTTTCTTCCAACTTGCGTCTTTCCTTCTTCCTGCTTTGTTTCTTGTTTGAGTGCTATTCCTTTTTCTTCTTTAATTTTAGATAGCAAATACAATCTGGTCGACCATAACAGAACTTCCTCGTCATGGATATTATATGTAGAATATGTAACTGCTGAAAGAAAACCTGTGTCAGCCGTGTAGAGTACTCGCTGCCAAGTAGATAAACACGAGTTGCTTTTCTAAGAATAACGATAATGTCTGCAGCATTTGCTGAAAAAATGTACATAAATAACTTGTTAGGAGATGACAAATATCAATTCGACTTCGTGTAGACAGTTTGATTATCTATATTCGGCTTTGTAGGTGTTTGACAGTAGGATCTCCTCACCATCGCCTTCAGTGAGCGGTATCTTTGTTCCGCATACCTATTAATGTCAGATTAGATCCTCTAGGTTGTTTCTTTCGTCATCCTAGCCGGCCCTTCCCTAGTCTCCATCCAACCATTTGCACAGTTTAGTCTACTATAACCAAGGCCTTCTAGTTTCTATATGTTTTCGAAAAGGACCGCGAGAGTTATATACATATGTATATTAATACAAGTATGTGGGTCATGTTTGGACATATATATATATATATTGAGAGGCCGGACCGTGTACCTTAGTGGCTCCTCTGTCTCTACTGTAGAGAGAGTATTTAAAGGATTTTCAGTATCTAGATCAGCGGGAGGGATCTACCACCATTTTTATCACGGGCAAGATTCTGGGAGACCTGATAGGTATGACGATTCCTCAGTGCTGGGGGACGGATCCTCGAAAAATGCCACTATATATATATATAGTGTTATGAGTGGGTTACGGGGTACAAGCTGAAATTGCCAGCAGTCGCGGGGATTTCCTAGGTTGGCAACAGGGTTTCTTGGTAGCAGTGACTAAAAAAACAAATGCAGCAACATAATAGGATTTGCCAGTCAACCGATTTAATTAAAGCTTGTTGTTCACACATTATTGTCTTCGACGACGAGCTGCCCAAGGAGAAGGCGGCGAAAAGAAGCTGCATATATAAATGGGAATCGGGGCGATCTTCCATGTTCTTTTCTAGAGAGGTAATGCTATTATTTCTCAATCGATGCGAGATCCTGAGTTTATAGATATTTTGTGTGTGAGAGTTAGGGCGAAATGTTGACACGTGCTAGTACTTCGAGTAAATAAAAAGTTAAATGCCTATTTACAGTATTCTTAATATTTTAGAATCACTGAGTGTCAGCTGGTTGCCAGAAGCATTCTGTGGTTGTAATGGCTGCTAACTAGTACTCAAATGTATCAGCGTGCGTCAAAGTCCAGTCTCTATTTCTCTGTGCCGGATCTTTTGCTGATTAGAATTAGAAAAGCAAAAATGATCAGCCCCAAACAACTTGAGTGGCAGCTTTGCGGATGTTTATAACGGCTAAATCAGAGAAGTCGGGACTCAGTTTTTCTCAAAGTCTTCTTTGCCTCAATTGTATCAAATGAGACGTACATATGTATGGCATCGTCTGTATGTAGGGAATAATATCTCTTATTATTATGGAAAATGAGCTTTGAGACTAGTCACTGTTACTCTCCTCCGCCGAGCCAGGATGCAGCATATCGATCAAAACTGCCGTCGTTCACCGCCTCTCACATCAACGTCGCAAGACTGAAACAGACACGATGCAACTCGGCACCCTGAATCAGATACCCTTTCTGTTCCTATTCTCGGCTGTTTTGGTCCTCCTCTCCCCATTTTTCCTTTTCTATCACAGACTCGGAGGGAAAAGAGATACCGCAAAGAAGATGTCGGAGAAAAAGGAGCTCCTCCTGGCGAATGACGACGACGAGTTCATCGACCCTCCACCGGCATACGAAGCCGCCGCCTCTGCTCCTGCAGTCGTTCCTCGCCCTCCGCTCCCACGCCGGCCTCCCCTCTCGCTGGCCTCCCTCAATGAGCTCCGGAACAAGCGGGTGATCCTGGCCTCGGCGTCGCCCCGACGGAGACAGATCATCTCCTACCTGGGCCTTCAGAACGTGGAGGTCATCCCGTCCAACGCCCCGGAGGACCTACCCAAGACCATGTCGCCGTTCGAGTACGTCCTCGCGACGGCGACGAAGAAGGCGCAGACCGTGTACCGGCAGGAGATCGACAACGTGGAAAAGGGGGAGCCGGGCCTGATCCTGGCGGCGGACACTATCGTCGTCGAGACGACCACGGGCACGATCCTGGAGAAGCCGCGTTCCGAGGCGCAGCACATAGCGATGCTCAAGGCGCTGCGGGATGCACGCGAGCATAAAGTTTACACCGCTGTCGCGGTGATGGTGCCCCTGGCTAGCGCGCGGCAGCCAGGCTACGCTCTTGAGACAGCAGTGGAGGAGACGTTGGTCCGGTTCGATGGTGATGTGACTGACGACTTGATCACCGCGTACGTACGGACCAGGGAAGGAGCTGATAAAGCTGGCGGGTATGGCATGCAGGGATTGGGATCGATCCTTATTGAGCGGATCGAGGGAAGCTACGATAATGTGATCGGGCTGCCATTGAGGACTACACTCAGGTTGATCGAGAAGGTTATGTCGAAAGCGGACGATGATGACAAGCTTCCGGATGAGGAGGAGGTGGATGAGTAGAATTTTTCGATTCCCGCTTTGAGATCATACAGTACATTCCATGTTGGGGCAATTGCTGTCTTACATCTGGGCTGCACCTGGCGTTCGGTAGAGGGTGGAAAGGAGCATGGTCCATGGACTTCTCATCAGATGTGAAAGAGTTCCACAGGCAGGTACATGTATTTTCTATAATTCAAGACAACGGGAACATCGGAGAGGCGCACGTCGGCCTACAACGCAGCAGAATATAGCATATACACGGAGGGGTGTCAAGAAAATAAGGGAGGAAACGAAAGAATCATTCTCAGTAATCTCTTCACAATTAGGCCTTCCAGATCCTCTTGATAGCCTCCGTCAAGCCAACGTCGTTAGTCTCGAACTCATAAAGGCCGGCCGCCACAGCCAGAGTAGCAGCGCGGAGACCCCACTTGAAGAGCGCCCGGGTCTTAGGAACGCGTCTAGCGGGAAGGTAGTCGATGATGAGGGCCCTGGATGAACGGTGAGTATCAAAATCTAAAAGTTTCCATATATATATAGAGAGAGAGAGAGAGCTCAAAAACTTACTGGAATCCGATGTGCGAGTGGATCACCAAAGTCGCACAGAGCACAGAGTCAAGGAGCGGGTTAAGGGAGCCACCGGCGAAGGGAGCAATGGTGAGAGGGATCAGGGCAGCGGAAACCAGCCTATTCGTAATCGATCAGCCCGTATTTTCAAACATTTAATATATTATCTGGACGTTGTGACACACCTCTCGAAAGTCCAGTGGTAGCTACCGTGAGTCGGCGAGGGAGGAGGAAGCGGGGCAGCATCGTTCGCTAATTGTTACATCCAGGTCAGCTTCCATCCAGGAGAGTTCACTGTATCATCTTGTTCATTTCATGTCCCTCTCTGCTGCAGATACACGCAAACCAAAACATCTAGTGTTTCTCGCGCGGGCAAACGGAAGTTGGTGGGAAAGACATACTGGTTCCGTGGATGACCTCTGCAATTCGAATCAAGCTCAGTTAGCATCAATTCTGAATTAATGGCCCTCTCCGATACATCCTGCGATAAGATCCAACAGCACAGAAGTGATTGGGCGGGGCTCGGCACTCACGAGGCAATGGGGGCAGGATCTCCTTCTTTGTGGACGCATGGAAGGCCGCAACCTGCGATGAGATAGGACCATCCTTCTTCTGAACCTGCGCTGACCGCAGACCAATGCTAGAGGCGAGCGGCGCCTTGGTCGAGTAGAACGCCGTCCGGGTAGCAGGAACCTTGAAGAGGCAGCTCTGCCTCAAGATCGAGGAGGGGCGGATGAACGAGGCCATATCTGCTGCTTGGTGATGCACTCTGAACCGTTGAGCGTCGCTTCAGGAGATTGCGGGAGTGGAGAGAAAGATCGTAAAGCAAAGCGAGCGGTGTTGCTGAAGCTGTCGAACGCTCGTTCTGTCTGTCAAGCTGCTCTGGCCGCGAGTTCGCGGATTGAAGTTGCAAGTTCCCTCGGAAGACCGAGTCGGGATGCGGTCATCACATTACAAGTCATGTGATTGGCCGGTTCGATGCCCTCCAGCCGAGAAAGCCCGGCCGGCCGGTTTTCTTCGAGTGGCTACGCCGGATCCTCGCTCTACAACTACTTGACACTTACATGGACCCAGCATAAAATGATGTAGGTCAACAGAACATTAGTTATTTCATTAATCACGTCATTTTGGACCACCGAGGTATTCATACATAACCGCTGGTCAACGAACTCCATCATCTCATATGAAGAATCGGTACCTATACACTCCACCGCACGTTTTTGACCAGACAACAGGCCTTCATTTTAGAACTTGAGCACAGCCTTGCCCAGGTTCTTTCCGTAGAAGATGCCCACCAGTCCCTCGGCAGCGTTGTCGATGCCAACTGTCTCGTGGGTCTTGGCCTTGAAGGTGCCTTCCTTGATCCACTTCTGCACGCGCTCCTGGTGCTCCGCGACATAGGGGTCGGAGAACTCCTTGTCTAGCACAATGAACCCACGCATGGTAAGGCGCTTGGTCAGGACATTGTGGATGTTCTTGACGGGGTACGGGTCGGTGTTGTACTGAGAGATGAGGCCGCAGACAACGACACGGCCATAGTTCTTCATGGCATCGAGCGCAGCCTCGAGATGCTCGCCGCCGACATTCTCGTAGTAGATGTCAATGCCCTCCGGCGCGAGCCGTGCCAGCGCGTCCGCAGGCTTCTCCTTCTTGTAGTTGAATCCTCCGTCGAAGCCCAGTTCGTTGATGATGAAGTCCAGCTTCTCATCAGATCCGACACTGCCGATAACTTTGAGCCCCTCGTGCTTGGCGAGCTGGCCGACGAGCTGGCCGACGGCACCGCTGGCAGCGGAGACGAAGATAGTCTCACCCTCCTTCGGCTTTCCGATCTCATAGAGGGAGGAGTAAGCAGTAAGTCCGGGCATACCGAGGGCGCCCAGGAAGACTCGGATGTCTTCGATGCCCAACGGGTTCTCGAGCGGCTTAATGGTTCCAATTTCATCGCCATTCAATGTCACGTATTCCTGGATAGGAAGCCAACCGATGACGAGGTCGCCCTCCTTGTACTTCGGATTGTTTGACTTAAGGACCTTCGCGATAGAGGTACTGTCAACCGGCTTGCCGAGATGCAAAGGAGGCGCATAGGACTTCACATGCGCGGGTCTCATGCGGCCACGCATATACGGGTCGAAACTAGTATAGAGCGATTGCAGCGTCACTCCATTCTCAGGAGCTGGTGTATTGGCGTCGCCCGGCACTTGCTCGACGGTCAGATGCTCACCGGGAACTGGGTATCCCGTTGGGATCTTCTTGAAGATGAGAGCTTTGTTCCCTGAACTCATGGTGGTCAATGTATGAAAGGTGTGTGTATAGATGGGATCGGAAATGAATGCGAGAAATTGAAGTGGCCTGAAATCTGAATTGAAAAGGAGAGGGTACAACAAATTATATAGCTAGCATAAGCCCAAGGTGATCGCCGGAGCGGGACAGGTCCACGAAATACATTGTAAAGCACGATGGAGCGGCCAGCCATCCAATGGCTGGTTCGAAGCTTCTCGAGCTATGACGAACGGAATGAAGCAAAGCACAGGCACCACAGCTGTGGCAACGTCCGCAAAGGGTCTACCAGGTATTTGCAATATGGAACCGTCCGGATAGTTTAATATCCCCTGCAGCCGACGCCAAGCTCATTCCGGGACGGCGAGTGGTAGGATTGTCATTATTACTGAGCCAGCAAGGAACGAAGAAGTGGATGTCTCGGCGTGGATGATTATTAATACTCCATGAAAATTTCAGCCGAGGAGTGGTTCGCTGCCGTGACGTCACGCCACATTTACCGCATCCGGTAAATACTGATATTCAGTAAGCACTTTTATATGATATCCTGCTTGACAGTATATCCTAAACTGACTATAACTAGGGCTAGTCCGGGCTGAGATATGTCCTGGAGATCTTGTTTGAAACCCGAATGTCTTTATTCATCAATGATACCGAGGCACAGGAGCCGTGTGGACCAGCGGGGCCATACCGCCATAGCGATGGCGGCGCCACACGACTTTTGCTCCGCTTCGATACAACAGAAGCATGTGGACTCCGTTTTGCATTGTCACTAGAGTAACCGCAGAAAGGGAATATCTCCGAGCCGTATAACTGCCCAGAACGGCCGTTGCGCCAATCTTTCCGACACTTTCAACGGCCATGTTGCATTATATTTCACTGGCATGAAGGTCGAAGCAATCGGTCGCCTTAAAGGGGCACCGGTCATTGCGAAATGGATAGGTTAGATCTACCCACTCCCGGGGCATAATTTTGGAGATGTCTGCATTCATGAGATGTACCGCGTACCTCGGTGCTAGCACAGCCTGCAGGTGGTCCTCTTTGAATTTTCTGGGTTGTACTTGTGCGGTGGCCTATTTGGCAGTGGTACCTCCACCGGAAAGATACCTCGGAGTGCTCGTCGACTAGCATATGGTGTAGGTTTCCGTTCACCGCATGAGAAGGGCCTTCGAGCACGGTAACTTTGTCTGGCCGACGGAGTAATCAGCATGCGAGTCGATTCTGGGCGTTCACCATGGTTGGGGTCGACGTGGCAGGATAGTGATACATCGTCGTTTGTCAAACCCAGAGGCTTAAGGATATTCGGCAGTCACGACATGTTCCATGATGTCGTGGAGTCTGGGAATGGGAACAAACTGATACAAAGATGAGGCACCGTCGGAAGATCTGCTCTGCACATATAAATATGGGCATAACGGAGCAACCACAGCTTGTTGACTGACCCGACTTCCAGTTAATCAACTGCTCTTCGAGAAACCAAGACTTGACAACTGCGCGAGTCGTCGCGACAAATCCATCGTGACTATGGTCTTGATAGCTGTTGAAAGCGCAGGTTCTCAGTCGGTTCCCAGCGATGGCTCCTCCAGGTAGGTATTGTACGAAGTAGGTATGTAGGTAGGTTAGAACCTTTTCGACACCAAGGCAGATCAGTATTCATGTCGGTATCTCGAGCGAGAAAGAGTTTGATCTGGTAAATCGTGGGATATTTCCACATGAGCCCGGCGAAGAGCGATGACCTTGTTCTTGAGTAGGAATGTGTTCCATCTGCTTCTATGGGCTTTCGAAACTGCAAAATGCATCGAATAAAGAAATTTTATGCAGCCAGTTTCATGTCAGCGTTCTAGCGCCGTGGGTGCTGATATTGATATAGCTTGATAAACAGATGACGATCAGCGCGGGGGAGCGTGGGGGCCAAACAGGCCAGACCATTCATGGATAGCGCGCACAGAGCACTTGATCGACAGCGGACAGCCTGGAAATATTGATTTTCATCTGCAGACTGCAATATATAAATACGCAGGGAGAAACGAATGACATAGCATTTATCTTCCACGTCTTGCCAACAGGTCAATTACCGATTCCGTCACCAGTCTCTTTATCTCTAAATCATCGTGCCTTCAGTTTGGAGAAAACTTGGTGTAAATCCACTATTTTATACATGACTTTGAGCATCAGCATGCTGAGAAAAACGATGATGATGCAGTCCACGCTAATAGAAGTAGAGGAAATACGTCTTAGTACGCAAGTAGTACTTGAGGTAAGTTGGATTTTGTGTCACGTTTGAGACTGCAAAGAACATAGTCTCTGCGACAAATGACAGTAGCTAAATGCCAGTGCTCAGGTTCCAAGCCTCGGATATCTGACAAAGATATGAAGGGTTTAAAAGGATTTGCTTAGAAGATTATCCAGCATGATCAAAGGGTTTGGTGTCGACGCATTACTTCCTCGTGTCGACTCCTATGGGACAGGCTCCAGATAGACTGCAGAAGAAGCTTTCGAGCCTATGCAATTGGACCAGCAGCTGGGGGTCTTCTTTGGAGGATATTTCTATTTTCTTCTTCTTTTGTGGCATCAAGCGTTGACATATCAATTAGGACAAAATGCGAAGTGCCTACTGCCTACCTCCACTTCAGTATGTACATCCAATTTCATTGAGCCCAACCTTCAACCTTGCTGGTCGAACTCCTGGATATCTCATATCAGGCTTCCTCACGAGCTGTATTGAAGAGACAGCACCCCGGCTTTGCAGTTTTATTACTGTCTAGAACCTGAAGGGGAGAATGCTTTGGAGTTCCTTCGCAGACAGTCGGCATGGTAGCTCTCCGGGGCGAGACTCGGACATCGAGGAGAGCGTGATTGCTACCCACACATTCCCCGGTTCATCTCCTAAGCAATACGCGCGAAGAAGATGGGGCGCGGACATCTTCATAAGTTGACCGGGCTCCACTGCAAAGAAGACACTTGAAATGGCTAGCTTTCTCCAAAGAAGGACTAGACAGACGTCTAACCAACATGGCAGGCCGCCGTCGCCTCAATGCTTATCACGTCATAGCGCTACTCGTGAGCCTGACAACATATATGCCTGTACAGCAGTAATATGGCCAATTCGAGCCCCGAACGTCTTGCTGCATGTTTCCTGATGACCGAATCACTCACACAACTTCTCATGCGCTCTCCCAATTCTCACCCAGTGGAGCAGACGACAGAGCAGGCTCTGCAAGGCTTGTACACGCTCCCGCGCTCCTCAGACGGTCTTGGCACCGCTTAGAGCTCCCCCCCCCCTCCCGCCCGCCGCCCCATGCGAGCTTGGCGCTCCGCAGGGGGAGTCTTGGCAGCGCGCGGGGGGAGCGGATTCCTCCCTGGGCGCATCAGAGCGCCCGCTCCCCAGCACGTTCCTGAATGCCTCTCTGTTGTGGTAGGGTCATGTCGTGCCCTAACAAACGTGGGGTGCAGGAGCTCTGCTTCAGAACACTATCAGCATCAGATTCAACTTTCCCGATCTTTGTGCTCTGGATGCTGCCAGTGGATAACTTGCTCTCGCGCGATGCCCACCCCTAGGAGAAGAGCAATTGTAAGTCTGCAGAAGAAAATTCTTAGCGCCCCGATGGCATCGGAATGTAACCCCTGGTCTATATAAGATACCTCCCTAATCTGATAATACATCGTCGACAGCCACGCTGATGCTGGCCACAAGACGTTACCAACTCTTTCGCAACGCAACGTTAGTCAGGCTCCCGCTACCGGGCGCTCATCCAAGCCGGCTTGCTGCAAGCTGTAACCGAGTTTGTCGATGCAATTGATCTCGGTCAGGGTGTGACCAAGACCGTCCAAAAAAGGTATCTTTCTTCTCCATCAACCGCTTCAAGGACTCTCCCGGTGTCATGATCATGGCTGCTTATGGTTGTCTTTGAAGTTGGAACATCGAACGTCAAACAGGTCTCTGTGGTATATGCAAAATTCCAAGTCGTTCCCCGCGCTAACCACGAGACACCTGCTTCTGCTGAATGCAGGTTGACAGAAACAGTCTGCACGTATTTTGGGTGCCCTGTCTCGACCACAGAGTCAATAATCTGTCCCCTCATTGGTGTGGGCATTGCTGCTGACTTGGAGCTCCAAGTCAAACGGAGCTTGGAGGAGAACTCCTATTGTCTCCCAGATTACCACATCATGGGGCATTGCTCCTCTGATCGCTGCGGGCTTCTCTCTGCCCCATCTTCTTCACCATTGTATCTCAGGTCTCTGGACTCTTGGCCACCACATCATGCGCGGCCTCGAAACAGATTAGGAACCGCGTCACCCAAGCACTCCCACTCCCTCAACTCGCACCTACGCCATGGAACTTGGCGCTGCTGTCACCGTTGCTGATCGCGAGCGAGCGACTAACTGCAGTACGTACAGCTTGTCTGCCCGTCTCAACGACCCAGTCAGTCAGTGCCATCACATCACTGGCGCCATCATCGTCGGCCGTTGCCCTTGTCAACTTCGACTAAAATTTAAGAAAATCAACTAGAAGCAAATAACCTATATCATATCATATCATATCTTGTTCAGTTCGGTTGGGTCCTCATCCACGCCCTGCCTACTGCCTACCTAACTGCCGGCCTGGTTTGGTCTTGATCAGCGGTATTATTATTATTAGTAACTAAGTACCCAGCCAGCCATTCTCTTCTCCCTCCCAGCACCCCCCATCCCATCCTAATCTAACCTTATCTTTTAATAAATAAATAAATAAATAAATAAATAAAGAGGCATCATCCCATTTACTTTGTCTATCCATCCGAACGTCAGACCCAGACAAGACCATATCAGACCAAACCAGTCAATCCTAACCTTACTTACCCACATCAGAAGAGAAGAAGAAAACAACAACCGAAGAAGGATGCATGCATGCATGAAGAAATGAATGAACATGCTCTTACCGGTAGAGAGGCACAAGGAGATTCGATACAATAGATATGGAGATGTCCCGGCCTGTATACCTAGGTACCTACCTACTCGATCCAGCCATGATGATGGATCATATCATGTCCTCCGTTCGCCGTCCACTACTGTACTACTGGCGTCTCTACTCCGTACAGTACAGTATTCACTCACATTGACACCGGGCAGGATAGCTGATAGCACATGCCATAACCAGTGAACCACCGCATTGGGCGCAAGCACAGATCACAGGCAGAACAGCGCTTAACTGCCTAGGCACTTAAGTAACTGGTCCGTGCCTTACCTTGCCTTGCTAGGCTGAAGGCGCCAGCCAACACAATGGATAAGATAAATAGGTAGATAGCCAAAGAAACGAACGAAAATGAAAGAGATTTTTTTTTCGAGTATATCAGATCACGTGGACAGTCGAGTTTTACTGTACTGTACAAGAAGCGTTGCTGCTTGCTGCTGCTGCTGCTGCTGTTGCTACAACCACATCTCTCATCTCATCTCTATCTATCACCGGGTGTGGGAGGAGCAAAACAAAGAAACATAATAGGTAGTGGCCATAAAATTTTTATATGATATGAGACCGAAACACAGTGCAAAAGATGACTCAGACAAATTCCCTAATCACCTTTACGCAGCGTTTCTGCTCATGTCGTTACGGATTCTCTGGTAGTCCAGCAGACCCTCGATGCTACCGACGGCGCTGATGGCGATGTCCTGATCCCAGATCTTGCGCGTGGCAAAGTCCATGACGTCCTTCTCGGTGATCTTGTTGATGGCGCGCTCAACGTCCTCGGGGCTCAGACGGCGGCCAGTGGTGATGATCTGGCGGCCGATGTCCTCGGCGACGGCGGTGGTGCCATCGAGGGACAGGAGGATGGAGGCCTTCAGCTGGGCCTTGGCGCGCTCAACCTCGGCCTCGGTGACGCTGAAGGACAAGCGGTTCCACTCGCGGAGGGTGAAGTGGACAAGGTCATCAAGGGCGGTCAGGTTCTCGCTGACGAGGTAGATACCCCAGAGACTTTGGAATTGCATTGTCAGTCGATTTGCACGATAAAGAAGGATCAGGAACCGGGGCTACTTACCCAGTGTCGCTGTAGCTGGTGGAGAAGCTCATGAAGCTGTTGGCCAGGTCGTGGTTGCTGATGAAGGTGCTGAGCTTGCTGCCGAGGTATGGCGAGTTGCCCAGGGCGCGGTCCCAGTTGCCAACGATGGCCTGGGTGACCAGGGCAGTGAAGTAGTCGTCATCCTTCCAGCTGACACCCTCGACGGCAATGGCAATGTGCGCCGTCGGGATGGTGTCGTCACGGAGTCTGACCTCGGAGCCGATGAAATCGGGCTTGCGCTTCTGCTCAGCGGCGACCGCGGAGGCGGCAGAGCTGGTCGGCTGGCTGGGAAGGTTGCCGAAGTGCTGCTCGGCCAGCTTCACGAGCTGCTCGTGGGTCACACCACCAGCGCCAACGAGGACCATGCGGTCCGCGGTGTAGTTGGTCTTGATGTAGTCGACCAGGTTCTCGCGCTGGATGCTCTGGATGTTCTCCTTGGGTCCGAGGATGGTGCGGCCGAGGGGCTGGCCCTGGAACGCGGTGGCGTGCAGGTGGTCGAAGACGACCTCCTCGAGCTGCTTGTCGACCTCCTCCTGCTCACGCAGGATCACATCACGCTCCCTCTCGATCGCGGCGGGCTCCAGCTTGGAGTTCTGGAGGATGTCGGCCAGGATGTCAACGGTCTTCGGAACGTCCGCGTTGAAGGACTTGGCGTAGTAGACGGTGTTCTCCCGCTGTAGAGATCAATCAGTATATGCTGCAGAGCATCGCATCCTTCCATGACGTTCCGGGATCCCGTACCGACGTGTAGGCGTTGAGGTGGGCGCCCATGTTCTCGATTTCCAGCTCCAATTGGTGCTGGGTTCTCTTGTTGGTGCCCTACGACCCCATCAGTACCTGGCCAGCGTCGACCTGAAGCCATTGATCGGAAGTGGAATGTACCTTGAAGGCCAGGTGCTCAAGGAAGTGCGCCGTGCCGTTGGTCTTGTCGGTTTCGGCCCTGCTTCCGGCGTCGATCCACACGCCGACGGTCGAGGTCTGAGCCCATGGCTGGTGCTCGGTCGCGATCTAAGACGAGTCAGCAGGACCGCACAGCCATTGACGGGGTGGTGAGAGCGCACCGTCAAGCCATTGGAGAGGGTGGTGGACTGGGTGCGGCTCGGGAGGGTCACCGGCGACGCAAAGCCTCGTCTCACCGGCTGGACCGCCTTGAGAGCGGCGCGGCTCCGGAGAGCCTGGTTGAGGTTGAAAGCTAGTCGCCGGGAAGCCATGACTGGAAAGGGTGAAGAGGAGGTTGGGAGGGGGAGGGAGGGAAATGGCAAAAGGGTTGCAGCGGCGGACGAGGAGAGACTTGTCTGCCCTGGAGTTGCGAGGTGAAGACGGAAGTCAAATTGTTCGCAGCGGCGCCAGCCAATCACATGACCTGCTTTTCCAAACGACCCAGCAGGCCATCCCGACACTTCCCTTGCCGGCCTTTGCCCACGTTCGCCGGGCAGACGGCCTGGGTTCGACGGAGTATGTGAGAGAGAGACATGTCTAGCATCTCGATCTCTTTCTTTTCTCCCTCCCGGATCGGGATCTGCGTTGCTGCGGGACGACGTCCCAGCCCTTTCCTTTAACCCGAGGCCGGCGTATACATACTCGATGCAGCACACAATGTATATTCTTGGGATCGGACACATCGGATCACTTTTCCACCGACCTTCGAATCCCTCTTCAGCTCCCGGTGGACTATCCAGCTGCCGGTACACCCTCCAAAGACCAGCTGGATGCGCCAAGGCCTGATTTTTAAAGATCTAACGCCCGTTGGCTACTCCAGGCCGTTGGATTTGAAATAGTACCTATTCTGGATAATAGTCCAACATGAGGGACCTCCTGCCGTACAAACACACCAGCTACTGTTCCTATACGGTAGTTTACGAGTCAGGATAAAGAAACCCACACTTTGTCTTTCATCGGCAAAAGAATTAATATTATTGGAGCAGCACATCTCACAAAGAACAGCAGCATCTCTTTCTTTCCAGCCAGGTTGGACAGAATCTCAATTCCTATCCTAATAGGATATATAATAATATTATATTATATACCATCTATAACAAAAGGGTATCACACTTTAAATTCTCTCTCTATCGCACAATGATCTGGCTGGCATACCGCTTGACGTTCTCGATGAACGGCATGTCCTCCGAGAAACCCAGCCGCTTGGCGCGCTCCGTGTTGAAGTTGGGCGACCAGGACTGCACGATGCGGTCGACGTCCGGGTCGTACCGCTCCTCCACCAGGGCGCGCCGCTCGGGGCCACCGATCTGCTCCAGGGCATCGAGCATCTCCTGGACGGTGACCTTGAGTCCCGGGAGGTTCACCGAGCGCGAGTCCCCAAAGGCCTCCTTGGGGATGTCGCGGGCGTGCAACAGGTTCTTGATCACGGTGTAGGGGGAGCAGATCCACATCTCAGTGTTCCTGCTGACGGGGAGGATGGCCTTCCTCCCGTTGAAGGGCTCGCGGATGATGTCGCTGGCGAAGCTGCTCGCGGCCTGGGTGGGCTTTCCGGCCCGGACGGTGACCGTGGGCAGCCGCACGCAGCGGCCGTCGAGGAAGCCCCTGCGCGAGTAGTCGTTGATCAGGGTCTCGACGATGAGTTTCTGCGAGCCGTAGGACGAGGCGGGCACGGGCGGGAGGTTCGTCTCGTCGATGACGAAGCCCGGCGGCGTGGGGCCGTAGACGGCGAGCGACGAGGTGTAGATGACCTTGACGCCCGGCATGGTGGCGCGCAGGCGGTCGAGGATGTAGCGGGTGGCATCGAGGTTGACGTGGATACCGAGCTCGAAGTTGGCCTCTGCGCCGCTGGACATGATGCCGTGCAGGATGTAGACGGTGTCGTAGGGGCTGGAGTCCTTGATGAGCGCGTCGACGACCTGCGGCAGGGTGAGGTCGGCCTGGATGCTGCGCACGCGCGAGGCATGCTGGGCGGCCGAGGGGGGCACGCTGGGCGCGACGACGTCGGTGATGGTGATGATGGTCTCGGGCGGCGTGGCATGGAGGAGGGCGGCCGTCAGCTCCTGCCCGACGTAGCCGCCGGCGCCCGTGATGAGGATGGACATGTCTCGTGTTGTTTCGAGCGCACGCGGAGGGCTTCTTCTTGCAGCGGTTCTTCGAGGAGGCAGCGAGGGGACGGGGGGGAGCAGGAAGGGGGCGAGCAGACGAGAGAGGGACCAGGCTCAGGCGTCCTCCAGGGCTATCTTCGTCTTTTCCTTCTGGCCATCGCGGTGTCTCGCTGGCGGCCGGAGGAGGGCGCTGGGCGCGTTCAAATAGGCGAGGCGTTGCGGGGTTCGGGGCGGAGAGTTTTGGCGCGGCCGTGGAAAAGGTGCAGCGGTGGGCCGCGGGGAGCGCCAGGGGCCAACGGGAGGCCGCCGTCGCTGCCTGGTCGGCCGCCGCGCGCCGAGAAATCTCCTGCCCACGGCCGGCGAGTCGGCCCCAACGCCGGTGGCGTGCTGGCTCGGAGTTCCGCCGCTCCCGCTGCACGCCGTGCACCGCCCGTTGTACAGCGTTCTACACCGCCAGCGTAGCCTCTTCCCCGGCAGCACGCCAGCACGTCGTCCATCCCCGCTGCGGCAGCTCTCCAGGCCCCTTGGGTCGTGCTAGACACCCCAGCTACGCCGCTGGGAGGGACTAGGGATTATACTGGCAGTAGTGCGTGGGAGCAGCACCGTACGGACGGCTCCATCATCAGCCTCCATGCACACGCTGCACGTTCCCCCGGGGTCGTCCTGCGCCGGTGGCATGACCGAGCTCAGGTCAGCTCAACCTCTTGCAGCTCACTTCTCCACGGCTCACTTCTCCACGGGTACATACGTAATGGCAGTTTTACAACATCCAAGTGCAGCCCTGTGCAACAGACATCCGTCTCCAGCTCGCGAGTGCACGTGCACCCAGTGCCTGGCAGTCAGTCAAGGAATCGGTGTCGAGCTGCGCCAGATCGCAGAGGTTCCAGGCGTCAACCAGCCCGCCGATGAAGTCATTCCATCCCATCTGTTTTTCTTCCTTTTCCTTCTAATCTCATAATAATAATATCCTCCTGTAGCTTTTGGCTTTCATCGGAATGCCCCACACGGCATCTATCTGCCTATCCATGTTAGCGACCTCACACAACCCGCGCCCCGGGTTTCACCGTCCTTTTTCCGAGCTCTGCCGTGTCGAAAGACTGGGAATTCAGCAAAATGGGGCGGAAAGAAAGAAAAGAAAGCCAAGAACCTAAGATTCTTCTTTTCTCTGCGACTTTCAAAAGTACACGACGTTGCAACCTTGGCATACATCAGAAGATTTCAACACGCACACGACACTGGACGCCAGCAAAACAGAAAACACATATACGACCAGACATGAAAAAAGATACTAAAAACCGGAGACAAACAAAAAGACCTAACCGCCTATTTATTGTATTTATTGAGACCTCTTGTAGATACCCGTCACGATACAGTGATCACGCTCAAAAGGCTCTGTGGATGCGGTGTCAGCGGCTGCTGCAACTACGACAGTATGCGGATGATGGTTATGGGCAGTACTTACCAAGCGTCAGCTGCTCCTTCGGTTTTATTCTCTCCTCCCTCAGCTTCTGGACTTCCCGGGCGAACACAACCTCGGGCTTGGCCGTGCTGTCGATACAGTTGGCCTTGATACTGACAATCACACCACCCTCCGTCTTCAGGAACAGGTGGGCGTTAAGACCCACGATACGCGCCTGGTCGGGCTGCGCAACGTCGGCGAAGATGACATCGACCATGCCGACCAGCATGCGGTAGCGCAACGGGTGTCTGGCATCCTCGACGATGGGGATGACGTTGGTGCGGTGAGTCGCCATGCCGATCAGGTCACGGCCGGAACGGTGGGAGAACTCGACGGCGTAGACGGTTCCAGTAGGCCCGACAATGTCCGCAACGTGGCTGACCGAGGTACCGCTGGCGGCACCGAGATACAAGACCTTGGAGCCGGGGCGCATGTAGATATCATCCAGACCACCCAGGATACCGGCAGCAAGCTTGCTGCGGAAGGGGTTCCAGACACGGTATTCGGTCTTGACAGGGGCACCTTCGCCGTCAGTGGGAGGCGATTCGACGGAGATGCGCTTCTCGCCGTAGACAGACTCTCCGGGGGTCAGGTTCTTGGTGACGAGCAGGTCTTCCTTAGCGCCGCGAGCGACGAAGACACCGGGGTGACGGTGGGGTTCCTAGGCAGGCAAAATGTGAGTAAATGAAACCCTGACTTCCCGCGTATCCCAGAAAAGGGCAAGGAGAGAGCGTACAATGATGACCTTGGCACCACCCTTGATGCCGGCCTTGCCGCCCTTCTTTCCACCACGACCACGTGCGGCCTTACCACCGCGGCCTCCACCACGACCGCCACGGGCATTACCACCAGCTAAAAGCAAAAGCGGCCTTTGAGTTAGCCTCGCAGTCTTATGACCATGGGCTGAGTGTATCATGGTCGAACAGACGTTCGGATAGCCAGGACGCACGTCTCCCTCACAAGTAGAGAACGCGACCATAGCATCCGTAGCCAGTTGTTTCACATATATATATGCGAAGCAGTTTGTGGCTCCAACGAGGAAAATGTCAAGGACACAAACCTTTACCACCTCGACCACCACCTCTAGGGGCACCACCACGACCGCCTCTTCCAGCTGCTCCACCACCACGTCCTCGAGCTCCAACCGGCGCCATTGTAGCCTTGTATTAGAATATCTCGACAACAGTCGATCGGTATGAATCAAAAAGCAGAGTCGTAGCTGTTCGCAAAGAAAAAGAAAAGGTTCAAGTGGTTTTTCTGAAAAGGCTACCGCTGTAGAATCGTTTCGCAACGACCGACCACACGAAAAAAAATCGGATTGATCTGTTCGACGTGGACGGAATCGCGAATCGCGAGCGTCTCAGGGATCGAAAAACCCGACGTCCCTCGACTGTCGCACGCAAAGGCCAACAGGTGTCGGTCGAAGCTGTTGCTGGTGCTCGTCGTTGCCCGCGATCGAGTTTTTCAGACTTCCGAGCTTTTGGGGTCTCTCGAAAATCAAGGGCGCTAGTACTGAACCGGCTAGCGCCCCTCTCGACCATGTCGGGCCTGTGTGGGAAGCACTATCATCACGTGACCAAGGCGCCTGCCGATAGCGAGATCACGGGATCTCCGAGCCCTACCACGTCCGTGACAGTGGAGGGGTATGCTTCACTCTTGATTGGTCAGAATAGAGTCTGCAAGACATGACAGCATGCAAGCATTACGCTTAGCACCTTGTGTCCACGTCTATGATGCCGAAGGCTGTAATGTCTCCAAGTTGTGTAAGGGCAGAGTTCCAAGGTTTCAGCGGTATTGGGGAATGGCAACCTAAGGAGGTCTAGTTTCAGTCCTCCGCTGACGTCGCAGGAGGTGCGGCCGAAATAATATAAGAGCTAGAGACTTCCAATGTACTTACTATACAGTACCCCTCAGAAGATTAGCGTTTACTTATCAGCCCGAGGGCTTCAGAAGGATGACACTGGGATCGTAGACGGGGTTCTGGAGTGGAATCCTGACCTGGTATGAACACTTCGATTCTTAACTAGTCCTCCTTCACACGGCTCACGGTAGATATGTACAGATCTATCGATCCTCATGGACAGATTAGCGCGCAACGACGGACGATGTGATCGATATCCAGTAGCAGTGCGGATCCCCACCGTCGTGGTGTCGGTACAAACGCATTCGCGCGGGTATATAGTATTGAGGTCCTTTTTTTTTTGATGTCTCCTTCCTTTCGGCCACAATTGAGTTGATGACCTGGAGTTCTGCCAGGAGCGGCCAAGCCGTTCACATACTATACTACCTCCTAAACTTCGTACATAATCCCCTTTAAGCAGGAAATTTAACGTTTAACTCCTGACCCGGAAGTTTCTCTCTTCCTCTCCCGCCCCGATTTTTTTTTTTAGATGGAACGCAGTATTCTATTAGTTATTTATTGCTCGCACTGGCATTGGCACTGTATTATGTCGGTAAGATCCCATCAAAGAATTATAAATGTACTACTGTACATATCTGATACATTCTGGAGTCGACTACCCTACTATAACACGTACGCCTTGCTCGACGGGCGAAACCGCAGAAAAGATAAAGTACCTAGTAACCTACTCGGCTGCTAATGCCCATAACATTGCGGAAACACGGTGAATTGGCGAAGAAGCATCTCCGAATACGGTACAAAGGCCCTGCAGTGGAAGGCGCTCCCAGGTTTAGAGAACTACCTATATACTAGGTTACGACGAGGGCCTACTCAAGTTACTTCTCTTTGGTCGTGACAGAGTTCATGGAAGTGCACCGGTCCCTACCTCATTGGTAAGCCTTTCCTTTCGCAAGTAGGTTAGCAGATAGACAAAGCTGGTCTCTATGGAGCCCAAGTTAACCCACGATCAATGGGAGAATTGCTAGTATAGTACCTAATTCATTGTAGTACAGTCTATTCATTCAACAACCCGAATGATCCAATCGCATGCTGTTAGCCTCTTTCATTGGATGGACAGATGGATGGATTCGTATATCTGTCTCCTTTGCGTACCTACCTAGGTATGTATGTACCTTAGATAGGTATGCATCGGGTTCTCGGGACTCAACAGATACAGTACATACAGCATAGTGCATACAAGAATCACTACCTACTTACATGGGCAAGATCACATAGTCCATCGTAGAAAAGGCAAAAAAGATGATTGCATTTCAGACGGAGATGGATCAAACGATCGAACAGAGAGAGTAGAAACCGCAATCAAAACAGACTGACCATATTAGGTACGTATGATGCTAAGCAAGTGTGTGACTTAATCTAGAGAACGACGATGCGATACAATTCAATCTCAAGCAAGAAAAACAAAGAAGAAAAAATAACAGCATAAGTGTTAAAACAGATAGGTCCCCAACTCATCATCATCATCATCATGAGACCCCATTCGTTCCAAATTATCCTTTGCCGACATTCTGCCCGTTTCTTTCACAAAAGGTAAATTCCCGTTTGTAGGCTGCTAGGGATTCCAATTCTTCAAAAAACAAGGAACCAAAGTCCAAGGTTATGTACAGTAAGCACAGTACATCACATTACATCGACATCATTCACCATAAAAGTAATAGTCCGCCGAGTACTGGACCGTAAAGACGCTTGGCATATTCTCACACGTCGCCGGCGGTTGACCCCCAGCCGTATTTACCCGGTAGACGCTCTTGTAACCGCCAACGGTGCCGTTGATCGTCTCAAGGTAGAGCCAGGGGACTGCGCCGTTGCCGACACCATTCTGGCCCTTGACCGCGTCCGCAGGGGCATCCATCTGAGCTTTCTTCTTGGAGATGGCGATTCCGTACTGGTGCTCGGGTGTGGTGTCGAGGTTGAAGACCGGTGTGGTTGCGTCGCGGAAGTAGTGGTGGCCTAGCAGCCCGAGGTTGGCCGGCGGAAGGGGCGCGGAGGGGTCAGCGGGCAGCGGGATGTTGATAGCAACGTTGGGAGCGATTGCTATGAGATCCGCATAATTCGCTGCCAGACATGAGGCGTTGTAAAGGGTCGCGACGGCCCCTACGGCCACTGGTTTAACATCGGATGATGCGAGTGAGCAGGTGTAGTTCTGAGGGTTGTCGTTAGCTCTCTGTAAAACAGCAGGGTGGAGTCTGAGTAAACATGAGGACGGGACGAAAGTATACATACCTGTGTGCCTCGGCCAACCGCGACATGAAGGAGTTTCTGGCCAGCAGGAGGAGCAGGGAGTCCCGACGCTTGAGCGGGCAATGCAGCCTTCGATAAATCGCATGTTGGGGAAGGATTCCCAGCCCGCTTGAGATCACTGATGTGTTTTCCCACTCTTGCGTAGAACTCTGCTAGTTCGGCGGAGAATCCGTAAACATCATCGAGGATTCCACTGGTAGGGGCTGCGAGACCAGTCGCTGCGAGAAATGTAACGAGCAGAAGAGTGGGACGCATCGGAGATTAATTGAGGAGAAAAACCGAAGAATAAATAAATCGACAAGGCAAGTGGAATGTATATCTTAAGCTGAAAAGCAAGGTACGCAAATCGGTAGCGGCAAGATAGTCAATAGTACTGGGATCAAGGAAATAAAGAAAGATAAAAGGAAAAACAAAGGAAAAGTTCGTATCACAAGAGATGCATACCCAGTATGCGGAGAGATATTGATATACAAAGTCAAGAGACTTGGAGCCATGGGCCGGGTCTGACGTGCATCTTCATATGTACTTCGTAGGATGCGCGATCGAGCAAAGAATAGAAACGGCTAAATTCTAACTCAAAACAGTGAGATCTATTAACGGCTGCAACTGGAGCTAAGCACGTAGCATCCTGTCGGACGGTGAATTATCATTGGCAGCGCTATGCGCCCAACATCGCTGTGTAATCATCCAGGATGGTGGTTGGCGCACAGAGCGCGACCCTGGTTGGAGGAGCAGCCGCTAAGGGCCACTAACAGTCACTCTGACCAGCCTCCCCCCGAATCGTCAGGGATTATGTGAGATCCGGTCGCGCCAAGTCGAAACATGAATTCTTCAGTGGGCGGCTGTGTGCTGCACGAAATTCTGCACTTCCCGTAAGAGATTGGTCCCCCTTCCTTTCCTGGGGCCCCTGTCTATTTTCGGCATATATCTGGGCGATCCATGGATCGGATGGGGCGCTTGATGACGTATGGTCTTAGAGCATTCTCTGCAAAGAGTATGTCAGTTCCTGGGGAATTACTATTCAGAAAGCTAACATACAGAATCCACGAAAGCTCTAAGCCTTCCCGTTTGCTAGTATGGACCGACTTCGTATGTTGGCCGGGCGAGCGCGTGATTCGAGTCTTAACAATTTCAGTAAATTCGCAAATGGTGTTGATTACGAATACCTGGCGGCACTATTCCCTACAAGATGTTCCTTGACTGAACCCAGCCGTCTAAAGCCAGGTTGACTGTTAGGCCTTGGTCGCAGGAGCGCTTTCAACTAGCTTTGCCACAGGAACTACGCCGGTTCAGCAGAAGATAGTGAGCACATGACCAGAGGGCGTGTCCTGCGGGCAACAAGTTGTCTCCAAAACAGAGGCCTTCAATTGCGCTCCAGCATGCTAGTATCCTGTCATTACCGTGTAGGAATCCATTTTATGAGGCCAAGACATTGGGGCAATTGCGCCCAATAACCTTCGTGCATAGCAATATGCCATTCATGCTCGGAGGTGTACCTTGAATTGTAGCGCCATGGACACTCCTTTCATTTGATGGAAAGTATACGAGACATACCCTCTGAAAGTGCCGATGCTAGGCGGGTAGCATCAGCAAGCGGCTTTCGGTCAATGCGCGTATTATTTTGTCAGTTCCCACTAAACGAATGCAGTGTCAGCCCAATATAGAGACCCAATTGTTTTCGACTCTAGACGGTATTGATCTCTAGGATGGCTTCTGCAAGAAAGCAAAAGGCCCAGCACTAGACCTGGATTCACGGGCCACTAGGCGGGTGTGATAATGAAAGTCGCAGCTCAGGTTCATATCCGTAAGGGGAATTCTTCTAGTAGCTGAACCGTCTTCTTATCTTTATCTATAGAAACGTGTTAGCCCACATCGATGGTTATTGGCCAACGGGACAGATTGTGGTTCTGGGCCGGTACCTGACAACGACCTTGATCCAGAAGTCACTAGTCATCTCAAGCTCTTATTATCCTATTGGGGTAACAGAAATCAGTGGCCTTGCTTGAAGCCTCCGGTCTCCAAGAGCCTTGACGGGATCCGAGGATCCGCCCAGCGCTACAGGTCTGTCCAGACGACGCCGGAGAAAGCGCAGTGGAGACGGTGGAAAGCATTAACTCCGTAGTACATACGGAGAACTGAACAACGTCGTATCGCTCTAGGCCACGAGGGACTTCGGCAAGCAAGAGCTCGTTCCAGGTCTAGGCTGAGTAGGCCGCCTTCTGCTTTTGGGAGGTCACTGCTGTTAGAGCAGGCCCACCCGCTACTGCAGGCAATCGCATGGCTGGCGCTAACTCAAATCTCTGGCAGAGATTGCAAATCCGCGGGATCGCGGCGTCCAACAGATGCGACCAGGCGACGGGAATCTGAAGCGGCCCGGATGAGCTTGGCATTCTGGCGCAGGTGTCAAAAATAGATCTGGCCTGGCCTCGGTCGCCATGCACGTTTTGTCGTTCCAGCAAGATGAATCTCACCGTAGACAGCGGCCATGCGACTGGTTTGATTTCCTAGAAGCAGTAGGGCGGAACTTCTGAGACTTGTATGAATTACTATCAGCGCACATAATCCACAATAAGCCGTCGACTACACGAAACACCAAAAGCCCACCTACGGATGCCACCAGAACTTCCAATCGTAAATAGAGGTTCCCAAAATACACTATGTATTTATTAAAAATACGATATGGAAATGGAGGCAAGACAGTACTGCTGAAATAGGCAAATAGGATCGTACGGCGAGGAGGTGTAAAGCCGCCATCGCCACGTGGATATTCCCTGTCGTTCATCTGCAACGGGTTACTCAGTAGACGCCGGTATAGGATCCGGTGTCTGGTGTAAAATTGTTAAAATTTTAGCGGATCTCAAAGGTGAGCTCGTATTTGTACTCCGCGTGCTTTCTATCTGGCCCGTGGGGGTATGAGCATCCTGGAGACAGGGCGGAGTTGCGAATTCTGCATCCTCGTAGGCTCAAACGTTAAGTCTCTATATCCAACTTGGGTATTTCGTAGCATTGAGGAGAAAGTAGTAGGAGATTATGTCGTTCGCCTGCAGCAAGACCTGTGCAGATGCTCTTTCATCTGATAAAGAATATAGGTCAAGAGCTGCGACAAGCACGGGCCGCGGAAGGCCCACGCGGTGGAGCGCGGGGAAACAGGCGATCGTAGCGGCCGTCCCCATCGCGAGCTGCAGACGATAACCCACTTCAAGCATCACCAGAGGGCATCGTCGAAAACAGAAATGATGATGTGTGAAGAGCTGGGGCTAGAGAGCGAAGCCTGCTCCTCTCATTGCGGTGCGATCCCTGCCTGACTCATCATAGCCGCCGGACCTGTGGCTGCTCTGCGCCGCAGAAATGCGGAGGTCTCGACTCCCGCCGCCCATGGACCGGGGGCGCTGGTTTGCCCTGGGTGCAACGTTAAGATCGATCTAACAGCTCCATTTTGTTCTTGTCTTTTGTCTCTTTCTTCTTTCATTGTTCTCCTGCCAAACACCTGAACCTTGATACCGGCATACTTGTTAGGAAAAGAGAGCAATGTCATCAATATCAGATTGAGCTCGACGTTCGTCGCTTGCATGGACACAATGGGAACTTACGGAATCTAGGAAACTGTGATTCTGACTTTATATTATCGAAATATACCTTTAAAGCATCATATCCTGGATTTGAATCATCTGGCTGCAATCTCCTTCAAGGCCTCAGATGGCTTGCACTTCATTTCCTCCGCGGGTTCGTCCTCGCGACCTGCTGATAGCGATAGGACTGCTGTGCATCTTTTTGCTCTTCACCTCACACTGGCAGTATCCGCAGCCTCCTGGGGTCTCCTCCTATTCTATTGTTGCGACAAACAGCGGTGGAGCGCACGATTTCGAAGCCCAGACCCGGTTCTGGCGGGCGCTGCAGACGCTCCTTAAGGACACGGCTCCGGCAACGCCTTCGCCTGCAATGTTCGGGCACAGAAAGACCATCGATTTTGACTCGAAACATGAAATCCATCAGCCGGATCTGATATGGATATCCAAAGAGGATGTGAAGAAACTTCAAAAGGCTCACTACGACTTCATCAATGGTATCAAGGCTGGAGATCCAGAGCTAGACCTCGTCTACAAGCCAGGAACTCAGGGCATTGTGACGGCGACAGGAAGCTCAGATCTTCCTGTATTAGTAATATCTCTGCGAATGGTCCGACGAACGGACACAACTCTCCCAATGGAAGTCTTTTTGATGCCTGGGGAGGAATACGAAGAGGCAATCTGCAAAGACGTTTTGCCATCCTTGAACGCCCGATGTATCGTCCTGACCGATATTCTCGGTGCTGAAGAGGCGTCTAAGATCAAACAACACCAGCTAAAGTCACTTGCCATACTTTTCTCTTCATTCGAAGATATCCTCTGGCTCGACTCAGACTGTTTCGCCCTCCACGATCCTGCACAGATCTTCAGATCCAACCTCTACAGATCCACGGGGCTGATCACCTGGCCGGATTCTTCGGCGTCGACGGCCTCTCCACTGTATTACGAGATTTCGTCCCAGGGACGAGTACCCTACCTCACGGAGCGTGCCTCCACGGAAGCCGGCCAAATCTTCATTTCGAAGAAGAGACACCATCTCACCCTGCTCCTGATGAGCTACTACAACCACTACGGCCCATCGCACTACTACCCGCTCCTCTCGCAAGTCGACCCCGACGAGAGAGGAGAAAAGGAGACATTCCTCGCCGCCGCCTCAGCCCTAGGAGCGCCGTTCTACGCGACTACCGAACGCATCCGCCCGATCGGGCACCGCAAAGCAAACGCAGCAAACAACAACGGCAGCAACAAGATTAATAATATCGCCGGCTCGGCCGTGGTCCAGTTCGACCCGATCCGCGACCACCAGCTGACTAGTCAGGGTAAATGGCGGATGAAAAATGAATCCGTTGCACCCTTGCCCCGGGCGTTCTTCATCCACGCTCACAACCCGAAATTCAACCCGGCCACCATCTTCGACCCGTCTGAAAATGAGACCGAGTCGCCGACACGCGGTCCGGATGGAAAGAACACCCGCGCGTGGACGGCGCCCGAGGAGACGATCTACAGCGTCGGATATGACGTGGAGATCCATTTCTGGGAGGATTTCAAGTGGGTCGCGTGTGACCTGGAGTTCAAGTTCAAGAGCTGGAAGAACAAGTGGGGGATCTGTGAGAAGGCTATGAACTATTGGCATAGCGTCTTTGACGGCGTTCAGTGATCTTTTTGGAAATTGCGGAGTACTCTCCCCGGATATTTCTCGTGGCCCGGTCCGGGTTTTGATGAATTTTGGAATGCTCTGTCGATCTAAAGACTATGTTTATGATAGACAGGCATGTGCCCTTTGGTCATGAGTTTCGGATCTATGGGAAAATCATACTACAGTATACTACAAGCCATTATAAAGGAATTGATTAATACCAGTCACATCTGAGCGTCATGCTAACCGCTAATACCCAAGCAGACAGCACAGAAATGGATGACATACAATGTCATCTCATGTCACTAGGTACTATTAAGGTATCAGCAATGTCAATGATACACGCCACATATTAAAACACGGGAATTCAGAAATCATGACCAGAAACAGGACATGAGGTGGGTACAACGGATCCCACGATTGACAAAGAACAAACACCATTTTCCATATCCATCTATATCCGTAGTTAGGCGAAGCTAGTCTAGCTAGCCGACATGATTAATGATTGAAGGCTTCCTGCTGCCAATCATCCCCATGAAGCTTCCCAGCACCTGCACCACTTCCGCCCCCGCCTCCGGCCGCAGCGGCAGCCGCAGCTCCACCTACCGCGCTGCTGAGGGACGCACTGCTATGCTTCTCCATCTCCATGGTACTCATCACGTACAGCATGACGAAAACAAGGATATGCAGTGCGAAGCAGTACCCCGCGAAGAGGTTCCTGCTCGTCCGGTTCGCGAGGACTATCCGCGTGATGGAGAAGATGATGCGTTCGGGGAAGCTCATGCGCTTGTAGGCGCGCACCGACTCGCGGCCGCGGAAGGCAGCGAAAGGTGATATCTGGGCTTCATACGCTGACTGGTAACGGTCGAAAGAAGGTGTGTCGTTAGAAGGGAGGACGGAGGTGGAGCTTGGCTTGTTGCCGTATGCAGATGCTGAGGTGGATGCCGCTTGGCCGCGGCTGTAGGCCGAGACGTAGCGTGTCTTCTCGTAGAGGTTGAGGTTGTCCTTCTGGAGGGCGGCAACCTCTTGCCTCAGAGATTTCACTGTGTTGTACATCTTCGACAACTCCTCCTCCAACTCTGCGTTCCTCTTTTTGAAACGGTCCCGCTGGGCCTGGACCATGGGCAAAATCCCCGAGCCGCCTCCAACAGGCTCTCCCGCGCGGATCGCATCCATCGTGTTAGCGGAAGCGGCTGCTTGGTCGAAGCCAGATATAATGGACGATGTGGGCGAGGTTCTTCGCTGAGAGGAATGGTGGTATCTTGAGGTGTAGGTGCCCGCAACGGACATTGCAGACGAAGGGAGAGCATTAGCTGCCTCCTTTTGCATCCGCAGGAGATCATTCTCCAGCGTCGCTGAGAGGTCTTGGGATTTTTGGAGCTCCTCCTTGGTCTTGGAGAGCTCCTCTCGGAGGCTTTCAAGCTGGCCCTGAAGATCGCGGTGGGATACCCGCAAAACGGTAAGCTCGTTTGAAAGCTTCTTGTTTCTGGCTAATAGAAGCTGCTCCAGTGTACCCTCTTTGGATTTCACTGGAGCACCATTTGCAGCCGCAGTCGCGGTGACATCTTCCGTGACAACCCCAGTGTCCTCGTCGTCGCCAGTAGAAAATTCGATCGACTAGGAAGATTAGTCTGTATGAAAGCTTACGGCGAGGGTTGCAAGATATATGCTTACCTTCATCACTTCGAGCTCCCGTCGAATATCATCATAATCGGCACACTTCTCCAACTTCGCTCGCAGCTCGTCCCTCTCGGAGGCGATTTTTGCACTTAGCCTTTCCGCCTGGCGAAGTTTGCTCTCCCATGAATGCCTCTCCGATTCCCTTTCGAATCGTGCCGCATCAAGCTTTCGTAGCAGCGATGAATTCTCGGACTGGAGTCGCAGGTATGCGGGGTCATCTTCAACAGACGTCTTCTGGCCTCCTTGGGAGTGCGATACGGCTTGCGCCAACTCGAGCCTAAGCTGCTCGTTTCGCGCTTCGACCTCCGCCAGCCGCAAGGTAGCCTTCTCCAGATCTGAGGCAACCAACTCTAGCTCTGCAGCAGTAGCGGTGTTCCGTGACCCCTCCCTATCATCTTCTCGACCGAGCCTTTGAGATACCTCGTAGCTAGCCCTGATCTCTTTGAGAAGACGCTCCTGGTTTTCGACTTTTGCTTCCAGGCTTTTCTCCTTGGCCGCCCAGTTATTAGACTTCTCCTCCAACACCGCAGACCAGGACGCTTCGATTTCTTTGATCTTCGCTTCCTGATTTTCTTCAAGCTTCCGTCGCGCAGCCCGCTCTTCCTCGAGCCGTTTTTCGGTATTCTCCAACTGAGTCGTAAGACGGTCCACGGTTTTCTGTAGGTGTTCCTTCTCCGAAGTCAACTTGGGGACGGTGTCTTCGGAGAGCACTAGGGATTCAACAGAGGCTTCAAGAAGGGGGTAGGGATCAGGAGCCTCTGACAGAGAAGAATAAAGCTGAAGAAATGCCGACGACGCGACTTTCCCCTGATTGGTTAGGAGATCGATGAAGCTTTGGTAGGCTATCAGAATCATGTCAGACAACTGATAATGTATACACCGGAATTAACGGGACCGACCTTTCAATAGACCCTTGTACTCCGCAAGCTTCGTCGCGTCATCCAGCTTTCTAAAATCTTTCGTCTTCTGAGCAAGCTCCTTCCTTTGCACAAGAGCATCTCGCTGATGGGCAACGATTTCCGAGGCGGTGCTGTCTAGTTTCGGTATGGTGTTGGTCAAGTCAATACCTGTATAGAAACAGAGTGATAAGTATCAGCCATAAGCATTAAATGTGATGATCGATTGGAGCCTTGCACACCTCTCCATGCTGAAATTGCACGCTGGAACTTGTTCGTCTCCTCAGTCTGCTTGCCCGATTTGGCATCCTCTTCGTTACGCCCATCATGCCGGTTATGTTCCGGGATCATGCCCTCTGTGACCGCGAAGGAGTCCATTTCTTTGACGCTGTGTCTGGATCAATGCAACAGATCCAGCATCCTTAGCTCGGAGGCCAAAGAATATGGAACAAGAGGCAGACAAGGTCCAAATGCCTACCACTTGAGAACCTGGCTGCGATACTACGCGGCCTCACCCTCAATGCGGAGGGAGCTCGACACGCGGCGGTTCGGCCCAATATTTCTCCGGAATGGCCGGCTTGGGAGCTTTGAACACATCGAGAATCAATAAACGCATTCTGCTGCCCCTAACAGGATGCGTTCTGTCTTCACTGAGATAATCCTTGCAATATGATTGTATTATTTTTTCATACTATTTATATACACTTGCCTGATGGTTGCGGGGGTCAGGAGATAAAGTTCCTGTCTTAGTTGACAGGTTTACTGGCAGTCAACTGGGATGATGTCGAAATCTCATGCATCGCATTATGCACGTGAGAAGTTGTTATTGTTCACTTGCTTATTATCAGACTATTGTTCATAGTGCCTGGGGTGCTCAAAGCAGACATGTCCTTGCACCGTATGATTGCGTTGCGCTCCGCCCTGGATATGACTAAGCAGCATAGGGCTCCGCAGCTGGAGCTCCGCCCCCGGCCATTGCATCTGGACTACGATCAGCGCCGGCGACTTTCCAGATGCTTGGGACAGGGCGCCTTTCGCTCTATGTGCTGATTACCAGGAGCTCACCTTCATAGGCCCGGATCGTGGCCCTTGTTTTATAATGGGCCCGGAAGATGGCAGAGTCAGCCCGCGCAAGAGAAGGAGGATTATTCCCCCGGCAGCCGCTCCCTATGTCCTCCGCCTGCTTCTCGATAAGGTACCGCTGACGGGCGAAGGCACCCCCTCGGACGTACACATCACCTGCGTGGAGTACTGGAGTGAGTCTTCGGAATTATAATTGAGAATCCCGGAGGAGCATCGCAGTTGATTTATTAACTGATATGCGGCGCGACAGACGAGAACCTCTACATCGGCACCTCCGCTGCGGAGATACTTCATTTCGTCTCCCTCCCCCCAGACCCCTCCGACGAGTCGAATGAGCCAAACTTTATTCTGGCATCCAGATTACCAATCACGGTCTCCCAAAATGCTTCGTCTGCTGGCAACCGCCATGGAGTTCAACAGATCGTTCTGCTTCCTAGCGCACATAAAGCATGCGTCCTCTGTAATGGCGTCGTCACCTTCTACACATTACCGGAACTCAGTCCAGCCTTTGGGAACACCAAGGTCGGGAATTGTCTGTGGATTGGAGGACTGGATCTAAATATTCCCGCAGATCAGTCGGCGCCTGAGGACCCAGTTATCATGATTGCCCTCCAGAGCAGGATCATGCTGGTCAGGATCGGCGAGGAGGCGCGTCGTGTCAGGAATATTGAATTCCCAGGCTGTCTGATCGCATCACGGAGAGATTCGATTGCTTGTGTCGCGGACTCGCACTCATACGCGTTACTTGACGTGGAGTATCAACAGAAGATACCTCTTTTCCCGATATCATCGTCGAACGAGGTCTTCGACTCCGGCCATGTGGAGGCTATCCCTCCCAGCTCAGACCCTTCGACCAAGAGATTATCCTCTGCATCGTTCCAGAGCTCAGAATCGGGAGAAGCCGGTAGTCACAGCCGCAACACCAGCCTGAATGCCTCGCGGCAGCCCAGTCCTCAGCCGCGCCGCCCTGATAGGTCAAGTTCTCGAACTCCAGACCCTTTCCCGGCTACGGGAACCCCAAGGCGATCGACTTCGCAGGAACGAAATAGGACGAACACGTCAAAAGATCTGCCTGAGCCACCAGCTCGTGAATCAGAGCCTGCCGCTTCGGCCAAGCAGAAGCCTCTTCCGCCTACACCCAAGCCGCCTCCCTCGCCGCTTAAACCACACATTGCATCCCCAACCCCTACTGAGTTCTTATTGGTCACTGGAACCGAGCCTTCAGAGCCCGGGGTCGGTATGTTTGTTAACATCGATGGTGATGTGGTCCGTGGCACCATGGAATTTCAGAGATACCCGGAAGCTGTCATTATCGATGGATCGGAGGAGACGAATCAGCAGCTGCGACCGAGTGATAAAACCCGAGAGGGGTATGTCCTTGCAGTCGTAGCAGTCGATGATGACGGCAAGACCCGCAAATTCCTCGAAGTACAACGCTGGGATGTCGACCCTGGAGAGAATGAGGGACAAAAGGCATGGGTAGAGATACCTGTCACAGAGGAGATGCTGAAAGCTCAAGTAGGCGTTCGCCATACAGTTAGTCCAAGCCAGGTCGAGTTTCATGAGCTCCAAGAGCGCCTGCGAATGGTCCGGTTGAGGACCCCTCCGTTAAATCCTACGGAAAACGATCCCCGAACGCAGGCCTCTATAGAGCGGCTGCAGAAGGAGAATGAATTATTCGAAGCCCAGGAGATGGCAGTGAAAGGGCCCGCCGCGACGTCGCAGGCTGGTTGGGAAGCGGAGAGAAACAAAGAAGAAGCTGCGTTCGTCCGGAGTCTTGGAAGTATCAGAAGTAGTCTTATCATGTGGTCTGGCAATCGCATCTGGCGTGTCTTGAGAAATCCATTGACCCTTCAACTTGATCATATCCTTCAAAAGGCGCAGGCACCGGAGGACCGCGGCTACAAGTCTATTGACAGGGAGTCTATTGTCAACCTAATTCGATCCATTCGGGACGCAGAACCGAACACCGAAGCTGAATATCTGGGTCTGAACTATGTGAGGCAGAAGGCGAGTCTGCTCCTCTTCGTAAATCTCATTTCTACGCCCCCTTCTGCCCGGAATGAGGTGACGATCAGGAGCACTGAAGAAGCCTTGGTGACCGGCGGTCTAGATCCGCGCGTCGTTCTATTGCTGATCCCTCTGTTGAGAGTGGAAGTTCTGCAGGGGCCACAGGGTATCTGGGTACACGGGGGCCTTGCTAAAATTGCCGAGTCCTACATCCAGCAATCCGGAGATGCAGGTGACAAGACCCGGACCTCTAGCCTGGTGGACGGCGTCGTCTTGGATATGGTCAAACGGTACTTGTTTTCATGGCAACGCAAGCGGGGGTATGGCAGCATCACGGATGAGACGTATGTCTTCGACAGCGTCGATGCAGCGCTTTTGCATCTGCTGTTGGAGCAGGATGCTCAGGGGCTCCGCGCGTCGCGTCCCTCTGCTACCGTCCGGGCGGAGCTGAACAGGCTGGTCGACAACTGGAAGGGCAATTTCGACCGGGCGGTGATTCTCCTGGAGGAGTACAACAGACTGTTCGTGCTGAGTCGTCTCTACCAGAGCCGGAAAATCTCCGGAAACGTCCTGAAGACCTGGCGACGGATAGCCGAAGGGGAGAAGGATCTCGGCGATGAGGTCACGCCTGCGGGTGTGGAGGTGCAAATGCGACGGTATCTTGTGAAGATCAAGGATGTCCAGCTTGTCGAGGAGTATGGGTCGTGGCTAGCAGCGCGCAATCCAGTTCTCGGGGTGCAAGTCTTTGCAGACGACAGCAGCAGAGTCAAGTTGGAGCCGGCCGAGGTGGTTGCGTTGCTGAAGCAGCGAGCGCCGAACGCTGTGCAGTCCTACCTGGAGCACCTGGTCTTCACGAAGAACGTGAGTATACATATGTTGTCTTGATACATTGGAAACATGAAACTAACTCATTCAGTATTCCCAATACGCCGACGACCTCATCGCGTACTACCTGGACACCGTGCTATCGGTCCTCCAGTCCTCCCCTGCCGCCCGCTCATCCCTCTCCGAGTCCTATTCCACCTACCGCGCCCTCCGCCCCCCCAAACCCACCTACCTACACTTCATCACCGAAAACGCACTCCCGGAGCCCTGGTGGCAAGCCCGCCTCCGACTCCTCCAGCTCCTCGGCGGCGGCTCCGGCACGCAATTCACATCCACGCCTACGCCATCAAACCTCTCCTACTCCATCCCCACCGTCCTGGCCCGGATCGAGCCCTTCCGGAACGAGCTCGTCTCCGAATGCATCATCCTCGACGGCCGGCAGGGCCGCCATCGCGAAGCCCTCGGCCTCCTGACCCACGGCCTGGGCGACTACGACTCCGCCATCCGCTACTGTCTCTTCGGGGGGCCCTCACCCTCATCAGCTGCCGCCGCAGCAGCAGGGGAGACAAGACTCGCCCCCTTCCCCGAACAACGCAAGCTCTTCAAGCACCTCCTCCACGAATTCCTCCAGATATCCGACCCCTCCGACCGCATCGACCGCACCAGCGACCTTTTGGCCAGATTCGCGTCGTGGTTCGACGTGCGCGAGGTCCTGGCGCTCGTCCCGGACGAGTGGAGCGTCGACATCCTGAGCGGGTTCCTGGTGCACGTGTTCCGCGACCTGGTGGCGCAGGCGCGGGAGGTGCGGGTGCAGAGGGCGCTGAGCGCGAGTCTGAATCTGCGGGTCGGGGCGGAGTATCTGGAGGGGGTGGAGAAGATCGGGGGATGGATCGAGGACGGGGAGGGGGTGAGGGGGTTGAAGGGCGGTGGTGGAGGTACAGGCGGAGGTGGAGGCGGACCGGGAGGTGAGAAGGGTGGTACAACTACTACTAGTAATGCTACTACTGGTGGTGGTGGTAGCCAGGGTGCTCGTCACGGAACCCGGGCGAGCAGATTCAAGGAGTTGATCGATGATTGAGGATATCTGACACATTCTCTTCACGGGGGCTAAGCTCTTCACATCGCAGCAATTACTGCTGATTTTGTCGGTTGATTGCCGTTGTTTCTCCGTTCTCTGCTCCTCTCTGTTACGACCATGATATCTTATCTGATGCCTTTGTTGTTCCCCATCCATACAAGGCGTGTCGGGGGTTTATGAAGAAAACAGGTGTATATACATATACCTTTGTCGCATGGTACATAGAAATATATCTATAAACGCCATAGAAAAGACTGCTTTTAAAAAAAAAGTCTACTTTTGACGATCCTTTCCAGGGCAACCAGGAACAGATAGATGGAAAGGACTAACACAGTTCATAAATAATTTTGTATATAGGATATACCTGCTATTGCAATCGCATCATTCACATGCATTTGTATGCAATACACATCGCCAGTCATATATACGTATGGGAGGTCTGTATATCTATGCGCAGTGAATTATTAGTTAATTCACAGACATGAAAAAAAATAACCCAAAGTGAAGCACATATATATATATATATATATATATATATATATATATATATCAATCCTCATATACATATAAATATGAATAATAATTAATCCACATCCGGCACCGGCAACCCATCCACGATCTTGACCTTCCTGCCCAACTTATCCAGCGCCTCCTTGGAGTTCCTGTCGCGCAGCGCGGCCGAGTCGGCCGCGGAGACGAGGACAAAGTCGTACGTCAGCAGCGCGGTGCCCTTGGGGACGCCGTACCTGGCAGACAGGGCGGCGTCGACTTGACCCAAATCGACAACGAGGGTGTTTTTGACGCCGAAGACGGCGTCGGAGGTCTCGTAGGGGTCGTTGCGGAGGTAGAGGGCCCTATCGATCAATCCACCAGTTAGTCGGGTGACTTAAATGATAGGGGAAAAAAAAAGAAGGGAAGGAGACGTACGTGATCAAATGATCATACCCCTCCTTCTCGAACATGAAGTGCATATGCGACGGCCGGTACGGGTGCCGGCGGAGCTTCTGCAACAACTTCCCCACGGGGCCGTCGTGCGGGATCGGGTACGGCACGGGCTTGATGGCGCGGAACCAGAAGAAGCCGTCTTTATCGCTGTACATGACGCAGCGGCCGTCGGGCCCGCCCCTCGTCGTGTCTCGGTCCGGGTACTGCACGTCGTAGCGGCCCGTCGAGTCGGTCTCCCAGATGTCGACTTTGACGCCCTCGATCGGGTTCCCTGCCGTGTCCTTGATCGTGCAGAGGACGAGGAGAGGTTCGCCCTGCGGGTCGCGCGACATCTGGCTCCCCGGGGGCAGGACGCGCGCGTCGTGCGTGTGGAAGGGCCCCAGGACGGTGCCCTCGGTGGAGCCGGCGGGCTTGGGGTGGTCGATGGAGTCGACGAGGAGGGAGAGGCCGAGAATGTCGGAGAGGAGGATGAATTCCTGAGAGACTGGTCAGCTCTGCAGACCGACTGATCGGTCAGGATAGACGACTCTACCTGCCGCACGTCACTGCATATCTTGCCGACCTCGGTCAGGAACTGCAGGCCGGCCATCCACTCCTTCGTGCTGAGGCGCGTCTCGCGCGCAAAGTCGTGTAGGTGGGTGACGAGCCGCTCCAGCACGTACCGCAGGCGGGCGTCCTCGCACTGCGAGTTGATGCGGATGACGTTCTCGGTGATGTTGTCGATGGTGAGGTCCTTGAGGTCGGGGATCTTGTTCTGGGAGGTGTCCATCTTGTGACTCTTCAAAGGGACGGTGGCAGCAGCAGTAGCAACAGCAGGAACAATATCAGCAATGAACGATATATAAATAACAGAAAATATCAACAGCTAACCAGTCCTCGGCGTACAGCCAGTCCGCAGTCGGCAGAGGACGCGGGAGTTGAGTTCGCAGACTGCACAGCAGAGCTCCCGCTGTGTGAGAATTAAACACATGTATTAAATATATATGTAGCCCGCGACTTCTCTGCCCCTCCCCGGAACCTCAACCCCGCCATCACCATCTCCTCCCCGACGAGCATGTCCTGATCCGTCTGGACAACATCGACGGCGCGGGGCGATCTGCCGGGGCCTGGGGTTGAAACGGGCCAATCCGCGCCGGAGAGGGACTCAGCCCGAGGGCTCGCCAGCGCGTCCCCGTCGGATCGGATCTGGTGCCCGGATGTGTCCAGCGCTGATGACAAAGCAGCGAGGAATCTATTCCGCTGTCTCTCTTCATCTACGGAGATCGCGACTGACAAAACACGTCCCTTGATTCGAGAGTGCTCCGTTGCGTATCCGGTCCCGGTGTCGCATGCACCAGAAGATCCCGCCAGGACGCCCGGATATGTGCTCTTCCACTGCGGGGAGGACGTTTTGCCGTCCACTCCATAGGTTACCCCAGGAATTGCCTAGCTGGGAGCTCCGTCCCGTGTCTGTTGGCGCTGCTGTACAGATACTCCGTAGATAAGCTGTTCCTCTTGCTCTCTTCGTCATCAGACTCTTCAGTTCTAGCTCACTCGCGAGATCACGTGTGCATCTCGTACATCGGGTATCTATACGTGCACCATCTACGGCGACGGACGGGACAGTCAGAAGAAGCCATTCGATCCTTCTGGTTCATTGGCGGAAAGCTGGAGATACATAGCTCCCCTGGACGAAATTACAACTAGTAAAGGCAGTCGAGAATACAGCGCAGGACACAACCCGTCAAACTCCACCACCCGTTCCCCGTCCACCACGCTGGGAGCAGCGGCTGTCAAAGAGATGCAGACAAACAAGTACCAAAGCACAGACAGCAAGTCCGTAACACAAGAAAAAAAACCAAACACATGGCCACGGTACAACAACTACACAGATTCGAGCGCCAAAGACAGGTCGTCAAGATCGCTAAACTCGCTCAGATGGTGATGACAAGGGGGGCCCGCCACAGCGGCCGCATATGCTAACACATACGAGAGAAAGGGCAAGTTAAAGGTGCATAAAAGAAAAGCGTTCCGTCCAAACCACCCGCGACGTGGCCAAAGGTAAAAGATGACAGTCGGAGATCCCACGAGAACCCGTAAAAACAAAAGGTATCCTCCAAAAAAAAGACGTGAGAGAAGGGTATTATGAGCATTATAACAGCGGAAAGGAATGATGGCAAAAGCAGGCAAGGGTCAGGCCGCGAGCTACGCCTTTGCCATCCTTCGATCCCGCTCCCGCTCACTGCTCAGGTCGTTCTCTCTGTCCTTCCCCGCAGCGGCCGCAGCGGCTCTGGCATGGTTGTCAACGGTGTCCATGATGGCCTGCATCAGCCGCTGATTTGCGTCCGGGTCGTCATCGTCGTTGATGTTCTCGTTGTTGCGGTTGATGCTGATCCGCCTTTCGTGGCTCGAGACTGCACTTCCTTGGATCTCACTCGCAGCGCGTCGGGGTTGTGGCTCCTTGGGTGCTTGCTGGGGCTCCGAAGCCGGACGCGTGCCCGGGGCGGGCTCCGCGCCCGTGCCGTTGGACACTCCGGTCTCCCGCTCCTGTTCTCGCTCTCGGTCCTGTGCGGCGGGAGCGGGGGCCGGCGCTGGAGCGGCTTCGTGCTGGGACTCTGCGGCGCGTTCACGGGCGCGGCTGGGTGGCGGATACTGCCGCAGTTCTTCCTCTTTAACATCCTTCCACGAGCACTTGGCATGCTTCTTGGTGCAGCCCATGCAGGCCGTCAGGTTCTTCAGGCAGTCCATGTGTAGGCGACGGCACCGGTCACAGGGCGGCAGCACCCGCTCGCCGCGCTGCAGTTCCTCCATCCGGCTAACCATCTCCATCTTGAAAGGACCGCCATCGTCCCTCTCGTAGTGGCTGGAGGATTTTGGCGGGGGCAGTAGAGAGGATGGCGTGTTCGGTATTGGGACTGTTCCAGCCGACCCCCCGTACATGCCGGTATATTCACCTGCATCGGATGCTCTGGGTCTGGGGCGCGAGGACTGGCGTCCCATATGCGCATCGTCCTCATACCCGCGAGCTTGACGGTCAGCCGTGGTGAAGAACTTCTTCATCAACTCAGCACGGGTGGTCGGAGAGGCACCCTTGACGTTGGTGCCATTGATGATTGTGATATTTTCGGCGTTGGGATGAGAGAACATGAACTGTCCAGCCAGGGCATTGTCCTCAGCACTGGTAGACTCGGCAGGCGCAGGGCGGTTCGTGTTGACAGCGACAAAGCCAGATGGCGGAGACTGCGGATTGGTGTGACCGTTGGCACTGAGGGGTGCCTGCCCATTTCCGTTGGCGTCGCGCCAGGACGGGCTATGAGAGCGCGGCTGCTGCTGCTGCTGCTGCTGCTGCTGCTGTTGTTGCTGCTGTTGCTGCTGCAGAGTTGCGTCATTCTCCCGTCTGGCGAGGATCGCGGTCCTCCGGTTCTTAAGGCGGTGGTTGAGCTGTCTGGCACGTGCAGACACTAGACCAGCGGAGTCAGCACTCGGAAGACAAAATACTAGTCCGACAATGCCGCGGAGGCGAACTCACCTTGATCGGCCATCTGGATGATCTGCTGCAGGTTCTTTTCCAGAATCTCCAGCGCGCCAAGCTCCTTCTCCTCATCCTCGACAATCGGCTGCGGGGGGATCATCTTCTGCGGCAGTCCCGACGCGATCAGGACATAGTCCTCCTCGGAGATCTCGACCCGACTCTGTTTGGTGTAGATCTGGCAGACTCGCGTGCCGTTGCGGGTCTTTTCCAGGGTGAACTGCTCCGGCTTGTTCTTGGCGAACTCGACGATGTCCAGCCATGTCACGTTGTTACCCTCCTTGCCGTTCGACTTGATGACGCGAGGCGGCCCGTCGAAGAGTCGCTCGAAGCGCTTGACCAGGATCGGCCCCAAGGGGCATGCGCCCAGGTTCCCGGCGATACTCTCGTGGCGGTGCAGCACGCCGTCGTACTCGCCAATGAGACGCAGGATCTGCGGCATATTGTCTTCCGTGGAGACGAGGGGAAGGTTCTCGGGATACTGGCGCGCGAGGTAGTTGATCTGGACGTGGTTCGAATGCGTCTTGGGGACTTTGGACGCCAGAGGCGGGTAGTCGCCAGAGGGCGATCGGGGCCGCTTTGTGGACGGCTCCGCCGTCGTGGTTCTCGACTCCATCACGACGCAGGGACAGGGGAAACGGAGACTAGGAGGCGGAGGTAAAAAATAGACAGTAGAAAAGCGAAGAGCAGGATCGCGCAGATGAGCCGCAAGGCTCGATGCACGGGTGGGAGGTCAGGCAAGCAGGTCGCGAATGTACGGATGTGTCACCGGGAGCGGAGCATAGGCGCAGCGCAGCTCAGAAGCAGACGCGGGTGCGACGCGCAAGGAGGAGCGGTGGAGAGGGAAGCAGAACAGGCCCGCGGGGGAGAAGGGAAGCGATGGAGGGCGAGAGAGGGAGGAGAGGAGAGGAGAGGGGAAAGGGAGAGGGAGAGGGAGAGGAGAGGAGAGGAGAGGAGAGGAGGAGGAGGAGAGGGAGAGCGGTGGAGGAAGCGAGGGAAGCGTCGGGGACAGAGGGGGAGGGCGAGGGCGAGGAGGCCGGCAGGTGGAGAGGCGGACGGGACGCTCTGGCAGCAGGAACGCACCCACGGAGTCACGGGACGGTCCAGGCGAGACGCGGCTGGACGGGCAGCGCACCTGGGCTTACTCGGTCGGGCGTAGCTGGAGGGCGCGGGTCGGAGGGCCGACGACCACCGCGAGACCACCATCTGGCAGGGCGTCTGCCGTGGAGGGAGAGGAGAGAGGAGAGAAAAAAAAAGGAAAAAAGAAAAAGAAAAAAAAGAAAAAAAAAGAAAGGGACAGTCCTGCGATGCGAGGTCGCACTCGAGGCCTTGGGGGAGCGGAGTCGTCCCGCCGGTCTTTTCCGCTGGGGGCTGCTGTGTACGGGGTGGTCCGGACTGCGGACGTCGTGGTGCTTGGGGGCCCCTGCGGTACGGTACAGCGAGGATACCAGCCAGCGCACGCTACGGACTCGTGTGTGCAAGCAGAGGCCTGCGTCCCGTGCCGGCGGAGACGAGCTGACCGCCACTCATGGCGAGGAGGAGCCGCAGTGCCGCGCAGCAGATGATGTTGTGCAGGTACCGCAGGTTCGCAGAGGGGCCATCGTCCAGGTTGACAGGGTGCAGCTTGGGCCGCCGTTGGTGGATGGGGAGGGGAAGGGGGTTGACGCCAGACAAGGCTGATGATGGCCTGACGGGCGGGCAATGCCTGGGCTGCCGGCGCCGGAACGCGCGACCCGGCCTGAGACGACGCGATGCTCGCCCGGAGCGTCTGGACCGAGACCCGCCCGACGCGGCCCTCCCAGGCCTCTCCCTCCCCTCCATGAGTCCATGTCCACGTCCACGGCCACGTCTCCAGCGCCAGCCGTCGTCCGGCGTGTAACCCACCGCGCACCTCGCCAATAATCGACGCCCCAGACCCTGGGCCGCCGGCAGAACCTTCGAGCATCGCCTGCTGCCCGTCGGAGATGCGCCGTGCGCTCCGCTCCATCCGTGACCGTTACATACCGATACGTACCACCCTCGCGCCCACGCGACAGGCCCCTCGCCCGGCCACCGCACACCGCAGTCTCGCTGCTGCTTTCTCTCCACCATTCACCTGCCAGCTCCTGCTTTTCTCCGTCGCGCGCGCTTCCCCGGAGCAGCAGACCCTTTCCCTCCCTTAGGTAATCCCATCCGCACCCTCTCTCTCCCTTCCACCACTCACCACAACCCCTCCCAAAAATCGCTCATCCACCTCGCCCTCAAGATTTTCCCACCCCAGACCCCCTCCCTCTCTTCTCGACTTGACCGGCCTGGATCGGACCCGACCCGCGCACTGCGCATCATCAGGCCCGATCGGAGCAGCAGACATTTTCCAGCACGCCCCCTGACACACATCGAGCCAAGCCATGTCCGAACGAGTCCGAGGGGGTGCCCGAGGCCGCGGCGGAGGCGGCTTCGACAGCAGGGCAGGCGGCCGTGGCGCCCACCCCACCCATCAGAAGGGTGGCGGTGCGGGCGGTGGCGGTGCAGCCCAGCAGCAGCAGGAGAAGCCGCGCAAGGAGAACATCCTCGACCTGACCAAGTACATGGACAAGGAGGTCAACGTCAAGTTCAACGGTGGAAGAGAAAGTGAGTTCCTGTCCTTGTCTGCAAGGTCCATTTTCGTCTCTTTTGTCGTTCTGTGTTTCCATATCTAAGTTCCTATCATCGACGTCATCTTCATTATCTTTGTTATAGATTTCTATGCATCAAGCATATTGTCATTTTTTTCTACTTTTCTCTTGTCCAAATTTATCAAGCCATAAGTCTCAAACATAACTAACCCCTTTCATCTACAGTCACCGGAACCCTCAAAGGCTATGACCAGCTCATGAACCTCGTCCTCGACGACGTCAAGGAGATCATGCGCGGTAAGTCATGCCGTCCTAGAACCCTCCTTTTTGCCCTTCTAACTAGCTTTCCCACATAGATGACAACGGCAACGAGACCACCCGCTCCCTCGGCCTGATCGTCGCGCGGGGCACCCTGCTCGTGCTCATCTCCCCGGTCGACGGCAGCGAGGAGATCGCCAACCCGTTCGTCCAGCAAGAGGAGTAAACTACCTATTCACCATTGTAATATAGCATCATCTCTCATCTCCACTTCTACATACATAATGTATAATGTATGTAGTGGAAGTGTAATGGAGAAGATCACGAAAAAGAAGAAACCGTCCTGTTCCTCTTCCTCAAATGGGACGGAGCACACCAACCAACCAACCCATTTACCCATCCAGTCACGACATTTGGATGGTTTTAATTCCCACTGAAGAGAGCAGTGAAGTTATGTATCGACGAGCAAGACAAGATGGATCCCGCAAACAAAAAAAAACATCTTCGATCATCTCTAGCTAGCTAGAATTCTAAAACATAAGACAAAAAGAGAGAGGGGTTTATGAAGGAAGAAGAGAGAGAAAAGGAAAGCAACACAAGAACATACGTCATTATTTTTGTTAGATGGAGAGATGATGATGAGTGAATGGTATCTTCCGGCCAGTCAGTCATATTCAGACGTGTACTGGACATACGATAGACACCTAACCTATACCTATCTAAAGATAGTAGTATAGATAGCAACGATACATGATAGCATCAAGGATCAAGATCGAGATAAGGTACACTTAGTAAGTAGTAGGGACATACGTACTTTACATACAGTACCTGAACATTCGAAAAAAAAAATACAGAACAGGTACAGAACTACGACATAAATACAGAGTATATGTACAGTATGGGTCGCGCTCGTCCTTGCGCACGGATACAATCCTGATCAGAACGTAACAATAATAACAACCAATAAAACAACACACAGAACAGGAAAGGTATTGAAAATTTCAATGTCTCGACTACCAACCTTGTATTCCATATGTATGTGTGCATACGTCACGTCCAAGTCCAAGCAGACATCCCACATCCGGCATCCGTCCGGGCGGGAGAGGTGTGATGCAACAGGTGATCTCAGGTCGCGATGTACTGTACAGTACATAATTGTAATATTAAGGCCAGGGCCAGTTCGATAAAATCCATCGGTCTTCTATGGAGGAATATATAAGAGAGAATAAACAGGTTCGAGCACATGATCCATCTTCTCACGGTGCCTCGTCAAGATGCCAAGGCCCCTTCGCCGTGAGCCTGTTTCCCGTTTCGCTTACGCTCCGGTCTCGTCCCGAGCCCTCCTCCCCTCCCCTCCCCTCCCCTCTCCTCTCCTCTCCGCTCCGCCCCGCCACTCCCCGTCGCCATTGGCAACATCTGCTCGCGAGGTGGCTACGGTACATGCAAGGAGATGACGACCAAGTAGGGATTTGAAAAGTCCAAATGAAATTTGCAATCCTACATAGCTACCTACAGACGAACTGTCCATAACATGCATGTTTTTTGTTCTGACTTTGCACGGATAATCTAGCTAGCCGACCTGTCGTATGATCGTATGTTGTATTCGTCAACTGTTCCCCAACTTGTCCCATGTCCTCATGCACATAACCAGGCGTTAAACGACGCCGATAACTAGATAACCCTCGCTATACCCCAAGGCGAGATTGACATTTTTCGTCTTCAATCCTCGAACCATCATTGTCCCGGTCACCCCTCCCGTTGCCAGTTCGGAGAACTCGGGAGGTAACCTTCCCAAGATGACGGTCGAGTTCGTAAAAGAATCGCGAAGCCCTGGAAGCACCTTCATAAAAGTGCGGAAAAGAAAATATGCATCGAGATAGTCCCCCTTTCAAGTAGTTTGTCGCGCCGTCACGACGTTCATACTCCTTTTGATTTTTCAAAGTCCACAGACACCTCATTCGTCCTTTCGTTCTTCAGCAGATTTAGCTGCAAGGACAAGTGCACTTCAAAGGCGTCAATCGTCATATAATCAAATATTTCCTAATCAAGGGCTTCGAGATCCTCCTTCCAAGGGGACACCTAATGGAGTCTCCTTGTAGGCTTCATCAGCGCCTGGAACGACGACTCAAGAGCCTTCTTCAGCTCCTTGTAGCTGACAACGAAGCAACTCTGCTCATCCCTGCTGATCAGAGTAATCTTCTCTTCGATGCCGGCGTCCAACTTGTTGAGACATGTCAACACGTGTGCTAGATCCACAACCGGGTTGTTCTGCGCGTCCACCTGATGGAAGACATAGTCCCGGAAAAGCTTCAGGAAGTATCGCTCTCCATTTTCCGACCATTGTCTGTCGTGTTCGTACTCGGGCCGCTCGTTCACGAAGTTTAATTTCGCCATCAGTCGCACGAGCCGGCCATTTTCAAGTTCCCGACTGAGATCGTATGTGAGCTGGTCATCCAGATGGAGTGCAGAATCAAAGGTGGATATCAGCTGCGAGGATATGCCGGCGACGAAGAGGTCAATGTTTCTCTCCTGGTCGGTCTGCGCGGCATTCAGGAGCCAGACGACCGAGTTCTTCAGCTGCGGGCTATATGCGCGCGTAAAGTGCTCCATGGCATTCGTAGGGTTGTGCATCACGTTAGGGTTGTTCGTACCCAAGGTCAATATCAGCTGTCCAAAATTGACCAGATCTTGACGCTGTAAATCTGCGATCGACCGCTGCGTATCGTGCTGCACTACATCCATGATGGCGCACGCATTCAGACGGATCCGGTTCTTGCCAGTGAGAAGGATCTTACTCGGCTCGATGATTCTAGCCGCAAGACCATTGCTGTGAATTGCTTTCAGAGCGTTGGCAATTTGAGTCATGTAGCTCCAAAGTATCTGCTCAGGAATGTGAGTATTGTGGCGGCCCTGAAATCTATTCCCAGCCCCCAGGTGTTGCTCTGCAAGAGTTTTGGACAGGGGGTGATAATCGTAGACGAATATCAAGGAGCTGTCCTGGAAGCTTCGGTTCGTGAACGCGTCGTGGACCGTCACGACACTGCCATTGCACACACGCTTCCAAGCCTGAACAGATCGAATGGCCTTTTCATTGGTAAGGCGGAATCCTGCGAGGAAGTTAGAGCCGCATAATCAAATACTCGGCGGAGAATGCAGTTGTACCTTCGAGCCTCCGGAGTGCGTAGAAGTTCCCGTCTTTGCTTGACTGCGCTTTGTACACCCAGCTGGGGTAACCAAAGATGGCGGCATTCTTCTGATGATTGAGATCCAATGGAACAAGGGAGTGAAAGTGTTCAACCTGAGCCGGTAATTGGGAGTCTCGACAGATTTTGTCAGTCAAACAATGCGTGGGGGTTATCATGAAGCAAACTTACTGGGCAAGGTCTGTAGTGACGCTGCCGCTTTCTTTTGCAGTTCTTCTCGGAAGTCATTAGGCAGAAAGAGATCATGGACGTTACGCTGGTACCCTAGGGTGTTCTGGTTGTGCGGACCAATGGGAGCGTACAGATGATATTGCAACTATCACACATCAGACACATGAAAAGCAAAAAGGCAAGTCCAAACACCTTACCGGCTGCTGGAAGCCAGTCTGGCCAGCATAAAAAGTGGCTCCGCCAAGTGCAGTGCCGTCGTGCACATACGGATTGGCTTGAACTGGACCGACAGCGGTGGCAGCCGCCAGGGGTGCCGAAGCGGTCACAAATGGATCAAAGGCGGCTGCCGAGGCAACGATGCCATTGCCGTTTTGAAGAGAGACCTGAGGAGCCGCGTCAGCTTCAGAAGAAATCAAATAGGGAATACGTTTCCTGCGGCCAGATCCCTGGCCGGGAACAGAAGCATGTCTGATGGGCCTCATGGTGCTAGACTCGGGAGAAGGGGGCAGAGAAGTGTGGAGAAGTGAGACGGGAAGGGATATGGATCGAAGACCGCGGGGCTCAAACGCGTCGGCGAGCGCATTAAGGCTTCGGCGCTGTTGAAGATAGGGGCCCTGGGGTGCTCCAGCCGCATCCATACTCAGCCGCGTGCGGTATGACCCGCAGTCTGCCAGAAAGCCACAGCCTGCGGTAGAGTCGTGGAGAGCCCACGTTAGGTCACAAACAATGTTTGCAGCAAGCACAGCAGACCATGTCCTATCCCCGGGCCAGGGGTGGTTCGTTGACGGGGGAGTTTAAGGGAAATCTCTGGCGTGTGGACATTCAAGGATGTACATGTACGCGGAGAGCAGGAATGGAGGTCTATCGAACCGGGCAGGGGCTCTGGTTACTGTAGGAAAGAGCTATCCTTACCACATGAGAAGCATCAAACCCCTGCGGCACAAAGTCCGGCACCTCTGCGACAGACCAATCTGGAGTGGTCGATTCTTGCCGGGTGGACGGCGTGCTGGTATTGGATCCTGATCTCCGTGAGCGCAAGGGCCTGGGATACCGAGCGAGAGGGCAGAGATGCCATACGTGATGTCATACTCTTGGGGAGGAATGGAGCAGCACTTGCAGCCTTCGGGGAGATCGTTGTCGTCTTCTTTGCCGCAGACGAGCCGTTGGCAGACAGATGCGACGGCGTGAAACTGGGGGATTCGACGTTTAACCGCTTCTTACTACCGCCATTATTACTGGTATGCCCATGTAAGCCACCAGATCATCTACATTTTCCAGCTGACTTCTTCGACTACAGAAGAGACAGCCGCCTGGGTATCCAACCTGTCCGTTTGATGTGCCGCGTTGACTTTTTGCGGGTCATGGTTAAAGGCGCAGCCTTAAAGACAGATCCCACGGTCAGATTATGCTGGAAACTGGATGGGATATATGCAGGTGAGGGGCAATCGCAGCACCTTTATCTTCATATCGACATCGGCCATAGATGGTAATATTGCGACATAAAGTATCTTTCGCGTTCTCTATCAGATACGCCGTTAGCAACCCAGCGAGCCCAGCAACGCTGTCCCTGCGCGCGTGAAAGAAACGGCGCGCTATCATCTCCAGGACAGAAGAAAGCAGCAGCAGCATGACCAACTAACCTCGCCCCTTCAGCTTGGGCGACCCCGTGCTGCGACGGGAGTCGTCCAGGTTGGGCTTCCCGGGGGAAGCCATGATATCCACAATCAGCGGCGCGGATCAGCGCAGAAGGATCCCCATTGATTCGAGACAGAGGAAAACCGGGCGACCGAGAGTATCCAGAGGAAACCACATTCCTCCACCCAAGGCGGGGGGCTGAGTCGGGCTATCCAAGACGCAGGAACCACGTACGCTCCGCGAAGCGCACACGCAGCCGGGGCGCACACGGCTGAGGAAGAATCCAAGGGCCTAAGATGGATGCGGATGTGTCCAAGAACGATATCCAGGCAGCTAAGAATACGTCCAGAAAAAGCAGGCGATGGAAGGGGGTCAGGCCCACGGAGGAGGAGGGGGCGTGAGACTCGAGAGGCAGACGACGTACGGCGCTCGGGCTGCACGGGCTCGCGGCTCCGACGCGCGCGGCTCCCGTCAGAGGCGGCGATGACGGAGCTTCCCCAGGCCGGCAGCTCGACAGACCTCTCCTCCCCGACCAACCGTGTCTTGATAGAGCGTGCTGAGCTGTCCTTTGATCGTTGACCTTTCCGCGCAGCACGGGTTCTCCAGACAGCGCCGCACGCCTTGGTGACAGCAGCTCTCTCGTCGGTTGCCTCCGCTGTCAAGAGACCACCTATCTTCATGGAGAGCGGCTGTTAGCCAGGCCAGTGCTTCTTGACAGGTTCTATTTATGGAGAATTTTTCCTTGATCCATCATGCCTGCAGACGAGATCGATATTGCGCAGCTCTCTGAGAGCGAGCAGGCTGCCCTCCAGACATACACCACCATCACCGGCCAGGAACCCGCGGCAGCCATACCTCTGCTGCGCCGCTCACAGTGGAACGTTCAGGTCTGTTCCGGGACCCCTGTATCCTTCTTGGCCCAGAGTTCTGATAGCCAGTTTTATGCAGATTGCCGTTTCAAAGTTCTTCGACGGAGAGGGCCCGGACCCCGTCGAGGAAGCCCGCGCGGCCCTTCATAACCCGCCTCCGCCACGACCAATCCGCCAGACTCAGAACCTTATGAGAGATGACCTGACTCGACCTTCCTCCTTAGCTTCTCGTGGTGTTGAGCCTGCACCCCGAATCGTCACCCAGCCCGAAGATCAGCCGCCCTATCGACCCTCATTTCTGGTGACCCTTCTTTTCACCCCGTTCAACCTCCTGTACCGGCTACTTTACAGCTCATTTCGTCTCTTCGGGACCTTGTTTCCTTTCCTGCCGCGTTTCCTCAGTTTCGGCACAAACACAGCACTCCAGGGTGTCAGCAGAAATGCTAGCGGGAGGAGACCTCTTGGCCCTAAAGACACGGCAGCGAGATTTATTAGAGAATTCGAGGAAGAATACGGACCCCATTCCTTGCCATTCCTCGAAAATGGATATAATATGGCCCTCGAGAAGGCTCACCGAGAGTTGAAATTTCTTCTGGTGGTGCTTCTGTCTCCTGAGCACGACGACACAAGCCCCTGGGTCAGAGACACTCTGCTCTCCCGGGAAGTGTCAGACTTTATCAACGATTCACAGAACGACCTACTTCTCTGGGGAGGAAATGTCCAAGACTCAGAAGCCTATCAGGTGGCCAACTCTCTACGATGTACTAAATTTCCTTTTGCGTCTGTAATCGCCCACACTCCCAACGTCTCCTCCACTGCGATGTCGGTGATCACTAGGATAGCTGGTAACACGTCGCCATCCGAATTCGTCAGCAAACTTCGAACAGCCATCGCGCAGAACAAGGAACCTCTGGACCGGGTCCGCGCGAGGCGTGCGGAACAGCAGGCCGCGCGCACCCTTAGGGAGGAACAGGACTCTGCTTATCAACGATCCTTGGCCCAGGATAGAGAACGGGCTCGACAGAGACGGGAAGCGGAGGCGGCAAGACAGCGCGCGGAGCAGGCTGCCGCAGAAAGGAAGGCCGCCGCAGAGAAACGAGCCAAAGACCTCCAGCAGTGGAAACGATGGCGTGCCCAGTTTCTGCACAGCGAGCCAGGGCCTGATGTCAAAGATGCTGTCCGGGTCAGCATTCTACTCCCCTCTGGGGAGAGGGTGATCCGCAGGTTCGCAGCGGACTCGAGCATCGAGGAGCTGTACGCATTTGTTGAATGCTACGATGTTCTACAGGAGGCTGGAGAGTCGGGCGCTGTATCCGGCGTTGAAAAGCCCGAGGGATTCGAACATAAATATGGATTCCGGCTCGTGTCGCCGATGCCCAGGGCTGTGTACGAGGTGGAAGCAGGTGGATCTGTCCGCGAGCGGATTGGCCGTGGAGGCAATCTCCTCGTGGAGCCCATCGATGATGATGATGAAGACGAGAATGAACAGGAGGCGCAGTCGTAATGAAGATGTGAGAAACATTATTATCCTACTTAATTAAGCGTGCCTGGCCCAGACAAGAGGCAATGGATAGAGTTCTTGCCTAATGTTTCATAATCACATGCACGTTCTTGTGACAAAAAATCGGACTTTACGGTCTAAATTGACTTTGGATTCTCTCATGACGCGAAGTATGTTTACCTAAGCGGTACAGTACATACAAATGACCTTGGAATGTACACATACGTTGTCTATTCAGACGTGAAAGTAGTATCATTCTCGTGGAGACTCAATAAAAGCTAATTTTCGAGATGACGACTGCAGTCCTGGACGTAAGAGTACTTGTAGGTAGATGTGTGTCTCTCCTCTTCCTCCTCCGTATATCGTTAGATGGAGTCGTTCGAGTCCTTCTCCTTCTCTTGACCGCACGGACTCAGAGTGTACAAGAAAACAGTGCAAGGTGTTCTGATTCCATGTTTATGATTTTTTTTAGTGTCTTGATTTTTTTTATTTGCTTTATATGACGTGCTGGATCAACATGCCAGTGGGACTCCCGGGATCCATGATGAAAGGAGGGCAGAAAAGGAGATAGAGACACAGGAGGAGAAGAACGGGGCAGGGGGGAGGGGGTTTGTAAACAGAGTTCCACACATCTGTCCCCCGTTGACGTCGATATCGCATCTGCGATTGATCAGCATATGCTCCTGCATGTGCAAGGAACACTTACACAAGTCCGTTCAATGGAGGATAAACGGGAAGCAGAGTTAGGCGCGGCTGAATATAATCAGCATGTGCCCAGGTTGTCCGTCTATACTGTAGAACAGGTTGAGTCTTATGGCATTCTCCTCAGCGGAGATATCAGGAGCCGTGGGAATCTGTTAGCATGTGCTTAGGGCATGCTTTATCTGTGTTTATTCACCATTTCTCCTAGCTTTCCCTGACTTGATGGCGACCTGGGCTCTGTTAGCTTATGCAAGGCATATGCATTAAGTAGGTGATGTTCGCTATCCGGTTCCCAGTTGGCGTTGGGATTGGGGGCACAAGAGAAGGTTGGGGAGGGGGGGGTGGCTCAAACAAGGGTAGTAGAAGAGAAGAATAAAAAAGAGAAGTAGACAGGAGCAGGGGTAGAAAAGTACAATTGAACGTATATGTCTCATGCTCCAAGGCCTCTGAAAGATGCATCCTTCCCCTGATTCAATTCGAGAGAAAACGTCTTTTCCTGCCTTCTTCACATAGCTCTGGTGTAGAAGCAGCATGTGGCTCACAGTCGTCAGCACAACATTTTCTTTTCCAGTATCAATAGAACCGCATTCGTGATGCATCAAAGATGTATGGAATCAAGTGTGTGATTTTGAGTGTTATTTTTTTCTTGACACTGTCTGAGGTTTCCGACTGAATAAGAGTCCTTAGAGCACTAGCCGACTTCCGGGATACAATTCAACTCCCTGTGGCCCTTTGAAAAGGCACTGAACATCAAACTCTATAGACTGCTACAGACTCTAATGGCTGAGAGCGGGATGTAATCTTGTCTGTAGTCATGCTGACTTGTGACCTGCAACGTGCTATAAATATGGTTGGGATAGTGGTCACAAACAGTCTGTGTATCCTCTGGATGCATGACAAGGAAAATCCTGTCGAGAAATATGGGAATTGCCACTGATCTGGGAAACATCTCAAACGCCTTTAGTGCCACTGCTTCATTTAGAGGCTTTGTTGGATCTATAGATGTGCCACTTAGTGGATCTGAAGGTGGTGTCAACAAAGAAGATAATCATGCAACAGAATTTGTTAGTAGATAAGTCCAGATGATATCTGGATCCTTAAAAGTAGGACAGTTGACCCTTGAAAAAATACTTCAAGACGGATTTCATCGACGAGGTCAGGTACATTGCTGCAGAAGCTAGTTGATGGAGTAGTAATATTTTGGAGTCAGCATGGATCTATGTTCAGTGGCAAAGCTCCGTATAAGTAGATTGGTGTACTCCTCGTACTAATAAGGCATGCATTGCTGCCAGCATTTCTTTAAGAATATTTTGTCTGACTCAGGTGTCACTTCATGTTAATTATATGCAGATATGCAGCAAGAAGCTTATTCCTGAGCGAGGTAGGGTTGGAACCGATGCCGTGAGGGGGACAGAATTCGAAGAAGTTATTCTGTGTCCCCTTTCCCACAATTGTAGCCTTTTTTGCACACGAATGATACTGATATTCCAGTAGGGGTACGGAAATTGACACTGAGATATTTCGTTATTTCTTTACCGCATCAAAATCCAGAGGGCCGAGAATTATTGGTCCAGTTGATCGTTTCAAGGAGCCCGGCTGGGTCGGCGCATCCCAGAACGATAACCGCTAAAAGTGCTGCAGTAGAAACATGATAGCAGTTCATGAGGCACGAGATGTCACGGATAGTAAGTGGATAATCCCCCTTGCGACGCAGGCACATCATCATCGCCATGTGTGGAGGAGAAAGTTGCAGCCCGTCACTGAAAAGCTTGTTCCAGGGTGTCCTCATTTTGGATCATGATCCAGCCTCACAAAATGATTAATGCTCAGATACATCTCGGCTGTGGGAACTTCCCAGGAGCAGGTGGCAACAATATCCTTTGACGATCGATGAACTCAAACCGTATGAAGTAGTCCAAATCCTTTGGGGAGAAGACGACACCGGGGTTAAAGAAATCATCGAAAGCTGCACGGCACAGGCAGCACAATAGGATGATATTCATATGGCTTGATACACGGAAATTGAGCAGGCCCATGTCCTCAAGTAATCTAGTCTGTTAGTTCCACATCTTAGTATCTTATACCTCTCTCGGCTTATTTGGGATATCTCTTTTGGTTGACAGATGTTGAAAGTAGTGTGCGTCATGCCTGTGTACTTGGTCACTATTGCGGATGAGTGTGATCCAACGCTCAATCAGCTTCCCTGACTGTCATTCGGCTAAAGATGGGTATCAAATAGTGACATTCGCATAGGGTATTGTATTTTTAATGGATTTGAATACTATATGTGACTGCAGTGTCGCCATTCTCTTATATCTTCGGATGCCGCACTCCCTTGATGACTGTCAAAGATAGCCTGCTTCAACTCAAGATAAACGATTTCACCGTCTCTGTGAGTTGCTCTTTTTGTATCGCATCTTTTCCCAAACGAAAGTAGAGCAGAGGTGCTCGTCATCGAGTGGTCGAAGGTTAAATGACTCACTCTCAATCCTCCGAAGGTGGTGGGATCCAGTGCAATAAAATATGTCGTTAGAACGAGACATTTTAGGCAGAAGCCTCTGAACGGCTTTGACGCATTCCCTATTGATTCTGCATTTGCGATCAGGTTTATTCTCAGAGATATCAATGGTCAAACCAGATGATTTGTACTACAAAGCCATTGCCCAAGTGTCAATGAAGATGAGAAGAACAAATGTGACTGCTCCGTCTGTGTTTTCCAGCTAGAGACATGCATCTGTCATTTACAGCGACCGCAACACGACAATCTCGTTATATATATTCCTCCGCCATACTATCAAAATCTCTCTGGGTGTAAGCGCGGCTGAACCAGACGACTGAATCGTCGATGAGGGCGCCGGTGGTGTCGATAAGCTACTACTTTAGCGACTGTGATTTGCCCACAGCGACAGCGCCGAGATATGCAGGTTTACCGGCCCGTAGGACCGCGACATTACCGCTAAACCGTGGCTCCAGACGATCAGTTGTGATTCCGACCGGAATCAGAAGCATTTCGGCGAGTTTCTGGGTGCCTACTTCTGGCTGGTGAATCGGCATAGGGCAATCGAAGGGCCTATTCTTCCGCTCAAAGAAGCGACGCTCGAGGTGAGCGAAGTAGAAGGCTTGACCTGAATTCAGGATGTCATTCCGTCTGTTGCTGAAGTACTCATCATCAATCGGGCGCGGTCTGACCTTGGATGCGTCTTGCCGGGGCTCTGTGGGATCACATTCTTGAGATCGGAGCGAATCTGACTCAGCCATTTTGCTTGCTCGATCTCGTCTTGAGTTAGCTGATAGATGCCTTATATGTAATGTAATCCGTCACGGCATTATATAAATCCTTTGAGCTCTCATCAACAGAAAACCCCGCAGCTGTGATGCAGCCGTAGGGCTTATTGGAGAAGATCTCAGGAATGGGCGCTAGTCCCAAATTCATAGATTCCTCCAGGGGTCTTTTGGGGGGGGGGGGGAGTCGAAGAGAAAGGGACTAACATCTACCCCGGGTGTAGTCTTTAGATGTTAATCTTCCAAATGGAAGCTATATTCTCATTCACTGATCTCTTCATTGGAGGTTCTTTAGTATATAGATACAATGGGGAAATTTTTAAAAATAAAAACCGTTCTCGAAAGTAAAAATTCCTGATAAAATATAGCTTTACATATATCCTGCTTCAAATAGGCAGTGCTGGGCAAAAACGAACGGTGGATTACGGGAGTATCGGTGAGGCAGGTCAAGAAGCTGGATGATGGCTGATGACGAGAAGAACGATTTTTGCAGAGCAAGGGTTCAGATTGCATGCTGTATTGCAATTCTCTTCTTGCTCCGATCTGGTACGATGGGCGCAGACTTTTTATCTATATCATGGGGTATCTTGACGATCAAGGAGGTGATGCATCCTGTGGATATATATATGACTCCACGGTTATTAAGTGCGTATATAGAATGTGTAGGACTAGAAGAGAGAACCTGGATTAAAGTCTCGCGGCATTCTCCAGTACCTCCTAATGTAGATAGAAAGTAGGCAGTAAGTAGTAGGAAAGCGGATGAGATTCTCTGAACTTGGAGAGAAGTCCTTCGGTCGAAGGGTCGAGGAGGGGTAAGGAAAGATCTGTGAAGTCACTATGTACGGAGTACCGTGAATGGAGAACATGGATGAATAAAATAGACTTTCGATCCGCACAGTCACTTATGCTAATAATGCACATCAACTCCCGAAACTATCAGAAGAAAACGGGGCGCGGAGCGGCGGAGAAGTCAGATCCGTGCGCATTGACGCAATCCTAAAAGCTATTAATAACATGGTTATCTCGCAGATGATAGGTCTCCCGGGTCCGTGGGATTCCGGACCAAACATCCCAAGGCTCCGGAGGCGCTACATAGATTAGGAGCTACGAGATGATAGTTGGTGCTTGGATCCAAGACAGCGAATCCCTGTCGAGGGGCTTCCGAGTTACAGGACATCAACCGCGGAGATACGATTCCAGCAGTTCAGACCTTCACGGAGTACTACCTACTATGGTTGGTCGAGAGCTAGGGCTGAGTCGGTTGACACTGTTGCCAATTTCCCATTGGCACCCAACTGGCCCTAAATCCATACTAGAAAAGGCAGACTTCCTTTCTCATTATGCAGAGTTCTCCGGACTAGCATATTACCATAAGGGGTAGGGATCGTTTAAACTCGCACGTGGAGTATCCTCCTGAGTGTAGTAGGAGTAGGGCCGGCATGGAAGAACATCCCTCTCATCTCAGATCCATAGATCGAAGGATGACTGAAAAAAAGTATAGTATGAAATAGCATATTACGGAGACAGTACTGATTCACATGCACTGCACCAAGGAACTGTGCATGTACAATAAAGGCTGCAATAGAGCGGAACTTATCATTCGTCACGTTTTGAAACAAGCAACGGGCGGAGCTTCAGGATACACGGTATCATCGACATCTTTTCGGACGAGCAGGCGGACGAGCGGACGAACGAGGGCCGCGGGATAGGGCTGACGGGGATCCAATGCAGGCCAGGAGCGCATCCGCTGGAACGGGTAGAGGAGCACGACGCGGTGATCGAGAAGCCGAGAAGGCGGGACCTCGACGAGATTGGATGCTGCTAGACTGTCCGACGAATCAGAGTGCTCCGCAAAGAACATTCTTGAACCCTTGGAAAAATGACGGAAACGTCATGGTTTTCTTATGCCAGGCATAAGCGGCCTGCTGAGTCAGCACAGGGCGGCGTCTCCGCGCGGGCATAAGGGACTTGTGCACTCGGGTGCTCGGGGGCCTTGGCATCCGGCGCGCGCCTAGCCCCCACCCGCCCGCGCCCGTTCGGATGGCGCGGCGTTCCCGATTCCGAGACGGTATTGAACTGAAATCAGGACGGCGCGCGCGTCGCTCGGATCGCCCTCGTCCACCGTCCCGGGCGCGTGCTGGATGCTGATAGGGGTTTATCCAACGCTGTGCGTGCTTCCCCAGGCGGGGACTCCTCCGTCCGGGCCTCGCGCCGCCAACCAGCTGCGGCCCGGAGCCCTTGGATGCCCTTGCCGCTCCACCCTGCCTGCGTCGAGCCTTCGCCGGCCTTCCAAGGTCCCGAAGCCATGCCCTGGGAGTCCTAAACATGCCTGATCGGGCGCCTGAAACAGGATCGACCCGGCCATGTGCCCCGGGAGCAGCTTGAAGCTTGATACCCTGTCCCGGGAAGCGAGCCTCTGGCCACCCGATTCGCCGATCTAGATCTCTCGCCCAGACCTTTTTATCTACCCGCCCATATCTCAGTAGTGTCGTAGCTTCTGTCGTGTGCTGCGGTTCCTACATTTAACCTCTCGCACCCCCCTCCAGGCTCGAGCCCCTCGTTCCTATGGTAGTTTCGGTGTTGTGCTGCCAGTCAACATGTCTCTCCTGGGGACAATAAACCCTAGCATCAACCCGGAGCACTCGGTCAGGGGAACCGGCCGCCAGTGGCACGAGCAGAACAATGAGGACGGGAAGCCGCCCAGTCTGTCCACGGGCGAGACCGTGCTGGAGAAGACGGAGGTTGGCGATGAACGAGCGATCGAGGAGGAGGTCGGCCGCCTGGCCCGTCAGTTGACCCGCCAGTCAACCCGGTACTCGACCACCGGGGAGGTGGTGAATCCGTTCCTGGGCGCTGAGAAGGACCCGACCCTGGACCCGAACAGCGAGCACTTCAAGCCCAAGAACTGGATGAAAGCGTTGTTCGCAATCCAATCGCGCGATCCCGAGAGATATCCTCAGCGGACGGCTGGACTCGCGTTCAAGAACCTCAACGTGCACGGATACGGCTCCCCGACAGACTATCAGAAGGATGTGGCCAACAGCATTCTGGAGATTGGAACGCTCTTCCGTTACCTGACCGGCACGGGGAAGCAGAAGATTCGCATCCTGCGGGATTTCGATGGTCTGATCAACACTGGAGAGATGCTTCTGGTGCTTGGACGGCCAGGAAGGTATGTCGAAATCGAGGATCCGCAAGATGGATGACAGCAGCAAGCTAACTTCGTTTCCAGTGGCTGCACGACGCTCCTAAAGACAATTGCGGGTGAGATGAACGGCATTTACCTGGAGGAGGGGTCTTACATGAATTACCAGGGTAAGTGCTCTACCCGGTTGAGTGATCAGAACCAAGCTGACGTCTGCAGGCATCTCTGCCAAGCAAATGCATACCCAGTTCCGCGGTGAAGCCATCTATAGTGCGGAGACCGATGTTCATTTCCCCCAGCTGACCGTTGGAGATACGCTCACGTTCGCCGCCTTGGCCCGAACCCCGCGAAACCGCCTGCCAGGGGTCACGAGGCAGCAGTACGCGGAGCACATGAGGGATGTTGTGATGGCAATGCTCGGTCTCAGGCACACGATAAACACCAGGGTCGGCAACGACTATGTCCGGGGTGTTAGCGGTGGAGAGCGCAAGCGTGTCAGTATCGCCGAGGCGACCCTCAGCCAGAGCCCTCTGCAATGCTGGGACAACAGTACCCGAGGCTTGGACAGCGCAAACGCCCTCGAGTTTTGTAAGAACCTGAGGTTGACTGCCAAATATGCCGGCACAACCGCTTGCGTCGCCATCTATCAAGCTTCGCAGAGTGCCTATGATGTAAGCGATCCCCTTGGGCGTTGCCTTGATACTTCGTACTCTAACTATATATGTCTAGGTCTTTGACAAAGTCACTGTTCTTTACGAAGGGAGACAGATATACTTTGGTCCAACGAAAGAGGCAAAGGAATTCTTCACATCCATGGGATTTGAGTGTCCGGAACGCCAGACGACGGCTGATTTCCTCACGTCTCTCACCAGCCCGTCCGAGCGTATTGTCAAACCCGGATACGAGAACAAAGTCCCACGGACTCCTGATGAGTTTGCCGCTGCCTGGAAGAAGAGTGAGGCTTATGCCAAGCTGATGAGGGAAATCGACGAGTACGAGCGAAAATATCCTCTTGGCGGCGAATCTCTCGACAAATTCGTGGAGGCTCGGCGAGCGCAACAGGCGAAAAATATGTAAGTGTCTGTTACTTCAGATGTCCTGAACACGCTGTACTAACAGTGATTAGGCGAATCAAGTCCCCGTATACGATATCTGTGTGGCAACAAATTGATCTCTGCATGCGTCGTGGTTTCAAGCGTTTGAGGAACGATATGAGTCTGACACTGACACAGCTGATCGGAAACACTATTATGGCTTTAATTATTGGCAGTGTTTTCTACAACCTCCCCGAGGACACGTCCAGCTTTTACGGACGCGGTGCTCTGCTTTTCTTCGCCGTGCTGCTGAACGCGTTCGCCAGTGCCCTCGAGGTATGCCCAATGCCCGCCCTTTGTGTGCTCCCAACATGGATATTAATGTTATCCACAGATCTTAACTTTGTATGCTCAACGTCCGATTGTCGAAAAACATGCTCGTTATGCCTTGTACCATCCTTTTGCGGAAGCTGCCGCGTCCATGATTTGTGACCTGCCCTACAAGTTCACCAATGCGATTACATTCAACATAACGCTTTATTTTATGACAAATCTTCGCCGGGAGCCTGGAGCATTTTTCACCTTCTATCTCTTTTCGATCGTGACGACCCTGACGATGTCCATGGTTTTCCGTACGATAGCGGCTACGTCTCGGACTCTCGCTCAGGCGCTGGTACCTGCTGCCATTCTCATCTTAGGTTTGGTCATCTATACCGGTTTCACCATTCCCACCAGAAACATGCTGGGCTGGTCTCGGTGGATGAATTACATCGATCCTATTTCGTACGCATTTGAGAGTTTCATGGTCAACGAGTTCCACGGCAGGACCTTCCCCTGTGCACCACAGCAGTTCGTCCCAGCGGGCCCCGGTTATGAAAATGTCGCTCCGGAGAACAGAATTTGTTCGACGGTAGGGGCTACGGCCGGATCAAGTGTGGTCGAGGGAACCCGATATCTCAGCGAGAGCTTCCGCTACTACAAGAGCCACCTGTGGAGGAATCTGGGTATCCTGTTTGGGTTCATGATGTTCTTCATGTGCACGTACTTGCTCGCTAGCGAGTACATCACCGAAGCGAAGTCCAAGGGTGAAGTGCTACTCTTCCGTCGTGGTCATCAGCCGCCTGCGCTCCGCAACGGCTCGGATGATGTTGAGAAGCGCAGCGAGCCGGTCCCCGCGGAGAAGACAGAGGACACGACTAGCAATTCAAGTGCCACTGCAGGGATCCAGCGTCAGACGGCCATCTTCCATTGGCAGGATGTGTGCTACGATATCAAGATCAAGGGAGAAACTCGACGCATTCTGGACCATGTGGATGGTTGGGTCAAACCTGGCACTTGCACTGCTCTGATGGTACGTGCCTTGACTTGACCATTTTTCTTCAAATTTTTTTTGGACTTGATGCTTACTTAAATAGGGTGTTTCCGGTGCTGGAAAAACGACGCTTTTGGACGTGCTTGCCGATCGTGTCACCATGGGCGTTGTGACAGGTGAGATGCTGGTTGATGGTCGGCCTCGCGATCAATCCTTCCAGCGCAAGACGGGTTATGTCCAGCAACAAGACCTTCACCTTGCGACAACTACAGTCAGAGAGGCTCTGCAGTTTAGTGCCATCCTCAGGCAGCCTGCTAGCGTGAGCCGCAAGGAAAAACTCGATTACGTCGAAGAGGTCATTAAACTGCTGGGAATGGAGTCATACGCGGACGCTGTTGTGGGTGTGCCCGGTGAAGGTAGGAAATATCGGAGCATGCTGGTCAGAAAGCCAGATCTAATCATTTTACAGGTCTGAATGTCGAACAACGTAAACGCCTCACTATTGGAGTCGAGCTCGCCGCTAAACCCCAACTGTTGCTGTTCCTTGACGAACCCACCTCTGGTCTTGACAGTCAAACCTCATGGTCTATCCTCGACCTCATCGACACCCTCACGAAGCACGGCCAGGCTATTCTCTGCACCATCCACCAGCCATCAGCTATGCTCTTCCAGCGATTTGATCGTCTGTTGTTCCTCGCGGCCGGTGGCAAGACCGTCTACTTTGGAGAGATCGGAGAAAAGTCGTCCACCCTCGCCAGCTATTTTGAAAGAAACGGTGCTCCGCCACTGCCTCCCGACGCCAATCCTGCAGAGTGGATGCTTGAAGTTATTGGCGCGGCTCCCGGATCCCACACTGATATTGACTGGCCCGCTGTCTGGCGGAATAGCCCCGAGCGCAAGGCTGTCCGCGAGCACCTGGCTGAGCTGAAATCGACGCTCTCTCAGAAGGAATCTACGGCTTCGTCCAACCCTGATGACTACAGGGAGTTCGCTGCCCCGTTCAAGGTACAGCTGTGGGAATGCCTGATCCGAGTTTTCTCCCAGTACTGGCGTACACCGACGTACATCTACTCCAAGTCCGCTCTCTCGATCCTCACCGCACTCTACATCGGGTTCTCTTTCTTCAAGGCCGAGAACAGCATGCAGGGTCTTCAGAACCAGATGTTTAGTATCTTCATGCTCATGACGATCTTCGGCAATCTGGTTCAGCAGATTATGCCCAACTTCGTCACCCAGCGTGCTCTTTACGAGGCTCGCGAGCGGCCCTCGAAGACGTACTCGTGGCAGGCCTTTATGACCGCGAACATAATCGTTGAACTCCCGTGGAACACGCTCATGGCGGTCTTCATCTTCGTCTGCTGGTACTACCCGGTCGGGCTCTACCGGAACGCGGAGCCGACTCATGCTGTGGCGGAGCGTGGTGGCCTGATGTTCCTTCTCATCTGGGCATTTTTGATGTTCACATCGACCTTTGCGCACATGATCATTGCCGGTATCGAAGTCGCGGAGACTGGTGGTAACCTCGCCAACCTGCTCTTCTCGCTCTGCCTGATCTTCTGCGGTGTCCTTGCCACCCCCGACGCCATGCCCCGATTCTGGATCTTCATGTACCGCGTCTCCCCCTTCACGTACCTCGTCTCCGCGATGCTCTCCACCGGCGTGTCGGGCACCAACGTCGTCTGCGAGGACGTCGAGCTCCTCCACTTCGACCCGCCCCGCAACCTGACCTGCCAGCAGTACATGGACCCGTACATCAAGATGGCCGGCGGCTACCTCACTAACCCGGACGCCACGCGCGACTGCGGCTTCTGCCCCATGTCGAGCACCGACACTTTCTTGGCGTCCGTGTCGAGCCACTTCAGCGACGCGTGGCGCAACTTCGGCCTCATGTGGGTGTACATTGTCTTCAACATCGCCGGCGCCGTGTTCATTTACTGGCTCGCCCGGGTGCCCAAGGGTGCGAAGAAATAAGGGGCCAAGTTTAAATAAAGAGAAAAAAAAAAGAAATACCAAAGAGCATTCGACAGATTATTCCTCTTTTATCTCTACCCGTTCTTACCAACCAGGTGCATGGACTGACTACTTACTGGGTAACTAGCGGATATCTGCTTCTTCATCACTGGGTTCAGTCTCATCTTGGTTGTTCAGTTCTGGATATCTGATACATGTTGGTCTCTTCCTGCACAACAAGATATTCGGATAGAGATTCCGCGCACACTTAGTCCCCGCGGGCTCCTTGTTGTTCTTTCTAAGCTGTATTTTTTTGTCCTTTTTTTGCTGATTGCATATATACCTACTTACTTAGATGGGCAGTTTTGGTTTGCTTTGTTTTGTCCTTTGTCTTTTTGTCTTATCCTATTTTGTCGCGATACACATGCATATTATACATATTATTGTCCATAGACAGACAAAGCGGAATAGGTACTGTATCTGCAAAGTACCTTATCCTGTAATAGAATACATTTTTTTTCTTTTGCTGCCCAAACATTCTGCCACTTTCAGATTGGTCATGTAGTAATCTGTCAGTCCAACTGTGGATGACCTCTGTGGTTTAGTTTAAAACTGCCCTTGGCACCAGTAGTTATATCTTCTAGGCGATGATATAATGCCAAGTCACAACTACGGAGTAAAGATTATTATTACTAGATTCTTATCTACCTAAGCGAGCCTGCAGGCTACAGCATTTTTTTTTCTCAAAATACAACTGCCACAGTCTGGGCTTCAAGGGCATGTAATATAATCCCAAGGGTCTGCTAGTACTCTCGGGCATGGAGGTTCCAACCGTTGGGCTGACGCCTCCTAGGGCTCAGGGCTCAGGGCCAGGGCTGAGTTGCCCTCATCATATATCTCTAGACCTCTTCACATTAGGTTGACTTTACCTCCCATATAGCACGATCCACAAGCAAATCGTCGCTCATATTGACATATTGCTTAACAAAGCACAGAAAAGAAATTTTTTAAGAAAAAAAATAATCAGGTTGAACCAAAGCGTCTGGCAGAAAGCATCACAAGGTCCTCCTCCTCCTCATCTGCTACCACCCACCCACTCCTCTGGAGCCCACCTCAGGCGCGAAAATGAACACAGTTGGGGCCAAAGACACACAGCCATCCCAGCTTAGATCATGCGTGATCTGTTTTGTTTCTAGCAATGTGACAAGTTCGCTAGAAATCAGTTGAAAATATGTTTTATGACCTTGGCATCTACTCTAACTCGACCATAAGATAGACAAGAAAGCTGAAATAAACAGTAGGTACTTGTTATGGACCTTGCCATACAAAGGCCGGATAATTATAGGACCGAGGGAAGGAACTAATTGGCACGTGACTGACCATGATCACCACGATCACTATGATCACCAGGACTCAGAGAAACGGCATGTATATAATGACGCTCCTTTCTGACAGATTTCGACCCTCGTGGTCGACTCACATAGTAACCTGTCATATAGACATTGCTAGTAACACAGGCTTGTTCTTGCTATTATATTGCTCACCCCCTTGTTTTCTGTCCTCAAGATAAACCCGACGACTCTTGGGCCTAGTCACTAGGGCCTGTCGTTACAGTACTGAGTCAATGTGATCATATGTACCGTACCCAATGTTTAAGCCAGACTGGCCCCCATTGCAGCCGGTTGAGGAGGCAATGATGACCTCTCCAGGAGCTCCAAAGCCGCATCCATCCGTGGCCCCGAATAGTCTCACTCCAATCAATCGTTTGCCGGTCTTCTGATAAATCAAGGTGAACCTTCGGCCATGCGAGCCCAGCACAACGGTGCTTTCCGAAACCGCAGGGGTTAAGACTACAGCGTAATGATCCTCCCGCGGCCACTCGACAAGTCTGTATAGATGGATGCTCTCGAGGAGTGGACACTCGTACCTCAACGCTCGGAAGACTGTGACCCAGGCACCGCCCGGTCGGACGGTGGTGCACCGGAATGACATTGAGCGAAGGCTCTCCCGGAGCTGAAGGAGCAACCTCACGATCGTTTCCTCTGTGAAGCATGCGCAGGATAGTCTGAACTCTTGTAGTTTGGGAAAGGCTCCCTCCTCCATGGACGAGAGACGGTCGAGTAACTCCTCCCCGGCATTTTCATGATCCAGCCTCAGGGCCAGCTTCTGGAGACGGTTCGCGTGGATGATGAGTCCCATCGACCAGTCGGAGATGTCCGACGTCAAGGACTTTATTACCTCTGCAGTCCCTGTTTGGATATTCGACATGGAACGACTTGACGGGCAAGCAGGTCTTGCTGATGACGGCAAAGATGATCGTGATAACGTCACTGGTCCACAGAGTCTCAAAGTTGATTTTGACTTCCCAGTATTCACTGAAAATGTGAAAAGATCAGCAATTCACCAGCTTGTACAAAAGGATATCTCGCAGCGTTCGGACTGCGAGGGCTTGCCGCAGGGCTGCTACTGATAGATGCCCGGATGGATGTCGGTCCCATACGAATCCTCGCCCAATATCAGCCACCCCCCCGGATGAACAGTGTTCGGACATGCGTTCGAAGTCGTTCATTTTCGGCCAGGGCTTCAAGGTCCTGCAGACTCTCGCGGGAAAAGTCTGTGTTGAATGTCATAAGACGCGTGCGGCCGAAGTAGTGGGAAGTGATGCTCTCGAACCGCCTACAGACCAGACGGAAGGAGAAGAGATCGACGGCCTGCAAGAAGCTGGCGATGTGTTTGATAAGCTCGGCGCTCAAGCTGCAAAAGCACGTCGGTGATGGCTTTTTTCTTCTTCAGTCAGTAACTTTAATCAGTCCAGAAATCAACCGTCGAGTTTCCGAGTCAGCTTTTTGCGTAGTCCTGTGAGAAGGTTTGTTGCGCAGTGCAGGAGCTGATGATTGATCCTGTCAATATTAAAAAATGAGATTTGAAGATAGTGTCCTGTGGGGTTTGTTGAGAGTTGAAGAGCTATGAAGGAGTATTTTCCTAAGACAGTGTGAAAGGCACGCAAGTGAATGCTGGCAAGCACACTCACGCTCATTTGGACAGAGAAATCCGACGTGCAGCAATGGAAACTTACTCGCATCAAGAAGCGAGAGCTTCCTCACTGAAATCGCCCCCGAGCTCATTTTTGAGGATCCAGTTTCGTTTTGAGATACGTACATAGCCAACTATGTGCTTGGTTAAGGACAAAACCAACCGAGGTAAGGGCATTCCAATCTGTCAAAATAGTAAAAACCTAGTGCTTCTATATTTCGATCAAATAAATAATGTTCGGATTAAATTTGGGGGTGGCACAACAGGCGGTTCAATCGTCGGCCCGTCATCCTCACTTGGCACTTGCAACATTTTAGTGGTACTGAAATGAGGTTCTTAGGAAATCATTAAAAAGACTGAAGGTTCTTATTCAATGATATCGCTAATTTCTTATGATAGAGAGAAGGAATCTCAATGACTGGGATACCGAAGAAAGAGAAGAGGAGGGGAAGGGGAAAGAAGGAAAGAGCTAATAATAGGGCAATCACAAGTCATAGGTTCTGTCCCAATGCTTCCTTAATAGGAATGAGCCATCATCGTCCCTAACAGTACTGTACCATCGAATGAAAGCAACCAACATGATAGATCAGTTATATCGTTTATACGAGTTAGATTGTGGTCCAAACCAACAAATATAATCCCGGTCTGCAGTATAAGGCAATGACAAGCCTGAAACATACCGAACCTACTATACATTGCTGCTTGGAGTAGTCCTCCCGAAGCGCCGAGATCCTGCTGCCATCACAGAAGTATTCCAGCAATCAGTGCACAAATAATAGAGGCGTAAAAGTGTATCTTACTATGTACATACCTAACACTATATACACTAGCCCTTGAACCAAATACTACTGGACTCTGAGATCCACAATTGAATTCTGAAGCAGACACAAAAGCACCCAGGGATGAATGTACCGTACGCCAGCCCATATAAACAAATTGTTGTCCATGCTTCCTGAGGTTGACTCGGACAGTGCCTTGATCAAACATTCACAGGGCATCCGGTGATGACTAGACAAGAGCAACCCACGCACGAGCTTATGACGAGCTTATGGGATATCCTTTCACCCGCTGAATGATGATGACAGTTATGACACAATAACCAGAAAAAAAATAAAAACATGTAAACTGGATGACAAGGTTGAATCACAAGAATATGCAGATCCATCTATCTCACCATGTGAACGCCTCCTCCACAAAATCAATCACCATGCCTTGGCCCACCCTACTCCGCGCAGCGGCCCGAACCTCGTCCGCAAACGCTCCCGGCCCGCAGACCGAGACAACGGTGGCGCCCACGCGCTTGGGGAGCACCTCGTCTAGGACGACATCGGGCCGGCACCGGCCAGGGAACATCTGGACGGTTGAGCTAGGGGAGGAGATCTCGCGGCTGCTTTTGGGCTTGGAGACGAAGAGCTTGATGACGAGGACCTCGCGGCGGTTCGGCAGCTGGAGGATCGAGTCCATCCATTGCTGGACCCACGTGAGGTGCTCTGTGCTGCGGACGGACCAGATCAGGTAGATCTTGTGCGTGGCGACGAGGCCCTCTGCAGCGCGCATGAGCAGATCCCGCACGTGCAGCATGTGGTGGGTGATGCCGGCGCCGGCGGAGAAGAGGACGGCAGTTCCGTAACTGCCCATGGAGGAAGGGTGAGATGGGTAGGGTCCTTCGATGTATCCCGAGGCATGGAACGTGTGTTGTGGAGACGAGAGGGCCTTGTTGTACAGCTTCCGCGTCATCCCCGTTCGAGCCGCGACGATGAGCGAGACGGTTGTTGGCTGTTTGTTGTCATGAGGTCGATCCAGGTCGACGAAGTCCTGCTTTTCGAGACGAGAGCTCATGGATTCGACACGACGGCGCTCGAAGGAACTCTCCGGCAAAGGTAGCCTAGTCACGCAGCTGATCGGTTCAACCCAGGCCACAGAAAACGGGTGCGACATCCAAAGTGCAATGCTGGGAATGTAAGCGTAGACGTGACACCCAGGGCCAATATGAACACGGCGCGGAAGTTGGAACGTCACTCGACATGCCTCACCAGGCAGGGCCTCAACAACAAGCTTTGTCCTGCCATTTTTGAGGGAGACATTCAGGTACAGCAGTCTCAGTAGTCGCATGCCACGCTCGATGATCCAAATGGACATCATAAACTTAGCCCAAGGCACCTGAGGAAGACTATCCAATTTCAAGTGGACGTAGACGCCCACAAATGCGAGGAGAGCGAACAACTGATGTATGTGCAAGAACGTCTCATAAAACGCATGTCGAAGCGGTGACCAGGAATGGAAAAAAAGGACTATCATGGCGCATGTTCCCAAGGTGCCCCACGAAAAGAACGGTGTTGTCGCTACCCGGTGCAGCATATCATTACAGTCCTGTTCGTCACACGCATTGATGGCCCATGCAATGGTGTGCGTCACAGCTTCGAGCACGACAATACGACCCAGCCACCGGTGAAAGAGGTTGTATGTGTCAAAACTGACATGCAGGAGCGGAATTAGAGGATTATTTCGCCCAGCCAGCATGAAAAGAGGCACCATATTCAAAACAGACAGAACTCCGGATCTTCCTCGAAGCTCGGCAATAAGAGCCGCTTTTTCGTTGACTTTGTAGTCGAGAATACTGCAATAAGCGATCTGGCTGGCGATGTAGAGCGTAAGGAGGATTGTCTGGAATCTTGACGGAATGGTGCCCATGTTTAGAGCTGACGATAGCTGAATTTCCCTGTTGTGTCTCTTCCCGGCTAAAGGTGCATACAACAGGTGCTTCTTAACGTTTGCCCACAAGGGGGATCCTTCAATGCTCCAGAAAGTTTGTTGTTTCTTCGTCGCCGTCAGGGAGTAGATCTGTCGGAGATAGGCGAGGCTCATTTGAGCCACACGCCCACAAAAGACGATGACGGCTACAAAGCCGATTGAAACACACAGTATCTGGGTAATAAGGACATCTCGAGGGACATCAACGCCACTAAGACCCCTCGAATATTCATAGACATAGGTTGTATTGTCATATGTCGAATTGTGCGCCTCGGGCTCGAGATCTGAAAGGAAACCCATTGGAAACCGGCTGCTGATCTTGACGAAGTGAGACGATATTATCTAGAGGCTCCTAGGAAGGAAGCCTACGGCCAGCGCAAGGCGTGTCAATCCAGGAGCATAAAACGAAGTGGAATGCGATAGATCGCGAAGGTCGAAGGATTGTCTTCAGCGGTTGAATTTCAAGCTCTGTGAACCGACCAGAGGATAGAGATGAGCTTTGCTGTCGTCCCGGCGCAATATGACGTGGAATTCTCGGTGGTCGGGGAAACGAGGGGAACGTAAAGCTCGGATACGCAGCCAAGGGATCTTAAATATAACAAAAGGGAATGTTGTTGATCTCCGCCTTAAAGCAAAACAAATGAATGGACCCCTTTGTTGGAGTTTCTCAGACAGAACGCCGTATAATCCCTCAAGTCCAGCTCTTTGTGTAGGGACGTGAATTCCCGTTGTGGGCCCAGACAATAGGCTATTGTTAAATAACAAAGGCCGACCCGAAGGGAGCAGTGGGTGTTAGCTCAACAGAAGTGTGGAGGAAAGCAGGATAGATGGCTGGAGAAGGCCTAACAGTTAATGCTGACTGATAAATTTGTTAAATTTCCATGCTGTCAAAGCAAGGTGTGTCGGCTGGTGGATTCACCTACTATTTCTGCAAACCACCGCACACATTCCAGCGGCTTCAACCGCACAACACCGCAGGAGACGGCCTCAAACACTAGGATTAACAAAAGAGGGACTAGAGTTTGTCGGGTTCATGCACAGCAAGGAGAGATGATGTCTTTTGCCAGATGCACAGCAGGGAAGTCTCCCAAGATGCAACACTTCTTCTGAAGTCACGAAATTCAGCGCGAGAGTGAATAATCAACTGAACAGAAGAAGTGACAAAATAAAAGAACGAATGAACAACCGCCACCGGCTGCTCTAGTGAAGGAGAGACTATTCAGGACAATAAACGATAGAGCCACGATAACAGAAGAAGAGGGGGAAAACAAGAGGGAGAAGATCTGGACGGAACTCCAGATCTGAAGCTTCCGGGGCTCATCATGCCACATGGCTGTGCCTACTCTGTACATCAAGGCCTCACCCTGGGGCCTGCACAAGCAACTTAGGGGCTGCTGGCCGTCTGCAGTTGTAATGGCCCAAGATGAAGCGATGGCCAGTCTTTGGCGCGCCGACCTGCCAAGCTGCGACGGCGTGGGTCGTCGATCGCCCGCGCCTGAGGTGGCAGTACGACGTTCGTGCGTGTCGATATGCTTCCCCTTGTTCGATTTGCGCATGAAAGAGTCGAGCTCTCTGCAGGGAATCCTTAGACTAGCTTATTGCCAACAATTCCCGCTCCTTTCCCCCACGCACTTCAGCTGGCGCCGTGAGTTGGTCTTGGACCCTTTCCGGCCTATCGGTTGAATTCCGCTCGGGCCCAGGCATCTCGGCAGCCGCCGACCAGTGCGCCGGTGTTCTCTAATTCTGAGTCGATCATGATGAAACAACCCGGCTTGCCGCTTGCCATCGAAGGCCTCCTTCTCTTCGAATCAGCGCCTGGTCAGTTCATATCCTGCTGCTCCTGTCATTTTCTATCGAGGCCTTTAGGTGCCCTTGGATGTCGCACCAGACAGGTAGTGCTCGTGCGTCCGTACAGGCTAGGTGCAATGGAGTCACCGAAGAGGCTCCTAGTCCTAGAGGATAGGAGGTGCCCAAGACCAAACTGAGAGAGGATCCAAATTCGAAATGCAGATCATGCCGTCATCGTCTCTACACGTTGTGGAAGATCGCCATCCTTAATTAGCTATTGGTCGCCCGTTTTGCCATTATTGTTTCGAAACCCACGCTCAGACCATCATGGGTTGAAACACTCGAGTCCATTGGCCAGCCTTTTGGTGATTGGCAAACCCTGTTTCATCCACTTTCTCGAAAGAATTTCGAAAGAGTCTGTCCTGCCCACAGTGCATTTCGTGCTGCTCCCTTATTCATGGCCTGCTACCCGTACGTGGGATATTATTCTTGCCTTTGGGGTTTTCCCCATTTTATTTAGCACTGCACTTACTGTACTTGCAGTGTATCACCTGGAGTCCGTGCAGACCCTCTCCCTTGCAGCGTTGCAGATGTTCTTTGTGCGGTGTCCGGAAGCACGAGACCAGAGACTATAAGCGCCGAAGAGGGTGCGATTATGCGCCCGCCACTTCACCATAAGCGCCAGATAATACTGGATTCACTCTTGAAGAAGCCACTTCATGGCCGGATGCGTCGAGACTTATTGTTGCTGGAGTTCTCATAGTGGGTGAATGAGATGGCATGATCTGCTGCGACTGACGCATGTGCGTACGAACGGCGCAGCCTCGAACCGGGTCATCGTGGAGCATATCCAACATCCCGTGTTCTTGAGATAATCTTATCTATTTCTGAGTTTAGGGGGATGCGTATCATTAATGGATGTTCCTATATCCACATCATCAACCGTTTTTAATAACCCTTGGAGACCCATGTGCTGGACCAAATTGGCAAATACTACCTAGACATCTGAAAGCAAGCGAGGCCTTCCCCTCTCACCGCCCCATCCAACCACCATCTACACAGATAACTTCACCCGATACATAGTTGCTCGCCTCGCTGGCAAGGAAGACTACAACGCCCTTGAAGTCCTCTGGCTTGCCCCATCTGCCCGCCGGGATCCTAGCCATGATGCTCGCGTTTCTGTTCGCATCGTTGATCAGGGCCACATTCATATCCGTGTCGATATAACCGGGTGCAATCGCGTTCACGGTGATGCCCTTCGCCGTCCACTCGTTCGACAATGCCTTGGTTAACTGTGCGACACCTCCCTTGGATGCAGCATACGCGGGCACGGTGATGCCGCCCTGGAAGGATAGGAGCGAAGCGACGTTGATGATTGTACCGCGCCGCCCGGTTGGGAATTCTGACGCATCCCGCGCCAGCAGGTAGGCGCCGAAGTCACGGCACAGCGTGAAGACTGATGTGAGATTGACTTGGATAACCTGGGAGTTGTGTCACTCGTTAGTCTTGCCACTTCGCGCTTGAGATTCAGAATGCAGAAAGGAATATTTCCCATCACCTACCTCATCCCAATCCTCGTCTGGAAACTTCTCACTCGGATGCCTCCTCTGGATGCCAGCGCAGTTAAGTAGGATATCCGGTTTTATGCCTTGTTTTTGCAGCGCGGGTATAATGCCCTTGACTTGTTCACGGTTGGATAGCTCTGCCACATGTATCCATACTTTCCGGCCAATGCGGTTCACGATCTCATCGCGGGTAGCTGTATTCGATTCGTCTCTCTGGCAGGAATTGCGTTAGTATTGTGCAACATAACACGCGTAGGACTTCGGCAGGTGCGCAATCGAGCAAGAACACTGCTAGAAATGTCCTTTTCATTTGTTTGTGTTTTTGGAGTAGAGAGAGTCAAGTTGACATTATCCTCTATTCCGAGAGGACCATTGCTTGGTCCCAACTACGAATTGCACCTCTCCAGCTTGAATCATGTATATAAATATGCATGTAGCATAGCAAAAGCGAATCCAGAAACCCCACCAGATCCAAACATAAAATAAAAGAAGAGAGAAAAAAGAACTCACCTGAACAAGAACAATATCCGCCCCAGCCTCCGCGAGGGCAATCGCCATGGCCTTTCCGATGCCGCGCGTCCCGCCGGTGACCAGCGCGGTCTTCCCACTCAGGGAGAAGAGCGATAAAACCGATGTCGACATCTTTGCTTGTCTCCAACAGGGTCAATTGCAAGGGGACTCGTTACGGCCGAAGGCCCGTATCGCGTTACTTGCAACCACGATCAAGGAGCAGGGGAGTATAGTATAATATCGGTCGAGATGTGGGTTCTCGTGTCGTGCTGTGCCGTGCGGGCAGGATAGGAGGCAACTCGATCAATTAATTGCGAACTGAGTTAGATGGGAAGGGCGTCTATGGTGTGGCTTTGATCGTTCGATTATTGGGAGTTAAGTACTCCGTAAGTGGTTGGTGGTATCTTGGGGTGCCCACCAACTACGGCCGGAGCTTAATAGAATTATGCCTGATAGTTAAGTAATCACGGAAGGAAGAAGCTTCGATTGTATTCACATCAGCTGAAAGGAGGAAATGAAAGTATCTAAGAATAAAACCCCCGAGCGGGAGCTCTATCCAACGGACACGTCTCGCCCCGCACTGATAAAGGCAGGCTGAGGCCAGCAACCCCGCTATCCAGGCACACAGTACCTACTTACTCCGCAAGACGCTAGCAACTGCGTAGTCAAGAACTGCACAGATCATACTACTAATAATTATCCCAAAGTACGTTAGAGTCCCTCGCAATTTATCACCTCTTTCCCCCCATTCCTTAGCTGCTTCTCTCATGGCAAAAAAAAAGAAAAAAGGCGGCAAGTGATGGCATCGCCTCGCGGTCTTCCGCCCGCGGAACGCTCAGGAACGTCGCCGCTGACGCGAATGAAATCTTACGCGCCATCCCCAACCACTCGGAGGTGTTCCGCGGGACAACGAAAGCTACCGGTCGGTAGTACGGAGTAAACTGCCTGAATCATCACCCGCGGACACGGTTCATCCGTACCTTTCTGCGATGTGCGCTGCTGTGCACGCCAGAAGCAACATCTACTCCGTACGACTGTCGGAGATCAGTTGCCGTCATCGCCGCTTACTGGATCGGGAAATTTCAATAGCCGACGGCCCACGGCAGGGCGTGTGCCATGTGATCGCTCCAGGGCCTCCACTGCGGCGTCGGCTAATGAGTTCAGTGTGGGGATGGATGCCGAGCCTTGCAGACTTTGCAGAGTCTGGACCGGGGTTTCTTCGCAGGGCGAGTCCACATGACCATGTTCCAGCTAAGGAAGCGGTCAGTCGAGATCCAGACAGGAAAGAGGTCAATGATGCTGATTAAATTTTTTGTGATGGCAGTGTTGTCGTTCCAGAGGATCTGTGAATTTGGGTCTTCGATCCTTAAGCGTCGAGGTCAGACTCAATTAACCCTGCTTAGCCGCCATTTGCAACGAATAGAAGATGTTGGACAGTCAACAAATCAAATTTCTACATGAAGCCGGTAAAATCCCCACGTTAGAGGTAGAAGACTTCTTCAGCATCTTTGATTGATCGTTAGATCAAGCTAATTGATTAGTTTTGGCTTCGAAGATACTATCTGCTGAACGTTCCAGTAAATATACATGCACGTCATTCTCTGCTTTGGCCGACTTCAAATTTAGACAAATCCTAGCAGACCTTGAAGCTATAATGCCCATTTGCATCTGAGGACATTATTATACGGGATCGTAGCAGAACCATTGTTGGAACCGGATAAGGCAGCGGGCTTTCACTTGCTGTGCAGCATCTATCCGTTTGCTAGGCAGTCTGTATGTGACTGCTTCTCCAAACAAAAACTAAATGAAAAAGGATCCCTTCAATTCTAGGAATTCCTGTTCTCATAGTTTTGTACTGGCATTTTGACATTCTGGCTGCAGTGAAGTGTTATGTCAGTCGCTTTGGAAATCAAGGACAGGAGATGCAATGTCACCGACGATGGTCATGTTCCTGGAGCGGTTTTCCTGAAAATATGGGAAACCACGGATTATTCGGGGAGTTGATGTACATGGGAGGAATTTTCTCGACACAAAGGATAGAATAGCTGATTGCTGAAGGGGTGTACGCGTACCCATGTCCATTGTGTCTTGCTGCTAGTGATGGGCATGTATCTACCCATGGGCTGTCTGCTCCATTTTAATGCTCGTTCATCTGGTTTCAAAGTTGTTGTAGCAATGTGCCACATCCAGCTCCTTCCTTTCTGCGCTGCCTAGCAGGGAAGACCGTAACACAACATAGACTGAAGAGATATGAAGGAATGAGAGAGGCACCATAGTCAACCAAGTAGTCCCTGAAAAGCTTGATGCTGATACAGAAAGATATTGCCTTCTACCGTTGAAGTTAAAAGACTAGCGACAAGAGTTTGTATGCAGAATCAGATCTCCAAAGCAGAGGCCCTGTGATATTAGTCAAATTCGCAACCTAATACCACTCTGGGCTTCAGCTCTGGTTGAGCACGAGGGTGACTTCGTAACTTTCTTATTTTCATTTGCTCTCTCAGAACCGGTCACAGCTTCGAGTTCGTTGCACCTGGTTTCGGCAGCAGGAGGACAGAGTAAAGCAAAAATCTGATTCCGGGCCGGAGAAGTGGATTGTCACGACAGGTTTATAGACGGCTCCAGATTACAGTTGTTCGGGCTGCACACAACATTTAGAAGTCGATATCCTTTGGTTTGTCCTTGATCGAAAGAAATTAAATCGTGGAATCCTGGCAGCCGAGAGTCTGGGAATATGATCTAGATATGATGCAAACCCCATATCGAACGGTAGCGTCTATTAGTAGCAGTGGGCCAGGGCTTTCCTATCTGACTTATTAGATCACAATTATGGTTGAATGGGCTCCACGTAACCAGGTTCTATGATATGCACGAAGAACATCGCAGCAGAAGCTTCCTACTCACTAGAAAAGTAGACTTCTGTTGGAAGTTTGTCAGGTCGCTGTGCGTAGAAGAACATCAAACAGCTTCAACTGGAGCACGACAGCAGCATACAGACAGCAATGCCGTTTCCCACCAAATGCCGCTTGGTACCTCGACTGACGCATGCTGGAAACCCCGTACTGTAGATTCAGAGTTCGGATTATCTCCGCATGTCCTAAAGTCTTCAGCGTGAGAGTAGACTGGGCAGGGGCCAGGGCACCACGGCTCGTCAATCCCGGACCGCGTGAATGAAGTAGGGCTATATTTGGGTCAGACAGGCAGATGATGTACTGTTGTCGATTTCCCATGGATTGGCCTGGGCTCCTGGGCTTTGGCAGCTTCTCGCTCTCTCCACACCCATGTCACTAGCTGCCAGTCAGTCCCGTTGGCAGGCCTTTCTTCATTAGATTCCATATATTAACTTCCCAAGCGATGAATCATAGTGGTGATGGGTCTCTGGGGATCCTGGTCACGAATGGAGGAGCATACGGGGTCCGGAGAACGGGGAACCGCTTTGTTTGGGGGACGACCCGTCCTGCGCCGTCCCGCACCCGCCGGCTGACCACCACAGTCATGGAGCGCCGCCCAAGCCAGCCCAGCCCAAGGCTCAGCAGCCCATCGCCTTTTCCCCCGGCCGTCGCTCGGGCGGTTCCAGACAGCCTTCGCCACAGGGAGCAAAGGAGGGAGAAAGACTTGAGAAAGCTGTGTGGGGAAGCCTCCCCAGCTCTCTGGTATGTGTCAAGCGCAACCAGCAGTGCCTTGGTTTGTCCTGGCCCTCGTACAGACGATGCTTGCCCTTGTTTTCGCTAAACATCTTACGTTTCATACCTCCCATCAGACCTACAGCGGTTGCTTTTGCCCGTGACTGCACTCCAACCTACCAGTTCAGAGGTCTCAACAGATGTGCTATTGATTCCTTCCATTGCCAAGCCGGACAGCAGCAGGGTTCTGGGAACATGTCTTTTGTGCGCAACTCACATTTGACATTGTAACGTGAGGCCGATTTCTCCTTAAGCCGCCATGATCTCAGGAGGAGAAAGTTCTCCATTGAAAGCAGCCACCAAACCTAAGTCGAAGTCCGGTTCAGACAAAGTCATGAAGCGTGTGTCGAGAGCATGTCTGCACTGTCGCCAGCGCAAGTCCAGGTGCGATCTGTAGGTCTCCTCTGCAATGCAGGCCATCTGCCTGCGAGAAATGTGTCTGGCTATTTCTGAGACCCTTGTTCTATGCTGCACGTTCCATTACTGACGAGAAGTGATAGGGATAGTAGTGGCAACCCTGGAACTCCGCCATGCCAGCGATGTATTCGAGATCGCCGCGAATGCGTCCTGGGTAGCTCTAATAGAGGCGGCCGCCGTGTCCGGAAAAACAAGATCAACAACATCACGCCAGGGACCGAGTCGTCGCCTCTGAAAACCGTGCGATTGGACCCTGCACCAAGCTCGTCCCATCCGGTCCACAATCAGTTTCCCACTACCACATATCCCGGACCTGATCTTTATGTGCCGTCAGAACCTCCTGCAACGAATGCAGATGTAATGGACGACGATGATGGCGCATCAACGGCCGACGGCGCAATAAGCTCGGTTCCAAGGAATCCTTCCGATGCATGGCAATGCCTGGCCGGTATCGCAAAACGAGGTGCGGATAATGCTAACGCAGAGAATCTACGGGACCATTGCTCTCCAGAGTCAGGTGGCCACCCATCCATTAATACACTCCAGAATGGGTCCCCAAATGGGTGTCATGCGAATAGCGGTATCAGGGCGTACAGACTTGTGCAAAATGGTAATCTCGACACACAGACAGTGTGGCAACTAGTCAGCCGTTACGCTGAGAACTTCCATCCTTACTTCCCTTTGGTACCAAGGAAGTATTTTGAGCGCAGCAGTCTTGATAGTTTTGCCTCCAATGAAAAGCATCTACTCACAGCTGTCCTCACTATCGCCTCCAAGGACCTGGTTCAAAGTCCGCAGATTCACGAATATTGCTCGAAGTACATGCACGAATTGATATCGGGAATCGCTGCTGGGGCGGACTGCGATGTCGAAGCTGTTGAAGCTTTGCTCCTTCTCGCAGAATGGGAACCTCAGGGCCTGCGGCCTCGCATTGAACGCGTTGGAAAGGGAGAAGAAGATCGAGCAGCTTGGATGCATGTTGGACTTGCCCTGCGATCTGGATACTTTCTTGGTCTGGACCGCACCTCGTTTCGAGGTGATCCTGCCGGAGACGCCGAGGGTGATGCTCGCAAGCGACTGGCGTGGACTAGCTGCTACATCTCCGATCGGCTGATATCTGTACGCATTGGACGCGCATTCTGGTCCCGTGGGCCGGGTCCAATGACGGGACTTGTTAGTCAAGACTTTCCTTCTCTACAACCTATTCATGAGGGAGATGAAGATTATGCGAAGGTCTTCCAGGCACTGTTGGACCTCACACAGTTGTACGGAAATGTCCACGATGTTTTATATTCGGGAATGCGGACAAGCAACCAAATGATGCTCATGGGCGATTACGTCAAGTATGTCGATGATTTCCGTGCTGCTATTCTGCGCTGGAATCGCAACTGGGGTAACTTGCCCTGTAAGTGAATCAGCACGAAGTTTTCGTCTTCTGTGGACACTGACGCCTGGCAGGCTCTCCGCGTGTTAAGGTGACATTGCAGATGTCGTACGAATACCTAAGGCTCTACACAAATGCTTTTGCGTTCCAGGCTGCAATATCACAGGCATTGGTATCCAAACCAAAGGATGACGCCCACTCACAGAGAGAGCATCTGAGAGCGTTCTTCAGCAACGTAGCCTCGATGCAGGATGCTCGTTTTATATACGAATCCCTGGACGCCGCTAAAGCCTATTTGAACATCCTTGTCAACTACGTCGACCCTGAAAAGCACCTTCATTTCATGCCCCTGAAATTTTACCTGTAAGACTGCCACTCTTCTTTGTCTGTCTGAACGGTCTCTGACTCCTTTTTAGGTATAGTATCTATTCTGCTGTTTTCTTGTACAAGGTATCCATCTATGATCCATCATCCGCTTCAGGGTTAAGTTAATGGTATGCCTAGGCCCGCTCTTTTGGCGTGATGTCCCTCAATGAGGAAATGGTGGTTCGAGAACTTGTGACTCGGACCACTGAACAGCTTAAGCGGGCGAGCGCTGGACCAGACGACATAGGGTCCCGCTACGCTCGCCTTCTAGAGCTCTTATGGAAACCCAAGTATGCCCCTGCGACGTCTCCGCAGGGTACCCAAGTGAGCAGCGATCTTAAGCTGCCTAGCACGATGCCAAACCGCACTACTGAGCCTGGCTACATGCATTTCAGCCCCGCGAACGACTTCTCCTGGCTGGACCTGGAAGCTGTTGGTGACTACGTCTCCGGAGATCAGATCACTGAAGCCGGTATCATGGGTTACAATTCATTCCAGAATGCTGCAGTCTATACGGCGGGAGAGGACCGTTCCCAGCTGTGGCAATTTCCATCCTGGACTCCTGACGCGACCAACAACCTTCTATTCTAGGTCCTTTGTTTATTCGTTCCTGCATCCTCCCGTCATTCTCTCGCGCAGGGTTCTTGAGTGCATCTCGGTTTGATGACGCCAGAGATGACACAGTGGCTTCATCATGCCTCTCCGTCCTGTCCTTCGTGTCTCTGCAGGCATACGATATGTTCATAGTGTCATTCTCCATGTATCCCGCTTATAGACCCACGTGGGGCGGGCAAGACATCAAGGTTTAACCAAATTTCTGGGATTGGCGGGTGCGGGGCGTGGGGGAAAAACGGGATTCCTCCGATCGGGAAAGTATTAGCCGAGACGGAGTCAACCCCGCGGAATCTCACTGGCATCACAGACCGAGGGAAAGGTATCATGATTGGCAAGCATCTCTATACTCGTTTCTGGGTCTCTTCACTCTCGCCTTCTAGCTCGGACCTATTTACGTGGTGTTCAGTCCTCAGAACTTCGCAATGACACAGCTGAATGAGGTACGGGGCCGCTTGGCTCTGATAACAGGAGCATCGGGAGGGTGAGTAGTATCATTTTTCCCAACCTATCATTTCCCTCATGGACAACGCTGATTGCGAGTTCATGGGGCCAGCATTGGAGCAGCTTGCGCCCGGCAACTGGCTCAACGCGGGGTGCATCTCGCGTTGACGTACTCGAGTAACCTTGCAGCCATAACTGCTCTCATTGATGAGCTGAAGTCGCAATATGCATCCCTCCGCATCTCGTTTCACCAAGTCGATGTCGCCTCTGCGCAACAGATCGAGGACATGTTCTCACAGATTGACAAAGAGCACGGCCAGCGACCTGACATCCTGATCTCGAATGCAGGATATGGCAAGCGCATCCCTCAAATTTGGGACATCTCCCTCGAAGAATTCGACTACACGATCAATGTCAACCTGAGAGCTTCATTCATTCTCGTAAAGGGTGTAGTGGAACATATGAAGGCGCAGCGATGGGGACGGATTGTATTCATATCCTCGATAGCGGCCTACGGTGGCGGGATCAATGGATGCCGTTAGTCGTCCCCTTTTTTTTCTTCCCTTCACCACCCCTTACAGCCCCTGCTGAGCTTTTTCTTTTGTTGGGAAATAGATTACGCAGCCTCCAAAGGCGGCCTGACGGGCATGATGAAAAATCTCTCCACCCGCCTGGCCGAGTACAACATCAGCGTCAACGACGTTGCCCCCGCCATGATCGGTGACACAGGCATGATCCCAAACGCACAGGCAATCCCTGAGGTTGCGGCAGGGATCCCGCTGGGCAGGCTAGGCACCCCCGAGGAAGTGGCTAATGTGGTCAGCATGCTGGTCACGACAGGGTATATGACGGGGCAGAGCCTGCTGTTGGCAGGAGGGCTGAAATGATGTTGATGGCCATCGGATGCTTCGATCTGCTTGACCGTTTTACTACTACTGACGATACCAACACCATCCAACTCATACTTCTTCTGCCACTGCAGACTGCTTCTGTACACTCTTGATGGCGCCCGTTCATCCGACAAGTAATGTTTCTGATGACGGGGCCTTCTCCTATTGGATGGACATTATGTATTCACTTTTTCCGGTTCGAACATTAGTTCAACTCTCAACGATGACCTTCACAACAGGCGCCCCATTCTCATCTACCCCCTTTCCTGCAAGGGTGAAAGCTTTTTCTCCCTCTCCCTCAACAGCCAGTTTGAATCGATGAGTGACAATTTTCTCCTCCACAGCGGCAAGTTTCCCACTAGCTAGCAGCGCTATCGCGTTGGGGTATGCGTGCCCATCATAACGGAAAACCCCGATAAGGTCGACCTCCCGTAGCGCTGCAGCTCCGAGAGGAAGCGTCTGGACTGGATTGCCCATGCCAATCTGTACCACTGCACCACCCGCGGCCGCAGCATAGATGCCCGCCTGGACGCAGGCCGGCACGCCGGTGCAGTCGTACACTCGACTGAACCCGCGAGGTGCGCCATGTGTCTCCTTTAGCGTGTTCGCGAGTGTCTGCGCATTTTGCAGCGCATATGAGATCTGCTCCGAGTGCGGTGCAGTGGATGGTGGAGGTGGGTTGGACGGGTCCGACCGCGGGATGAGGAACGTCTTGAGGCCCAGGTCTAGTGACTTCGCTATCTCAAGCCGCGAGGCGTCGATATCAGCGATCACAATCTGGGTGAAGTTCTCGGCCGTGGCAAGGGCAGCTGCAAGTAACAGGCCGATAGCACCTGCGCCGAACACCAGTGCCGCCGTCTCCTCGCCCACGGAGCGCGCCAGTTCAACTTCCTCTCGCGTTGGCGGGTTGGAACGGCGGATAGCATGCAGACAGACTGCAAGTGGCTCTGCCAAAGCTCCGCCGGTGTAAGAGACCGAGTCTGGCAGTTTATGGCACATCTCGGCAGGGTGATTTGTGAGCTCCATCAATGTCCCGTCGAGGTGCGGAAAGAGCTTCGCGCTGCTCCTGAATTTCATCTCCGGGCAGATGTTGTAGCGGCCCTGCCTGCAGAGTGCGCACTTGCGACACGGGAGCCCGACCTCGAGCGCGACCCTATCGCCAACCGCAAGGTCTTTCACCTCAGGCCCTACGGCCGTCACGATCCCCGAAGATTCATGACCCAGGCACATGGGTCCGCGCACGACAAAGTCGCCATTCCGGCCATGGTTGTAGTAATGTAGGTCGGAGCCGCAGAGACCGGTTGCACGGATAGCGACCTGTACTTCGGACCCGGTGGGCGGAGGTACCTGTCGTGATTCCTGGGGTCTCTGTCAGCAGCCTGGCCATTGGGTCGTGAAACACAGTTCTCGGCACATGTGTGCAACGAAACAATCCAAGTGAAGAAGGGGATGCGGAAAACGCAAATATTTACCAAGCGGAGATCCTTTGCAGCATGCAGGACGAGCGCCTTGGACGGCTTGCTGCCTTCTAAAGCCGTGACCGTCGCCATTGTACAGTATTAGCTGTTCTATTCGTCTTGAAGGCTGTATTTGTATTTCTTCGATTCCTTCCCCTGCACTCAGCTCAGAATCACAGACTTAACAAACAGATCGAACAGAAAGAGAGCAGAAAGAGCGAAATAGTAGGTAGCAGCAAAAAGCGGTTCCAGAAGCAGACAGTCTGTTTCTAAATTGGCGCAATTGCGGGACAATAATCAGAACCTGCGGCTGACCTGCGGGGGTTGCACCCCGCAATGCACACTGTAGCAGCTGGAGACTGCGAGACCCAAGGGGCTTTTGAGCTGGCAGCGTCAGTATCGAGAACAAAAGCAACAGTGATCAGGGTAGGATGAAGTATCCATCTGCTCTGGTATCCTCTGGCATGGCATCAGACAGGTGCTGGCGTGACTCGACGGGCGAGTGCGGTGCAGCAGGCGGTATATGTCGGCCACTGAGTGCTGCAGGCTTGGCAGGGAAAATCCGAGAAGCAGGCTGTCGCCGACGGATGTGCTGCGAGCTTTCCGACCCTGCGCATTGGGCAGAGGGCCGAACGCCGACCGCCCGCTGGATGCGGGGGCACGGGCTTCACCGTTCACACTCCCTGGCCGGCCAGTGGACGGCGCCCGGAGCACGGACTTCCTCGGGGGTTCTTTCCCGCGGAGCGTCCACACCGCCCGCCCACTTTCAATTGCCGTCGAACCCCCACGCAGCGTGGGCAGCCAGTTGGCGGCACCCAAAGAAGCAACGCCAGTAGCAAGAAAGGTCCCGAAAGAATCGAACGGCTAAGCAGTCGTCTCCTCGCGCTGTCTCAATCCCGATGCGCCAAAAGGCTCCGATTTGCCGATCTGGAGCGCCTCGGCCGGGTCGGCGCCAGTGGAGGCATGTATGGCACACTTGGTTCGCATGAACTGTGTAGAACTGTGAGAAGCTCCAAGGAGGTGTGGAAGAGCTGCCCTGCTGGAGAGATAGCGTTATGCATGGTCAGCAAGACAGGGGAAACAAAGGTCTGGGCTCGCGTGGTGCAGGGTCTGGGGTCGAGCAGCGCAAACACCGCGAGTAGTTGGATAGCTTCCCTCGCATCTCCCCGCCATGGATCGAACGTGCCTCGCGGCTGGACGGGGCACGGCCGGCAAGAGACCGTCTCCTTTGGAGGGAGATCCGCGGACGGCTTCAGTAGTCCTGCTGAACAGTGCAGGGCCCATATACCGGTGCGTCCATGGCATTGGCACCAGAGCTCCAGTCGGCATTATTCACTAGCTTCTTGCTTCTTTCCATCCCCCTCACCATTCTCCCTTCCCTTTCTCCTTCATCTTTTTCACTATCTCTCCGTCCCTTCTTTCCTGTATCTTCCGTACTCCAGCCTAGACTGGGCAATCTAACTTTTCCTCCTTCTTTGGCTCCCGAGGTCCACCTCTTTCAGTTTCCCGCCTAGTCTGACATCATTTCGCCCTACCATCAACGATGCCGTCTCAGGCTGCACTTCTGATCGGCACCATCACCCACGCCCGGAAGGAGTGGGAGGCCTTCTCGTCTGTATTGACACTCAAGGTAGGACCTGCGGGAGCACGAGCAAGCTGCCCCCCATGCGGAAAATAGGCACGTATGCATATATAATCAGAGAGCATGGTTGACATGATTTCACCTACCGTAGGAATACCCCGACGGGACCAGGGATGAGTTTATCAACAATTGCAAGAGCGGCAAATACGACGACGTCGTGGCCATCTACAGGTCCAATGCTTCCACCAAGGTAAGAAGCTGAGCAGACGGGAAGCAAAACTGTTGGCGCAAAAGAAGAATCCACGTAAATGTGGGCTGACGAGGAATATTTGGCTTCGCACGTAGATAACCGGTCCCTTTAACGCAGAGCTGATCTCTGTGCTTCCCAAATCCCTCAAGTATATATGCCACAACGGCGCCGGATATGATAACATCGATGTCGAGGCTTGCTCGCAGAGAGGTGAACAATCCTGCCCTTCATAGCACCGGTCAGGGTGGAACGCTCCTTTTAGGACCACGCGATGCTGATATGCTGTTTGGGTCTGCAGGAATCGCCGTGTCCAGCACCCCTGTTGCGGTCAATCATGCGACAGCGGACGTTGCGATCTTTCTCATGATCGGCGCTCTACGACAGGCCTACATTCCGTTGACTGCAATCAGAGCAGGTGAGTGTCTTTCTATTTTGCTTTGCGCGGCGCAAGGTTGAGCATCGCATCTGAACGGCATCTAACTGAGAATGTACAGGTCAATGGCAGGGCAAGACTCCGTTGGGCCATGATCCCCAAGGAAAGGTCCTGGGTATCCTGGGAATGGGAGGCATTGGCAGAGTAAGTGGCTCAGATCATGCAAGATTGAGCAATTGGCGTTCATCGCGCGTGCTGACAATGAACAGGAAGTGGCCAATCGAGCGAGGGCATTTGGAATGAAGATTCAGTATCATAACCGCTCTCGGCTTCCGCCGGAGCTGGAAGGAGACGCGACATATGTGTCATTCGACGAACTTCTCGCAAATTCCGACGTTCTTAGCTTGAACCTGGCCTTGAACGAGTCGACCAGACATATCATCGGAGAGCCTGAGTTCAAGAAGATGAAGGATGGAGTGGTCATTGTCAACACCGCGCGTGGCGCTTTGATCGACGAGAAAGCGCTTGTTGCAGCACTCGATTCTGGAAAGGTAGTCAACACACAATGGCGAAAGACCTTTTTTCCCTTCCGTCTATTGACACCAGTTCCAGGTTGCATCAGCCGGTCTGGACGTCTACGAGAACGAGCCAGCAGTGGAACCCGGCCTCCTGAACAACCCCAAGGTTATGCTACTGCCACATATTGGAACCGCCACATATGAGACGCAGAAGGACATGGAGCTCCTTGTACTGAAGAATCTGCGTTCCGCGATCGAGAAAGGCGAACTCATCACGCAGGTACCGGAGCAGAAGAAAGGCAAGAGGACTCCGAATGGCACCGGCTGTGGAAATCACAACCTGTAGGTTACGATATAAAAGGTCCTCTGGGAGATGGATGCTGGGGTGGCCTTGTTTGGAATTTCGCATCGTTGAAATTATTGGTGAAGGACCCCTGTAGCAGGTTTAAGCATGATCCTGTGTTGGACCCCTTAGACGGCGGTGTTTGAATTTCCGTGTCTCGGTGCTGTTTATGCTTCACAATTAATGAGCCATGAGTGAAGGGCGGAGGGCATCTAGGGAGACATAATAAGGATAATACATAATATTTCGGGCAGTGACCGCTCTGCATGATACTTGAAAAGAAGCATCATTATCATCGTAAGCAAATTTGTAGATGTCTGTCCAAGTCCAGCAGCGGAAAAACACAAGCATTGGTGGTTCATACAAATTGCCGGGCGGTGAGCCACGGAGGGGGGCCTTTGGTAGCCGAAAGTGGACTAGTGCTAGGGCTCGCTTAGGGCTGGCGGTGCCAAGGCGAAAAAGCGCACCACACGAGAGACTTCGAGATCTCCAGTTCCAGCGGCGCCCGTCTATCGAAAAGCGACAACATATCACCCCGACTTTCGAGGGCCATCTCTATCCCGGCAACCTCTCCAAGATGGTGAGTCCCTACCCTTACTCTTTGGATTCAATTGGGCACGACGCTGCTGGAACCTTCGTTCTCGCGTCTATCGTGATCGGACGATGCAGGACTTTTCCGCACATATTATCGAAACTCCGCAGTTGCAAGATGTCCGTCCTTGACGACAACCATAAACTAACGCCGCACTCTCTCTGCTCATCTAGGTCCGCTACGCAAACCAGTCGATTCCGGCCGCGAAGAGCGCCCGCGCGCGGGGCTCTTACCTGCGTGTCAGCTTCAAGAACACTCGCGAGACCGCCCAGGCCATCAGCGGAATGAAGCTCCAGCGCGCCCTCCGCTTCCTGGAGAACGTCATCAACAAGAAGGAGGCCGTCCCCATGAGACGGTACTCTGGCAGCACCGGACGGTGTGCTCAGGGTGAGTGACAAGATTTCTTTTCGTGTTGGAATCGGTTTGGGTTCGAATTGGGAGGGATGGGTTTCGGGTTGGGCTGTAGGGTGTGTGTGTGTGTCGGTGGGATGGGATGTTTTTGGAAGGCAGCAGAAATCAGAATGGCGCATATGTTGTTGTCAACGGCGGGATTTGGGTTGTTTTCTTGGGTCTATGGAAAGACATGGGGTTCTGGGGAGCTGGAGGAGGACTACGTTCATGAAAGCTTTGATTGATTTGGCCTCGACACATGCTGACAATGCGTCCGTCGTCTACAGCCAAGCAGTGGGGTGTCACCAAGGCCCGCTGGCCCGTCAAGTCCGCCCAGTTCCTCATCGGCCTCCTGAAGAACGCCGAGGCCAACGCTGACACCAAGGGTCTCGACACCAGCAACCTCATCGTCAAGCACATCCAGGTCAACCAGGCCCCCAAGGGACGGAGACGCACCTACCGTGCGCACGGTCGTGTATGTTTTCCCCCTTCCCCGCCACGATTTGGTTTAGTCTTTGCGAGTTTTGGATGAATTGCTGACGGATCGATCCCTAGATCAACCCCTACATGACGAACCCCTGCCACATCGAGCTCATCCTGACCGAGGGTGAGGAGGTCGTCCAGAAGGCTCCCGAAGTTGCCGCCCAGGTGCCCGCCCGCCTCAACTCGAGACAGCGTGGTCTTCGGATCCGCCGTGCCCTGACCGAGGCGTAAACGGTCTTTTATGATGTCGGGGGTGTAGACAAAAGCCGGGATCTGGGGACTGGAGTTTTGTTGTTGTGTAGGAACAAAACAAACAAAAAGGGGGAAAGAAAAGGTGGAACAGACTGAGACGACAAAAAAAGGATATATGACGCTTGAGGTTTTTCATATCTTTTTCTTTCCTTTTTCCCGGTGCAGGAAATAAAAAGAGTGGAAACACCCAAGTGTTTGTCGTTTGGCAGAAAACATTTCCCTGATGTCGAAATGGCACCTCCCCCTAGGTACTCTCTGTCTTGTTCCACATTTTTCTTTCCCTTTTTCTTTCCTCTGACTTTCTTCGGATAATTTCAAAGAGCTCATGAAATGGGATACGGTTTTCTTTGAATGAAACGTGCAGAGAGAACTGTGTTGAATTGAATGCATTTGTATGCCGAGGAAGAAATACCAATTCTATGTCTCTTGAGCAGTAGCGTACTTCTCTCCCTCCTTTCGTCCATCCCTCCCTTCTCTCTCTGTGGTCCCTTGCTATGAAATATATATATCCTTGGCTGAGACTACCTGCACAGCATCGCATCGCCGTGAGCTTTCGGCGGAACCCAATAATAATCTCCGCCAGCCAGTGTCTTAGGCACCCACCCACCCCACCCTATAATCTCCGCAGAGAATTCCTGCAGAGATCGAGAAGACAAAAACATACCGGTTTGTCGCAGGCGCTCAGAGCCGCGTGTTTTTTAGATATTAAAACAGAAGAAGAACCAAATCAGTACTCCGGATACCTGGATGCGTGCTGTACGTACGTAGTCAATCAAATCAAGGTGTTCCGGTAACTACCCAGGTATTATCTAGGTACAGTATTTTGTCCCAACGCAACTTGCCCATGAGGAGGTCATCTATCAATCAATCACCCTTTCCAACCTAATCCAGGATTTTTTTTCCATTTCCCGCAAAAGTTTAGGGCCTTTCCACTTGACGGGTTTTCCCTCTCTATTGTAGGCACAGTACCACGTTAGGTAGGCATGCAGCTAGTACTATATAGCTATCTACTATGCATATACCCTAGAAGCTCTACTCAACTCCCTTCTTTGTCAGCAATCTATCCTTCTGGATCTATCTATTCGCCATCTCTCTTTCTCTCTCCTACCTACGTCGCTCCAATAATTACTGCTGCAGCACCGACAAGCCATTGCTGGAGGAGGAGAGGCGGAGGGGCCGTGACCATCGCGGCCGCGGCGCCGTCACTTGTACTGGTGGTCAATGGGGATGCAGGTCCAGTTCCACTGCTAGTATGGAGCGTTGTCGACATTTCGCTTTCAGAGCCAGGAGTAACAGTCGTCTGAGTTGCTATGACGCTTCCAGAGGCAGACGCAGTGGTGGAAGAAGAGCATGGTCCCTTCATAGAAGAGCCATAAACGATACCATAATAATCACTCGCTGTGATCGGGACCACCGTCTTGCAAGACAACGACGACGACGAAGACGAAGAGGTGCTGCTGCAGTACGGAGGGAAACACGACGGCGGCAAGTCTCTAATGCCACCGACGCAGCAGCTGGCGTTGTCGAAGGGTCCTTCTCCCCTTCCCTCCTCTCCTCTTCCCTCCTCTTCCGCTCCATGCGGAGAATTATTATTAAACTGTATGATCCCCGGACAGCAGACGGTCAGGTTTCTGTCGTCTATTGGCGCGAGGCAGGTGGAGGGGTCGTCGATGCAGTAGCCGTTGATCTGGATGGCGGAGTGCTGGGGGTGGAATGTAGGTAGATGTCAGTGTTGGGGGAATATAAAAAGAGGGAGAGGGAGAGGGAACGAGGGTGTCCTTCACCGTTTCAAAAAGGTCGACGCTGGGAGAAGAAGAAGAAGAAGAGGCAGCGCTGAGTGCTAGGAGAAGAAGACGTCCTAGAACGAGGATTGTGAGGGAGGGAGACATTTTTTTGATTTTATTTGAGAGGTGAAATGAGCTTCCAAGCCTGTCGTCAAAAGGCAGTTGGTTGGATTGAAGGATCAGTTGTTCTGTTTCGAGATATGTAGAAATCAGAGGGAGGAGAGATTGTCTCTCCGAGTGCGACTGATAGGCAAGTTACCTACTCTGGTAGTAGGTAGTATAATTTAATCTGCGAAAAACGACAGCAAAAACGCAAACGACTTCGACCTTAGCTGCGAAGTGTTTTCGCGAAAGTGAATAATGATGGGAGGATCGTTCCCCAGTACAATGTGTCGTGATCTGTGAGGCGCGAGGTTCAACTCAGAGATGAACATTCACTTTCTGACGGTCTGCTGATCCACAAGGAGTGCCAAGGAAAAAAAAATCAATGAGCCAGCAAAATATTGATCTCCTCACAGGAGGCCTTGTCTTGCTCGGGAATTGACCTGGTGACAGCCACAAGTGGGAGGTGTAGATGTTGTCAATTGATGCTGGTTATGCTGAAGCAGCAGCTGGAGAGGGCACGGCGATTCTGGGGGCGTAGCACATATTATCCCCAACGAGGTCTTTCACAGTCAGTTTAACTCAGAGTACTATCGGAGTAAACAGTCAAGAAAATACAAAGGAGCTTTTTCCATGGGAAAATATTCTCCGTGCTTCATCTTTCTCCTCAGTGGGTATGTATGTAAATTGATCAATGTCTGCGCAAGCAGTTCTCTCCGACTGCAACATACACAACCTACTTATTTTTCCTGGAACAAATACAAATACTTCTTTGCGCTAATGTACATAGAGTAAGGTGGCGTAACCTAGCAGCTTCAATGTGCCACAGCAGCTGCAGTGCAGTGCAGACTGGGTAGTAAGCTGCGCCGGAACATGCCCTGTAAAAATCCAATAACTTATGCAGCCACTCCATTTGTGTATATAAAAAGCACTATCATAAAATTGTGAAAACGACCAATTGAGTTTATCCTTTTATTGCATTGTACTGTACTACGATGCATTTTTTTTTTCATGGATAGGACGCAGAACTAATCCACCAAGGAAACATAATCGTCGTTATCTGCAATAATAGGAAGTATTAACACATCATGACAGACATATCTTCGTTTTCAATCCTTCATGTCCAAGTTCAGTTAGGTCCACCTCTTGCTGCCATTCTCCCCATGTCAATCCAACTCTTTCTTCCATCGCTCGCTCAAGAAGTGAACACCGCAAAAAAATCTCCACGAACAAATAAGGAATGAATGAACAAATCACAGCATACTCCACGCCAAATCCAAATCCACGTAAGAGGAATAAAAAAAATCAGAATCCACACTGCGACGGATCAGCATCCGCATACGTCGCGGACACCCTTCCCAATTGCACCGCCTGGCCGCCGGTCAGCTGGTTCATAGCCTCCTCCGCGATGTTGAAGCCGTCGGCGGCGTGGTCAACGGCGGTGACGTAGATGGTGTTGCCGTTGTACGTGAGCGAGTAGCATTTACCGCAGTTGGGGCTGTTCCAGCTGGGGATGGTGAAGGCGCCGCCGATGCGCGGGAACGAAGGAAGGCTGCCGGCGGTGCTGTAGCCCTTGGTCACGAGGCCGTTGGTGCCGTCGGAGCACGCGGTCGTGAGAAGGTCGAAGCTCGGGTTGTCGTACTGGGGGTCGTAGGAGACAGTGACGGTGCCCGATGCCGATGGTGCCGGCACGGCCAGGACGGCCAGAGGAGCGGCCAGGATGGAAAGAGCGGCGGTGAAGAGGGAGAACTTCATTTTTGCTTCCTGCGTTGTGTCGAAGATGGTCTTTTGTTGTAGTGGGTTGAGGTGATGTGTGGAAGAGCTCTCCGAGATCGTCTGATATAGATCTGTCGAAGTCGGAAGAGAGAGAAGCGGAAAAAGGCAATTGAGATGGAGTGATGGTATGGAGGATGTTCTTCTAATGTCTTGATCTTGTTGTGTCTCTCAACCTGATGGCAGAGCAACGCAGGGGGTCTGCGACCTCTATATATTGCCAATTCGGACAATTGATGCCCATGGTAACAGAGAAATCTGAGAGACGGTCTCAGCATCCTGCCCCACAAACAGCTGAACAGTTCACAAGATGTTAGCAAACAGAAACCACAGAGCAGTAACAGTCGAGCTCCGCCGCACTCCGGGAGACCCAGCAGCCGAGGTGATGTGGTTAAAAATAGCTGTATATAGGATCACACCCATCGCGGGTTCGCCCGTTAAAGGTTTGGCAGGTAAGACATGCAGACGGGGACTCGGTTAACTGCGCTGTACTCCGTGCTGCAGTGGGCAGGTCTGGGGTAGGTTGGTTGGTTCACCAGAGGGCCAAGGCCCCGATCGACCGTCATATCGACGATCGTCGTGCTAGAAGATGCGGCGGAGTCCGAGGTATCCCAAGGTAGCAGTACACAGTGGTAGCCTCGATGCGGCGGTGTGATTCTCCAGGGCTGCTGCGGCGGTCCTCCGTCCGATGCTTGTCTGAGTCAGTGCCAGTGAGAGGCCGTATCGCGACGGCGGCGAAGTCATGTTTAAGATGCCGGACGCCTTAAAGGGTTCTGTTCTATTCTGAATACGGCCTGCGGCCTTCTTGGCTGTGCAGAAGGACGCCGTCCGACTGGATCGATTTGGGGTTGGCCGGAAGCTTTTTCTCCACAGCCGACAAACCTCCCCCGATAGGGCATTGTTTATGCCCGGCGGGATGTGGGGATATACGAGCAGACATCAAAGGAAAACGTCCTGAATTTAGGACCAGACGGGATGTCAGGCCGTCAACCATTGCAACCTGTTCTCGGCATAGAATATACAGCTGACGTACCCGCCTAGGATACTGTCAGCTCATGAAGGACAACTGTCTGGCAATTCGTCGAGGTCGAGAGAGCTCATTCGATAAGAGGTACTGGAGGTAGACACTTGGATGTACTGTACAGTAGCCACGTGCCTGACTACTTGTAGATCTCCTGTAGGCCTAATCGTGGATCACCAGTCCACCATCAACAATGGCTAGGCAGCGTGTCATTTCCATCAAGTAAGCTACCACGACTCCCGATTTCAGATGGTTGCATGGTGCGTCGATCCACCGCGGGATCATACATCAATTGTTTCCTGATAGGGAGATTGTTTCACGTAATTGATCGGAACAATCGACGTAGCTGGCACAGTCCTTTTCCGATGGCCTCCAGCTTCAGAATGTGGTTCCGATTGAATTTGAATTCTCTGTCAGGGAATTGATTGAAGTATAGCAGTTAAAAGAAGCATGCCTGGTTTTGACACTATCTAGTATTTCGAATGCTAGGGACTAAGCAGCCTGCCGGAACATTTTAGTGGACAGAACAGGTCTTAATACTTTTCCCATAACCTAAAGTAGACGGATCATTGATATTGTGCATCCCGGTGTTCACAGGCAAGGAAAGTTTGTAAATATTGATAGGAATCAGTGGCATTGCATACCAAGTGTCTTCAGCCACATCGGTCGCCGTGCTACCAGCGGCATCCTGCACACTGACACACACTCCAGGCTAGATTCTCGCCGTCGAGGATTTGGCAGCGCTGCTGCTCGTGTTATTGGCCATGTCCTTTTCTAAAGGAAAAGAAATGGTCCTGTTCTATTTCTTGAGATCCGCAAAATATTCCATGGGGGCCAATCCATCCGCAGCATTCAGTGCTTTTTCTGCGAGAGTGCCATTACAACAGTTGTCGGGGACTCCATGGGTAACTTCATGCGCAACTCCCTCTGCAGCATTGAACGCTGTCCCTTGCAGATAGGCAGCAGTCGACGCCACGTCACCAGCAGTCGACAGAACTTGCTGAATCTTTGAAGGGGGTTTAGATGTCCGTTTTCCGCACCGTTCTGCCCTTGGCCTCCAGGGAGTCACTATTGACGCAGGTGCCCCTCCATGAACGTCTGCGTTGGCCGATTCTTCGTTTTGGTTATCCGCATGTGACGCCGGAGTGACCGATCCCTTTTCAGCTCCATAGGGCTGACCTTTGACAGCGCACCATTAGCATTGGAAGCTACGCTGTGCAAGGCCTCCCGAGCTTGCTTAACCAGAGCATTGGACAATGCATTTGAATCCCAGCCTGCAATGGGAGGAACACACCCTTGCCATAACCCTAAAAGAAGTTTCCGAGCTAATGAGAAGCGTAAGCATGCGTCAAATAAACGATTGAGGGAAAAGGAGTAATAACAAATAAAAAAGGGGCAAAAGAACAACTTACCTATCGGATCGGAAGTCAAAAAGGGCCAACTTTCTTTGAGATAAAGTTTCTCCGTGCAAATGGTGATGGGCTTGAGCTCCGCCACCCATGTCACTTTGGAGCCGGTCTGGTATTCTTCAACCCCAGCAACGATCCTGATCATGGAGAGGCAAAAGGGCAGAGCAAATCTCTCTACCGTGGCACGCGTGAGGGCCATGGAAAAAGTGGAGGTAAGCGCTCGTCTGTCGGGGGAGTTTGAAGGTTTCAGGAATTGGGGACAGCCTCCGGATACCTGCATGCGGGTACCCATGAATCGTCAGCAAAGGATTTTAGTAGAAGTCTTTCAATTGATTTCAGAGTCCGTACAAATAGGGAATGACAACGTCACCCGGTCCGAAAGTCATCAATTTTTCGCTTCGCCTACGTAACTGCGGATGTTACGTTGGCTTCTAGCCACCCACTGAGTCTCGAGAACGTATTGCCGCGAGGTTTCGTCTGCTGATTTGTCATTCAAGCTGGCCACAAGGTTTTCCGAATTCGCTCCCAGCAGTGGAGGTTCTCCTTTTTCGAAGAAGAAGAAGCTGAGTACGTCGGCAAACTAAGGAGGCCAAGTCAGTCAAGCAGACTATGCAAGCACCGGATTGATGGGACGTACCTCCCCGACAGGTGCACCAACTCCGCCCCCAGCGTTTAGGCAGCAGATATCCCCAGTTTAAGGCTCTTCCCAGAGGTTAAGGTTATCAACTCTCTCACGACATTATTCCCATACCAACGCAGGGAGCCTGTAGTACTAGTCCTAGCACTGCCCTTGCCTCCAAGCAAGCCTCCAACCAATGAGGCTTTCGAGGCTAAGCCCTTGACGCTCGAGGTAATACCTTTAACAGCGGCCTTTGCGGCTAGAGGAGTAGCTTTAACGAGGTCCAATGTGGTCTCCGTAAGGGCTTCCGCTTTTCTCAAGCCCACATTTTCTATGTTCGAGTCATTGCAGGGCCATTATTGAAGTCGAACTTGATACTTCCCGTCATGTATTCAACTTCCGTAGGTACTACTATGAGAGATGCTCTAGCGTATACTGTGCGAAAATTGCTATGGTGCAGCAGTTCCGCTTAGATCCCGACGTCCCAACTAGACGGGCCCATGTTGCCGTAACCACCGTACGGGATCTCGGGAGCTCCCCGAGGCCCCCAGTTATCATCGGTTCGGGATCTCAATCCCGACCTCGGGACTCGGGAAAGCACCGGATTGCCTATGGGGTCTACGGAATAACAACAATGTCCTGCTGCCATCATCCTCCCTTTGATACCAACGTTACTAACCTAGCAGTGCTTTACCTATTCACTAAACGGCTTCAGACCCGCAGAGTATCGACTCGAACCATGCGGCTTATCCAAAAGAATACTGCCATGAAGAGCAGCGCACGTCGATATTTGAAATTGTGGATTTAACTCTAATACAACAGGTTCTGGAAAGAGGTTACTACTGGCGGATCTCCCAACTGCGCATCTAAGTCCTAACCTCGATATTATCGACCAGGATCCATCAGTATCGCCTTCATCGAGCTGCAGTCTGTTTTTGATTCCCCTTCAAGTCCGTCGACGGATCCAGATGTGTCCTCTCACAGTCGAACTAATAGCCGCGTTTCTTTAAAGAGCCACCTCTTCTTATATGACACATGGGGCTAAAATTGCCCTACAAAACGTTATTAAAATATTCCGTGGCATCGGGCTAATGGTTACATAACTAATGCAGCTACAGACAAACACGATTTTCTTGGTCTTGCCTGCCCCCAAACAGATGGCGTCATTTGCACGTGTTTGTTAATTATCAACCATATTTATCTATTGCATCCATTCTCCCGTTTTTACATTGCGTTGATCTTCTATGTCCAGCGACCAGCGGAAACGGACGATGGCCGTCCCTAAGGAATGGACAGCAGGAGACATCACATACTTATATACACTGGAATCTTCTCCCTAGGCCTGGCCTAACCTATGCCAAACAGACCTCCACTCTCTGGTGATCAGAAAAAATACGGCCAGCTTAGTCCCCAACTCTGTTCCGAGTCCTGGACCGGGTCCGAGTCCGCGACCTGCTCCTCGAGGTAGACATTACGCGACGGCCCGCGTTCGTCGCCGTCGGACGTCTGCTCGATTTCCGGCTCCGTCGGGACCCGCGCCTCTTACTGTTCTTGGGGCCGGCGGTCTGGGTCGAGTCGCGCATGTAGGCGATGTCTCTCTAATAATAATACATGCGTTAAAACATCCGATACAGTCAGATGCTGATGATGGAGAGAGGATTGGACAGGGAACAGAGCTCTAGGAAACGTACCAAGGTATTATCCTCATCGCCGTAGGTGTTGCCCTGCTGGTTACCCCGACGGGGCGCGTTGAGCGTATCGGCTGAATTCGCTCTGGCGGTTTCTCTGACCATCGTTGTGGTTGTTGTTGTTGTTGTTGTATGCGCGGAAATATACACAGTCCTGTACCTGGAAAGGTTAAAAAAGGATGTGTACAGATGAAGCAGTTGAGGTCAAAGAACAAGAACTGCCCTATTCCGCTTGCCTCCCCTCCGATTCGGATTTCATCATGCTCTTATGCCATGTTCTGCCAGCCATGCGGTCATCGTGGCGCTTCTCGACGTCAGCATGATGAAGTTTGCCGCCATCCCCATGTGGAAAAGGGGGAAAGCCATGGATAAGGCAGCGACGGATATCCCCGCCCGAGAAAAACGTGGCCGCTGATATATGATATACTTCGGCTACGTAGTTTATTTCAAGGTCTTGTTATTTAAAGAAAAATCCAATTCTTGCATTATGCCTTGGAAATACAGGTTTAGTTCGAAGTTAATAGACCAGTTTCCAGATATTAATATGCTTTTATGCATTGGTGCAATTGCATGGTTCAGTTCAACTTTTAGATCGCCTGCAGATCTAATGGTCCTGGTACGTGGCAATCTTTGCTCCCAAAGACCCAGACTACTGCACTCTTGTGCTAGAAACAGCCTGAATCTGGGCAAAATGGAGGCCCATGAAAATGAAGCGGTTCACAACTCATGCTCAACTGTGGAGGCGTAGTAGCGGTGTTCATGCTAGGTAATTTTTAGCTTCATATCACAATGACCTCAGCGCTAGCACTTTCAGGCTTAATACTAGACCGAAGCATCCAAGTTCAGAGTACTTCTTTTTGAAAAAAAAAAAAAAAAAAAAAAAAAAAAAAAAAAAAAAAGATGCATCTTCTAGCACTAGGTAATTCAGGTAGAGTCTGTTTTCTCCGACAAAACATATACATATCTCCCGGGTATGTGCCGAGGACTCGCGAAACATACCTTGCTACGTTACCTCTTAAGTTTAAAATTTGTGTATGGGAATTTCAAACACGTTGGATTCATCTTATACTTTCGAACAGAAATCCATGAGGTTATTACTAAAACAGTCGGGCAAGACTCTTTCTTCCAAGATCTAACCTAACCTAACAATACCTTTGAATACCTATAGATAGATAGTACCTGCATAATATTTCAAGATGTTCTGTACATACTACCACTGAAGCACTCGACAACAAACAAATTAATTTGATGTCATGTACAGTAGTGGCAAAAGCCCATACGGCGACCAAACTTTAATAGTATTGACAAGAGGCAAGATCGGCACCGTGGTGGCTACGAAAGAGAAACCAGATCTCCTCTCTCCCCCGACCATCTACATACACACAATTTTGCAAACATTCACACCTCCTCACTCAACTGCACAGCATGGCCAAGTCGGTAGAGTAAGTAGGCTTGTGGGCTCAACACGACATATCCTCGCAGGGGGTATGTAGGTGATATGCGTCTTGCAGAGATAGAAACGGAAACATCAGATTGAAAGAAAAAAATTCCATATGTATGATCGACATAATTCCATCGAAATCTTGAGAGCTTGAGCCTGCATATAACTGGAGCTACTGGCGTCGAGAGAACCAAGCTAGGTAGGTAATCTATCTGATACTGTGGCTTCAGAGGATATGATATGTGAATCAGATATCACATGCTATATTGTACAGTACATGTACCTATAAAAAGTGCGATTGCCTCTATTCATGTCGTTATATACAACACTTGCACTCCACTAGATTTTAATCCTGGGGAATATCGTTCATAAAATATAACTTTTTTCAAAAAATGGAGCTCATGTAAACTGAGAAGTGCAAGTAACTCGTATCGGGGTATATCCAAAGCATAAAAAGAAGAATCCAAGGGCTGTGCTGTGTCTTTGTCGTTGTCGTTTTTCTGTGCATTTTTTTCCTATTCTCCCATCGGATCGAGATTCAAGGAACGTTTTGTTCGCATCTGTGCAGCCATAAAGTTCATCATATCGAGATTGGCGCATCATACCGTTTCGTATCGTATCAGGCTGGAAAAAAAATTGTGGTGATGAGGAAAAGAAAGGAAAGATCGTATCAGATCATAAAGATGATGCAGATCATACCAATCATTCGGATCATCCAAGCGGCATATCCAATCCGACAAAAATGAGGCCTTACATAACGATACAGCACGCCTTCGCCAGCTTCCCCAGTAGCCCCGGCAGGGCCTCGTCGACGACCTGCTCGGCCTCGTCCTTCTGCTGGGCTTGGGCCGGCGGTTCCCGTGCCGGCTGGGGTTTCTGGTTGTGGTGATGCTGAGCTGTATGATCATATTCGCCGCCGTGGTGCTGGTGGTGCTCCTGCTTGGGTGGTATATCCGCTGGTCCCCCGGTTAGGTTGACGTAGATTCGGCCGGCGTTCTCCTCGGTCGCGTACTGCAGGCCAAGGTCGCGGCAGAGCTGCTCAACGCGGGGCTTGAGCTTCTGGACGTGGTTCACGGAGTGGTTGCCTTTTCCGACGATGCTGTGGAAAGAGAAACGCCGGCGTGTCAGTGATGGATAAGATAATGCCATATTATCATGCGCAAGGGAGAGAGAGACAGCTGGCAGGAAACTTACACGTGAAGATGCGTCTCTCCATGCTCCCTCGCGTACTTGATGCGCTTCTCGAGGATCTCCTCCGCCTCCTCGACGAACTGTCCGTGCAGGTCGATCGTGTCGGGCGGCACGTTGGCGTTGTTCTCGCGGAAGATGAACTCAGACGCTTGTCGGTTGTACTCCTCCATCTTGCGGCCGTGCGCCTTGCCCTGCTCGGACAGCTCCTTGGCCAGCGCGCCGTCGCCATTCTCGTAGGCTTGCCGGGACTATAATTCGTGTAATAATGCCGCGTGGCTTGGTCAGATCGATAAACTTCGACAGACAAAGGATTTCGGACGATCGATCGGGCTTGACGGAGTTGTCAGGCCTTGTCGCGCACCTTCTCGAAACATTCTCCGCGCTTCTTGGCCTCCTGTCTGGCGAGGCCTCTGAGACGATCGTACTCCTCTTCCACTTCGCGGCTGTGTTCGTAATTGAAGGCTGCGTGCGTCAAAAAAAGATAACAGCATTCATCGGTCAGTTTCAGCGGCTTGCTGTGCTGGAGTCGACAGGCCAGGCAATCCTGGACAGTGTGTCACACTCACCCCGGTGGCCCACGTAAGACGTTTCGTGCGACATGGTTGTCCCGCGTACAAAGCAATTGTCTCTGGTGTCGATTCACAGATGGTCGAGGAAGAAGAAGTCCACGATGTTCGTCGCGATCAGTGGTATCGCAATTCCATGCCAGCATCCATGGATGGCTTGTCCGATCCCCCTGCGGTGGTTGTGCTGGACCAATCGTGGGCGGTGACCGGTCGCCTGGGTGGGCGCTCCGATCGCGCTAGGAAGCGCAGCGCGAGATGAGAGATCTGGGGATGCGCCGGAGATCAGAAACGGCTACGCCGTTGGCCGGTGGTCTGTTGGGCTGATGGCTGCTTGTTTTTTTTTTCTTTTTCCCTTTTCCAGAGACAAGTCACACGCTTAATTCATCTGAAGTGACACAAAATCCACGTGCCGGCGCGTGGCTGTTCCTCATGGTCTGCTTACTCTGTCGGAAGCGCCGCTTTAACTGGTCGAGATTCCGTGGTCCGCTGGACATCAAACAAGGGCTTGGACTCCATTGGGGGTTTGAAGACCATTGTGAAGCAGGATGCAGCAACGACACAACACCGATTGCCTTGTGCCGCAGCCGACGATTCCCGTATGGAGTACGGAGTGCTCCGTGAATGACCTGCAGAGCAGACAATCGACCAGGGGGATGGTGTTACTCCGTCCACTGTGGATACAGCCCAGAGGATCGGATCTTCCTTTGCAATTCAGACTGCGGGCTGTAAGGATAATGACTGGCAGGCTACGGATGCTAGCATGCAAATCCAGCAAAGTCTGTAACACCTATTTGATTAGCGACGGTTTCGCAGCAGGTGGCGTGACGTTAGCACTGCTATTTTGAGATCCAAGAACGGAAACACAGTACGCGGTGTTACGACACTGATTTCCTCTGATAAGCTTTTATTATTTGTTACGAGTGGCAAATCTTGCTCAGGAATGCTGGATTGTGGAAGCGGACGTGTTAAGGATGTGTATGTCTAAGGTATCGATTGAAGCGTCCCATCGCCGCTGATTATATATTTACCGCAATTGCCAGCGTCTCGGACCGAATGTGCACGCAGAACCATTGGCACATAAGGCAGAGGTGTTATGCATTGTTGAGTAGACGCATCTGACCAGTCCAGCTGCAGGTGAATCGAGTCATGACGATCGAGGATGAAGATTTGATCAAGCTATCAGGATCATCTGCAGCGAGATCCTGGTGCGCGTTTCAGGAACAACCCCTTACCGGAGGGCCTTGGCAACGGGTACGCTCACGTGACCGGCCCGAGGCCTTCAACTGCCGATTAATATTCCTCACGTCTCAATAATAATATCGTCTCCAGACTCCACGCCTCCAGCGCGGCAGTTTTCCTCTTACGCTTCCAGTATCTGCCGTTAGTGTTATGAATCAAGTTAAGCTTAGTGTCTAATTGCCGTAATTGCCGCCTAAAGCACGTCGCTCGAATTGCTTTCGAACGGTCTGCTTGACGATAACGCTTTCTACCATCACAAAGGCGGCGACGTGAAAAGAGAAAACAAGGACAGCACGGAGTGGAATAAGACGGAGTACGGAGGCCCATACAGCCGAGGCACTCCGCCCGACTTTACTGGAAGTGGCAGTGGAGATCAGGAGAGACGGTCGGTCGATAGCCTGCTCCGCTCGGGGCTGCCACGAGGGAATCTGCTTGACCGCGTGCCGAACAAGAGGGCGGCCAGGACTAAGCCAAGCGCAGCAGAGGACGGAGTGTTTGAGAGGATAGCGTCCGGCGCAGAAGAGTGCCAGAAGGGTTTAGGACGCTGTTATCAGTCTCCGCAGAGTGGAGATGTTCGGGGGCAGATCAATTCGTCGAATTTTTTTTCCGGTGCAGACCGGCAGAACACGAGAGGACAAGAAACCGGTTGCGATGATGCCATCTGGGCACCGCCTCCCGCGAGGGTCAAGGAGGACTCGGAGGAGGCGCCCAAGAGGCCAGCAGCACGAGGGACCGACGAGGTGCAGATTCTGGAAGGGAGATGGAAGAGCCGTCGGAACCGGAGAAAGAAAGATGCCAGAGCCGTGGAAGCTGCGCCCCTGGCGATCTGGTTCCGGCATCAGGGGATCCGCCTGCACGCTACCAACGTTCTGCATGGCTGTTTTTGCGACTGATGCCGTCATGACTCTGGGAGGGCAGGCTCAGGCTGGTGGCCGCGTGCGTAGCCCAGCAGTTGGGTCTCGATGCTTTTTCGTAGCTAGCTGTTTCTGCTCAGACACACAGAGCGTGCGAACCGCGTGGGCGCGCATGGCTGATCTGATCTGCAGATGAGGGGATGAGGAATTAGGGAGCGACCAGGGGCAGAGACACCTCCCTGAGACTGAGCTTAGGCGAGACTAAGGCGCGAGACGTTGCGATCGCTCCATCGCGAGGGCCCGACGCGGGCTGGGAGTGGCCGAGAGAGAGGGAGAGAAGAGGGAAGCCCGGGAGGGAGCGCGCGCTGATTGGCCGAGACCCCTTGCGCCGCCCTAAGGGAGGGCCGCGGGTCAGGAGAGCAGGGCCTGGAGACTCCAGCGGGCGGCCGGTCCACCTCTCCATGCTGCCCTCTCTCGCTGCTCACCCTGAGCGACCCGGCCTGCCCTTCCCTGCGCGCTCCCTCTCCCCCCCTCCACCCAAGCCCTGTCCCCAACTGCCTATCCCAGCGTCCTCTCGCTCCTCCTCCCTTCCTGTCCTCTCTCTTCCCACACCTCTTCCTCTCCCTCTCCTCCCCCCCCCTCCCACAGCAGATCCATTCCTCCGGCTGGGGACACTCCCGTTCAGCCTTCTCTTCGTCTGGCCCGTCTTCGTCCTCCTCCTTCGTTCTGTTCTTCCTATCGTTTACCGCAGCCGGATCTGGATTGCCCGTTCTTGGCTTGACTTTTTCTCCTTCTTACTCTCCGCGGAGCTTTCCTCCTAAGACACTTGCACCCAGCTCCCTTCGCGCGATTCTAGGACGGGAGGAATGTGAGTAGTGCTGTTCTAGAAGCTGTCCCTTTTCTCCCCCTTCGCCGCCAGGTGTGGTCACGGCCGCCGACCGGGTGCCTTCCCCTGAGGGCGTTGTTGCCGTTGCTGCAGTCGCAACCACTGGTCTCCTGGCGCTTGAGCCCCCGTTCCGACACGGCACGCCTGCGCCTATCGGCTTTCCAGCATCTGTACGACGCTGGGCCTCGTCGGAACTTCGACTCCCACTCACTCCATCCCATGCTTGTTTCTGATGCTGACATTTGCTCTTTTCCTCGCTGCAGAGTCTGTAGTCGACTGTCCCCAACACAGAGAATAATTAACCCCCTTTACGAGTGATACAGATACGAATTGACAAAAAAAACCCCGCCAAAATGGGTTGTGGAATGAGCACTGAGGATAAGGAGGGGAAGGCGAGAAATGAGGAGATCGAGAACCAGCTCAAGAGGGACAAGATGATGCAGAAGAACGAGATCAAGATGCTTCTGCTCGGTAGGAACCCCGACGGCACTGCTTTTCTCTGTCTTCCCCGTGTTGGCGACTGACTAATCCCCCATAGGAGCTGGAGAGTCGGGTAAATCGACGATTCTGAAGCAGATGAAACTCATCCACGAAGGAGGGTATTCGCGCGAGGAGCGGGAGTCGTTCAGAGAAATCATCTTCAGCAACACCGTCCAGTCGATGCGCGTCATCCTGGAGGCTATGGAGTCACTGGAGTTGCCCCTGGCAGACCAGCGCAACGAGTACCACGTCCAGACTATCTTCATGCAGCCGGCTCAGATTGAAGGCGACACCTTGCCCCCAGAGGTCGGTCAGGCCATCGCGGCCCTGTGGAAAGACGAAGGTGTCCAGGAGTGCTTCAAGCGGTCGCGCGAATACCAATTGAACGACTCCGCCAAATAGTGAGTGACCCTGGAGTGCGATGGAATGGCTGCCGCGTTTTTCGTTGGCGATTGGTGATCCGAATCGATCCCATGCTGACAGGTCATCTAGCTACTTTGACGCGATCGACCGTATCTCGCAGCCCGACTACCTGCCAACTGACCAGGACGTCCTTCGTTCGCGTGTCAAGACCACCGGTATCACCGAGACCACGTTTATCATTGGCGACCTGACATACCGCATGTTCGACGTCGGTGGTCAGCGTTCCGAGCGTAAGAAGTGGATCCACTGCTTCGAGAACGTCACCACGATTCTGTTCCTGGTCGCCATCTCCGAATACGACCAGGTCCTGTTTGAGGATGAGACGGTGAACCGTATGCAGGAAGCGCTCACCCTGTTCGACTCCATCTGCAACTCGAGATGGTTCATCAAGACGTCGATCATTCTCTTCCTCAACAAGATCGACCGCTTCAAGGAGAAGCTCCCTGTCAGCCCGATGAAGAACTACTTCCCCGACTACGAGGGCGGTGCTGACTACGCCGCCGCTTGCGACTACATCCTCAACCGCTTCGTCTCTCTCAACCAGGCGGAGCAGAAACAGATCTACACCCACTTCACCTGTGCTACCGATACCACCCAGATCCGGTTCGTTATGGCCGCTGTCAACGGTACGTGCCATTATTCCTCTTGTGGATGACCATGGAACCAGAGACTGACCCGCTCGCGTAGATATCATCATCCAAGAAAACCTCAGACAATGCGGTCTGATATAATGACCTCTGTACTTGGCTTGGTGAGGACATGTGTGTGACATTTTAGATCGTATGCTATACGCGGCTTGTAATTCGGTATTCCTGTAGTGTCTCCTTTTTTTTCCCCTTGGATGTTTCTGTTTTTCATACCTTGTGTCGATCTCATTTCTCATCAAGATACTGGCGTTGAGATATTTCCCTTCGAGTCGTTTCGTTCTGTTCGAAACGAATCCGGCAGGCTCCCTGTAGCACCATCACCAACACCAGTGATATTATCCCTCCATGAGCACGGGGCAGGGACATCCTTTTACACGAGCTGCGGGGTATTTATGAATGTCCTTTCTTCTTTTTTAATTGGTCCTCCTGATCCGGGAGTTCATGCCCTTTTCAGCCTTTGTCATGTGAATGGACAAGGGATCCCTTTTCTTTCCCCCCTTACCCGTTGAAAATCTTTTGTGTTTCTTTTGGTCCCATCTCTCTTTTGGTCTTCGTTCCATGTGTGTGGTTTTGAAAGCTGGTTATCATATCCCCTCGTGCTCATCGTCATCAATCATGTGTGTAACCGTACGTCACTCTTATTTTCCTTGGTCTCTCTCGGTTAGAAGCAATGGGCGGCATGTGGGCAAGGACACAGGGGGAATGACAGGATACATCGACTATCATGTCTTTCTCGTGATGTGTCATGCCCTGTCGGTCATTGGGTTAGTCAGAGTTTGCGGAATGTGGAAATACAATCTGGTTTTTAATGTTTGCGTTGTAGTTGTAATAGGATCAAAATGCTGTGTTCTCAAAATCCCGGATGTAGGACGTTTGTATTGATAGTAGATTATCATATATGTCTAGTTAATACAGGACCATCCGAACGCCTATCTGCACCCAGCCGCACGGTAGAGACCAAAACCAAATGCAATGACATCGGGGATATCTTACCCGGCTCGAGTTGACAACAAACCACAGCAGGGAACTCATGATGGACGCCTCGACCAGTGATTATCGTCGATAGCACATAGCACGCGGCAACCGATCCATAGAATACAGTTCAACCACCCACACCTCATCCATCTTCTCCACCCTCACTCACCAGGACTATCCCAAATCAATAATAATAGTACTAGTACCTAGAGAACCTCACCTCACCTCACCTCACCTTCGGCCCCAGAAACACAATCCCCACCGCCACGATCCACAGCGCGAAGATCCACACGTACATCATCACCCGCCCCCACCACCCCCTCCCCTCCGTCATCCGCCGCAGCATCCCCATCTTCTGCCCGGCGGCCTCGAGGCCCGCCACGTTCCGGTCCAGCCCGGCCACGGCACGCGCCAGAAGCGGCTTCTCGGCCTCGAGGGTGCGCTGGAGGGATTGCGATGAGGCTTTGAGTTGCGTGGCGAGTTGGAGGAGGGAGGCGGTGAGGGATTCTTGTTCGTGGAGGTGTGCGGTGAGGGTTTGGTCGGTCGTGGGTCTTTTGGTGCTGGTGGTTTGGGTATGGGTGTGGGAGAAGCCGGTTGTGGTTGCTGAGGTTGGAGCGGTGGGAGGGGTAGCAGAGGGAGGGGTAGGGTGAGGGTGAGAGGGCTGACGGTGGCGGAGGGTTGATGCCGTTTCTGTTGCTGCTACTATCGTGGTTGAGGGTGTTATATTTATGGTATCGGGAGGTTCATCCGCTGTCCGTTGCGATGGATGATGATGGTACGTCCCCGTCTCGTCATTCTCCTCCGTCATCTCCGATGGAGGTGTTCTTCCTTCTTCTCCTTCTTCTTCTTCGTCCTCATCCTCCTCGTCAGGCGTAGCCAGCAGATCTTCTTCCTCCTCATCGGACGTGATCTCGCCCTCCATTTCTGTTTCCGTAGCAGCAGCAGTAGCAGCAGTAGTGGCGCGCAGCTCCGCGTCCGCGCTGATCCCATCAAGCCGATCCTTCAGCAGCTGCAGCGTCTGCCGCTTCCGCGCGAGGTCCGTCTGTCGCTCGTGGCGCCGGTCCGGGCGCTTGATCTTGGGCAGGGCGCGCTCGAGCTGGAGGAGGAGGGAGCGGGCGTATTCGATGTTCTGTCAGAAGAAACAAACAGTTCAACGTCAGTAAGGTGGTTTCTGTCATTGTACACTTAAAGAATAAAGACCAGAAAAGAGAGTTTAAGAACATACCGCCCCAACCCTCGCCCGATGATACGGCGACCGCCGCAGCGGCTTCAGGTCCGCCGACGGCGAGAGCAGGTTGTGCTCGAGCCGCGCGAGCAGGCGCGTGAGGTTCATGGCCGCGAGGGTGTCGGATGACGATGATTCCTCCCCGTCGAGCGGGTGGTGGTGGGCGAATGGCGTGCGTGTCATTTGCTTGCTTGTCAATTGTCAATTGTCAATTGTCTATTGTCTATTGTCAACCTTGGCTCTTTTCTTTTTGCTTTTCTTTTTTGCTTCTTCCTCTCTGTATGTATCTATATCTCTCTATTTCTCCTGTTCCCGGAAGAGAAGAGAGGGAGGAAGAAAGGAGGGGGAGAGAGAGGGAGACGGGGTGAGGTTGTCGATGTCGATGTCGTTAACTGAACAGTTCCCGCGGCGTTGGAGCTCCCGCTGGCGCCGCCAGCGTTAATTTGTTCCGTGAAGATGTCACATGCGGGACCATGTCCCGATAGGTACGGGCGGACCAGGTTGATGACTAAGCAGGCTGCCAGCGGCTGCGGCTCCACGTATCATACCCATCCATGGATCCAATCACTTTGTTCTTACTATTCCGGGATTTGTTACAGTACACCTGGGCAGTTTGTCTGCTTAATACTCACTACTGTGTACGGGGTACCTCTCTGGATCCCACTTCAGACCTCCAATCTGGAAACTTGTTGGTTTCCTCAAACATGGAAGATCATTAATTGATTCACTTGCCTTGCAATAGAGATTAATTGCTGGACATGAGACTTCGGCGCTCGGAGACCTGCTTGATGTCGAATGTAGGGTACAGCACGAAAAGCAATCCTATATTGTCTCTTTAGTGTAATCGTTGAGCTTAAGTATATCTTCAAGCAAATCATTCTCATCGACATGTCTCGGGAACAAGCTTCGAGATGTGGTGATTTCCCACTAGGAGGTCTGGAATTTTTTTTAATGCCGTGCAGAAAAAGCAGATCCTGCCAAAAAAGCACTATCCGCACCCAATGACTTGTTAGGACAAGTTGAGTGTATTTTCCCGCCGCCCAGTGTAGCACAGAAGATGGTTTTGAACCGGGGAGCTTGTACGCGTCTAATTTCTTGCTGGAATCGGGGATTAGCCAAGTATTGCCAGACTTTGATATTACAGATCGCATAGCACCTTCTCCGAATCTATCCAGATGAGTTTGTTGGACGGTGTCCAAGGAAATGCCGCACCCACAACTCCTTTCACGACCGACATGTATTCTTTCCATGTATGAACCGGACGATATCCTGCGTTGTGCCTATCTGACCCGGTTCTAGAACAACATAGGCTCGGGGATAGTTCGTCATTCTTGTTCATATTCGAAATCAAGCACATCCAGGAACTCGATCATCAAGAATCTGTGGTCCGAGTTGAGGTAGAAGCGGGACCCGCCTGTTGGCTGTATGCAGTCTGTCCAGGAGACTAGAGCAGGTTTGCGAATCAATTCTCGTGCGTGATCTTTACGCGTCAACCCTTGGGCACACCGGTTGCACCAACCCCGAGTAATGGAGTGCAGTGTGCATATCTGGAGAAGATTTGGATGGAGCACCGGTATTGCGGTGTGGAGAAGGGCTGGATGTTGAGGTTGCGATGCATGCGGCACAGCAGCCACAGGCGGTCCTATCCCAACGTCGTTGATTTTGCCAGAATTCCAGGCTTAGAGCTGACACGACACAAATCATCTTGTCCTCCACTGATTCCAAGGTTTATAAAGAATTATGCCTACTCTCGGAATTCTCTTCGCTGGTTTCTGAAGTAATATTATTACATACATGGATAGGGGATATATCCACCTCTTATTTGAGCCCCGCGATACCAATGATAGGCAACAACCCCTCTGAACTGCCATGAAGCATCTATATTATCCGTCAAGACCTACGAAGCCATCCAGAATCAATATGCGATCATCTGTTACCTGGAACTTCCTAATCAACATTAAAAATCATTACAAATAAGAACCTCTATCCAGGATAACACTTCGACTGTACGAAATGAAAGCCAACGCCAGCTTAACTTAATGTTGCAATAACTGGACCAACGCTATGCCTCCTCGCCGCCGCCCAGACAGACAAGTGCTCCCGTCAGTTCATTTACTATCTTCTCCTCCAACCGGTTTTCTGCGCCCGAAGCCGGGTTCACTGGCTTCTGTCTAGCCAGTTCGAGCTCCTTTTCGCTCGTGGCGACAATGCGGGCTCGAAGCGCCTGCCGCCTTCCTAGCAGCTCCTCGATGTCGTCCTTGACGTGCGCCTTGTCCCACTTGAGCTCCTGGATGGACTGAGGATCGACGCCAGCGCTGGGGCCGGCTTCTCGGAATCTGTCCAGGATAAAGGAGATCAGCGCCAGAGAATACGCTTCTGACGCCATGCTCAGGCATATCTTCTTGGCCGGCTGCGCGGAGGCCACGGTGGCATGGACCCCAGCAAAGCACTCAGCGGCTCGGCTGAGCTGGCCTTCAAATTGATTGAGGAACGCAGCGACTTCCGGTGCAGCTCGGATTACATGATAAAGCAGGTTTAGGCAGAGAGGAAGGATCCCGCCAGTCCAGATGGCATACAACCTTGGCATAGGGTCGAAGGGCCCACAGCCCTTCGGCTGCCGTAGAATGTTGGTCAAGCGGCATGTTGATAGTTTCATCAACACGGCTTCGACAGCAAGATGCTCTGCTAGCATTGGCAAAGAAGATAGCTCGAGCAGGAACAGCATACTGAGCTCCCCGTAGACCGGGTCGCCTTCGACTGTGAGCTGATCAGACCAAGAGAATAGTGTAGTTGCATATCGAGCAGTGTCATTGTCTTCGATGTGAAATGCGATTTGTTCGTACACTCGATCCGCATTCTTCACTTGGAGGGCCGTCTGAAAAATGGCAGTCAATATGGCAAAGTCCTTGGGGGAGCATTTCTGGGGTTCATCGTGCAAGTATGTGGTGAGTGTCTTGAAACCTTGCGCGACCACAACTTTCACGATTTCGAGAACGAGAGATAGATCTGAAGAAATCTCCGGTTTCTTGCTGACAGCCTCAGGCGATGCTCGAGAAGGCCCTGCCACATGGAATTGAAGGGCGAGAAAGAGCACATTGAGAAGTGACCGATAATACTCAGTGTCATCGTTTAGCAAAGCATTCTCATATGTCGCACCGCGAGCGCGCATAGCTTCCCAGACGACACCAAGTAAGCTGAACACTTCGGCGCCTTTTGATCCAATTTCCACAAGCCGCTGCAGCAGGGCTAGTGCAAAGTCAACTCGCGCTTGTTGAAGCCTATCGAAAATTGCTTCCTGCGGAACGTCCCGAGTATTTGCAATTAGGCAATTCCGAGCGACAAGTGCCATAGACTTTTGCACTTCCCGGTCAGGCATAAAGTCTGCGCAGTGTTCGATGGCAAAGAATTTCCAGCTATGAAAAAGACTCTGCAAAACGTTAGGCCAGGGGTCAAGTGCTACTAACTAAGTCATACGTACCACTTGAGCTTCTACCAGCGACAGGTTCAGATTCGCCCGTTCGAACTCTTCAGCAAACCCTTGATTTCGCGTCCCGGTCCAAGCAAAATCATATGAGAGTAGTTTCTTACCCAGATTCATATCGTAGTAATAATTTCGCCCCAGCGAACGTGGTTCCAGGGACGTTCTTTTGAAGTCGAGGAGCTTACAGCCAGCGTATCTCATCTCGAAGTTCCTCTTAAGGTTAGCGTGCAGCGACGCATTATAACCAGCGACCTCAACTGCATCTTTTGCAAACCAGGAGACCAGTGGGATTAGAGTCTTGATGAATGTCCGGTCCCTAGACTCTTTGGCAAAGTGCAAGTAGATGGCGCAAAGATCAGCCGTAACTGCTGCAATTCTGGTAGCATATATCTGGTTGAGTGGCGATAAGCTACCTATTTTCAAGTTTGCGACGTAATTGATAAGGCCGTTGAAGAAGGTAGGATGCTTTTTCAGCTCCGGCGTTGCCCACGGCCAATTTTCCTGTGAGTGTGAGACGAACTCAAGTAAGGACAGAGCAACTTGCGGATCGACCTGTTCGATATTCGCCAGTGTGTCAAGTGCGAACTGGAAAAATGGTGTCCCTCTCATTGCCGGTGCCTTCGTCGCATCTTCCTTCTGCTTCAGTGATTTGCGAGGAGAAGATCCCGTAAGAAGATACACGGCAAACCACTGCTGACGCTTACTAACGAAGGTTGACAGTAGTTGCCATATCGCGATAAACAAAGGCCGATCTTCTAGCGGTTTGTCAAACCCTGCAAGTATATCGAGGAAAAGGCACGACGATTCGGCGCCAAGATGGCCCAGCAACGAGGGTGGTTCGTTCTCTGAATCTGACGCTGCACTTGAGACCAAGAGATCAAGAAGCGAGATGACTGGGAGCCGATATCGGTCATGAAGTCCATAAAGCCTGATGAGAACTGGAGTCGCCTTGAACAATTGATCCTCCAATAGTGAAACGGGAGAGCCAACGAGCTGTGCCGCCTGCATCAGCTTAATAGACAGCTGCATCGTTGACTTCAACTGCTTCTCCACAAGAATTAACGGACGAAGATATATCGTCGAGGCAGGAGTCTGGAGTCCATCGAGAATTATTCGAAGAATCGGGTTGAAAGGCAGTTCGTCATTAGAACGTGGCCGAAGAACGGTCAGAATGTATGTTGCTGAAGCAGCGAAGACGCCGGTTATCTTCGAATCAAGTTTGTCGTTGTCGTCGATCCCGTATGCATAGTAAAGGATCCTCTCGAAAGTACCAGCGAGTAAAGCATTTATCTCCAGCCTTTGCTCTGGTTCATTGAACCTCCAGTTTGCGTTGCTATTGTAGACTTCAACCATTGTTCGAACAAAGGTCGATAGCACGTTGCTCATAACGTACGAGGGCACGCCAGCGCTCCAATCGACTGAGTGAGTTGACCTGGACGAAACACGGTTTGTTGTTCTTCTGACTGCAGCGTGCGAAGCCGCATCCTCGACTATAACGTCGAGTAGACGTACGCAACCGAGGAGGAATGGGTATTCTCCAGAAGTTACTTCCATTGCGGATACAACCGCAGTCAAAACGCCGCCTTTGCCATCTGAACCAAGCAGACTACTGCGAGCAAGTAATGGCCAAACTCTGCTTGGCAAGATCGCTATCAGTGCATGAATGAACTGTAAGCAGGCAATGGTGGAGTCAAGCGATCTGCGCGCACCACCCTTGTAGCTAATGCTTTGCAGATTACGCTCGAAGATGTCAAAGATCACAGAGACAATATCGCCGTGACGAGCGAGCCCATCACTAGCCATCTCTAGGATCTTCCTTGCGTTAGAATAATTCTCGCCCTGGGTCGAACTAGCTTTGGCTGCGACTATGAGATCGGCAAGTAAACCTATCATCTCTGTAACCGAGTCTTCATCTGAATCTGCAGAGTACCCGCCACTCTCAGCCCAACCCTCAAGCCAGCTCCCCAAGAAACTTAAGAATGAGTATTGATGATGCCACATAATAACTGCAGGCTTTGATTCAGATATGACTTGGCCAATCGTCGCGGGTGGAAGCTGCGATGATGATGTGACAATCAGTGCATTCTCTGTATTATAGTTAGACGTTTGCTTCGGGGCCCCTTGTTCGATCATAGGAAACGGCTCGATAAGGGAAACAAAATTTGCGTTCTCATCTTCCCGGATGGTCTCATAGCCTTGGAACTCCGGCGAGACGACCTGCGTAAAAGTATCCATAGGCTCAACCTCACTGAGAATTGCCGGAAGACCATCTTCTGCCACTAGACCCTTGCTGGTAAGGGCGCGGCAGATTTTCAGAAAAGGAACTGTTTCGTAAGGGAACCGAGACCGCGCAATGCGAAATATTCTGTCCATAAGGACATTGTCCTTGGAAAAGATAGATCTAGGGTCGCTAAAATAGCTTGACAGAGCGTCGGTATTCCATGTAGACTGAAGAGGAGATCCTGTAAGAATTGCTAGAACGGCCTCGACGATCTCCGGGATGTAGTTCAAAAAATCCGTGCTGATACGGATAAGATCTAGCAGTGTGACTCGTATCCAGAAATCTGTCAACTGCTCGTCTATGGCTGACATTGAACCGACCTTGGTGGCCAGAGCAATTATCGCATCAAACACCCGGCCCCCCTCCGTGGCACCAGACATCAACACTGCAATAGAGTCATCGCCATATTTGGGACTTCGTGCACAATCCAGCAAGTCCTCGTACAATGATTGCTCGAGCCCACGGTTGGGCGATGAAGCAGGAGTGTTAGATTGAAATGAATCCACGGCAGTGCGAAATTGCTCTAATTCTCGAGTTTCCTTGGCGGCAAGTGCTATTTCTCGCATGCTATACAGTATCAGTCCCCACGCAAAAACAGCTGGGCTCGCGCTCATGAGTCCAACGCTGGCGGCATTGAGGAAGATCTCGTTGATCTCAGAAATGTGCTCACGAGAGAGGAAATATGGAGAAGATCCAGCAGGTTTCTCAGCTTGCTGTTGCGCATTGTCAATGATTAAGGGTATAGAGACAGGAAGCTTCAGAAAAGCGAGAGTAGTCACAGCAACCATAGCTTGGAGAGGCAGTAATAAGGTCAACGGATCGTCACAGGGCTGTACAAGACTTATTAGCAACCAGTCGCGTAGAGACATGAAGAACAGCACTCACTACACGCAACGACTCCAAAAACCCATAGTCAGCCATGAGTCGTAGCCAAGAAAGCAGAAGCTCCGAAGATGGGATAGTAGCGGACGTTTGGAGCCGGAGGAAAAGAATCTGCATGATATGCACGATCTCTTCGACAAGCGTGGTTCGCCATGCATCTTCACTCTCTTCGTTGCATTCTGCTGCGCTTAACCAACCACCGTCACCCTCCAGTTCGGAAATCCGGGAGCGAATCCCCTCCACACATTCATTAAGGAATCGAGAGCCTTCCTCTCCTGTTGATTTATCTTTGAAAATAGTCGCCCCAAGATCGCGGAGGCTGCGTTTCTCCACTGTCCCTGCACTGCTTCCCTGCGTTCTAACAGGCACAGGATCGTTCGGAATATTGTCGCGCAAAGACAGACTCAGTAATTTTCGAGAGGTCTTCAGGATATGGCTCCTTTCAGAAAGGTAAAGAAGCCGCAATCGCAAACGTCTATGTTCCACCGAATCAAATCCTGAAGCATCATTGTCCGGTCCGGCGGTGTTCTTCAGCATCTCCTTCACACGTGGTCCCGCTAGAGACACTCGAAAGTTATCGACCCCTGCCGCATTTTGTAGACTTGTTTCTTCCTCCTCCGAGAATCCGGCCAGAAGCCGTGTCGTAGGCCGGCTTTGCCATTCCAAAACGGCAATGCGAAGCGCGCTAACTTCATCGATCGCAGCCTTCTGGCTCAGCCACAGGGCGTCCGCTTTGATTTCATCTAAGTTATATGAGGCTTGTGTGGACGTGTTGACATGTATCGCGGCTGTTTTGGATTCGAACTCGGATTTGGACTTGGGAGAAGGAGGGACGAAGGGATTAAGACTCCGAGAGAGCAGGCCGATGCTCTCTGGGTGTGATAGAAAGGGGTACAAACTCCCTGCATCATCGGGATGCTTTTCGGGGTCACAAAGATAAAGGAATGCTCTCCTCCATGACCTGATATGATATTAGTCTCACCTCCAGCTATCATCGCAAATCAACATACAGAAGCTGGGCGTCCCCAGAAAAGCACTTGTCCAGGGACGGAAAATAGGCTTCCGGGATCGGAGCCATTGGTAAGGCAGCTATATCATTATCCGAACCAGAAGCAAAAGGTCATGAGAGGAATATTAGAGGAAAAAAAAAATTGAGGCGGAGGAGAGCGCTGGGGAGAGCTTGGAGCTGACGCTGGAGCTGGAGATCTCTGGAGCGCTGCTCCATCAACGATGAATGCCTAACCGGGATTAGCCTCATGGGGGCGCGCGTGCACGAAATTTTGGTGTTTGGTTTTTTTGCGTCGGGAACCCGTTCGGGAAAGCTACCCGAACAGTCCGCCTCATGTGAATGACTCCGGCAGAGCGGGCGGCCGCCGCAGAGTGAAGTCGTCAGACGGTCTGACGGGACCCTCCGACCGTCACCTAGACAGTGAATCCGTCAAAAAAGGGGTCCGGACTGACGCACATAAGACAACAGCAGTGCGTCGTCGTTGAACGCACTCTGACCTTCTCCAATTGTCTCTCGTGTCAGTCGTACAAGCCCACAATGGCCGTGTCAGACTCTGGTCTGGTCGACCATTCGCCCCACCATCCCACCAAGGCCGAGAAGCTTGAGAGCGCTTCCAACCTCATTCTGATCGACAATTATGACTCCTTTACCTGGAACGTGTACCAATACCTGGTGCTGGAAGGCGCAACTGTCACTGTCTATCGCAATGACGAGATCACCCTCGACGAGCTGATCGCAAAGAAGCCAACGCAGCTGGTCATCAGCCCCGGTCCAGGTCATCCCGAGAGAGATGCGGGCATCAGCAATGCCGCAATCAAATATTTCAGCGGCAAGATACCAGTGTTTGGCGTCTGTATGGGCCAGCAGTGCATCATCTCCTCGTTTGGTGGCAAGGTCGATGTCACCGGGGAGATATTGCATGGCAAGACGTCCGTCATAAAACATGATTCGAAAGGTGTCTACGCGACTTTGCCTCCTTCCTTGGCGGTTACTCGCTATCACTCGCTTGCCGGGACTCATTCAACTATCCCCGACTGTCTGGAGGTCTCGTCCTGGGCCGAGTTAAATGGGGATGGCGGTAAAGGCGTGATCATGGGCGTCAGGCACAAGGAATTCGTTGTGGAGGGGGTCCAGTTCCACCCTGAAAGTATCCTTACGGAGCATGGACGAACCATGTTCAGAAACTTTTTGAAAATGCGGGGAGGCACTTGGGAGGAGAATCGACGCCTCAACGAGCAGCAGGCGTCCGCCACTACAGGCAATGGGGCTGCCGCTGCGAATGGGACCGCAAAGGCGGACAAGAAGACTTCCATACTGGAGAAGATCTACGCGCACCGCAAAGCTGCAGTTGCAAGTCAGAAGCTAATACCGTCTCAACGACCTGAAGATCTGCAAGCCGCGTATGATCTCGGTATCGCGCCTCCTCAAATATCGTTCCCTGACCGCCTCAGACAGTCGCCATACCCCCTGTCATTGATGGCGGAGATCAAGAGAGCGTCCCCGTCCAAAGGGATAATAGCAGCATCAACTTCCGCCCCAGCTCAAGCAAGAAAATATGCTATGGCCGGGGCTAGCGTGATTTCGGTCCTGACAGAGCCGGAGTGGTTTAAAGGAAGCATCGACGATCTGCGTGCTGTTCGGCAAAGCTTGGAGGGTCTGCCGAATCGCCCCGCAGTCTTGCGAAAGGAGTTTATCTTCGATGAGTATCAGATACTGGAGGCGCGGCTTGCTGGCGCTGATACTGTGCTGCTTATTGTGAAGATGCTCAGCGTTGAGCTGCTTACAAGGCTGTACCATTACTCTCGGAGTCTTGGCATGGAACCTCTTGTCGAGGTCAACACGCCGGAGGAGATGAGAATCGCCGTGGATCTTGGAGCTCAGGTGATTGGTGTCAATAACCGAGACCTGACGAGCTTCGAAGTCGATCTTGATACGACAAGCCGATTAATGGACCTAGTACCCGACAACACCATCGTTTGTGCTCTCAGTGGCATTTCGGGTCCAAAAGATGTCGAGGGTTACAAGAAAGATGGTGTGAAAGCCATTCTGGTTGGAGAAGCTCTCATGCGAGCGAAGGATACCGAAGCCTTCGTTTCTGAGCTTTTGGGTAGTAGTCGGGAAGAAATTGCTACTGCAGCCGAACTTCCCCCTCTTGTCAAGATCTGTGGGACTAGGTCTCCAGAAGCAGCTCGCCTCGCTATTGAGGCCGGCGCTGATCTCATCGGCATCATACTGGTCGAAGGACGCAAGAGACGCGTCCCAGACGATGTTGCCTTGCAGATTTCGCAAGTGGTAAAGTCAACACCACGTCCGTCGGTGCCGTCGAGTGAGTCGTCCCCGGAAGGAGCGAAACCCACCTCTATCGACTACTTCGAGCATTCATCTACTCTTTTACGCCATCCTACTCGCGCTCTTCTCGTTGGTGTCTTTGCCAACCAGCCTCTATCATATGTTCTGGCTCAGCAACAGAAGCTGGGTCTCGACGTTGTACAACTCCATGGGTCCGAGCCTCTGGAATGGGCGAACCTGATCCCTGTACCAGTCATTCGAAAGTTTGCGCTTACAGAGCCGGGTATTTCCCGCAGAGCTTATCATGCGCTTCCGTTGCTCGACTCCGGCTCAGGAGGTACTGGGGAATTGCTTGACCTGTCCGGAGTTCGGAAGGTGTTGGAAGGTGACAAAGGATTGCGCGTAATCTTGGCTGGCGGACTCGACCCAGAAAATGTCAAAGGTGTGGTCGAGAAACTGGGAAGCTTAGGAGGTAGAGTTGCAGGAGTGGATGTCAGCAGCGGTGTAGAATCAAACGGTGTTCAGGATCTGGACAAAATCCGCGCCTTTGTAAAGGCCGCGAAGAGTATTCGGCGGTAACTTGGGAGTTGAATGGATCGCAAGGTCAGGGTGAAAGCTACGCTTAAGTAGTGGCCGCGGAAGGAATTCAGTGATGATTTTGTACAGTACATGAGCCTTAAGTGCACTACAGTTGATGATAATATCACAATGATGACAGGCGCTTGATAATCTTGGTGCTTCCATCCAGAATATTTTTCTCCCACTTGACCCTATCTATCCCCTTTCATCCCCATCATCTAGCCCTTGCAGTTCCTCTCAGCTTCCGATTCCTATACCCTTCATTGGCCCCTTGGAAACTCGGCCTATTCCTTGGACCTCAGTGATCATGGCGTATTTCACTTAAGGTGTCCTCTCCTATTTAATAGCTCACCATTTGGTATTATCCAAATACAACTGCAGTCAACGGTCCACTTCGTAGAGGTACCTCTCGCCACCCGACAACCTTCTATTCGGTCCGATATCTGAAATATTCAAAGGTATAATTACCTTTTGTCCTTTTCACCTCCCTTTCTCACTGCGACATAGGGCTTCCATTCCTCTATTTCGACCCTTGGACTTCCTTTCGAATCACATTATTTCACTCTCAGTTTGCAACACTGTCGAAGGGACTTCGTAAAAATGGGCAAGACCTTCAAGGAAATCCATGCCTGCTCTGCAGGTAATTTCGGGAAAATGGAGATAAGATCCCGCAGTGGATTAAGGCCAATGGGGGCACCTATTCCAAGGACATCAACAAAGATGTCACTCACCTCACTACGGAGGATGCATTCAAAAATACCGCCAGCCGTTTTTTGTTCTCTTGTCTCTATTTGCTGATCTATGCGCCCATAGTGCGACAAGCCAAACGGCTGAAGAATATCAAGATTGTTTCATACGATTGGTTGGAGGATTCCCTGTTGTCCAAGTCTCGCAGGCCGAAAAAGGAAGGGCCCTATCTCCGGGACAAGATCCTGAAGAAAACAAAGAAAGAAAGGAAACCTGGCGCAAATGCTGGCAAAGCGCAAAAGTCCACGAGGACTGGAAAACCTGCTGCTGGCGGTGGAAGCGGTATAGGTATGGACTATATTATTGACATGCTAATCTGGATATTAATGTAATTTACCAAAATCCATGAAACGTTTTGAGAAGGGCTCTCGTGCCCTCGTGGACGAGATGGAGGCGCGTATGTTTCCTCTTCATTCTCTATCCTGTATAGTCCTACATATATGCTGACATCTCCGGGTAACACCAGGGGGCTATCACCTCTACACTGACAACAGGACTGGGGTGGCTTATTGCGCGACACTCGTTCGACCATCACTCTTGCCTACCCGGAAGGAAAAGCACCAAGTTAAAGTAGGTCTTTCCCATCTATCTTCACCATCACCGGCCACCCCAGATGGTGACAGAATGTCCCTGCCATGGTCATTCTCATATCCTTATCCCGTCTTCGAAACCCGCGATCATCGCTTCATCCATAGGCCATACGCTCAGCAGCTCCAGCTCTATGAATCGAATGCCGAACCGCATATATATGCCACATACATCAAGTACAGCCGAGTTGGAAGATCCGCCGCAGACCTTTTGGCCCCACCTGGGAGTAGCTTCGAGTTCGCAATGACCGCATTCAAGAGGTTCTTCAAAATAAAGACGGGGATGGAGTGGGAAAAAAAGGATGGATGGCAAGCCACCGGAGCCGAAGAAGGACGTGGAAGGAAATCCCCTGCCTGAGAATGAGGGCTGGTTTCGGTACGAGGCCCCTACGGGGCTCCTTGCCAGTCTCGCAATCACAGTCTTTGGCTCCACAGACCACGGGTCTTACAACTACCACATCGAAGCAGCACCAAGAAGACCAGGATATGGAAAGTGTTAGCCAAACTGCTGTGGAGGATGATCATGATGAAGATATGAAGGAGATCATGTCCATTATGGACCTAGATGAACCACTCCCAGGTTCCTCAAAGGACGAGGCCATTCTTCTTGACTGATCCGAAGCATTAGTGATGGCACAGGGTGGTCCTAGGGACGTGGAACAGTTACTTTCACTGTCATACGAACACCCTTTTAATAAATTTGGACATCCGTGGTTAAATGATATCGGGACCTGCTTGCACATACTCATTAGGATGTACGTTTTGCTTTACCTGCTCATGCGTAGTTTGAGGAAAGGAAATTTCCTAAGCAGCTGCTTCTTGAGTTAGTTACATGGAACCAGCTTTATTTACAAAGGTGCTTCACTTTGAATCAAGAGTTTTTTTTTTTTTTTTTTTTTTTTTTTTTTTTTTTTTTTTTTTTTTTTTTTT